>WNGC01002187.1_pt1 | contig 11967 bp, 13 predicted proteins | sample 5400051 | NCBI WGS metagenome assembly WNGC01 (sample SAMN13153368, study PRJNA577476) | soil metagenome | isolation source: 20 cm soil or saprolite under grassland replicate 2 | place: USA:California | collected 2016-06-15 | reverse complement strand
CACCGCAGGTCGCACCCGAGGGCCACCTCGCACCCGCCCCCCAGCGCAAACCCGTTGACCGCCGCAATCACCGGCACCGCCAGCCGCTCCAGGTCAACCGGGATCTGAAAGATGCGGCGATTGTGCGCCCAGATCGTTTGCGCCGACGCGCCCTCCCGCTCCTTGAGGTCCGCGCCGGCGGAGAACGCCCGCCCCTCCCCCGTGAGGATCAAGACGCGCGCGCCCGGGTCCTGGTCGACGCGAGCCATCGCCTCCAGCACGGCCACGCACAGTTCGGTGCTCAGGGCGTTGAGCGCCTCGGGCCGGCGAAGCGTGAGGGTGAAAATGCCGTCCGCCCCCTCCAGGGTGACGAGCGACGCTGCCATCGTGCGCGCCTCCTTTTCGGCGGGAGCCGAGCAGAGGACCCACCTCGCTCCCCGCGTAACCTCTTTCTGACACGAGCCTTTCCTCATGATAGGTGGTTCAGCCACATTTGAACAATCCCGGACGACGGCCCGGTATCCACCGCACACCCGCGACCATGCCGGGCAGGCGCCCGCGCCGCGCGCCGCTGCCCATGCCGCCGGACGCCGGAGTGATGCTGGCCGAGGCGCGTGTGGGCCGCCTCGCGACCGCCGACGCCGAGGGCCGACCCCACGCCGTCCCGATCTGTTTCGCGTTCGATGGACGCCACCTCTACACGGCCATCGACGAGAAGCCGAAGCGGGCCGCCCCGCGGCGGCTCCGGCGGGTGCGCAACATCGAGGCGAACCCCCAGGTCGCGCTGGTCGTCGACCACTACGAAGAGGACTGGAGACGGCTGCGCTACGTGCTGATCTCGGGGACCGCGCGGGTGATCGCCGAAGGGCGGGAGCACGCGCGCGCGATCGCGCTCCTACGCGAAAAATATCCGCAGTACCGGGCGATGCGCCTGGAGGGACGCCCGGTCATCAAGATCTCACCGCGCCGCGTGGCCGCGTGGACCGGATCGCCTATTCGAGCCAGACGGTCTTCTCCGATGCGGGGGTCCGGCGCCGCTGCGGCACCTCGGCGGGATAGCCGGCGAAGACGATCCCGATGACGCGGCGATTCTCGGGCAGGCGCAGGAGCTGCCGCAGGCGAGGATCGTCCCGCAGGGCCCCCGTGCGGAAGTAGGTGCCGAGCCCTTCGCTCCAGGCCCCGAGCATGAACGCGTACGCCGCGCCGAAGGTGGCCCAGACATCCTCTTCTCTGGTCTCCGGATCGTCCGCGAGGTGGGAGGTCACGGCGACGATCACGGGGGTCTCCAGCGTGGACTGGTAGACCTTCTCGAGCGCCGGCTGCACCTCGGGGGCGTCTGGATTCGGCATCAGGGTGCGGCGGAAGTCGCGTCGGATCTCCGCAAACCGCCGTTTGGACTCCCCCTCGAGCACGAAGAACTGCCACGGCTCGGTGACCCGGTGATTGGGAGTCCAGACCGCCGCATCGAGCACCCTCATGATGAGATCGCGCGGGACCGGATCCGGCTTCATCTTGGCGATACTGCGGCGCCCGCGGATCGCGTCGAGTACGCTCATCCGCGCCCCCTGGGACAGTGTGGAGCCTCCATCGCTCATCGCGGGTTCCTCCTCGTCCGGCCGCCCCCGGCGTTGGCGAATCAGGGGCCGCTGAGACAATACGCGGGGGAGTCGCGGGACTATTCCCCTGCGCGGCTCGAGAAATCCGCGGAAGCTGCGCGCGACTACCTCGCGGCCGGCAGGCGCGCGGCGAGCGCCTGAACGGCGGCCGCCGCAGATTCGACCAGATCGTCGGTCTCGCGCTCGGTGATCACGAGGGGCGGCGCGAGGATGACCGGGTTGTCCACGAAGGCGAGCACCCCACGATCGCGCAGGTCGCGGGCGACCTGATCGAGGTCCCTTGCTTTGAGGCGCAGCGGCGCCCGTGTTCCTCGATCTTCCACGAGCTCGACCGCAACCATCAGCCCGAGGCCGCGGATCTCTCCGACGATCGGGCAGGCCGCCAGGGCTCGACGGAGGCCCTCGCGGAGCCGCGCCCCCTCGGTGCCGGCGCGGACCGTCAGCCCCTCCTCGTCCACGATCCTGAGGCATACGAGGGCGGCGGCGCACGCCGCGGGATGGCCGCTGTAGGTAAACCCGTGCGGAATCAGCCGGCGATCCAGCCGTTCGGCGATGTGGCGCCGCATCGCCACCGCGCCGAGCGTCTGATAGCCGCCGGTCATCCCCTTGCCGAGGACCATCAGGTCGGGGACGACCTGCCAGTGATCGGACGCAAACCATCGGCCGGTCCGCCCAAACCCGGTGATCACCTCGTCGGCCACAAGCAGGACTCCGTCTCGATCACAGATCGCCCGCAGGCGCGGCCAGTACTCGTCCGGGGGCACCAGCACGCCTCCGGGGCCGGGGACCGGCTCCGCGATCACCGCGGCCACGCGGTCGGGCCCCTCGCGCGCGATCGCTTCCTCCACGGCGCCCACGCACGCGAGCGTGCAGACCGGACCGTCCGCGCAGAACCGGCACCGGTACCGGTAGGGTGCCGGCACAAAGCGGATGCCGGAGATCGGGGCGCCGATCCCGCGAAGGAGACCGCGGTCGGGATCGCTCAGCGAGGCGCCGGCGTAGGTGCTGCCGTGGGTGGCGTACTCGCGGCTGATCACGATCCGGCGCCGCCGCCGGCCGCCGGCGTAATGGTACAGGCGCGCAAACTTGAGCGCCGTATCGACGGCTTCGGAGCCGGTGGGCACGAGCGCGACCATGGTCAGGTCTCCGGGCAGCACCGCCGCGAGCCGGGCGGCCAGGTCCACCGCCGCCGGGGATGCCGCGTCCGCGAGCGGGGCGAACGAGAGGCGCCGCAGCTGGTCGTGCACCGCCGCGGCCACCTCGGGACGGCCGTAGCCGACCGTCACCGCCCACAACCCGGACCGCGCATCGAGGTAGGCTCGGCCCCGATCGTCCCAGACGCGGCTGCCCTCTCCCCGCACGAGAAGCAGCGGCCCGCCCGCTTGGCGAAGCGCCGCCTGCACCTGACCCTGAAACCAGAGCGATGAGCTCATCAGTCGATTCCTCTCCGGCGCGATCCCGAGTGATTCTCCGTCCGTGCGCCAATCCCCGGCCGCTCGCGGCAGGCAGGATGTTGGCCGGACACGTATGAACAACACCGAGGCAGCGGGCCGGCACCTCACGGCTCGGTTCCTGATGCCGGCCGGCGCCGTCCTCACGGCGCCCGCGGCGAGGAGGAGGTTGGGTATGGCAGTCAGGGAGTTTCCACTCTTCATTGACGGCCGCTGGGTCAACGGTCAGATCGCCGGCAAGTTCGAGGTGCTCAATCCGGCGACATCCGAGCCGATCGCCGTCGTCCCGGACGCCGGGCCCGAGCAGGCTCGGGCAGCGGTGGACGCCGCCGCGCAGGCGTTCCCGAAATGGGCCGCGCTCACCGCGCTCGAGCGGGGCGCTCTTCTATTGAAGGCTCGGGACATCCTCACCGCCAAGATCGACGCGCTGGCGCGGCTGATCACCGAAGAGAACGGCAAGCCGGTCGCCGAGGCCCGCGGCGAAGTGGCCTTCGCGATCCAGTACCTGCCGTGGTTTGCCGAAGAGGCCCGCCGCGTCTACGGCGAGATCGTCCCCCCGCCGGTCGCGCACAAGCGGCTCTGGGTAACCCATCAGCCCATAGGGGTCGTCGCGGCGATCACCCCCTGGAACTTCCCCGCCACGATGGTGCTGCGGAAGATCGCTCCCGCGCTGGCCGCCGGATGCACGGTGGTGCTCAAGCCCGCCAAGGAGACCCCCCTCACGGCGCTGGAGATCGCCCGCGCGTTCATGGAGGCGGGGCTGCCGCCCGGGGTGTTCAACGTGGTGGTGGGGAAGCGCGCCGCGCCGATCGCGGAGGTCTTTCTAAACGATGCCCGCGTCCGGAAGATCGGCTTTACGGGCTCCACGGAGGTCGGCAAGATCCTGATGGCCCAGGCGGCCAACCAGCTCAAGCGCGTGGCGTTCGAATTGGGCGGCAACGCCCCGTTCATCGTCTTCGACGACGCGGACCTCGACCGGGCCGTGGCCAACGCGGTGGCGATCAAGTACCTTCGGGTCGGCGGCCAGTCCTGTATCTGCGCGAACCGGATTTACGTGCAGCGCCCGGTGGCGGACCGCTTCCTCGTCGGGTTCACGGAGGCGGTCCGGGCGATCAAGGTGGGACCGGGGTCCGAACCCGGGGTCCAGGTCGGGCCGCTGATCAACGCGGAGACGCTCGGGAAGGTCGAAGAACTCGTCAACGACGCCGTCGCGAAGGGCGCCCGCCCGCTCATGGGAGGGCGGCGCCTCACCGACGGCGCCTACCGGAAGGGATTCTTCTACGCGCCGACGGTGCTCACCGATGTGCGCGAGGAGATGCCGGTGGCCCGGGACGAGACCTTTGGTCCCGTCGCGCCGGTGCTCGTCTTCGACACCGATGAGGAAGTCATCGCGCGGTCCAACAACACCCCCTTTGGGCTCGCCGCCTACCTGGCCTCGCGCGACCTGCGCCGCGTCATCCGGACGAGCGAGGCGCTGGAGTACGGCCTCGTCTGCGTGAACGATGCGACCGGCTACACGCACGAGATCCCCTTCGGCGGATTCAAAGAGAGCGGCCTGGGCCGCGAAGGGGGACGCCAGGGGATCCAGGAGTACATGGAGGTGAAATCCATCTCCCTCAACGTCAGTTGAACCGGCAGCGCCGCCGCGCCCACGCTGCCGGATGCCGCCGCATGCGACCGATGCTCAGGTGACCGACCCCCAGACACAGAGGGCCCAGATCATCGAGGTGGTGTGCGACGTGCTCGTCGCGGGAGGCGGCCTGGGCGGGGCCGCCGCCGCCCTGCGGGCGGCGCGTCTCGGCCGGAACGTCTGCGTGATCGAAGAGAGCGGGTGGCTGGGCGGGCAGATCAGCACGCAGGGGGTCTCCCATCTGGACGAGCACCAGTACATCGAGACCGTTGGGGGAACCGCGGCGTACTACGAGCTGCGGTCCGCCATCCGGCAGCACTACCGGTCCCGCTACACGCTCGCTCCCGCAGCGCTGCGCGAGCCGATGCTGAATCCCGGAAGCGCCTGGGTGTCCCGGCTCTCGTTCGAGCCGGCGGTGGGGGCGGCGGTTCTGGAGGAGCTGACGGCCCCCCTGCGGGCGGCGGGAACCCTTCAGGTCTTCTTCCATACCCGGGCCGTCTCCGCGGAGATCACCGGCCGAAGGATCACCTCGCTCCTCGCCCGGCAAACCGGGAGCACGGGCCTGATTCGCTTCCGTCCGGCGTTTGTGCTCGATGCCACCGATCTCGGGGATCTGTTCGTCCTCTCCGGGACGGCCTACACGGTAGGCGTGGAGTCGCGCGCCGAGACCGGGGAACCCTCGGCGCCGCAGCGGGCGGATCCGGCCTGCACCCAGGCGTTCACCTTCCCGTTCGCCGTCGAGTTCTGTCCGGGCGAGGTCCACACGATCCCCAAGCCGCCCGGCTACGAAGAGAACCGCGCGGCGCAGCCCTACTCCCTTTCCGCCCAGCCCCATCAAACGGGTGCGCCGGTTTACCGGCTGTCGGAGACCGCGCCCGGAACCTACGGGCCGTTTTTTACCTACCGGCGCGTCCTCGCCGCGGGCAACTTCGACGACCCCCGGATCCCCCGGGATGTCGCGGTCATCAACTGGCCCAGCAATGACTTCCGCGGAGGCTCCCCCGTCGACCGTCTCCCCGAGGAACAAGCCCGCCTCTGGGAGCAGGCCCGGCAGCTCAGCCTCGGATTCCTCCACTGGCTCCAGACCCAAGCGCCGCGCGACGGCGGCGGGTACGGCTATCCTGAACTGCGGCCCCGGCCTGATATCATGGGCAGCGCCGACGGCCTGTCGCAGGCGCCCTACATTCGCGAGGGCAGGCGGCTGCGGGCCAAACAGACGATTCGGGAGCAGGACATCGCCGCGGCCTCACACCCCGGCGCCCGGGCGGCGCGATTCCCCGACACGGCCGGGATCGGGTTCTATCCGATCGACCTGCACGACTGCAGGCCGGGGACGGTGAGCGTCCCCACCCGGCCCTTTCAGATTCCGCTGGGGGCGCTCGTGCCCGTCGCGATGGTCAACCTCCTCCCGGCCGCCAAGAACATCGGCACGACCCACATCACGAACGGCGCGTACCGGCTTCACCCCGTGGAATGGGCGGTCGGCGAAGCGTCGGCGGCGCTGGCGGTCTTCTGCCTGCGGGTGGGCGCGGCGCCGCAGGAGGTGCACGCGCGCGCCGATCTCGTGCGCCGGCTCCAACTGATGCTGCTCGATCAGGGCGTCCCGCTGTACTGGTACGATGACGTCCCGCTCTCGCACCCGGCCTTTGCCGCCACACAGCTGCTGGCGGTCGAGGGGATCTGGGAGGGTGAGCCGGGGACGCTGCACTTCGCTCCCGAGCAGCCCCTGACGCTCGGTGAGGGAAGGCGTCTCGTTGCCGGGGTCGCGCGCGGCATCCGGCGGTGGCAGAACTCCCAGGGCCCTCGGAGCGCCGGCCCCGAGGCGGCTGCGATTCAGCCGGGGTCCGAAGACGCCGCCACGCTGCTCCGGTGGGCGGCGGCCGCAGCGCTGGTCACGAACGCTATCCCGGGCGCCGCGGCGCCCCCACACCCCGGGGACAATCACACGGTGACGCGCGCCGATCTCGCGCTCTGGCTCGGGGGGCTCCTCCGCGAGGCGATCGAGACGGGAGCCGACCTGTGACCTCGATCCTGCGTCGTGCCGGCGGGGCCGTCCGGTGATCGTCGCGTGCGGCGAGGCGCTCGTCGATTTCACCGTTGAGCGGTCCGAGCGCGGGCCGCTCTATCGCCCCCACGTGGGCGGCGCCTCGTTGAACGTCGCGGTCGCGCTCGCACGCCTGGAAGTGGCCGCGGCCTTTCTCGGCGGCCTCTCCCGCGACGCGTTCGGCCGGTTTCTGCGGGCGCAGCTTCTCGCGAGCGGCGTCGATCCCCGCTACGTCTGCGAGCGCGCCGAACCGACCGCGCTTGCGTTCGTCCAGCAGGAGGACGGCCGGGAACCGGCGTTCTCGTTCTACGGCCACGGGACGGCGGAGCGCGTGCTGCGTCCCGACGACCTTCCGCCGGCGTTCCCGCCTGATGTGGAGGCGCTGCATTTCGCAGGATACTCCCTGCACGTCGAGCCCGTCGGCACGACGCTGGAGACGCTCGGGCGGCGGGAGCAGGCCCGGCGGCTGATCTTCCTGGATCCGAATGTCCGCCCGGCGCTCACGCCCGACCTCGATGCGGGGCGGGCGCGGCTCGAAGCATGGGTCCGGCACGCGGACGTGGTAAAGGCCAGCCGCGCAGACCTGGACGTCCTCTATCCGGGCTCGACCGCGGACACGGTGGCCCGATCCTGGCTCGCGCGGCCCGAGGGGCCTGGGCCGGTGCTCGTCGTCGTCACGCTCGGGGCCGACGGCGCGGCGGCATTCCATGCCGCGGGGGAAGTGCGCGTCCCTTCAGTTCCGGTGACCGTGGTCGATACCGTGGGGGCCGGCGACGCATTTTCGGCGGGACTGCTGGCGTGGCTGCATGGAGCCCGCCGCCTGACGCGGGATGGGGTTGCGCGGCTCGGGGTGTCCGAGATCACCGCCGCGCTCGCTCGCGCGGCCTTGGTCGCCGCCCTGACCTGCACCCGCGCCGGGGCCGACCCGCCGCGGCTCGCCGATCTGGCGAAGAGCTAGACGCCTCTTCGCATGTGAGGGCGGCGGAGAACCGCTCGACCCGCAGGAGGCTCGCGATGGCCAGAACCCACTTCAAGTCCGTGGACGAGTACATCGCCTCGCAACCTGAGGCGGTGCAGGGCGCGCTCAAGCAGGTGCGGATCGCCATCCTCAAGGCCGTGCCGGGAGCCGAGGAAGTGATCTCGTACAAGATCCCCGCTTACAAACTAAGCAGCGGCACGGTGCTGTATTTCGCCGGGTGGAAGCAGCACTACTCGCTCTACCCGGCCGGCGGACGCGTTGTTACGGCGTTCAAAGAAGAGCTCGCACCGTACGAGGTCAACAAGGGCACGATCCGCTTCCCGCTCTCCCTGCCCGTCCCGGTGAAGTTGATCGGACGCATCGCGAAATTCCGCGCGAAGGAAGTCGCCGAGCGTCAGAAGGCGGCCGCGCCGAAGAAGCGCGCTAAGCGAAGAGCTTGAGGTAGTCCTCCCGAAGCGGGTAGAAGACGTCGAGGACCAGAGCGCCCGCGCGGCCGGCCCGGCCGCTGTGGGAGATGCCGCCGGGAATCACGTAGGTGTCCCCCGGGCGGAGCGTCCGCCGCTCGTCGCCGATCTGCATCTCGAGTTCGCCCTCGATGATCAACCCGAGCTGCTCGTGGTGATGGGAGTGGAGCGGCACTTCGCCCTGAGCGACGAACTGGACGTAGTTCATCATCACATGCTCCCCCGCGAGGGGTTTGATCGTGACCCCTTTCGCGATCTCCTTTCCCCGAAGCGCCTTGATCGACGTGATGGTCTGCTTGGCTGGCATAGGGTCCTCCCTGATCCGGTCTTTTGACGGTCCACACCCTCGAGCCCATGATTCTCGTGGGCACCCGCGACCTCCCCCGTCTCATCTGGCTGGTGACCACACTTATTGGGTACAATTGACCTATGGTATGCACACACACTGCTGGCGCGCGAGGTGTTGGAGGTGGATGCGTTGGTGCTGATCCTGCTGGTCCTGTTCATTCTCGCCGCAACCGGTCACCTGTTCGTCCACTAAAGCCCGAGTCAGGCGGCGGTGATCCCCGCCGCCTGCGTTCGCTCGCCCCCGGCATCCAAGACATCAAGGCGTTGGCGCGCTGTGCCCAACGGCTCGCGGTGAGCGTCGGGATCGCCCTGGCGCTCCAGGGGACCGGGCTGCCGGCGGCCCAGGCTCAATCCCCCCCATCTCCTCAGCCTGCGCCCGCGGCTCAGGCGGGCCCCCCGACCCAGCTGGCCAGCGTGGTCCTCGCCAGGGCCGTCAAAATGAACAGCCTCTTCGGCGCCGGCGAGGTCACCCCGGTGGATCCCACCACCAGCTTTTTCAACACGGACCTTCCGTACGCGGTCGTCAAGGTCAAGGCGCTGGTGAACGGCACGGTGGTAACCCTCGCGGTCAGCGACCCCACCGGGCCGGCGTTTGCGCTCGAGGTGAAGGCCCCCAAGCAAAAGAACGGCGCCTGGGAAGTCTTCGATTTCACCCTCCCGCTGTATATCCTGGGCACCGACCTGGAGAGCCACACCGGGGCCTGGGCCCTTGACGTCGCGTTCAACGGTCAGCCCCAAGGCACCACCGCGTTCCAGATGCAGGCCGGGTCCCCCATTGCCCTGGGCAGGATCAAGGACCTGCTCGATCTGGCCCCGCTCGACGCCGATCTCCACTGGCGGTACGGCGCGGCCCTGGCGCTCCTGCACCACGACGCGGAGGCGATCCAGGAGCTCAAGAACGCGATCAAGCTCGACCGCCACTACGCGCTGTACTACATCAGCCTCGGCCGGCTCTACGAGCGGCAGGGGCGGACCGATGACGCGGTGCGCAATTTCAAGAGCGCCCTCTCGCTCCACGGCTCCTACTACGATGCGGTATACTCGGGGTGGGCAAGCGCACACTTGGCCCGGCTGCAGACGCCCTGAGGGGGAACACCTCGCACCCGATCTACCTGAGGACACTCTGCTTCATCCGCGACGGCGACAGGGTACTGCTGCTCCGGCGCCGCCACCCGCCCAATCAAGGTCTGTACAATCCTCCGGGCGGCAAGATCGAGCCCCACGAAGACCCGCTCGACGCCTGCCTGAGGGAGGTCCATGAAGAGACGGGAATCCGTCTGGTTGGGGCGGCGCTCCGGGCGGTCGTGACGGTCCTGACCCGCGCGACAGGCGCCCAGTGGCTGCTGTTCGTCTTCGCGGCCGACCGCCCATCCGGCTCCGCGGACCCGATCGCGACGGACGAAGGCGACCTGAGGTGGGTCCCGCTGGCCGAGATTCCTACCCTGCCCGTGGTCTCGGACATTCCACTGATGCTCCCCTACCTCTTCACGCCGCAGGAGGGCGTTGTGATGGGAAAGATCCACTGCGATAACGATGAGGCGGACAGCATGCTGGACTACGAGTTTCGCACGCGATGAGCCCCGTGCCGGAAGAAGTGCTGGTGGTCCCGCGCACCCATCTGTTCCCCGCCGGCGGCTTTCACGGCTTTTCCACCGAGGGCCTCCCGGGGTACCTGGCCGCGATCGCCGCGCATGCCTACTTCGCGCCCCGCGCCCGGGTCGAGGACGACCCCGGCCTGAAGCAGATCATCCCGTACGTCGTTCTCCGCCACGAGGACCGCATCTTCCTCGTCCGCCGCACGCGCGCCGGCTCCGAGGAGCGGCTGCGGGAGAAACTCTCCGTGGGCTTGGGCGGCCACATCAACCCGGAGGACGTCGCGGACGCGGATCCCGTGGACGCGGGGATGCGCCGGGAACTGACGGAAGAAGTGGAGGTGCCGCCGGGATGGCGGGCCCGGTCGGTCGGCGTGATCAACGACGACATCGAGCCGGTGGGCCGCGTGCACTTCGGCCTCGTCTACATCGCCGATCTCCCCACGCCCGAGGTCCGGGTGCGGGAGCGGAGCAAGCTCGCGGGCGCCTTCGCCACACCGCAGGAGGTCCGGGCGGCGTACGGCCGGCTGGAGACCTGGTCGCAGTTTATCGTGGATGCGATCGACCTCCGAGAGATCTAGGGCGGTCGAGCCCTAGCCGTCGAGGAGCCTTCGCCGGTGCCGACGTGGATCCCGGAAGCGGACGGACTGCACCTCGCCCGCACCCTGGAGTCCGGGCAGGCGTTCCGGTGGCGGTGGAACGCCGGCCCGAACGGAGCACGGGTGGCGGTGGGCGTCGTGGGCCGTCACATCCTCCAGGTGGAACAAGACGCGCGGGGACTGTATCTGCTCTCGCCGGATACCGAGGGCGCCCGGAGACTGCTCCTCGACTACCTGGGCTGCTCGCGCGACCCGCGCGGAGCGACCGGCATCGAGGCGGCGCTGGCGGAGGACGCCGTCCTGGCCCGGATCCTCCCCCGCACCCGCGGCATCGCGATCCTGGCGCAGGATCCGTGGGAGGTGCTCATCTCGTTCATCATCTCGGCGAACAACAACATTCCCAAAATCATCCAGTCGATCGAGCGGCTGGCCCGCGCGTTCGGGGAACCCCTCCAAGACGGCATGCATGCCTTTCCCGCTCCGGCCCGGCTCGCCGCGGCCCGCCCGCGGACGCTTGCGGCCTGCCTCCTCGGCTACCGGGCGCCGTATGTGCGCGCCGCCGCGCGCATGGTCGCGGACGGACACCTCGACCTGGGCGCCCTGCGGCGGCTGCCGGTCGACGCCGCGCGCGAGCGGCTCCTCGAGGTGCCGGGCGTGGGGGAGAAGGTCGCCGACTGCATCCTGCTCTTTGGGCTGGGTCAGACGGCCGCGTTCCCCGTGGACGTCTGGGTCACGCGCGCCGTGGAGCGCCTCTACTTCCGCGGCCGGCCCCGTACGCCGAAGCAGATCCGGGCATTCGCGCAGGCGCGGTTCGGGCCCCTCGCCGGGTACGCGCAGCAGCACCTGTTCGCCTACGCCCGCGCGCATCTGAGAGACGCCCGCACGTCCGGACGCGCCGAAACGCCCCGCAGGATGCTGAAAAAACAGGTTTTGCCGCGCGAGTGACTGGATGTTTGTCTTCGCCTGTGCCGTCTACAACCTGGTCCGGCTACGCAATCTTCAGGAGGCCACCGCACGAAGGAAACGAGTCTCTTGGCACGTTGAGCACAGCAAGTCGGGCAACATCCTGAACGCAGGGAGCCTCCTCAACCATTTGATTAAGCATGATCCCTGCCTGCGTGAGCATCATGAACACATCTGACCCAATTTTTTCTGCACCCTGCTAGAGTACACGACCGCCACCAACTGATCACTCACGAGGCCGCCACCTGTGATCCAGCCAGTGCTGGCATCCCGAAAGGTGATAGCCATCTTCGCGCCTGCCA
>WNGC01005261.1_pt1 | contig 11974 bp, 10 predicted proteins | sample 5400051 | NCBI WGS metagenome assembly WNGC01 (sample SAMN13153368, study PRJNA577476) | soil metagenome | isolation source: 20 cm soil or saprolite under grassland replicate 2 | place: USA:California | collected 2016-06-15 | reverse complement strand
CTTCCTGCTCGATGGTCAGCCGCTTTGTGGGGAGAAATCAGCCGGAACGAATCGGGGCGCTTCTCCGCGATGCAATCGGCGGCGCACTGGTTGCGACCTTTCCGTTTCTCGCGCTGGCCTTGCTGATGCCCCGTTGGTTCTTTACATTGTTCGCGCCGGAGTGGGTACTTCTCTCGGATGGAAGCGCAAGCCTTCGCGTCGTAGCCCTGGCGATGCTGATTGTGATTCCCGGGGAAATGTGGTTTGTCGCCGTAACCGGGACTGGAGATACGGCCGCGGCGCTGGGCATCGAACTCATCCTCACCGGGACGATGCTGGGCATTGCGTACCTGACGGCCATCCCACTTGCATGGCCTGTCGAGCTAGTGTGGCTTTCTTTACCGATCGCGTGGCTGGTCTGCCTGGTGATTTCGTATGTGTGGATGAAATCCGGGATGTGGCAGAGATTGCAGATTTAGAATCGTCGCGATTCGCAGCGCTTGGCTCTTCTCGTTGGCATACCTCGAAAACCAGGTGCTTGGACGGGGCTTGTTCGCCTTGGCATTCTACTAGAAGCGAATTTCTCTCACCTATATAGCCTATAGCCCGGAAAAGTCATGGTTTTCTAACCCGCATTTCTCAAACAAAAATGGAAAAAGGCTGTTGCTTCTGGCATAACTCTTTTTGTCCGAAAGAAATCGTGCCAGAGGAGGCAACAGCCTATGGCTACAGAGTGTATCCAGCTTCCGGGACTACCGGAATCCCGATCTCATTGAACACACCGTAGAGGAGTGGGTGGCGCAGCGAGTCTATGGTCTGGCCCTCGGTTATGAAGATCTCAACGCACGAGGAGTTGCGGAAGGACCCTTTGCTGGCGGTGTTGGTGGAGAAATGCGACCCCGTCGGAGAGGTGCTGGCAGGAAAAAGCACGTTGAACCGCCTGGAATTGACCCCGGCCACGGCCAGTGCCAAGGCCCGCTACAAGAAGATCGTGGCGGACCACGCGGCGGTGGACCGGCTGTTCGTCAAGGTCTTCCTGGCTGCGCATCCGCAAACTGTCCCTACCGAAAATGCTTATCCGGCGCGAATGCCTTTGAAATCAGTGATTCTCAAGAAGATGAAAATTGAAGCAGGCTAACCAGGAGAGCGGAATTCGGAATGTAACAATGTTACATTGGGCTGAAAACAGCTGGACGGAGTTTTCGGCAAGCACAACCCTGGGCAAGCGCGGCACCCGTGCGTCGATACACAGACGTTTCTGGAAGTTTAAGATCGAAGGCGTTCCCCGCCGCATGGATGGCAAGATGCGCCCGGTTGAGATCTATTACCGGGACTATGAGTCCGTAAATGGCTTGATGCTTCCCTAGGTTCTCGAAACTAGTGTGCAAGGGGCCAAGCATTCGCATAATATGACCATAGAAGAATGTTGTGGTGAAACCCAAACTGGAGCATTCTCTCTTCACGGTGCCGAAGATTCAATAAGCATTTGGGGAGGGGGGAGTTCCAAGCGAAATATTCCAACCAGTGCTTGGGATCTACCATGGCCGAAGCAATCGAGAAGAGTCCGTCGTTGGAAATGTCCGAACTATTTGCGGATCTTCCAAGTTCTGTCTGTACGGAAATCATAGCCACGGCTCGTCCTAGAGATTACGCATGCCGCCAGGTGATGTTTCTTGCGGGTGACCCGATAAAGGAAACACTTTTGTTGACTGACGGCCGTGCGAAGATAATTCAGCTTGCTGAGGGTGGCAGTGAAGTTATTCTTCGATTTACGGTTCCACGTGAAGTGATTGGCGAGCTTGGCTTGGTGCCTGGGAGTACGCACTCCTCAACAGCACAAGCGCTCCAGGATTGCAAGGTGTTAGTCTGGGTCGCAGCGACCTTCGAGGCAGCTTTAGAACGCTTTCCAATCCTTCAAAGCAATGTAGATCGCATCCTTGCACGGCGTCTAGATGAGCTAGAACGCCGCTTTTGTGAGGTAGCCACTGAAACGGCCTCGCCACGTCTGGCTCATGCGCTGGTTCGTTTGACTGACCAAATAGGTCACAAAGTTTACGACCACGTCGAAATCAACGTCTCGCAGGAAGCGCTGGCCCAGATGACAGCGATGACCTCATCCACCGTCAGCCGGCTACTCACCAACTGGGAAAAACAGGGCCTGTTGAGAGTTCGCAGGGAAGTTATTGAGATTCACAGTTTTTTACGTCTCTTGAGTTTATGTAAAGTTGCATAATCTCCTTGGTTCGAACGCTGCTGGTCGGGATGGAGGCGACTATTCCTGAACCCAGTGCGGTTGGTGTTCTGTTCGATCTCGAAGCGAGCCGACGGAGCTACAATTGTAGGTGAAGAATTTGCTTTTTTTTTCAATCTCTCAATTTCGGGCCGTATTAATAGTCTGAACGACCGAGCTGAGATGGGTAACCAGATCTTAGGATTCGTAGGGCCCGCGCGTCATTCTGATAGGTTGCGAACCGTCCCTCGGATCACGAATTCCGTGGGTAGGATTCGCTGGCTGAAGGTCATTCGCGGATGATGTAGCCGCTCGAGAAGCATCTTCATACAGGTTTCGCCGATCTCTTCTTTGTGGACTCGGACGGTCGAAAGCTGCGGGTCCATCAGAACGGCCTCTTCACGGTCGTCGAAACCCACTAGGCTGATATCCTCCGGCACTTTCATTCCGTGCCGCTGCAGTGATCGCCAAAGCCCGTAGGCGATCTCGTCGTTGCCGGCTACGGCAGCAGTCGGTCGCGGCTGTCGCGACAGGAGTCGCCCAGCGCTTTTTTGACCGAAATCGACGAAACTCTGAGGATTTCGGGCCATGATCAAGACGGGTTTTAGTTTGTTTTCGCGCATTCCTTGTCGGTAGCCTTCGAATCGGCGATGAAGCCACGGGTAGGAAATATCTGCGGCGAAAACAATCTGGCGGTGACCCTTGCTGATCAGGTAACGCGTGGCTTGGAGCGTCCCATTGAAATCATCGAAGCCTACCTGGTCGTATTGCTGTTCTTCGCCCATCCCGACGACATTGTTACTGAAGGCCACGAAGGGCATATGGATGGATTCGATCCTCCGGAGCAGATTCGGATAAATCGTCCCCGCGAGAATGAGCCCGTCAATCAAGCCATGCTCTTGAAGAACCGGAGGCAGGTCGATCCTATCGGAAGGTGTTCTTGGAGAGTAATGCAGCGCGGCGAACAGCACATGCTGTTTCAAGCCCGTGGCATAGGATTCGACACCTTGCAGGATGCGTGCATGAAAGGGATGGAGAAAATCGCGGTTGCTCAGGAGAAAGCAGACCATTTCTGCGCGCCGCTTGAGAATCCGGCGGGCCTGCGCATTGGGGCGGAATCTCAGACGTCGGATGGCCTCAAGTACTCGCGCACGCGTTTCCCGGCTTACCTGAGAGCTGGAATTTAACACACGGGAAATCGTTCCGATGCCAACGGCAGCGGCCTTTGCAACCTCGCGAATCGTCGTCTTCCTTGGAACTGTTTCCACGACAATGCGCCCTTTCTCGCTTTGGCAATCTGGTTGGGTTCGGTGAGGAATCGTCAACACTCTTCCCCTGAGCAAGTCTAACACACCAAAACGATGGTGGCATTGTCAACAGTCAACAGACCAGGCGGATCCCGCACTGTGGCAAGAAGTTGGAAAACCGATGCAAGATATTGGTTTCACGAGAATCGGGCTTGACAGAGGGTATTCGCTCAGTTAGCGTGTGGAACTAGTTCCAAACCTTTGTCGGTTCCCTTTGTCTGTGGTCTGGAGTTTTTTCGAAGCGAGTGGGGTGTGATGCCATGAAAAAACTGTTTGGTTCGTCTTCCCCTTGGATGTGCAGCTTGAATAAGTCTCATGCGATGATTGCCGAAGAATTTGCAGCGCCTGCCACAGCCGTCGTGGTCAAACTGTGGCGACTTAGCATGGCTGCGCTGCTCGGAACAATACTCCTAGGATTTTCTGCACCGGTCATGGGGCAGGCGGTCAATGCTACGCTTCTCGGAACGGTGACGGATGCCAGCGGAGCAGTCGTAGCCGGAGCGAAAGTGACTGCGACGGAAATGAAAACGGGTGTCAGTCGCAGTACCACGACTAATGATAGCGGGAATTATGCATTTGCCGATCTCCCCCCAGGTCAATATGAAGTCTCCACTGAGAAGCAGGGATTCAAGAAAGCCGTGCGATCCGGAGTGGATGTGGTAGTGAACACCGACACTCGAATGAACCTCGCGCTTGAGCCGGGGGCCATAAGTGACAGCGTCGTAGTAACTGTCGAAACTCCGATACTTCAAACGGACCGGGCCGACGTGGGCGGCAAAATAGAAAGCAGGCAAGTGGTTGATCTCCCACTGGGAAATAACCGCAATTTCCAGAATCTGTTGAATCTGGTGCCAGGAGCTACTCGTGCGCATAGAGTGCATTCTGAATTCTTCAATGCACAAGACAGCTTGTCGACGGAAGTGAATGGCCAGGCTCGCCTATTCAACAACCTGCAGATCGAGGGCGTGGATGACAATGAGCGTACGGGCCTTCTGCAGATCTACATTCCACCCGCAGAGGCCATTCAGACGGTTGACGTGAGCACGAGCAACTACGCCGCCGAGTTCGGACGCGCCGGTGGCGCCGTTACTAACGTTATCTTGAAGTCGGGCACAAACGCCTTCCATGGCGCGGCCTATGAGTTCAACCGGATCAGCGCCCTGGCAGCCAAGCCTTTCTTCCAGACATTAGCCAAAGCGCCGAGCACTTACAACTATTACGGTGGTAATGTGGGCGGGCCAATCATCCGAAATAAGCTTTTCTTCTTCGGCGATATCCTACGAATTGACGATTCACGCGGCAAGTTTGACATTCTGACCGTGCCCCGGGATGACTTCCGGGGCGGAAATTTCGGGGCCGTCACGCAGCTTATTTATGATCCATATCAGACTACCGACGCCACGCATGCGACACTGGCTCTCGATGCCAATGGAAACCCGATTCCAGTAGCGCCCACAAGTCGAACGCCGTTCCCGAATAATATGATCCCCGCGAGCCGCTTCAGCCCGCTGGCGCTGAAAATTCTGGCGCTCGTCCCGCACGCCCAAGGGGTCAACCCGGGCCTCAGCAACAACTATCAACAAAATACGCGCTTCTTGAAAAACACCGCAGCCTTCGATACCAAATTCGACTTTAACCGAAAGGATAACGACCGTTTCGCTTTCAGGTTCAGCCGGGCCGTGCAGAACCTTAACGATCAGCCGATCTTTGGCCTGGCCGGAGGTCCCAAGGGCGGAGGCTTCCAGGGCACGGGCGAGCAGCACGTCCAGAGCGGAGCTCTGAATCATACACATGCGTTCTCCTCAAGCCTGATTGCTGAGACGCGTGTCGGTGTGAGCCATTACCGAAATACTGCTCATAACTCGGACTATGGCTCCAACGCGTCAAACGCTCTGGGCATCACCGGCGTCAATCTGGATCCTTTTACGAGCGGCATGACCTCAATTGACGTTCAGGGAGGATTCTCGAGCCCGATGATTGGTTACTCGGCGTCCCTGCCGTGGGACCGCGGCGAGACCAACATCAACGCGGTGACCAACTGGACGAAAATTCACAGAAATCACACCTTGAAGTGGGGGGTTGACGTTCGGCGGCTGCGTGACGATTTGGTGCAGGCCCAGACGTTTGGGCCCCGCGGCGTCTTCCGATTTGGCATAGGAACAACGACCAATTCCACTTCGGCACCAACGAGTCGCGGGAACAACTTTGCGGCCTTTCTGCTCGACGCTCCCACGGAAGTGGGCCGCGATGTCTCAGTCATATCCGGATCCTGGCGAGAGACGGAATTCTTCAGCTACGGACAGGATAAATGGCAACCAACCTCCAAGCTAACCCTGGATGCGGGGCTGAGGTGGGAGCTCTACTTCCCGCCGACGCCGCAGCATTCTGGAGGCTATTCCAATTACGATCCCACCAGCAACACTTTGGTGCTTGCAGGAATCGGGGGCAACCCACTGAACCTCGGCCGTGACACCCTCTATCATTACTTTGCTCCTCGCTTCGGATTGGCCTATCGCTTCACAGAACAATTTGTCTTGCGCGGGGGTTTCGGCATCAGTTACGAGCCATTTCCCAACAACCAGTATGCATGGAACTATCCGGTGCGCCAGGCCAATGGCACTAACCAGGCTACGACCATATCGCTGCCGCAGTGGCCCGGCGGCCAGATTGCTTCAATGGGTTTTGGATTTCCGGCACCAGCCCCAGCGGCACTGCCGAGTAGCGGGATCATATCGGGTGCTTGCCAAAATCCGCCTGTTCCGGGCGTCGCATGCATTGGGTTAAATTCCCAATACAACGTAGTTGACAAGAACTTTCAGCAGCCGTACGTCCAATCCTGGAATCTCGCCCTGGAGCGCGCACTGCCCAAGAATTTTGTGCTGGACGTTGCCTATGTGGGCAATCACGGCGTGCACATTCCCATGGACTATGATCTGAATGCGGCGGTGGCTTTCGGACCCTTTGACAACGCCGGGAAACCCCTGCCCAATTGCCCAGTAAGACCCCTGTGTGGACTGCCAGGTGGGCCTGGATTCGGGCGTACCGGCAATACAGACTTTCTCTTTAAGCCAACCAGCTCGAATTATCAGGCCTTGCAGACAAGGTTTAATCACAGGACAGGTGGCGGGCTACTGCTAACTACCTCCTACACGTTTGCAAAAGCTTTGGCCTACAGATCGGACGTGGGAGATGGAGGCGGGAACGACGGGGGCAATCCGTCCTTCTATCTGGACTTCCGTCGCAACTACATGGTGGTCAGCAATAACCGCAAGCACACTGTCGTGCAAAGCGTGGTCTATGAGATGCCGTTTGGCAAGGGCAAGCCCCTGTTGCATTCAGGCTGGGCGAACTGGATTGCCGGAGGGTGGCAAGTGAGCACAGTTATGACGATAATGAGCGGTAGGCCGCTGGATCTCAGCGCCAGCAATGCTGGACTTAACGTTAACGGGAACACGACGCGTCAGACGCCGAATCAAGTGGGAGCCTTCCGCGTCCTCGGCGGAATCGGACCCGCGCCCAATGGGGCGTGGTTCGATACCTCGACATTTGTCCCGGTGACCACGCCACAGACCATCGGAAACATGAGCCGATTTATGTTCGCTGGACCACACTTTTTCAACCTGGATGCGGCGATGTTCAAGAGGTTCCCAGTAACCGAGCGGATTGGCCTGGAATTTCGTGCGGAAGCATTCAGCGCGACCAATACGCCGCAATTCGATCAGCCAAACGGAAACGCCAGTGACAGCGTTGGTTTTGGCCACATCACCAACACAATCGGCGGGAACAGAGCCGTGGAACTCGGAGCGAAGCTAACTTTTTGACATAATTCTGCGCACGGAAAAAACTTTTGTTCGAACATCGAATCTGGTTTTCCTAGTGGCCTCGTGTCTCAAGACTATGGATGCGGACAACAAGTCGTGACTGCCTCCGCTGTCGAAGGCAACGGTGGACAAGAACAATCAATCCACAAGGAATAGCAAGTGTTTTCTGGAGTCGGGTTAGGAGAAGAATGTATGCGGTGTCGAGTGTGGCGTCGGGAATTTCTTCAGGGGATGGGAGCAGCAGCGGCTGCGACGGCGGTTACTTCTTTTCCGGCTGAGGCTCTATGGAGAGCCCAGCCGCTTTATCCACCGATGGACTTGTCGTATTTTGATACGGCGATCACGCCCGCGCCTGCCGATATTCTGTTTGGATATGCTGGGGCGGAAACGACCGCCAGGCGATCGAAGACATTGCATCACTGGGCTTCCGCGGAATTCAACTGCGCTCCAATGTCATCAAGGAATTTGGCAGCCCCGCGGAATTGCGGGACTTGCTCGAAAGGCACCAACTGAAGATGGTCGCGCTCTCGAGCGGCGGCGTACGCATTGACCCTGCACGCGAAGCCGAAGAAATTGCCAAGCACACCGCCAATGCAAAATTTGTGCACGATGTTGGGGGCCTCTATCTCCAAGTCACCGACGAACGCCCTAAGGACCGCGCAATCACCGCGGCGGATTATAAACGGTTGGGACGGTTGATTTCGGAAATTGGGAAGCGCAGCGCCGATCTGGGGGTTTCGCTGGGATATCACAACCACATGGGGTCACTCGGAGAGCGTCCCGAAGAAGTGGATCAAATCCTGCAAGCCGCGGATTCGCGCTATGCCAAGTTGGAGTTGGACGTGGCGCACTACTTCCAGGGCGGCGGCGATCCGGCAAAGGCGATTGAGAAATACAGTGACCGTTTGCTTTTCCTCCATATAAAGGATGTTGAACCGTTATCCGATACCGCAGATGCGAAGCGCCCCTATCGTTTTGTCGAACTCGGTCGAGGGAAGGTGGATCTCCCGGCAGTATTCGATGCTTTGCACAAAGTGAATTTCCGCGGCTGGGCCATCGTCGAGCTGGACGTCGTGCCCGACAAGACGCGTACGCCCAAAGAGGCGGGAGCCATCAGCAAGAAATATCTCGAAGAAAAGCTCGGGGTGACGGTATGAATTCGCCCTTCCGGATCGCCGTTATCAACGACGAAATCAGTCAGGACTTTGGCCGCGCCTGCGAAGTAGCTTCGAAGGAATTCGGCATGGAATGGATCGAGCTGCGCGGCATGTGGAACAAGAACCTGCTCAAGCTGGACGCAAAGGAAATCGAAGAAGCCCGGCGCATTCTGGAAAAGAACAAGCTGCGTGTGACCGACATCGCTAGCCCGCTTTTCAAGGTGGATTGGCCGGGTGCACCGAAGTCGAAGTACAGCCCCAAGCGCGATCAATTCAACGCTGACTTTACGTTTGAGCAGGAGGAAGAAGTGCTTGAACGAAGTATCGAGCTGGCGAAGGTGTTCCACACTGATCGCGTCCGATTCTTCGATTTCTGGCGGCTCGATGACCAGGCACCGTATCGCGCGGCCATAAATGAAAAACTGCGGAACGCGTCTGAAACAGCCGCCAGGAAGAATGTGATTCTGGTTCTCGAAAATGAGGCTGCTTGCAATACCGCAACTGCGGCTGAAGCTGCCAAGGTCCTCCGTGCGGTACGATCTTCTAACCTTATGCTCAATTGGGATCCGGGAAACGCAGCGGAGCATGATGAAAAGCCTTATCCGGATGGTTACGATCTTTTGCCGAAAGATCGAATTGGGCACTGTCATTGCAAGGACGCGGTAAGAAAACCGGACGGCAAGGGCTACCAATGGGCGGCGATGGGCCGCGGTATTATCGATTGGCTCGGGCAGTTTACAGCACTGAAGCGCGACGGCTATCATTTCGGCGTAAGTCTCGAGACCCACTGGCGTGGCGCGGACACACCGGAGGAATCCTCGCGACAGAGTTGGGCCGGGATGAAAAAGGCGCTGCAAGACGCTGGAGCGCTGTAGTCCCCTGCTTACGGGGGCGAGGCAGACGGACAGTGAGGCGCGTATTTCGTCCGAGATTCAAGAATTGGGAAATGGTTTTTCGCGCACGCTCATGTTGATGACACATACGGACAGGCGGGTATTCCTTCAGCGCTTAGCACTGATGGTGGCTGCGCTACCAGCGGCCTGGCGCGCTGCGGGCGGGCGCCTGCCGATCGGTTTTTCGACGCTCGGTTGCCCGTCTTGGGACTGGCTCAAGATTCTCGACTTCGCCCAGCAGAATGGCTTTGCCGCAGTGGAGCTTCGCGGACTGCAGGGAACGATGGACCTGCCTTCGCGCCCCGAATTTGGGGCGACGCGCCTTGAACAGTCCAAGAAGGAGATCGCTGACCGAGGCTTGCAAATTTCCTGCGTGAGCAGTTCGGCCAACTTGCACGGTGCCGGCCAGCAGCACGCAGAGCAGCTTGCCGATGCGCGGCGGTTCATTGACCTCGCCTCGCAACTCGGCGCTCGTTATGTGCGCGTTTTTGGCAATAAGCTCATTGGACCGCGTGCCCCGGCGCTCGAGCACATTGCTGCTTCGCTGCGCGAACTTGGGGACTATGCGGGCCCCAAGAACGTCACCATCTTGCTCGAATCGCACGGAGACTTCACGGATGCTCCAACGCTTCGCGAAATACTCGAAGCGGCTGGCTCGTCGCACGTCGGATTGCTCTGGGATGCGCACAACACGTACGTCGATGGTAAGGAAGACCCGGCGGTCACAGTCAGTCAGCTTGGGAAATACATACGGCATACCCATCTGAAGGACTCGCGCATGGAAGGTGACGAGGCTCATTACGTCCTCACCGGGCGCGGCGGGGTGCCCGTGAAGCGCCAGGTGGAACTGCTAGTGGAGGCCGGATATGCGGGCTACTATTCTTTCGAATGGGAAAAAGCCTGGCATCCCGAGCTCGAAGAGCCTGATGTAGCGATTGCGGATTTTGCCCGGGTAGTGAAGCAGTATCTTCAAGCCGCGACCGCGAAACAGAAGCCTTCTTGACTGTTTTTCGAAATTGATCCTCAGGGGGATACGACATGGCAAACAACTCTCGACGCGCATTCATAAGACAAGCGGCGATTAGCGCGGCAGCTCTGGCGGCCTATCCACCCTCGCGGGTGCTCGGCGCAAATGACCGCGTGCGCGTGGGGATGACCGGTGTGGGTGGACGCGGACAAGAATTGCTCAAACAGGTGCTCGGAGTTCCGAACGCCCAACTCGTCGCCATCGCCGACGTTTACACGCGAAGCCGTGACGAAGCCAAGCAGATGGCGCCCGGCATTCAGACGCTTGACGATCACCGGCGGCTGCTCGACATGAAAGACATCGACGCGGTCATCGTAGCGAGCCCGCTGCACATCCATGCGCGGCATTTTCTGGATACGCTTGCAGCCGGCAAGGACCTCTATTCCGAGAAAACAATGACTTGGTCCATTCCGGAGGCCGAGGAATGCCTGGCGGCGGCGAAGAAATCCGACCGCGTGGTGCAAATCGGCTTGCAACATGAAAGTTCCGGCTCACTCGCCGACGTGCGGAAGTGGATCAAGGACGGAATTGTTGGGAAAGTTACCCAAGCGGAGTCTTGGATGAGCCGCAACACTCCGCACGGCAAAGGTCAGTGGGTGCGCAAGGTACCCCCGGACTGCACCGCGCAAAACGTTAATTGGAAAGCTTTCTTGAACGGGCGCCCCGATCGCGAATTTGATCCCTTCAAGTTTATCAACTGGCGGTTGTACTGGGAGTTTTCAGGCGGAAATGTGACGGAAAACATGGTCCATCAAATCGCTTGGATGATGACCGCTCTGGATCTTCCCGAGCCTAGCGCAGCGTATATGTCAGGGGGGGTGTTTTCGGAGAAAGACGGTCGCCAGGTGCCGGACACGATCGTGGCCACGCTCGAATATCCCGCAGAAACAGTTGTCACGTGGCAATCCACTTTCAGCAACAGTCATTACGGCTTGGGCGAGCGCCTGCTCGGGAGTGACGGCACCATCGAACATATATCCGGAGCAACCGACATGGTGACCGGGAAGTCTGCAGAGGGCACTCGTTATTATCCTGAGAAAGCCAACCGGCATGATGGGACGGCACTCACCGGAGAAACTCCGAATCAGAACCACATGGCCAATTGGATCGATTGCGTGCGAACCCGCAAGACCCCCAATGCGTCAGTCGAGATTGGCTATCGATCGGCGATCGCAGCCCACCTGGCGAACATCTCGTATCGCCGCAAGCAGCGCGTCACGCTGGAAATGGCGAGATCGCTTCAGCCCGAGTTTTGAAGCGGCAATCTGGCCCAGCTGTGTATCGCAGATGGGGAAGTGAGCGAATCAGTCGCTTCCAGTGAAATTGCGGCATCGTGGCATCGAGTTGCTGACCGATAGCGACCCTCATTTCTGCGGGGAAAAACCTGTCGGTGAAACGATTCTCACCCCTGAATACGTCTAATACCGGACCCGAATCCCTAGTTTGGGTGGCACGGGAATCGGTGCAAGCAATCGTCATCAGGACTAGAGTAGACAAATGGCGGGGTGAGGCGTCGAGATGGTGTTTTGGAACAGGCCTGTTCGTGAATCAGCATTGTTG
>WNGC01011529.1_pt1 | contig 11976 bp, 14 predicted proteins | sample 5400051 | NCBI WGS metagenome assembly WNGC01 (sample SAMN13153368, study PRJNA577476) | soil metagenome | isolation source: 20 cm soil or saprolite under grassland replicate 2 | place: USA:California | collected 2016-06-15 | reverse complement strand
CCGTCAGAAAACGTCTGCAGGAGCTTTCGCAATTGACTCGGTTCGATCAGAATCTGGTCGTTCAGCATTTTGAGAATATCGTTCTGTTGAACGCCCGCAGCCGCGGCAGGGCTATCGGGCACAACGTACTCGACGACTAGTCCAAGCCCTTTGGACAGGCCTAGCTGTTCGCTTACCACAGTTGGCACTTGTGATGTTTCTACGCCGAGAAATATCGCCGGAACTTTGGGCGCTTTTTCATGGCCACCTGGCGACCCTGGAGGATGACCCGGCGCTGGTGGTTGTGGCGGCGCGGGCGGTGTCTGGGCAAATCCCGCAATCGGCAGGAAGGCGAGACATGCGATGATAGCATTCAGTTTTATTTTCATGGTTTTTGTTTGGTTAAATCATTGGCCGGAAACCGGAATGAGGACAACTTCCTCGCTGGGGTAAGTGACGCGAAGCGATGCGCCAGTGGAGGGGTTACGCCATTGCCACGTCTGTTGCGTTTGATAACGAAGACGCCTCAACGGTTCCCTCGAGCCGTCAGCAAAGTGCAACCCCTCGTCCCGAGTGTTATAGACGACCTGCGTCGCGCCAGCGGGAACGAATTTGTTCGAGGACATCGATCGATCGACATCGCGTCCACCCGATAAGGCAGGAACCACCGGTCTTGTTTCGGACGCCGGTGCTACTTGTGCGATTTCCTTGTCTTCGTTTCGCGTTTGATCGGTGTTGATCCGCGCGAGTAACAGAACGATTGCCGCAGCCGCGGCCGCGAGGCCGATACCAAACCTGTAGGGCGTTTGACTCGCTCGCCCCCGCTCTCTCGCTCTAACGAGCTGCCCGTCTATGTCGCTCGCGTCCCCGCGGCTCCATTCTGCGAAAAGCCGAAACCATTTGGCCAGCCACCCGGCGTCCGCCGCGGCGGACGCCCTACAATTCTCGACCATCGCTTCCTCGATGCGCTCAAAAAGTACGGGCGAAGGCCGCGCTGGCCGTAACGCTCTCAACTCATTCTCAAGCTCCGGGAAATCGTTCATTGAGGTTGCAAGCTTTTCTTCAGGTTAGCCAGCGCGTATCGATATCGCGACGCCGCAGTATTTTGAGAAATGCCGAGTGCATCGGCGATCTCGCTAAAGGTGAGTTCGTTCCAGATTTTCAACACGAGCACCTCGCGTTGGTCGTGTGGCAAGCAGTTGACTGCCGCGGCGAGTGCCGATTGCGCCTCATCTTCCCATTCAAACTGCGGCTCGACGGTTGAATCGGCGTCGGCAAAAACAGTGGCCTCGCGTCGGGCGCGGCGTTTGTCGCGACGAATAAAGTCGAGAGCGATCGAACGCACAGTTGCGTAAAGGAGTGCTCGGTTATCGATCCTGTGGTTTCGCCGCCAAAACTTGACGAAAGCTTCCTGGACAATGTCTTCGGCGTCAGATGCCGATCGTGTCCATTGCCGGGCAAAAAGCAGCAGGCCCGGACCGATTTCAGAAAAGCAACTCTTCCAATTCTCATGGTTTGCGATGTTGTCCATGACCTTTTCACGGTCTTTATTCCCAAGACGCCGCCAGCCGATGAATTTGTCTATGCGATCGAAATTTTTCTCGCTCATCGCATTGCTAGCTGTCGCAGGAGCGCACGCAGAAGACGTCGATCTTGAAAAGGTCGTCGGTTCTCTCATCGCTGCAGAAAAGGCTTACGCCAAACTAGCCGCCGAAAAAGGATTTCGCGAAGCGTCCATCTCGGTGTTCGCCGACGATGCGGTAATCTTCGCGCCCAGTGCAGTCAACGGGAAAAAGTTTTGGCGGGAAGCGAAGGAGAATCCCGCCATAACCTGGCGGCCTGCCTTCGCCTCAATCTCGCGGAGCGGCGAGCTCGGTTACACGACGGGACCATGGGAATCAAGCAAAGCGCGTGACGCACAAAAACCGGAAGAGTCCGGACATTTCGTTACAATCTGGCAAAAGAACAGGGACAACATGTGGAAGGTCGCCCTGGATGTTGGACTAAGCCAGCCCCACGCAGAGGCACCCGAGACCGAAATCAGAACGTACGTTCCGAACTCTCCCAATCCACGTCCAGAGTCTGGGAACGCTAATCTGGAAAAAACACAACACAGCTTTGCAGAATCGCTCAAGGACGGTGAAGCCGACGCGATCACCGACAACGCCAGCGACGACATTCGCATTTATCGCAACGGCCAACTCCCTGCCGTTGGCAAGGCGGCTGCCGAGAAAATGCTTGCAGAGGAGGATGCAAAAACGACTCGCACGCCAGGGGGCGCAGGCACAAGTGATCCGCTTGATCTCGCGTACGAATATGGTGAATTCTCAAGCGAGCAGAACCATGCTACGCAGCATGGAATCTATCTTTGCATCTGGCGCCTTGAATCAGACGGCACTTGGAAAATCACGCTCGACCTTCAGAAAAGCGCTCCGACAGAGAAACGACGTGTTGATGCGGAATGATGGAGGGCGGAGCTCTGCGACGCCTAACGAGTATCTTTGATTGGCAAGACTGTTTCTAAATATGACAAATCATCTTTTCGGAATCGCTCGCAAAATCAAGTCCCCCAGCCAATCAGGATTCGCGATGCCTTCGCGATACGCCCGCAGCGATTCTACGGAAGAGTTCACACGCAGGTTGCTGTAAGATCCATCGGCGTTCTGCCAGCGCTCATGCCAGTAAACCGCCGCCTTAATACGCGGATAACGCGTGCGAAACAGCGTAAGTCCCTGCGCAATCCACTTGGCTTTGCCAACCCCGCCGCCTTCCGCCGAGTGCGGGAACTCGCCGGTCGCCCATTCGGCAATCATGATTGGCTTATGCGGATCGAGCCTGGATATTTCCTCGTAGGGCCAGTTCACCAATGAAGGAATATCCGGGTTTGGCTCGTCCTTATACTGCTGTCCATAAACGCTCAGGCCGAGCCAATCGACGTAATCCGACCCCGGATAGTACGCAGCCGCGCAATTCCAAGTTTCGTACGGATAGGGATAATTGTTCGTATGAAACATCCACTTGATATTTGAAGCGCCGCGCGCCCGGACCCGATCCACGACGTGGCGAAATGCTTTGCGAAATGTTTCCGGACCTTTCCAGTTGTTCTGGTCTTTGTCCCATTCGCCGCCGCCATAGTAGGCTCCTGACCACGGGAACCAGGTGCCATTCATTTCCACGCCGAACACGACAATCATTGGATGACCAAAATTCCGTGCGGCGTCGCCCCACTTGTCGATGTACGCGTCCCACCTGCCAGAAATAATCTCGGTCAAACTAAACTTATCCGGCCCATGATCCTCCTCATAGGGCCTGTCCCAAGGCGACCAAAACACAAGCGGCAGCGAACCGTGCCGCCAGATGACATTGAGATTGTCCACGGGAAAATTTTGTTCTCCCCAGTAACTGGACGACGCAATGATGGCCTGATGTTTCCCGACCATCTGCTCGAACTCCTCGATTGTCTCTAAAGTGACGTCGTCCTCCGCGTCGCCAAAATCCATGAACGCGCCGGTGTATGCGCCATGTTCAGGAATCGCTACCTCGACCGGACCATTCGGATCGACCTGCGCGACGGCTACTCCCCGGCGACAGCCAATTAGCGCGAAGCTCGATGCAATCGCTGCAGCGATCACGACAAAAACTGCATGGCTGCGCATTTGGTTTCGCACGGTCCGTACAAAAAATGGTATTTCCAGAGTCGAAGCGGCTTCGAAGGCAATAACTGTAGAGGCAGCCGTGCCGGCTGCAATCGTGGCGGGGTTTTGCGGGCGGCGCCCTCCACTACAGCTGTTCGATCAGGGTGTGCGCAGGAATCTGGTGTGCGCAGGAATCTGGGCAATTTTCCTTGCTGGAAAACTATATTTAACAGCAGAATGCCGGTGATCGAAGCAACGGATGCAGATAAAACTTCTCAGCTTTCTGATCCTGTCATTCATCTCAGTCGCGCAAGCTGACGATTTTAAAACAATTACTGGAAAGGAATATAAGGACGCCACCGTAACCCGGATCGAACCGGACGGCATCGTGCTAACCAATAAGGCGGGCATCGCCAAAATTTATTTCACCGAACTTCCTAAGGACGTTCAGCAGCGCTTCGGCTATGATCCTCAAAGAGCCGCCAATTACTCGGCGCAGCAAAGTGCTGGACTCGACCAAGTCCGAAAGGAGCAGGCAGAAGCCTCGCGGCGGGAAGCGGAAGCGACCCAAAAGGCGAATCAATATCGAGCAGAACAACAAACTCGACAGAACGAGCTTCGCGCGCTCCAAAGCCGCTACGAGGAACTGCAGAGGCAGGAAGACGAATTACTTCTCCGTATCGGTGAGGCGAAGAAACCGGGACCAGCGTATTACGGAGGTAAGAACAACAAGACTCTTCGCCACTCTCCGAATCCGCAAGCATCGCAGTTGCCACTTCTCGAGAGTCACTTGAAAGACGTTCGGCACGAAAAAGATCAGGTCAGGAAGCGTTTGGAGAAGGCGCAGCGGTAACCGTGAAAAGCGATGCGAGGACGCATCGCACTCGGAAAGCAGTCCGTGGGAAATTCATCGAGCAATCAACCTCGTTTTGCGAAAGCCTTTGGCTTGCCACGCCGTAGCCTTGCGAAGGCGGGAGTGCGATGCCTCCTCGCATCGCTTTCTTGGATAGGCATCGTCCAACTGTTATCACAAGCGGAGGCGCGCGATGACGAAAAGCCCTTTGCGGTCTCTGCCGTTGTCATTGCCGATCACCCGGTAAACCAATGTGTGCCGACCAAGGCGTTAGGCGCCGGCGTTGATGGTCACGAGCGGGACGAATGTGCCCGGATGTTTACGGACAAGAACATCGCCGAGATGCGATCAGCCGGGTTCGGGCCACTGACGTATCGACTACGCACTGAATTGGCCGGCGAAGTCTGGCATTGGAATCCGCGAGGCACGTGGAGCAATCCCGCCCTTCAGTGCGGATACTGGATCTCGGACGATTCACTCGCTGAGCCGATTAATCTCTCCTACGGTTATCGTTTGTCGCGACGCGGAAACACGATCGACCAGGCTAACGACGATGGTTACTCGCGCATCACAGACGGCAACGAAGAATCATTTTGGAAGAGCAATCCGTATCTCGATTCCCACTTCACAGGCGAAGCCGATGATGCGCATCCGCAGTGGGTGGTAATCGATCTGGGCGCCGCGAGACCGGTGAACGCCATTCGGATACAGTGGCGGACGCCGTACGCCCGGCAATACAGAGTCGAATATTGGAGCGGTGATGATCCGATGCATTTGCACGCCGATCGGAAAGATGAGTGGCGTCTTTTTCCAAACGGTGCGCTGAACCGCGGATCGGGCGGCGATGAATCTGTTCGGCTGTCTGCAAAACCACTTGCGGTTCGCTTTGTCCGCGTCGTAATGAGCCGCAGTTCGCAAGCAAGTGCGCAAATATCGGACGACATTCGCGATCGACTCGGATTTGCGATCCGCGAGATTGAGCTCGGGAATATCGACCCGCCTTCGCCCCACTCCGGCACGGCAAGTAGCCGCAATCATTTCCACGATTACATCCGTCATGCGCCTGATCGATATCGACAGACAGTAATTTATGTATCATCGACCGATCCGTGGCACCGAGCCGAGGATATTGATTACAAAATCGAGCAACCGGGACTCGATTTCATCTTGCGCAGCACGCTGACGAACGGCTTGCCCGTTCTTGTGCCTGTGGGCCTTTTGTACGACACGCCGGAAAATGCAACGGCCGAGATCAGCTACCTGTCTAAACGACAATATCCTCTCGAACGAATCGAACTCGGCGAAGAACCCGACGGCCAATGGGCGTCGCCGGAGGATTATGCCGCACTTTACACCGGAGTTGCTCGCAGGCTCGCAGCGATGAATCCGCATTTGAAACTCGGAGGACCAAGCCTGCAAAATTTCGACGGCCAACTTCTCACGTGGCCTGATGCATCGGGCAATCGTTCATGGATGAATAGGTTTCTCAAATGCATTCGAAGCGCCGGAGTGCCCTTCGATTTCTTTTCGTTCGAGTTCTACCCGTTCGACAATGTCTGCACCGATGCGGCACCGCAGCTGTTGCAAACTCCAAAGCGTCTGGGTGAAATGATGACCAGCTTGCGAGCGGATGGCGTTCCCACGGCAATTCCATGGCTAATGACAGAATACGGCTATTCCGTTTTTGCAGGACGCCACGAAGTGGACATCGAAGGCGCGCTCTTCAATGCAGACACAGTGGGAACATTTCTAACACTCGGCGGCTCCAAGCCGTACCTGTACGGATACGAACCAAATTATCTCGAAGACGAGCTGAAGTGTTCCTGGGGCAACCTTATGATGCTGCAGCTAAATCCAAGCAGCGATCAACTGAATCGTCTGTCCGGCTACCATGCCGCCCAACTCATCACAAAGGAATGGATGCAACCAATCGATGCCCCACACGAAATATTTCCCGTAGGTGTTACGCAAGCCAAGGGAAGTCCATCATCTGCCGTAAGCGTCTATGCAGTACGACGGCCAGACAAACAATGGGGCCTGCTGGCGATTAACAAAGATCCGATGCGCACAGCACGACTTAGCCTGCAGTTCAACTTCTCAGGCACGCGACAGCAGGCAACTTTCGTCGGAAGCGTAGATGTAATTCGGTTCTCGCGCGATCAGTATGAATGGCATGAGGACGGACCAAACGGTCACCCCATTCGAAGCCTCCCACCAGCACGCTTCACGCAAGGAGCATCTTCGTTTTACGATCTGCCGCCCTATTCGCTTACTGTCTTACGTGGAAAACTCCCCGATTGATCTCATCTGTTTTTCACCCGCTGCAGGACGTCCGCCAGCGCGTCAGGACGGCTAACATGTGGGCAGTGTCCACCGGGCAGCTCAACCGGTTCAACTCCGAGTAACTCTCGAGCGGCCTTGCGCTGCCACGCCGGCGTGATTGTCCGGTCGTCGGAACACACGATGTAACTAGATGGCACAGCAGGCCAGGCACGCAGTGGACACGGTTCTTCCATCGCGCGCTTTGCGTAGAACACTATCCGTGTCGACAGCGCCCAGTCGAGACGATCGGCAGGACAGTCGTGGTACACGAAGTCCAACGCGACCTTGTCTTCGAGGGGATTCTGTCCAACCCAAGCTGAGTTGAACATCGATGGATCGGCCTGGTACTGTTCGATGATGCTCACCCCTGGGCGCGGAACCACAGCTGCCAGAAACACCATTCGACGCGGCGACCAGCGTTCGGCAATTAACGGCAGGTACATACCGCTGGCCGAGTGTGCAACACAGACGACATCAGCCGGGTTCATACCGGAATTGTCGAGGTCGTTCACGATGGTCTCGGCATGCCAGGCCAGGCCCGCGTCAGTTCTGCTCACTTGAAACGCGGGTGTGAGAACGCCATGCCCACGACGCTTCAGTTCATCGGCCAGCAGCCTCCAGCCATCGGGTCCCTGCCCGCTTCCGTGAATCAGACAGTATGCGGTCATGGTTTGATTTGTCGCACGCGTAACACTAGCTGTCGACCTAACGACAAGGATGAGCCTTGGCTAGGCCATATCGTGCTCATGTTCGAACTCGGCCGCGTTAAAAGAAACCGCGGAGGAACGCGGCCGCTTCATTCGAGATGCCGATGATCTTGTTCGTTGCCTGACGATAGAATTTGAAATTGAGCTCGGTCTCGGGGCGACCGTCCTTCCAATCGGAAAAAAATTTAAGCTCGCGCCGCCCGAGACGCCGCTTCGCGAGCGCGGTGCGTCTGATGCTGATGCTCACGCGCGGCGTTTGCCTGGCGATCCCGCGTTTCTTTGCGATCGCCTTCGCCGAGGTGACGACGCCGCTCGCGATGAGACCTGGCCCGCCTTCGTTCTCGCTCGCGAAGACGAAGATCGTATCGCCTTTGGCGATGTGCTTGCCACCATACATCGTCTTCTGAGCATTGAATGCGAATGTCTCCGCTGAAGGATCGCTAACCTCAGCTTTGATCGCGAACATCATACTCCATTGGCAAGCCGTAGCCTCGCGCGAAGGCTGCTCACGTCGCACCATTATTTCGTGGCCCAAGGGCCGCATTTAACGAGAAAAAGCGCAGCGGCTGCTGGCGGAAGCGAGCTTTGCTTTACTCTCAACTATCATCTCTCAACCCTCAACTTTCTTAGTACACCGGGCGGCGGTTCGTTCCAGTGGTTGGTTAGGCGACCGGCGCGCCGTGCTCGCAAGCGTGGAATGGAGCGGTCAGACGCTATTATGTGAACATGATGCGAAAGCGCAAGCCAGGCTTGCAGCCGAACTGCTGCGGTTTGATGAAGTGCTCGACTAGGATGCCTCCATTCGCTTCGATGACGCGCTGTGACGCGATGTTGTCCGGATCAGTGGTGATCTCCACGTACGGCAGGCCGACTGCCTTGGCTTCCGGAAGTATGAGGCGTAGCGCTGACTTTGCGTACCCGCGACGCTGCTTCCACGGCACGACGGCATAGCCGATATGCCCCAGACAATAGGACGGAAGCGCCGTAGTACCTGGCTGCCACCGCACCCCGATGCTTCCGCAGAATTCGCCGTCCCAGAGCCAGCGCCTGAAGCCCGGGAGGCGCTTGGCCGCCGAACCGTCTGGAAGAGTGATGGGAGGACCCTTAGCTTCGCGGTCTTCCATGCTGGCGAGAAACGCCGCTGCATCGGCATGAATGCGGGAGAGCTCTTCGCGTGCAGCCTCGACACCGCGCTCGTTGTCGGCAGACCACCCACGCTCGAGCGCAGCGACGTAACTCGCAAGGTGTTCGGGGCCGGGACGCACGAGATGCATGGGTAGGCGCCTAACGAGAAAGAGAATGGAGCCCGCGGGAAGCGGCGCGACGGAAAGAAAATATCATAAGCCACGGGTAGCGTTGAACAACATTACAGCGGGAGTGCGTGAGCCTAGCGAAGACGCAAATCGCACTTGGGTAGGCGGGCGCCTGGATGAAATCCAGGGTTTCGTGGCAAATACGCTGAATGAAGCCTGCGGGAAGCAGAGCGACATAGATGGGCAAGCCGAAGGCCGAGTGAACGGGAGGGAACGAGTCAACTCATATCGCAGTAGGGCCAGCCTGCTCGCGAAAGCTTTCGGAGTTGGCTTCATCGATTGGTTAGGTCTGCTCGGGTTGAATATCCCACTGAAATACGACCAAGGCGCCATCGGCCAACGCAAATTCTTCCCACTTCGCGGGAACCTCCGAAAGCGAAAAGCGAAACACGTCCACTTTACGATCTCCAAGCGGTCTTCGCACGGTAACCGTGTCAGCTGGCTTCATCTGCGGGGCCGGTTTGGACCGCACCGCTTATCATCACGTCGATCTGCCGAGCGTTGTGTGGCATAGACCTAACGACCCAAGCTCAGCGACGGCGGCCACGAAGCGCGCCGATTGCAACCACGACGGCCCGCCGCCGTTCGCTGCAGCGGCAATAATATACTTGTCTGACCTTGAGAGGGGTCTATTGTGTGGCCTCCGCCGTGACAGTCACGGAAGGGCCTTACGCTTCCGCTGCTGGCGATTCTTTCGTCTTAGCCGCTGGTGTCGGTGTTTTCGCGACGCGCTTTGCAAGCGTCTCGAAACGCTTCGCCGCGCCAGCACCTCTGCGGGCATCGCGCGCCAGCCGTGTAAGCGTTTCTTCCCGCGTCTCAGTCTTTTTCATAGTCATTTATCAATTCAGTTGCGTTCCCTTTGGTGCGCAGAGGAGGGATACCTAAAGAGCAATGGGAAGAACTTCATTTTCGCGATTTGCGCATCCGTGGCTGGAAACGCTTCTGCGCGGCTATCTGTAATGAGAATCCAACCAGATGGGCGACCTTGCTGTCCAATCAATCTCAAGAAAACACCGCGCACGATCGCGTTATTCGCTCCCTCATATATAAGTTGGAAAACCGCGTTGCCAGATCCGTTGACGATTTCCAATGCTGTGTCGTCGCTATTTACATCCCATCCTATCGGTAAGTTGCGAATTTCGTTATTTTTCAATTCCAGGGCCGCACTTAATCGAGCCTCAATAAGCACTTCGTTGTTAACGAAGCGAGCAGTCACATCATCACCACCATGTCTTGTAAACATCGAGCCCAGTAAAGATACTGCTTCCCCCGAATTAGGGATGGTTATGCGATTTGTTCCTACGGTTAGAATAACTTCGTTCGGTATCACCTTGAACCGTGGTCGCTGTGCGGAAATAGGCATAGGTGGAGCGGCTTTATTTGGCATTGCGGCCTCAAATGTCAGTGCTCCTACCACAATTAAGCCAAGCAACGAAACAATAGGTGCCCAGATTCGTGGCAACGGCGCACCAAATGCGGCAAAAAGCAATGCGCCGAAGTATATCCAATACGATACTATTCTATGACTAGAACCCCCTACCAATCCCCCAAAGATCAAGAGAAAGGTGGCAATTGCCTCGAGCGTAAGTCGGAATGGCCTCTTATCTGGTCCCTCCTTCAAATCGGTATTGCGATTGGATTCATTCTCGCCTTGGCTCTGCTGGCTCATGACTAACTCTTGTAAGACGTTTCTTCGGCCCTCTGTTTACCACGCTTCTGCCGGACAGGGGCCATCACCGCCCTCAGCAGCAATGAGCTTCGCATATTTCAGGCCCTTGCCGACCACCCCACTAAGCGCCTTGATGAATCGCCCTTGGTCATTGTCTTTGCGCTCGTTAAACCGAAACGCTTGCTCATCGCAGTAACGGAACAAATGAAACGGCTCAACGTTTACATACGTGCCTTTGAGGGCGCGTTTCAGAAGCGACCAAAAGTTTTCGAGTCCGTTAGTGTGAACTTGGCCTCGCGCGTAGCACTCCAAGTGGTCAATGATCTGGCGGTCATAATCTTTTTCCAGATCGTCATAGGACATAAGCGCATCCGTGCAAACAGTAGAACCCGCTTTGACTTGCTCGCGAACATTGCCGCAAAGCTCAGGACGGCGCGTTGTCTTAACGACTTTCAAAACCACACGCGAGAGTTTATCGCCCTTGCCGCGTTCAAGAATGCCCTGCACTGGCGTCTTGGCGATTCCCGCATCTCCAACGCGAGTTCTGCGGTTTTTGTGCATGTAGCGGGCCTTAGCGCCGATGTAGGTCTCATCCGCTTCGCAGATGCCTCCCATCTTGCCAGTAATGCCTTGCTGCATAGCGAGACGAATGCGCGGCAACATGAACCACGCGGTTTTCTGAGTTACACCAAGCGCGCGGTGAAGTTCATAGGAACTAACACCGTTTTTGCAGTTGGACGCCAGCCACATCGCAGGCAGCCACTTGTCCAGACCAATCGGGGAATCCTCAAAGATCGTTCCCACTTTGGCCGAAAACTTTTGCTTCGGATGTGGCGTCCTGCATTTCCAAACCTTCGCGTTTTCAAGGAACGTCACCTTGTCCGATCCGCAGCGCGGACAATGCACTCCGCGCGGCCAGCGAATGCCGACAAAGAACTGAAAAGCGTTCTCTGGATTACTGAAATACGAGACTGCTTCGAGCAGGGTTTCTGGTGCTTGCATACCAGGAGGCTACACCTATGAAACGGTCTGTCAAGTATATTATTACCGTTCAATCGAATGGGTGAGTGTGAGCTTCGCGGACGCCCCCGTGGGCTCAATCTCGTAGACGCAACGGGAGTTGCCCTCTGCCTTGAACTCGGGCTTCCACTCATTTAGCCAACTCATCACCAGCCGCTTCTGCGAAACGCTCTCGAGAATCTCGCCCGAGTCCATCAGGCTTCCGTCAGCATGCATTCTCCACGTGGAGCCGACCTTCCATTCGCTTTCGACGCTCATTCCGAACCGATACTGCTTTATGATCTCGGGCGTTGTTAGTGCACGCCACAGCTTCTCGGGTGTTATGCGGATGTAGGTAACGTAAACAAATTTCGAGCTAGACATGGGATTCTCCTAAGTTTGCGATTCGCTTCTTTGGGGATGGACGCGCCACACGAGGCCTAACGTCCAGAGCTCAGGCACGCGGGCCCAAATGACGTGAACCGCGAAGCGGAACTGG
>WNGC01007825.1_pt1 | contig 11980 bp, 16 predicted proteins | sample 5400051 | NCBI WGS metagenome assembly WNGC01 (sample SAMN13153368, study PRJNA577476) | soil metagenome | isolation source: 20 cm soil or saprolite under grassland replicate 2 | place: USA:California | collected 2016-06-15 | reverse complement strand
CACTCCTGACGGCCCATACCCCTACGCCGGTGTCCCATGGTTCAGCACCCCGTTCGGACGCGACGGCATCATCACAGCATTCGAATTTCTATGGGTCAATCCAAATATCGCCCGTGGTGTATTGGCCTATCTGGCTGCGACCCAGGCGAGGGAGGTTCTTCCGGACCAGGATGCAGAGATTGGCAAAATTTTGCATGAAATACGCAAGGGAGAGATGGCGGCACTCAACGAAATTCCGTACGGCCGCTACTATGGCAGCATCGATGCGACCCCACTGTTCATTATGTTGGCGGGAAGCTATTACGAACGGACGGGCGATCAGGCCTTTATCACACAAATCTGGCCGAATATCGAGCTTGCGTTGCAGTGGATTGATAGTGCAGGAGATCTCGATGGCGATGGCTTCGTGGAGTACAGCCGCCGGTCGAAAGGCGGGCTCGTCCATCAAGGGTGGAAAGACTCGCAGGATGCCGTGTTTCATGCAGATGGCAGCTCGGCGGACGGGCCCTTTGCGCTCTGTGAAGTGCAAGGGTATGTGTTTGCCGCCAAGCGACGCGCGGCTCGATTAGCACTGGTGCTTGGCCATACGAAGCAGGCCAGGCGTCTTCTCAAGGAGGCGGATAAGCTACGCACTCAGTTCGAGCGAAGCTTTTGGTGCAACGACCTCTCGTTCTATGCCTTAGCCTTGGACGGGTTCAAGCAGCCCTGTCGGGTCAGGACATCGAATGCCGGCCACTGTCTCTGGACCGGTATTGCCGACCAAAAGCACGGCATGAGAACGGCCAAGACCTTAGTCGGCGAGGGGTTTTTTAACGGATGGGGCGTCCGAACCGTGGCAGCCACTGAGGCCCGCTTCAATCCGATGGCTTACCACAATGGATCGGTCTGGCCGCACGACAATGCCCTTATTGCAGCCGGTATGGCCTCCTACGGTTTCAAACAAGGCGCATTGAAGATTTTAAACGGTCTCTTCGACGCCAGCCTGTTTCTCGAACTGCACCGGTTGCCTGAACTCTTGTGCGGGTTCTCGCGTCGACCCGGTGAAGGCCCGACGCTGTACCCGGTAGCCTGTAGTCCTCAGACTTGGTCCTCGGTCGCCGTGTTCCTGCTGCTCCAATCCTGCCTCGGTTTGCGAATTGAGGCCACACGGGCCCGCCTGTCGTTCTCACAACCGGTCTTGCCGCCGTTCCTGGAGCACATTGAGATGAAGAATCTCAGGATTGGAGACGCCGCAGATTGTCGTCACGAAATAATCGAACGCGCTGCCTTCTTCTAAAGGGTGATGTTTTCATCGAGACATCTTGTCCTCGACGGACAAGATGTTCCTGCCAAGCACATTCTCCTTGTCCAACAATAACTTGTGTTCATCCCATCACTGGGTTGTATCCAACAAGTTCGCTTGTGCGTCGATATCCAGAGCCGACTGCCTGTCCCGCGAGGATGAACACAAATCTCTATATTCATTGTAAACATTGAGACTTGTTCGATACGGAATTCTCGATCCGGTGGCTGGTGGAGAGGTCTGAGTCTTGCAAATTATCATGGCAACATGGCTGTGGGCTGGGGGGATCTGAAAAGCTCCTTCGACGTTGCTGTTCAGAACGAGAGAGTCAATCAAAGTGATGAGTTCCGCACAGCCAATGACATTTCCCGAAGTTCAGAGGGACCAGATCATTAGGAGGACAGAGCCATGGCAGAAGGAACACGATCCACAGGGATGAGCATGACAGCCTTCCTCGCCGGTCTCGTGGCGGGAATCGGCACCGGCTTGTTATTGGCGCCTCAATCAGGTGCCAGGACACGCCGCCAACTCCACAGTTTGGCTAAGGATCTGCAGGAAGAATCGAGTTACATGCTGGGCGATGCCAAGGCATCGCTCGGCAAGGCGTTCGGGCAGGGCAAGGAGTCTTGCGGGGTAAACGACCGCGAGATTGCTACATAAGGATTGTTCGACCGACAGCAGTGGGCGCATTGGATGCGCATGAGGTGTTCATGGTCGACAGAGTGTGTGAGTGATGGGAGCTGCTGCGCAACTCGATCATCCTGCTAGTCATTTTCGTCGCAGGCAATTTGACTCAGTTGAGCAAGGGGATCGGAAAAACCATCAAACAAAAGCTTTAAGAAATCGGGGCATGACGTGGAGGCGGGTAGCCGTACAGCAGAGCGTTGAACCACCTAATCTATGGTCGTGCCGGAGATCATCAAGAATAAATAATATTATCAGGAAAATCGTCTCTGCTTGCCGAGTGAAGGACATGGTTGGAGGAGAAGGGGGACAGCACCTGACTCGCGAGGGGTAGTGCGTACAATATCAGGAGAAAGCCTATGCGATGCCAACGTTGTCAAGGCTGTATGATCAGCGATCATTTTATGGACATTCTGAATGTGAGCGGCGAGATAGATTTCGAAGGGTGGCGTTGTCTGAATTGTGGAGAGATCACCGACCCAGTTATTGTGCGCCATCACCAGTTGGCAGCGAGCCCTCCTGCGAAATCGAGGCGGCGCTGGTGGGACGTCACTCTCATGCATTGCATTCCGGTTCATGGAGAGGTAGAAGGATTGCCGCGTCAAACCTTCGGATAATTCCCCATTGCTTTTCTGCCGACAAGACTGCACGGCCGAGGACCTGCGTCACGAATCACACATGCATGAAAGACCATCCACATACGCAGAGGAGATCCGGAATGTCGACCCACGCAGCCAACATGCCGTTTCGTTTCGTCTCGTGCATGGAGTTGCGAGAAGTCCTCGGCAAACGCGCCATGGACGAGCATCGCTTGCTTGAACTGATCGAGGAAGTTCCAGCCGACAGCATTTATTACCATACCCATAGTTATTTCCTGAGGCATGCCTATAGCCAACAACTGTATTCGAATGATTTTGCTACCTGGGTTGTGCTGTATGCGCAGGATAGGGTGTTGGGTGAACGGCTTGGTGTGCTCGACCCCTTCGACTTCAGTGATATTGAACAACTTCGCGACGAGATCTTACGCATTCTGGGTGACCACTTGAGCCACTCCACTGTTCCTCGGTACATCGCCAGTGAGCCCTTCGAGTTTATCCGTTCGCATATCATCGAAATTCCCTTGGGCTTGGAGGCCAGAACTCTGTCCGAGTTTTATGATGCGTTGGCCGATGTGGAGGTCGGAGCGGTCTACAACCATGTATGCGAAGCACGCATGCGCAAGAGGCTTCAGTCGGTTGATTTTTCCTGCTGGCTTTCTTCAGGGGAAGGCTTGGGGCTACAACAATTGGCACTGAACGTCGAGCAAGTGGGGCGCCTAGGCCTCAGCCTGGAGGGCATGCGAAGCAAAATCCTTCGTCTCTGCGATCAAGAGCTGGCAAGGCAACGCACCCTGTGATTCTGCGCTGTACATTGATCAGGTGACCGGGATGCTTGAAAATTATCGAGACGTCGCTCCGCAAGGTACTGTGGAATTGTTGCGCCAACTCGGACGCCGAGTCGAGGGAAAAAACATGGTGCATGTCAATTCGACGCGGTACGGTGGGGGGGTGGCTGAGATGCTCCATCGCCTGCTTCCGTTGTTCGAGGAACTGGGGGTCAAGGTTCGGTGGGAAGTGATGACGGGATCCGATCTCTTTTACCGCACGACGAAGAGCTTTCACAACGCGCTCCAGGGGACCAGACAACGAATCACGCCCCAGATGTATGAGGCGTTCATCGAGTGCAATCGCGACAATGCGAAGCGGCTGAACCTCGATGGGGAGTTTGCGATGATCCACGACCCTCAACCGGCCGCGTTGATTGACGCCCGTCCCCATGGAGCCACGTGGATGTGGCGGTGCCACATTGACGTCTCGACTCCTCAACATTCGGTGTGGCAGTTTCTGCGCCCGTTCGTGATCCGGTACGACGCCGCAGTTTTTTCGCTGCCCAAGTTTTCGCAAAGGCTGCCCCTACCACAATTTCTAGTCTACCCCTCTATCGATCCATTCAGTGAAAAGAATTGCGAGCTGGAACCGGACGAGATCGACAGGGTTCTTCAACGAGTGGGTGTGCCTCGTGATAAACCGATCCTGCTGCAAGTATCACGGTTCGATCGGTTCAAGGACCCGGTCGGCGTGGTTGCAGCGTACCGACTGGTCAAAAAAAGCCATGACTGTCGTCTGGTGCTGGCTGGGGGGACCGCCACAGATGATCCGGAAGGTGCGGAGATGTTAGCCGAAGTTCAGGAAGCCGTCGGTTCAGACCCCGACGTGCATATTCTGTTGCTGCCTCCAACCGCCAACCTGGAAATCAATGCCCTCCAGCGCGCCGCGACGATTATCTATCAAAAATCCACCAGGGAAGGATTCGGGCTGACAGTGGCAGAAGCATTGTGGAAAGGGAAGCCAGTGATCGGAGGAGAGACCGGCGGCATTACTGTTCAACTAATCCAGGGGGTGACCGGATTCACAGTGAATTCACCAGAAGGCGCAGCGTTCTACACCAGGCGTTTGCTGAACGAACCAGAGTTGATGGCCGTGTTGGGGCGACAGGGCAAAGAATACGCCCGGCACCGGTTTCTCATCACGCGGCATCTTCAAGAGTATTTGGGGCTCCTCATTTATTTACAGCAGAGAGTTCGAAGTGGCTGACACGGCATGAAAGTGACTTCATCCACCGAAGGAGGACGTTATGTCCAATTTGATTCTTGTTTCAAACCGTGAACCCTACGAGCATAACTCAGTCGCCGGCGCTGTGGTCTGTCAGCATACTGATGGAGGGTTAGTTTCGGCTTTGGACCCGGTCTTGAAACGTATCGGCGGCACGTGGGTCGCCTGGGGTAGCGGAGACGCCGATCAGGAGGTGTCAGGCCAAGTGGATGGCATTCTTGTGCCCCCTGATTCGCCGGCTTATCGATTGCGGCGAGTCTGGTTGGAGCCTGCAGTGGTCAAAAACGGTGGCCAGGGCTACGCCAACCAAGTACTGTGGCCACTCTGTCATGTCACACTGGATCGGGTTTTTTACCGTAAGGCATTCTGGACCGGTTACCAGGCGCTGAACCGCCGCTTCGCCGACACGGTGTTGGACGGATTAGACAAGCAGCCAACTTCCGTATGGATCCATGATTATCACCTTGGGATTCTGCCGGCGTTGATCAAGAAAGGTTCACCAGATACCACCATCTGCCATTTCTGGCATGTTCCCTGGCCGGGACCTGACGTATTCCGCATTCTGTCCATCGATCCGGCGAAGGCGATTGTGCTCTACCGCGGGCATCAGACAAGACTGACAGCTCGTGCGATCAGTGTGAACTTTAGCCAGTTCTCTGATCTCGCAAAGTCGATGGAGGTCGAAGACCTTATGGCTCGCACACGGCGGCGTCTCGGTGTTTCTCGCGGGGTCCGAATCGGACTTGGAGTCGATCGTCTGGATTACACGAAGGGTCTGATGAAGCGTCTGTGGGCACTGAAGGATTTTTTCGATCGATACCCTGAGTATCACGGAAAGTTCACCTTCCTTCAGGTGGCCATCCCGACTCGAAACAATGTTGAAGCCTACCGCCAATATCGGGATCTCATCAGAAAGACCGTGACGGAAATCAATGAGCAGTTCGAGGTGCCGCCGGAAGGAAAAACCAAGGAATCTCGTGGCCAAGGAGTATGTGGCTTCGCAGGTCGATGAGACCGGTGTACTTGTGGTGAGTCATCTGGCCGGAGCAGCGGAAGAACTACGCGGAGCGCTGGTTGTGAATCCGTACGACCAGGAAGGAATGGCCGATTCGATCAGGCGGGCGCTGGAGATGCCTGAGGACGAACGACGAGAGCGGATGCGGCAGATGCGTCTTCATCTCAGTACGCACGATATTTATCACTGGGCAGAAAGTTGTTTGCGCGATGTTGATATTGAAGTCGATCACTTACAGAGCGTGCCGGGATGAACCATGGTGTCGCTCCGTGCCAGACTTGCGGCGATCCCGATGAGTCGCCTGGTCCTATTTCTGGATTTTGATGGGACGTTGACGCCCATCGTGTCGAGCCCGAACCGGGCCAGGCTGAGCCGGCCGGTGAGGGAGACGCTCCGGAAACTTGTCGGCCTGCTGCCGGTTGTCGTCATAAGCGGGCGAGCCCCGAAAGATCTTCGACGGCGAGTTGGACTACAAAAAGTGTGTTACGTGGGACATCATGGGTTATCCTGCCTCGAAGCAGACGGGGACGTGACATGGCTGACCACACCGCCGCATAGAACGATGGTTCGCCGATGGGTCCAGGCGTTGCGAATCGCGGCGCAGGGAATCGAGGGCGCCTTTGTCGAGGACAAGGGCATGACTGTCGCGCTGCACGACCGGTTGGTGAAGCCGAAGCAGCGCTCTCGGTTGAGGCGGCGTGCCCGGCGGATGCTTGCCCCATGGATCGCGCAGGGGTCCGTCAGTCTTCTGCGAGGGAATCGTGTGCTGGAAGCCAGGTCCTCCAGAGCAGGGAACAAGGGCACAGCGGTGTCGATGCTGCTTCGGCGACCGTGGGCACGTCATCGAGTGCCGGTCTATTTTGGTGATGATCGTACGGATTTCGACGCATTCTCCGTAGTGCATGGCCGAGGACTTGCGATTCGAATCGGCGGGCGGCGTGGCGCGGTCGGTGAAGATGCCTGGATACCTCATCCCAAGAAACTCCACTCAGTTCTGGACTGGCTGGCAGCAAGACAACAGAGTGGGAAAGCCGACCTTAAATGACGGGTCTTGTGCGACGTAGGGTGACAGAGAGCCCTGATGTAGAGGAGCTAACGGAATGCCTTCTACTTATTGGTAGCCTGAACCACGGTGAGTTGGTACTGCAGGTTGTGGATTGAGTCCTCTTGATAAGAAAACTCTCAGGTTTTCCCCACCGAATCACCACCGCGTGTTCTCATGGTTCCCAACGTGAACAAGCCCGGTGATGTGAAGTAAGGGTTGAGCTAGGCGCGCTTATGTTTCAGAAGGCCGCCGACCCTGCGAGACTCTTTGCTGACCTGCCTGGCATAAGCCTGTGAAATCTCGAGTCAGAATGTCTGCCGAGGACAACCTGTCCATCTTCACCCAACGTCTTGTTTATAAATATATTCAGGATATTGTTCGGTTAATAGCCCAAGACAAACTGTCTTGTCTGTGCCAGCGCGTTCTGTTTATACAATCCGCATTTACGAAGTTAACTAGTTGAAATCGCTCTTAACAATCCCTTCCATCCCACGTCTTGTCTTGAGGCCAGTGTCTTGCTTAGTCGAGAGGTAGGTTCAGCATCATAAGGCACGGTTTTGCTGAGACATTCAGAGAGGGCAAGGCACGATGCCGATTGGAGTGATTAAGAAAGGAAGATACGTATGAAGAAGATACGTATAAAAACGTTCGCCATGACCACATGATCAGTGTGCTGACTCTCTTTCATTGAAGCGATGGGTCCGATCAACCTCAGCGAGCTGCCGGCGGCGAGCACGGTAACCGGCAGCACGGTCGAGTCGATTGACTCTAGGGGTCTGAGCATGACGGTCCAGACCGCGAGGGCAGAGCAAGCTGTCTATGTCGGTCATGACCTCTGAGGTCTTGAAGGGAGTCAGAGTGGGAGAACATGTCAGTCTTGAGCTGGATGTGGAGGGTAGGGTTGTAAAGATCATCCAACTTGCCCCTGTTCCAAAGGAAGAGGGAGCGCCTAAGCTGGGCGCCTGATCAACGGAGTTCGATATTTGTCAGGAGTTGGAATGAAATGAGAGGTGAACGATGAGCAGGATTATGGACAGCGATCTAAGGCCATGCTGGCTTGTGCTTGTCCTCGCCTTTTTCTTTGCTGCCTGCGCCTCAGACGGTTTCGATGCCAGCGCGCAAGCCAAGGGGGTCGATCAGGAGAACACCACTCAAATCTACAAGAAGGTGGCTCCGGCCACGGTATTCATCAAATCGGTATTGACGAGCGACTACCTGGTGAACGGGGCAGGCAACAGCATCGGATCCGGAATTATTTTAGATCACCAAGGCGTAATCCTCACAAACGCGCATGTGGTGGACAACGCTGCCAAGATACTGGTCGTTCTCCATGATGGTACCCAGTTGACCGCCGCATTGGTGGGAAGCGATCCATATACAGATCTGGCCTTGCTCAGGGTCGACCTCTCGAAGATTCATCACGCCATAGTCTTTCTGGGGAACTCAGATCGTGTGGATATCGGTCAGGAAGTGGTGGCCATCGGTCACCCGTTCGGATTGGGCTATGCGCTCACGACAGGGGTTGTCAGCGGATTTGGCACAACACCGGACCCTCGATCCACTCCCCACGAGCGAGTGATACAGACCAGTGCTGCCATTAACCCGGGAAACAGCGGTGGGCCGCTTGTTGACAAGAAAGGCGAGGTCATCGGCATCAATATGTCGATTTTGACTGGTGGACAGAACATCGGCTTTGCGATTCCCATTAATACCGCCAAGACTGTGGTGAATGAACTGCGTGCGCATGGCCGTGTCGTCCGCCCATGGTTCGGCATTACCGGGAAATTCGTGCCCGATCATGTGATCGACTTATTTGCGATCCCTTTGGCAAAAGGTTTGCTGGTGGCCCATATCGATGAGGGGAGCCCTGCGCAGAAGGCGGGACTACGGGCTGGGACGCTGAACGTGATTGTCGAAGGAGAGCCATGGGTGCTGGGTGGGGACATCGTCCTCGCTGTCAACGGCAGGGACATTAAGACCGCGGAACAGTACGCCGCCATGTCTAAGACACTTGAGATCGGACAGACCGTGACATTGCGAGTCCTGCGGGACGGTACGTATCAGGATATTGCTGCGACGATCGAGGAGCATCCGCAACCGCAAGCGGCCTCAAGTCAATCACAAGTTCAGGAGAGTATGGGGTTCCTTCGCCGGATGAATCAACGGGGCGAATCGCATGAATTCGGACGCCTGGACAGCAGATTCTGAACAGACCGATGCAATACATGTCCGAGGCCCAAGTCTGCATCTACAAGGGAGGTTTCACTATGAAGCTCCTACGAACTCTCTTCGCGGTATCGGCGTTTAGCATCGGGCTAGTGTCTCTCAGCCATGGGGCTGAGCCAATCCCGACCGACTCCTCCAAAGCGGCAGTGTTGGATCTGATGATCAAGGGGGATGTGCAGATGATCGAAGGTGAGTTCTACTTTGTTAAGGATACGACCGGTCATCAAGTGCGCCTGCACGTGAATAAAGAGACCAAGCTGGAGGACAGGATCAAGGTTGGTGACAAAATCGAAGCGATGGTTACGTCGGAAGGGCATGCGACGTCTATCACGGTACAGATTCCGCAGAACGGCACGGCGTCGCCTTTACCGGACAGGAGTTCGACATCCCTTCAGCGATCCCCTGAGAGCAATGTTGCTCAATGAGCCTTTTTCCGCAAGATCATTATGTAGTGATTACCGGCTATGACGAGCGGCAGCAGAGGGTCCACATGTATTCAGGATTGGCCCGCGATCTGTTTGTGCCCTACAGACAGTTTTTCAGTAACTAGGGGAAAACCGGTCGATGGATGTTACGGCTTCAGCCGATGGAGCGTTACGTTACCGTCCTCCAGCGAATCGACCGGATGGGTGAATCATGAGCAGGATTCTGATCGTTGTATTCGGGGCAGTCGTCGCGGTCAGCTTCTCCGCCTGCTCCAATCTGCCGCAAGTTCGAGTCCTGCATGATCCGCTTACCCCGGAGGAGCATGTCAGGCTAGGGCTGGCCTATGAAGTTGAAGGTCGCGCGGAATTGGCAGCAGGTGAATACGTTGGAGCCCTGGAAAAGGAGCAAGGGTACATGCCGGCATTGATGGGGCTCGGCAACCTCGCCTTTGACAGGGGCGCGCTGGAGGAGGCTGGAGCCTATTATCGCCAGGCATTGATCACAGCCCCGGAGGACCCTGGTGTGAACAACAATCTGGCGATGGTCTATCTCACTCAACAGGAAAAGTTGGACGAAGCCGAACGGCTGGTGAATGTAGCACTCGCGCAGGGAGGTCCGTTGCAGCCCTATGTGCTGGATACGATGGCGCAGATCTATGTTCGACAGAGGCGATACCGTGAAGCACAAACGGTGCTGAACAATGCCGAGGCCCTGGCCCCTCCGTATGACAGAACTCTTCATCAACGGCTGACTCAATTGCAACAAGAGCTGGCTACTTCCCATCCTCGTACGGAAGAGGGTTTGGAGGTGGATCATTAGGGGGCTTGGAATTCCAGGACAGACATGATATTTGCCACGCGTGGCAACAGCATGTGGTCCAATCAAGGAGAGTCGTCAATGAAACCGGCGGAGAAGGTCTCACTCGTCATGGGAATAATCATCGGGCTCATGGGGGTTCCAGCAGGACCCAGGGTACAAGCAGCAGAACTGACCGGCGAGACATCGCGGAACGTCAGGGCGGCAACCCCAACATGGTCGGGTGGCGCCGCAGTAGGATTTCTGAGCAACACTCCGGACGGGACTGCCGTAGCACTTAATTTGCCCGCTGACCGATTTTTACATCAGAATGTGTCGTTAGGCCCGCTGCTACAGCTCGGCTTTACAGGAGATCCGACTCAGATCGGGTTTTCCGGTCAAGGAAAGTATTGGATCGCTATTCCCGAGACTGACAACCGAGCCAAAGTGGTGCAGCAAGCCGGATTGGGTTCGTTCACGCGGATTATTTTCGAAACGATACCTCGTTCTTGATCCCTCTCGGGATAGGGGTTGACTACGCGCTGAATAGGACCGTAACGCTCACTGGGACATTTTTGCTCAACTTTGCCGATCTCGATATAGGGCCTGGAACTGATACAAACGTGATGCCCTGTCTCACATTTGGGATCAGGTTCTAACACCCGCCGCCTGCGTTGTGCCCTGACAAGGTGGAAAACCGGAGGATCGATAACGAGTGTGATGCAGGCAGGATCAGCGCAAGGCTTGGGATGAAGCGAAGAGGAGCGCAGCGTACTCATTATGGAGGAGCACACATGCCGGATTATGATTCCGTCATTCAGGCAACTTGCCGGGAGTGCTCTTCTAAGGCGGGTATTCTTTTTTACTGAGACAGGGATGGTATCCGTTCCTTCTGCGTCGCGCGGTCCTGTGTTTGAACCAGACTAACCGGATAAACCAGACAACCAACAAACGAAAGAGGCCGTCCTTTTTCCACAGCCGCTAAGGGCGATCAGTGGAGAGTCGTTTGGCGAGGCGGTGGGCAAGTCGTACCATGCCTGCCGAACGATCGGCTGGATCGAGGAGCACATTCATGACATGCAAGCGATTGGAATCGGCCAAGGCGGCGGTGAGTCCTCGCTCGAACTCCCCTTGGGTTGCGATCCGCGTGCCGACTCCGCCTCCAATCATGTCGCAGATCCGTTCATAGCGCCATTCATGGACGTCGTTGAAAGGGCCATCGAGAATCTCCCGTTCAGTGGAGTAGCCTCGATTGTTCAGCACGACGACAATTGGGGTTTGACCATATCGCACGGCGGTCGATAGTTCCGTTCCCGTCATTTGAAACGCGCCGTCGCCGACCAGCACGATCGGTCGAAGCGTGGGATCGGCACACGAGGCACCCACAGCTGCCGGGACGGCAAATCCCATCGAGGTGTAATAGGCTGGAGAGAGGAACTCGAATCGCCGGTGGACGTGGAGATCGGCTGCGGCAAAGAGCGATTCTCCGACGTCGGCGATCACGAGGGTGTGTTCATCCAACAGGCTATCGAGATGGCGGAAGAGTCCGTTCAAGGTCACGGGGGCATCCGGCGCAATCGTGCCTTGGACCACGGAAAGTGGTGCCGGCAGCGGGCGGGAAGGAAACGAAGGAAGGGGGTTGGTCACCAGGGCCCGCACGAAGTCTTGAAAGCGGATCGAATCGTAACGATGGTGCTTGATGGCCACCCGATCGGCTGTCGCGTGAATCGTGCGGCCTTCCGACAGCAAGGGTGAATCAGCATTGAGATCTTCGACATCGGATAAGATCGACCCCAGGATCAGCAGGCAGTCAGATTCATTGATGAACTGTTGCACCTCGCCACGCGCGATGAGAC
>WNGC01002180.1_pt1 | contig 11980 bp, 14 predicted proteins | sample 5400051 | NCBI WGS metagenome assembly WNGC01 (sample SAMN13153368, study PRJNA577476) | soil metagenome | isolation source: 20 cm soil or saprolite under grassland replicate 2 | place: USA:California | collected 2016-06-15 | reverse complement strand
GAAGAGAACGCCCGAGACCATCACCAGCATGCCAAAGCTGCTTGCGGACCTGGAGCACGTGAAGCAGTCGGGATACGCGGTAGATGACGAGGAAAACAGTTTGGGTGCGCGGTGCCTGGGCGCGCCCATCTTCGACACCCTAGGGAATGTAACGGCGGCGCTCGGTGCCAGTGGGACGCTGACACAAACGGATGAGGCCAATATGCCGCGGATCATCGAAGCGCTGAAGGAAACAGCGCGGCGGATATCGCGGCAATTGCAGAAAAGCGGAGCGACAGGGGCCGCGTAGCGAGCGGCCCCGCGCGCGCGAAGGATTACATGGTCTAGCCCGCGACGACCAAATTGTTCTTTACCGAGAAAACGTTGGGAACTTGATTGGCTCGCAGACCCGCGAGATTCTTGTCGGTTTCGCTGTCGACAACGCCCTCGAGAGTAACGTTGCCGTTTTTGACGATGATGTGGATGGAAGGCACGGCCTGAATGGAGTAACGCGAGAGGCTGGGGTCCCCATAAATGGCGCGGTACAGGGCATGGCGGAGCTGGTCATCCATCGGCGAGGGTGGAAGAACCTCGATGTTGTTCACGACCGAGGAGACTCCCTCGATGCTCTTGACGGCGGCCTCGGCGTCGGATTTCAAAACCGGCCGAGTCACTTGGCCGGAGAGAATCACCTTGTCGCCCTCCACCTGATAGGCGAGGTTGTCGAACACGGAATACCACGGCAACATGACGAGCTGGTGCCGCACTTCCTTGTAGAGTTTTTCCCGATACTTTGCTTCGCTGCGCTGTTTTTTCTCATCCTGGGGCCGAGCCGCCGCGGAGTAGGGCAACGCCACAATCGGCGGAGCGAGCAGAGCTGCTACAAACAAGGCCCGGAGTTCCATTCTCATGATTTCCTCCTAGACAAGCGTTCGATAACTCTTACGCCAGTTAGATTCAAGATGCAGGGCAAATGGGCGCGCGGTTCCGTGCCGCGGGCAGGTGTTAGCATACTCTCTACAAGGGCTGCAAGCAGTGTGGAATTGTTTCGGAGGGGAAAACCTTGTGCGTGCAACGGCGTTAGGCGGATACGTTTTGAGACGTGGAGAATAGTCTGATGCTTGTCATTGCACATCGCGGGGCATCGGGGAACGCGCCGGAGAATACGCTGGCGGCGTTCAAGAAAGCTGTTGCGCTGGGAGCGGCGTTCATTGAAACGGATTTGCAGCTTTCGCGCGATGCGCATTTCGTGGCCATTCACGATGCCACGGTGAATCGAACCACCAACGGGCAGGGAGCCGTGCACGACATGAAGCTGGCGGAATTGCGGCGGCTCGATGCCGGATCGTGGTTCGGGAGCGAGTTCACGGGAGAACGCATCCCCACGCTGGAAGAGATTCTGGAGTTCTCCAAAAAAAATGATGTGGTGTTCTACCTGGAGATAAAGCCGGGCGGATCGTGGGGCGGGGAGCACGCGCTGGTGGGAGCGCTGCGCGAATCGGGAGAGATACCGCGGACGGTGGTGATTTCTTTTGACCCGGCGATCGTGCTGAGCGTGCGGAAAATCGAGCCAACGCTGATGACCGGGCTCCTGTACGACGGGCAGCTCAAGAATCCGCTGGAGAAGGCCGTCGCCATCGGCGCGCGGCAATTGGTGGTACGCGGAGATCTGGTGACGCCGGCGCTGATCGCCGAAGTCCGGAGGAAAGATCTGCAAGTGGTGTGCTGGACGGTGAATCATCCCGCGCACATGCGCATGCTCGCCGCTGCGGGTGTGGACGGAATTATGAGCGATTATCCGGACCGGCTGGTGGCGGCGGTGAAAAAAGAAGCCGAGAGCATCTCTTACAGTAAGAGCGAGAAGCCCAGGTAGCGAAATTCCCTTCTAAAAATGAAGAACGGCCGAGCGTCCATCACGAACCACCCAGCCGAGCCTGGAGAGCGGCGAGTTGGGCGACGGGGATTTGTTCGGCACGGGCGTCGGGACGCAGATTCAGCGAGGCTAAGGCCTCGCGTACACGATCGGGTTTGGCAAGAGACCGCAGATTATTGATCAGGGTTTTACGCTTCTGCGAGAAACATAATTTCACAAAATCCAGGAAACGAGATGCGTCGTTGAGGGAGAGCTTTGCGCATTCGCCGGGCAGGCGCAGCGTGACGAGGGCGGAGGCCACTTCCGGCGGCGGCTCGAAGGCGTCCCGAGGAATCTCGAAGACGAATTCGGGGCGCGTGTAGAACTGAGTGACAACGGAAAGATAGCCGTAATCGCGCGTGGCCGGCTGGGCCGCGAGGCGACGCGCGACTTCGGTCTGGATGACGATGTGTATTTCGTCGATGAAGTCGACAAAAGTGAAAAGGTGATGAAGGATCGGCGAAGTGATGTAGTAAGGAAGATTGCCGTAGATCCGTAGGCGGCGACCGGCGGCGATGGCGGCAATGTCGGCTTCAAGAATGTCCCCGGGAACGACCGTGAGATTGGGGAATTGCTTTGCGAGATGGCGAAGGCCCGGCAGGAATGCAGGATCGATTTCGATGGCGTGGACGGGAGTGCCGGCGGCGAGCAGGTGCTGGGTCATCTCGCCGTGTCCAGAACCAATTTCGATCCAGCAATGCTGATCGTCCCGCGGTAGCGGAACGGTGGAATGCGGCGAAACGCGGATGGCGCGCGCAATCTCTTCGCGCCAGTGGAGATCGGCGAGGAAGTGTTGGCCGAGGCGTTGGCGTGCCATGGGTGGAACAGTGTAGCAGGGGAGGTGATTGACCATTCGTTGGAAGGTTGGAAGTTTGGGAGAGATCCCGATGTGGCAACGTGATCAGTGATCAGTAGACAGTGATCCGTGGGAGGGGAATGCGGGGCAGGGGGTTGTGAATGGCCTGAACGTGCGCAGCGATGTGCCTCGGAACGAAGGGCGGAGCGCCCCCCTGAGGGGATAAGGGTGGCTCAGATCGATGTGCAATTGAGAAAGAAGGTCTGCGAGAGGATCGAGGTGCATTGTGCAGACGACACAACCTACGGTCAGTCCGCGGGGAATTCTCCTGTTAGTCACTGCGATTTATCTGGTGGTTAAGAGTCCCCAGAAACTGCAAACACTTGGCCGAATGGGATTGCATTCGTGGTGACCGTGTTGCTGTTCATTGTGCCGGGTGCAATTCTGCGCAGGGGCGACCAGCAGGCCTTGGGAGCAATTGCAGGGTTGGTTGCGCTGCTCGCCGCAGTGATTGCGGGGTGGTGGCACACACGTTCTCTCAAACACCACAGCGCGGGAACGCCTGAGCGTCCGGATTCAAAGCCATAGTCTCCGTGGGCTGGATGGAGTAAAAATAGCGGCATGCAGGGAGGACATTTATGGGTACTATCACTACCTCTCCCAAATCGTCTGATGCAGCACGGCGCGCACAACGCCAGAAGCATGTGCGCGAGGCGCTGGCGACGCTGCACCTGGAAGATTTGGCACCCAGCAAAGAAGTCCTGGCACTTGCCGACGAATATAGCGAAGGCCGTCTGGAAGTACGGCAACTGACGGCCGCGGTTCGCCTGCTCCACAGCGGCCGGTGAACCAGCAAACTAACATCGAGGACGATATCCTGGTACCTCGATTCTCCACAATCTTGCCGATATTCGTGATGACGAGCGCCTGGAACGCTTTGAAAGCGACCACTGTTTTGCACCGCTCCTCGAGCTTTACGAAAACCCCGTTGCTCTCCGCTTTGACTTAGATCATCTGAAGCGGATACACCACCATCTATATCAGGATGTGTACGCCTGGGCCGGAGAATTCCGCACTGTGAACCTGGCGAGGGGAAATTCGTTCTTCGCCCGGCCAGAGTACATTGTTCCGGAACTCCAGAAAGTTCTCGATTGGCTCGCGAGCGAACACCTTCTGCGAGGCGCCGACTCACAAGGGTTCGGCAAGCGAGCTGCTTACTTCTTTGGAGAGATGAACGCCGTCCATCCATTTCGCGAGGGCAACGGGCGGGCGCCAAGAGAGTTCCCGCGAGAATTGGCGGTAGGAGCAGGTTACGAGCTGGCGTGGGATCTCGTTCCGCTGGAGGAAATGCATGCGGCTTCTATCGCAAGTTTTCAGGGAGGAGGCAGCGCGGGGTTTGCCACCCTCCTGAACAAGATCATTGGTCCCCTGGGGCAAGCGTGCGCCGCGAGCCTTTCTGGCACGGACCGGGTGTTTGACTATGCCTTTAGTCCGTTTTCGTGCGCGGCGCGATCAGAAGTAGCCGGTTCGGTAGTGCATCGGGCGCTCAGGAAACGGGAGTGCGCTCGGCTCGCCGACTTCTTTGGCGGAGAGGGCCGGGCGTCTCTCGCGGCGCGCTGCAGAGCGGCGGGCGTGTTTTCTGTGCTTCTCACCGTATATCCACTGGAATAAGATATAAAGCAAAAAGTCGCATCCAAGAATGCAAAACGCCCAGAAACACCGTAAGCGACATAGGGACTTCACCCGGACTCTTGTGAAGGGCTACCCGGACAAGGAAAGAGTAGGAGCGGAGAGAGTAAAGAGTCCTGAGAGGTTTGTCAGGAATTCGTAAGGAGCGTTGTTTGGAAAAAATCGCCGAAATTCTCCCCGACAGGGTCCCGATCGGCCTGTGTCACCCGTCCCAAGGACTTGTCAAGCCGTGGCATTTTTGGCCTTTTCCCTCGCGCCTTGGGATTGCCCCGGCCACTTGGCCAGCAACACTACGTTGCCGGTGACCGGCGAAATGTGGATGTAAAAGACGTTTTTGTCATTTTCTACTTCATAGAAATTCTCGCGGCTCGGGTCGCGGCGCGCTCGGGCGCCCGCGGTTAGCAAATTCCGAAGCTCATCAACGACCTTCGGGATGTAACCCCTAGGATTTTCGATCTTTGCTTGTTTCTTCACTCGGAGCACCATCCTACGTCGATTCCTGGCTTTCCCACGACGCCGACGTGATGAGACGTGGCGGTCCGCGGAGAGTCCACGGAGATAAGTTGCGGCTGGATAGGACTGGGTAGGCTGCCCCGAGGGAGCCAGGGACATGCCGGACTGCGGCAAGGACGCACATCTTACTATGGTCCCGCTTAATTAGCAAAGAAATGACAGACTGAACAAAGACTGAACAGACTGCACAACGCGGAACGGGAGAAGCGAGCGGTGGACGGCAACCAAGGAGGGATTTAACGGTGGTGGCGAACACGAGTCGAAGAGTCGGCCGAGCTTCCTGAGACCCTAGTCCGAACGCCAGACGATTGCTTTGTTTCCCCCGGCTTGCAGGAAAGCGAAAAGACTCGCTCTGAGCGAGTCGCCGGCAGCGCGGACTCCTACTACTGAAGGACAAATTGAACTTCGGGATATAGTTGAGACGGCTTGTTCAGCAATTCGGCGGGCGCGTCCTTTAGATAGACGTCAAAGAAGGTGTGCACATACTCGGCAGTCATGGCGAGTCCGCGGCGCCCGTCCAGGCCGCCGAATCCAAATATGCGCAGCAGCACAATGACGTAATGGCTTTTCAGCAGCATCTGGTCACTGAAGCTAAAGTGATTTGCCCGGCGAATCGTTATGAGCAGCCGTCCGCTCGGAAGGCGGCCGTAAATGGATTGGATGTCCGCAAGGATCTGCCTGCTAGCCGGATCCGACAGTTCACGACTATGGTCGCTGAAGATAAACATGAAAGGCTGATTGAGTCCCTCCTGAACGACGCTGCCGTAGGGAGCGCCATCAATATCGATCCCCGCCTTGCACCGGGGATCGTCATGGCAGAATTGCAAGGCGGTTGCGCCGCCGAACGAATGCCCAAACATGCCGAGCCGCTGCATGTCCAGCCGGCCCGTAAGCTTGCCGGATGGATCAGCGGCGTTCAGGTGCCCTAATTGGGTCACAACAAACGCCGTATCGCTGGTCCACATGGGCAGAAGTCTGTTGATCAGGCGATTCGCCTGGTCGGCTTGCAGATTCTCGGGATCGTTCGTTGGAGGTCTGATGACCACGCGGTTGTCCGGAAGGACGACGACGAAGGTTCTGTAAGGCGCGTCGAAGCCCACGACGATGTAGCCGTGACTTGCCAGATCCTCAGCGAGTGTCGTGAAGTCTGTGGTCAAGGCTCCGCCACCAGCGCGCATGATCACGACTGAATAGGAGCGCTGCTCCGGCGAGACGTCCGGATCAGACGTGCTATGGGCTTGGACCAGCGACAGATCTCGCGTCAAGAATTGACTCATCAGGACGCCGGAGTGCTGCGCGAGGGCCAAGCGCCAAGCCGCGGGAAGATACTCTGCCGGTGCGGCAGATTTCTTGGCCACCGACGGGTACCAGATCCAAACCACTACCTCCTGCTTCGCTCCTGAAGAGGGCGCCAATGCATCCGTCTGGGTGTCATTGACCCAAGTGTACGTCGTCCGCCCAACGGCAAAGTGGCCTGTGGGTTCCGGCAATGTGATTCTTGTTTTGTGCTCCCGCCAAAGCAAAGCGAGCAGCATCGTCAGTGCGACGACAGCGAGAATGGCCAGTGCTGCGAGGCTCTTGATGAGGCGCTTGGCAAAGGCGGGAAACTTTCGGCTCGAATTTGGGGTGTCGGATCGAATGTGCGGACGGGACATGGGCGCTATTCTATGAAAAGTACTTTTAGCTGTGAAGCAAATAATTATGCCCGCTTTGCCAGCACTACCAGAAAGAGCAACCAAAAGGTTGCTTTTGTGTCGCGCGCTAAGCTAATATGCAGCCCGGAGGTTGCTTAAGATGAACAACCGTATTGAGAAGCGCATGGAACTCAAGGCCCTAGTTTCGCGCGTCTGGCGTGCGCTGACGGACTACCGGGAGTTTGGCGAGTGGTTTCGAGTGAAACTGGATGGCCCGTTCGTACCAGGCCAGATCTCGCGTGGCCAGATTACCTATCCTGGCTACGAGCACGTCAAATGGCAGGCCGTCGTGCAGAAAATGAAGCCCGAACGGCTTTTTTCCTTCACCTGGCACCACTCGCTTGATCCCAATGCAGACATCTCCAAAGAACCAACCACCCTTGTAGAGTTCAGGCTGGAAAAGATCGAAGCCGGCACACTCTTAACTCTCACCGAAGCGGGTTTTGAAAACCTCCCCGATAACCTCCGGCTCGAGGCCTTCCGCAGGAATGACGGCGGCTGGACCGAACAAATGAAGAACATCGAGAAGCATGTCGCACAAACGTCGTAGCAGCATGGCCGCCCAACGGCAGCGTCGTGCACCCGTATTTGCCGCACTTGGCGACGAGACGCGGCTATCGCTGGTTGCGAAGCTCTGTGGTGGGCAGCTTCATTCGATCTCCCAGCTAACGGAGGGTTCGAAGCTGACCCGGCAGGCGATCACCAAGCATCTTCGAGTGCTGGAGAGTGTCGGAATTGTGCACAGCGTCCGTACAGGTCGCGAGAGCCGATTCGAATTCGATCCGGAGCCGATGGAAGGAATTAAGGAGTACCTCGATTTCGTTTCCAAGCAGTGGGATCAGGCGCTGTCGAGGCTAAAGTCGTTCGTCGAAAATTAGCGCCTGGAGTCAGATAGGGTCTTTGGGGCGCACTCGAAGCGAAATTTCATTTCCCAGAAAAAGGTAGGGCGATTCTTCGCCTCGGAGATGTTAGTGTGGCGTCTTTCTGGAGTGATGCTAAAATGCATCACACGAGAAAAGCAACGGTGCGTGACCCGCGCTACCGGTTTTCCGTAGTGGAAGACTTGTTGGGCGAAGGCCAAGAGGTGCAAATTACCAAACGCAAGCGTATCATCGCGCGTTTGCTGCCCGTTCCGCGCCGCCAAGGCGGCCTGATTTTCTGGCGCGGCTGAAAAAGCTGTACCGCGGAAAGCCGCTGAAAGTGACTGCCGCCGAGCTCTTGTCCGCGGAGCGGGGCCGCTATTGAACGCGTACGCGGATACGAGTTTTCTGGCATCGCTGTACGTTCTGGACGGCAGCGCGACCCTGGCCGCTGCCCGGATGAAGCGCACCAAATTTCCCCTGCTGATTACCCCGTTTGGCGAAGTCGAGCTCACCAACGCCGTCGCTCTGCGGCTTTTCCGGAAAGAGCTTTCTGCCTCTCAAGGGAAGGCCGCGCACGCGCTGATCCGAAAGGACCTGGAGGACGGCGTTCTAATGGTCAATGCATTGCCCGCGAAGGCCTTCGAACGGGCGAAGCAGATCGCGCGAAGGCAAACACCTCGTTTGGGTACCCGAACACTCGACGTACTTCACGTGGCCTCCGCACTTGCTCTGCAGGCGGACACTTTCCACACCTTCGACACGCGGCAAGCGAAACAGGCCGCGGCCGAAAGGCTGCTTGTTCGTTGATCCAGGATCCTTGAACCACGGGTCCATTTGAAATCAGGCGCGGTGGCGCACGTACGGCACTCATCCAGAATGAAAAAAGCGTTGTTGGAATGCGCTCTCAGGGCTTCAGCCACTGGTCGCGGCGTTCGAGGACGAAGGAATCGTCGTTTTGATGGGGATAGGCGGCGTAGACGCGATCGATCTCTTCTCGTTGTCCGGGGCTGAGGGTTTCGTGGGGATCCAAGCACCAGATACCTTCCAGCAGGCCTTGCCGCCGCAAGACCTCATGCAGTCCGGCGATGCAGCCGGCGAAATTGTTCGGCACGTCGAAAAAGGCCGCGTTGGTATCGGTAATTTCAGCGCTCCTTTGGAGCAGATCTTTCGAAACGCCTCCTGCCTCGTGCGCAACGGCATGGCACTCCTGCAAGAGATTGACGGCGCGGCGAGTCCATACCGCCCAGTGGCCCAAAAGGCCGCCGACAATGCGGTATTCCCGCGCACGTCCGTTGACCTGGAAAACATAAGGCGTGAGAAGATCCATGGCGATATTGTCATCATTGCCGGTGTAGAGTGCGATGTCTCGCCCAGATTCGGCGACGGCGCGGACGACATCCAGCGTCTGGTAACGGTTGAATGGCGCAATCTTGATGGCGACAACATTTTCAATCTCGGCGAACTCGCGCCAGAATTTGTAGGAAAGTACGCGGCCGCCCACGGCCGGCTGCAGGTAAAAACCAATCAGCGGTATGACTTCCGCTACTTTTCGGCAGTGAGCTATGAGGGCCGCGTCATCCGCAACTTTCATGGCGGCCAGGCTCAACAGGCCCGCGTTGTATCCCAAACTCGCGAGCAACTCCGCTTCCGAGACGGCTTGCGATGTCTCTCCGCAGATGCCTCCGATGCGGATTAACGGCTCTGCGCGACCGCGATCGGCGCGGTCCATTTCTTCCGCCGCCAATTTTAGGACGGGTGCGAAAAGCCCGATGCGTGAGTCTCTGATCGCAAACTGCGTGGTATGAACGCCCACGGCCAACCCGCCGGCGCCAGCGGCGACGTAATAACGCGTGAGGGCTCTTTGGCGCCGCTCGTCCAGCCGCCGGTCTGCCGCGAGTGCTAATGGATGCGCGGGGATCACCGCGCCTCGCGCCAAGACGCCCCGAATCGTTGGATCCAGTTGCCGGGCCATAGGAATTGGTCTGCGCTCTCCGCTGCGGGTTCTTTCTAAAAGCGTCCCGCGCGTTCCTCAAAATGTGTGGGTTTTGCCAATGTCGCTCCGCCCCGGCTAAGCCAGTCCGCGATCCAGGCGATCATCTGATTGGCGTCGACGTGGGGATGGCCGAAGAGCTCGTACGATTTTCTTGCGTCGCTCAAGAGAGCGTCGGCCGATTCCTGTCCTTCATAGCGCACGGGCTTATGCAAGTGTTCACCAAATTGCTCGGCAACGCGGCGCACACTCAGCAACTCAGGTCCGGCAATGTTGATCACGAAGGGAGGCACTGACGCGATGCCAAGAGCTTGCAGGCTCATGGCAGAGGCATCTCCCTGCCAGATGGCATTCAAATAGCCCATGGAGAGCGAAACCGGCTGTCCAGCGTAAACGCGCTGCGCAGTGTCCACCAGCACGCCATAGCGGAGTTCCGAGGCGTAATTGAGCCGGAGTATGGACATCCTGGTGTTGTTCGTGCGGCTGAAGTGCTCGAAGATGCGTTCTCGGCCGAGACAACTCATGGCGTATTCGCCTAAGGGATGCAGATGGTCATCTTCTCGCGAGCCGCCGCCGGAAACAGGCGAGAGCCCATAGACATTGCCCGTAGAGAAGGCTGCGATTCTGCTCTTGGAAAATCGCTCGCTCACGAGGCCGGGCAAAAAACTATTCATGGCCCAGGTCAGCGATTCTTGCCCTGTCGTCCCGAACTTCATGCCAGCCATATAGATAATGTTGGCGGCCTCCGGGAGAGCGGAGAGCGATCTTGGTTCCAGCAAGTCACAGCGCACCGTTTCCACACCCCACATTTGCAACTGCGACTCTAACTTGGGGGATGAGAAGCGGGAGACACCGATCACACGCCGCGAAACTCCCGCGATCTCCGACGCTCTTTTCGCCATGCGGGCGAGAGTCGGCCCCATTTTCCCGCCTACCCCCAAGACGAGAATGTCGCCATCGAGGGCAGCGAGCGTGCGAATGACGGCCTCCGTCGGCTCGCTGAGAAGTTCATCCAGCTCCTCGATATCGCGGACGGAGGACTTCTGGCGTGATATTGCCATTCGGTGCTCTCAATTCATTCGAAGCAGCGGCGATTGGATGCCGATAAAACTGGCGAGTGCGATTGTACTCGAATCACGGAGGCATGGTGCGCCGTCTTTGTCCGGGCCTTTTCAGACTCTTTTCTACGGTCCAGATTTCTCCGGAGTCCATTCGAATGGGTTTACAATCTCCCCCGAGGAATTCAGCAGCCATGCGCTTGCGCATCATGACGATGGCGGACATCCCGGCGGGAATGCGGTTGAAGGAGATCGCGGGCTGGAATCAGACCGCGGCAGACTGGAAACGGTTTCTCGAAGCCAGCCCGAAAGGTTGCTTCGCCGCGGAAGAAGATGGGAGGATATGCGGCACGGCAACGACGATCTCGTTTGAAAATCGATTTGCATGGGTCGGGATGGTGCTGGTGGACCCGGAATACCGCAGTCGAGGTATCGGAACCCGGCTTCTTGAAGGAGCGATCGAACACCTCGATGATTTGAGAATTCCCGCCATCAAGCTCGACGCGACACCGCAGGGAAAACCGCTCTACGAAAAGTTAAAATTCGTGTCCGAATATGAGATCGAACGATGGACTCTGCGGAGATCTTCCTACGGGGCGGCGAAAGCGTCCGGTACCGGTGCGCGCGATTCATCATCTCCGGGACTCTTGGAATCGATTTGCAAAGCGGATCAAGAGATTTTTGGCGCAGACCGCAGTTTGCTGCTTAGGTCTCTCCATGAGGGTGCGCCCGAATTCACGGCGGGGATTTGGAATGCAGGCGTGATCGAGGGTTACACATTCGGGCGGCGTGGCTCTTTTGCGGATCATCTCGGTCCCTGGATGGCGAGAAACGCAGGCACAGCTCGCCAGCTACTCGAAACATTCCTCGGGCACTCTTCGCGTGAGTTCGTGTTGGTGGATTATTTGAAATCAAACGCCATCGCTGCCGGCCTGCTGAGCTCCTTCGGGTTCAGCTATTCGCGCGTGCTCACTCGAATGTACCGGGGATCGAATGAGCACCCGGGACGACCCGAACTCCTTTGTGCGATTCTAGGCCCGGAATTCGGCTGACAATGTTTGACCACCGGATGCGCAATTTCCTTCTTCTTTTCAGACGTAGATTTCGGTTTTCGGGGAGACACGGGGCTCATACATGGCGGACCATCGATCAACGCGCATCTTTTACGGGTGGTGGATTGTTGTTGCCGCGTTCCTGAATCTCTTCTTCGCCGTCGGAATCATTTTTTATGGATTCCCGGTTTTTTATCCCGCGTTTGTGGAGTCCCTCGGTTTCACGCGTGCGCAAGTCACGCAGGGCTTCCTCCTCGGATTTCTTGTGGCGGGCCTGCCCTTTGGCTTGCTGGCGGGAGCGGTGATTGACCGGATAGGCGCGAGATGGGTCATTCTCTCGGGAGCCGGACTCGTCGGCATTTCCCTAGTGCTCATGGGGTCCATGACCAGGCTGTGGCATTACGAACTGCTCTGCATCCTGGAGGTTGTGGGCT
>WNGC01002178.1_pt1 | contig 11983 bp, 10 predicted proteins | sample 5400051 | NCBI WGS metagenome assembly WNGC01 (sample SAMN13153368, study PRJNA577476) | soil metagenome | isolation source: 20 cm soil or saprolite under grassland replicate 2 | place: USA:California | collected 2016-06-15 | reverse complement strand
ATCCTCGCATCGCATCCCGAACGCACTGAATCCCCGGCTGCGGGTTACAGGGAATCAGGGCTGCAGCCAGTTGGCGCAGAAACTTTGCCCTGCGAACTTACTTCTGATAGGCTCGTACACAAGGTCGCTGCAATATGCCTCAAGACGGCACCGAACATCGCAAACTCGCCGCGATTATGTTCACGGACATGGTCGGCTACAGCGCTCTCGCGCAGCGCAACGAGCCGTTCGCACTTGAGTTGCTCGAGGAACACCGCCGGCTCCTGCGCGCAATTTTTCCAAAACATGAGGGGTCTGAAATCAAGACAATCGGGGACGGCTTCCTAGTCGAGTTTTCCAGCGCCTTGGCGGCAGTGCAGTGCGGGATTGAAATTCAGGAGGAGATCGCTAAGAGAAATTCAGCCAATCCATCGCAAGGGAATTTCCAGGTTCGTATCGGAATTCATGCTGGCGACGTTGTCCGTCGTGCTGATGACATAATTGGCAATGGCGTCAACGTCGCTGCTCGCATCGTACCATTGGCCGGTGCGGGCGGCATTTGTATTTCCCAGCAGGTTTTTGACCAGGTCGAGAATCGCGTTGCCAATTCGCTGAAAAGAATGGGGCAGGTGAAACTCAAGAATATGATGCGGCCTCTGGAGGTGTATTGGGTCGGATATGGGGGCGCAGCGTCCGGTCCGCCGAGCCTTATGCAAGCGAACAAGTCTTCTGAGACTGAGAAATCGATTGCCGTCTTGCCTTTCCTGAACATGAGCTCAGATGCCGAGAATGAGTACTTGAGCGACGGTCTGACAGAAGACCTGATAATGGCGTTTTCACGATTGAAGGGGTTACGCGTGCCCGCCCGGATTTCGAGCTTCGCGTTCAAAGGGAGAAATGAGGACATCCGTCAGATCGGCCAGCAACTGAATGTGAAAACGATTTTGGAGGGCAGTGTCCGCAAAGTTGGCGACCGCCTGCGCATAACGGCCCAACTGATCAATGTCCTTGATGGTGATCATCTGTGGTCTCAGACGTTTGATCGCCAAATGCAGGAAGTGTTTGCGATTCAGGATGAGATTACGCGCGAAATCGTGGACGCCCTTGAAATGCAACTGGTTGGCGCGGGCGATCAACCGTTGGGGAAACATGGCACTTACAACCCCGACGCCTATCAACTTTATCTTCAGGGCAGGTATCACTTTAACAAATTCACTGGTGAGGGCTTCAAGCGCTGCATAGAGTGTTGCAAAAAAGCCCTCGAGATAGAGCCTAACTACGCACTTGCTTATGCTGCGTTGTCGCTAGCCTTTCAACACGGCTGGTTTTACGGACATCTCTCGTTTGAAGACAAACTGGCCGCAATCGGTGTTCACGATCTGTTCGCAGAAAAGGCAGTGGAACTCGATCCGAACCTGGCCGAAACGCAGACCGCGTTGGCCATCGTAAGATTTTGGAACGAGCGGGAGTGGTCAAAGGGTGAAGATTGCTTTAAACAAGCCATTAAACTTAACCCAAACTACGTCACAGCTCACGAGCATTACGGTCTTTTCTTGGCGTGCAGAAGGCGGACCGACGAGGCGATAACTCAAGCCCGGCGAACGCTACAGCTCGATCCCTTGTCCCCCATGAACACTCTCAGCGTAGCAGCAATGTATTGGTTGATTCACCGCTACGATCTGATGTTAGAACAAGCCCAACGATTGTTTGACCTGGAGTCAAACTTCTTTGGGACATATTGGATGTTGGGGTTGGCCCATTGGTCTCAGGGAATGCATGATGCTGCCGTCGCAGAGTTGCGCAAGGCGGTCATGCTTAGAGGAGGGCCTGTTCCATTGGCTGATCTTGGCTGCCTGCTGGGCCGCTTAGGTCGGAAGGCCGAAGCCCAAAACGTTCTCGAAGATTTGGGCGAGCTCGGAAAGCGGATGTATGTCCAGCCGCCCTATTTGGGCTTCGTTCATGCAAGTCTAGGCAATCACGACAAAGCCTTTGATTGCTTTGCTCAGGGCATGGAACACGAAAACGGTAGCATTGCGTATCTCCGAGAATACTGCATCTGCACTGGTTTGAATGAATTGAGCGCGGACCCACGATTCCCTGCCTTGCTTGAAAAGATCGGAGTCGAAGCATGACCGAATTGTCGTAAGATTCCTCTTGCAACCCCGAAGCCCCTGAACCCCTGTCGCCTGAGACTTTGGAAATCGTGTTGCAGGGGTAGCAGGAATTCACCGAAAGGCAGCGCGGGGAAAATTAAACCAATACCGCGCTTGTCGCCGCGTGGTCGAAACTTGTTGTTCAATTGCGCAAAATTTGTGCTTGCATAAAAATCACAGTTTCACTTACCATCCATTTGACCCGATGTCTGCGGATTATTAGGCCCAAAACGGTAAGTCGGGGCCGTCCGCTTAGTAATCTCTCGCATCGCAACCGGAGATTACCTCTATGAATACACTTGTCGTGGCAGCGATCCGCTGCTCTTTGATGTTCCTCGTTCCAGCCGTTGCTTACGCAGGCAGTGCCCAATGGGATCTCAATCCCACCTCGGGCGACTGGAATACAGCTGCCAACTGGACGCCAAATGGGATTCCCAATGGCCCGGCGGATATTGCGACGTTCGGTCTTTCGCACACCACCGATCTTTCGATCTCGGCGGACACCGAGGTTAACGGCATCATCTTCACCTCAGCCGCAACGAATCCCTACACCATCACTGCGAGCCCAGGATTGACGCTCACCATTAGCGGCGTGGGCATCACGAACAATTCGGGCGTTACACAGAACTTTGTCACTGCCGTTGAGGGAACCGGCAGCCGCGGGCAAATAATCTTCCGCAACAGTGCGAGCGCCGGAAGTTCCGGCATTTTTACCAACAAAGCCTCGGCGGCCCAGTTTGTGGTGGGCGGCCAAACGGCCTTCTACAACACGTCCACTGCAGCAAACGGTACTTTCGTCAACCAAGGCGGCTCGTTCTCCGGTTCCTATGGCGGCAGAACTACCTTCCATGACTCCTCATCCGCTGGCAATGGTAATTTCACCAATAGGGGCGGTACAGCCTTCAACACGGGGAGCGGTAGCACGGATTTCCTCGACAGCTCAACTGCAGCCAATGGCACCTTTATCAACGAGGGTAGCGCTGCCAACTTCGCAGACGGTGGCAGCGCGATCTTCGTCGACAGCTCAACCGCGGCTAATGGCACCTTTATCAACAATGGTGCAACGATCAGCGGAGGATTTGGTGGTTTTACGCTCTTTGAGGACAACTCAACGGCGGGCAACGGCATCTTTATCAACAACGGCGGCGCTGCCGGTGGCGTATTTGCGCTCGGCGGTGGTAACACAATCTTCCTCAAAACTTCGACGGCTGGGAATGGCACTTTTATCAACAATCCTGCCACTGCCAGCGGTGCGGAGGGTGGTGTTACGGAATTTGGGATATTTCCGAGCGCCCACAATGACTCGCAAGCGCCGGTAACGGTACGTTCATTAACAATGGAGCGACTGTTAGCGGTGCAGCCGGCGGGAAGACGGTCTTCTACGAGACCTCGACGGCCGATGCTGCAACGCTGATCGCCAACGGCGGAACAAACGGCGGCCTCGGTGGAACGGTTTTCTTTGAAGAGAAGTCTACTGGTGGTACGGCACGGGTGGAGGTTTTCGGCAACAGTAGTCTGGACATAAGCAATCACTTCTTAAGTCCTCTGGGCGTGACGGTGGGCTCAATTGAAGGCGACGGGAATGCTTTCCTAGGATCCAACAATCTGAAGGTAGGTAGCAACGACCTTAGCACCACCTTTTCTGGAGTAATTCAGGGCATGGGGGGCTCTTTGACAAAGATCGGTACCGGAACCCTCGATCTGACGGGAGCCAACACCTACACCGGCAACACCAATGTCAATCGCGGCGTATTGCAGGTCAACGGCTCGATCACCAGTAACACGTTTGTGCGTGGTGGCGGCATGCTAGCGGGTACGGGAACCGTCTATGGCAATCTTGTCAACAACAACGGTGGCAAAGGTGAGCCCAGGGCAAGAGCTAGGCCTCCCCGGCGTGCTAACCGTCGTCCACAACTACACGCAGGCGCAATATGCCCATCTCATGATCCAGATTGCAGGTGCGAACGTTGGTCAATTCAGTGTTCTGAATGTTCTCGAGACTGCTAATCTAAGTGGTCGTTTGGATCCCGTCCTTCTCAACGGCTTTGTCCCAGCGATTGATGATTCGTTTACCTTTTTGAATGCCGGAGCTGTGAACGGTACACTGTTTATTTTCAACCCCAACATCGGCAACGAGCCTGAGCATTGGGAGATTACCTATTTCCCTACCTACGCCATTCTGACTGTGGTATCAGGAAACGTTCACGTTCCTGATCAGGGTTCAACATTCTTGCTGCTGACATTGGGATTGCTCGGTCTGGTGACGTATCAGCGGCAAGCGTTGCGTAAACAGTTCTAAGCGTTGTGCGCGAAACGCGCAGGGGTGTTTTTCTCGCTCCTACCGCTTAAAAGGGCTGGTTTGACGGTTTTACTGATCATTCAGGGCGGTTTGCGGCGCGGGTTTGCTTAGTTCTAGCTGTGCGCTCACTTTCTGTAAGCCAGCAGTAAGCGTTTCAACCTGCTTTTCCAGGCGAACAATGGTAGCTCCTTTGCACGGTGCGGTGCTCTTTGAGAAACTCATTGAGCAACATCGCGTTCACTGCTTCGTAGCGCACGGTGTAAACCTTGCCCTTCGCGTCTTTGACGACCAGATCGGGATTGACCTTTTCAACGTCCTCAGCCATCAGGCCAAACTGCGATATGGCCGCTGGGTCAAGTTCTTGCTTTATGACGCACCGTAATTTGGGTTTGGGCAGCTGTTTGCCGGGGTAAATCAGAAAAAGCCTTGAAGAATCCGCCCGTCCTGACTCCTCAGAAATACAGTGGGATACCCGACGACAGTAGCGGGCAGCATTGGGGGAGGCGGGCACGGCGGGATTATCTGACGGAATACCTGTACAGCAGCCGGCGCTGAAGACGTTAATGAGCCGCCACTCGAAACTTCAGACCATTCCCCAAAACTGCTGCCGTCAAAGTCGTTCTCCCAGACTCCGTCATCTAGACCGGTTACGAATAGCTTCAGAACTCCGTGATCAACCAGAGCAGACGGTCCTTCAAGCGTCAAACCTCCACCGTGAACTCTATCCCATCCCGTAAACGGAAAATCATTCTCCCAAATCTCGTTATCTAGACCTCTCACAAACAATTTCAGAATGCCCTCATAGACGACAGCAGCTGGCCTTGAAAGCGTGAAGCCTGAACAACAAACTGGATTCCATCCCCTGCCGTCAAAATCGTTTTCCCAAATCCCGTCATCTAGACCTCTTACAAATAATCTGAGCGTCCCCTCGTTATCAACCACAGCTGCAGGTCCTGAGAGGGTGAAGCCATTACCAAAAACTTCAGACCAGCCAGACCAAGCATAAACATCTGGGTCTCGTAGTATAGGCCTAAAATCGTTCTCATAAATGCGATCATCGAGACCGCGTATAAATAATTTGAGAGCATCTTGATGGATCACAGCAGCTGGCTCCGAACCGGTCTCGGCCCCTCCCGGCGGAACTTCGACCCAACGTGTAAAATCGCTAGCTTCGCCAAACTTCGCCCCCCTATCCATACCATTCGAATAGATATGATCATCATTACCTCGTATAAACAGTTCGACAATACGAGTGTCGGACAGTGTACCCGCCACCACACCCAGCCCTGAAGGTGTCCTGCCGTCACCGGGCACTTCAACCACGCGAGGACCTGCTTTGGCCAAAAAACTGTGCAACTTGCCACATATATGCAGCAGGCCGTTAGCTCCGGAAAATTCTACGCCTTCCGTGGGCTCTGTGTCTATAATTGCTCTCTCGGGGGAAACTTCCTCAAGATGGAAGGGATCATCCGAAATTGCGGAAGCGAAGTGGGCCTGGATTCGGGGGGTTACGGGACCTGGTGATGTCCATAAAAGCGTAAGTTCAAGAAAGTCCACCTGCCCTCCTGAGTCGAAGTTCTCAACATCCGCAATAAGATCCACTGGCAGGGGACCGGTATCGAGATCGGGAATAACAACTTGGGCCCGAAACGGCCCCTCAAAAGGTATCTCGCCCTGGCCGCATTCTTTGTGTCCACGCAGGTTTGTATTCAAAAATATTTGAAGGTCAAACTCGAGACCTGCTATCGAAGTCCCATCGTAGATGCTGCCCAAATCATCACTACCCATGGCGCAGATGCCTGGACCTAGAGCAGTACCTCTGAAATGCCACGTGAGCGGCTCAGCCAGGAGAGACGAGCCGACGCATAGTGAAGCGATTAGGAGAAGATGTTTGAGATTCATATAGAAGATGTCGGTTACGAGTTAGGTTGTGTTCAGTGTGCTGTTAACTGTGTGAGGTTCGGATAGCCTCCGTCCGGTGGAGGATCAACGGCGTGGACAGCGGGCGAAAGCCCGAAGCAGGCCAGCATGACCAGAAATAATGGAGTTGCTTTTCTTAGTCGGATCAACGGATTCATAGTTCTTCCTTCCTTTTCCCCGCACGTGTTAATTCTGTGGAATTGCGGGTCTGGAAGAAGACGAAGAACCCAGCGGGGGAAACGTCCTCCGCCTGATTCAGATCCGTTTAATTGCGTCGAGTGTGGACAAAATCGCGCCCCGTAGTCAAGAAAGAAATGTAAGGTAAAGGGATTACATTGAGGCGAGTTAAAGCCCCTAGGTAAGGCTCCGCAAAGCCCAAATGGCCGCTTCGAGTTCTACAAACGCCGTCAGCTTCTCATCTGCACAACGTAACGCTTCCCGTCGCTGCGATGTGCGTCAGCAATGAAGATTGTTCGCCGTTCGCGATTCACAGTCGCAACGCAGCCCCAACTCCAACTGGCTTTGCTGAGATTGTCAGTGATTATTCCGAGTACTTCACGTGATGGATTGTGCTTCTTTTGCTCTGCACACGGCAACGTCAAAGTGAAATGGACAGGCGCGATGACGCGGGCGAGAACGTATGCCGGGCTCCCGTATTATACTAAGGTATAATAGACAGCACAGCCCACGCATTCCTATTCTCACTGGTTCTAATGCCAGATCACACTCAGGATTTCTCCAATCTGTCGGAAGATTCGCAATCCTGAGCCAGCAAATCTGCCAGAAGAACACTAGTAAGCCACTCCCAACATGATGCGGGCCGCGATGACATCGATGAATCCTGCACATGTTTATGAAGTCCGTCCCCGTAAAGACGATTGTGGCGTTAATCTAATCTCCGACGTGCTCCCGTTTCGGTGCGCGGTGTTGTCCGGCGCGCCGGACGCAATAAATAATGCAATCGAGTACGCGAAGCTTTACAGCCGCTCACAGGACGCAGTGATTCGCGTTTATGATCAGGCAGGCAATGTGATCGAAACGCACGAGCAGGCGGGCCAGTTCCAACAGCCATGAGCATTTTAATATCGCGACAGTCGAGAACCTGAGCATGTCGCAGCCCCAACTTGCTCCGTTATCGACTTGGACGCGGGACTACATACTGTCTCTGCCTCCCAATGAGTTTGATTGGTTAGATTTTAAGAAATCCGCCTGGTTGAGCCTTGACGGTGGATGTCTCGATAAACTTTCTCGTTACGTCTCCGCTTGGGCTAATTACGAGGGGGGTACCTGATCATTGGTGTTGAAAATCCAATGGGAAGCGGCCCGCTGAAGCTCGATGAAGGCGTAAACCTAAGAGCAAAAGGTGATCTAAAATCATGGCTGGAAGATAAGCTGCCGACGTTGGTTGACGAACCACTTGAGCAAGTTGGCGTGCACACCGTCCCATCCGACCAGAATTCGGATTTTGGAATAGTCATCATTCACATTCCGGCGAGTAGTGCCGCGCCACATCAAGCTCGTGACGGCAAATTTTACACGCGATTAGGCTCCAAGTTACATTCTCTTCCTCGGCGAGCGATTTTTGACATTGCTAATCGACACAAGCATCCACGAGTGAGGAGTTCGCTGCTGGTAAACCTTTATAACCCCGATCCGCTCGACCGAGGACGACTAATTTGGGAGGCTCGGAATGAAAGCGATGTGTTCTGCCGTCATGTGGGCGCCATTATTCAGTTGCCTGTTAAGTTCAAAAGCGCCTTCTTGCATTTCGAAGATGGCATTCTCGAATCCAATTCTGATAACCAAAACTTCTGGATCGTGACGTTAGGAAATGGAATTGGTCAGCCACTTTTTCCCAAGTCATCTTCGAAACGCCACGTGAAGGCAAAACTAGCCCGAAACCTCACCGATAAGACTGCCGCGGTGCTTGGTCGGACTATCGACCTGATCAAGGTACGAACTTTCGCAGACGGAGCTCCTTACTTGGATCAAGAGTTTCCTCCCGACGAAGTGATTCACATTCGAGGGCCGCATCATTGGTAGCATGCTTCCGAACGTGGGCGCCTCGGCGCAAATTTTCAGCTTGTCTTGTTTTCGTTACGGGAAGGGACGCGTGAGTCGCAGATTCGAGTTCCATAAACGCAGTCAGCTTTTCATCCGCACGCCCAATGAATCGCTTTCCGTCGCCGCGATCATGGTGCAAGCTCTTCCTGAGAAACCGGCAACTAAATAAGTTCCCTTTCAAAAAGTACTTCGATTCAGATCGTACAACTAGGCAAACCAAAAAAAACACACGCCGTTGTGTTCCGGCGCGAATCTTTTTCGGGGAATTTTGCGGCCAAAGGTTCGCTTGCCCCGGACAGGGATGAAACTCGCCTTTCGAACTTCGCTGCTGCTTCTGTTTTGGACGCTACTCGCTCATGCGCAAATCTCGCGTTTCCAGCATGTCATCGTGATCGTCCAAGAGAACCGGACACCGGACAATCTTTTCCAAGGTCTGTGCCGTCCTCCCTTTGGTACGAGCGCATCGTGCAGCACAACCCCAAACGCAACCCAGTACAACATTCAAACCAGCGATTGGCTAGACAAGCACTCGCCGACGGGCGTAACGCAACCACTGCCAGTTCCTTTGGGAAACAGCTACGATCTGAGCCACTCACACGGAGCTTTTAACAATCAATGCGACGTACGTCCATCAGGGGCATGCAGAATGGACGGGGCAGGCGACGTCCCCTGCGCCGGCACGTGTCTTAGTCAGCCGCAATTCAGATTTGTTGCGAATTCTATTGCTGGCGGGCACGGGATTCTGAACCCGTACCTGACGCTTGCGACGCAATATGGGTGGGCAAATTATATGTTCCAGACCAATCAAGGCCCAAGTTTTCCGGCCCATCAGTTCATCTTCGGAGGTACCTCAGCTCCCAATGTAGGCGATGATCACATGGGCATCTTCGCCTCGGAAAACATGAGAGGGGTATTACACAGCAACGATCATGCGGGATGTATTGCGGAAGCGGAGACCAGAGTCGAATTGGTTCATCCGAATCCTAATCCGCCTCCCCGTGGTGTTGAGAACTCCGAGGTTTATCCTTGCTTCGACCATCAAACGATTCCGGACATCCTGCCGGCAGGGGTCTCGTGGAGATACTATACGCCAAGCGCGGGTTACATCTGGACGGCGCCGAATGCGATGTCCCATATCTGCCAGCCGACGGGGCCGGGAGGAACGTGTCAGGGTCGGGAGTGGTTAAACCATGTGGATCTCAGGCCGTCGGATGTGCTGGCCGACATCAGGAGCTGTAATCTCCCATCGGTGAGCTGGGTTATTCCGGCGGGGCAAAATTCCGATCACGCCGGAAATCCTGACAATACCAGTGGACCAGCTTGGGTGGCAGCCATTGTCAATGCCATGGGCAACAACCCAACCTGTCCCAACGGTGAAATTTATTGGCACAATACTGCGATCTTTATCACTTGGGATGATTGGGGCGGCTGGTACGATCACGAGCCACCAACCATTCTGCCTCTGCCCCAAGGCGACTACCAGTATGGATTCCGCGTTCCGCTGATTGTCGTCTCCGCCTACACGCCGGCAGGTTATATCAGCAATTTCCGGTATGACTTCGGCAGCATTCTGCGTTTCATCGAGCATAACTTCGGGATTCCAGAAGGTCAGCTCAATTTTGCCGACCGCCGTGCTACGAGAGGTCTGAGAAGCTTCTTCAATCTGAACCAGGCACCCCGGCCCTTCCAGCCTGTGAGTGCAGCCAAGGATGCGAGCTATTTCCTGAATGACAAAACAATACCGACGGATCCGGACGATGACTAGTCTGCTGCGCAGCAATCAGATGGAGCGGTAATTCACCCTAAAACGCGTGCTCTCTCTCTTTTGGTTTTCGGTAATTTCCGCTACGACAGCAGAAATTAGCCTCACTGGACGACGATAATTGACGTTCAGTCGACATTATGTTCGATTGAACAGGATGCGGCCCGCTCGCCTTCAAAATGCGTTGAACCGGCTGAGTGCGGCGATCTATGACGTTGAAGCCGAACCTCGCAGCAATGGAAGCCGAACACGACCCGCTTGCGTCCCACATCTTTGTTTCACGCCGTCGTTATCGGAACGCCAACGATACAAAAAGCGGAAAGCGCCGCGAGCTGAACGCCCGGCTGAGTTTCAATACTGCCTGCGTGCTTGGGTTTCGCGGTAGCCACGACGAATGGGAGCGCCTCATGGGAGCAGTTGCGAGGCGGTGAACGCATGAGGCGCGTGTCTTGCGCTTGCCGGTGCGCCGCGAGGGGGCAGCCGAAATGGACTTGTGATTGAAATATGAGTTTCCTACGCTGCAACCGATGCAGGCTCCTAGTATGGACATCCGTTTCAACTGCCCGCGCTGTGGTCAGCATCTTGCCGTCGAGGAAACAGGAGCGGGAATGATCGTGAATTGCCCTAGCTGTAAAGGCGAAATTGAAATTCCACACAGTACTGCTCGACCACCTGTCCCTACGACACCGCGCAGAACTGGGACATTATCTGAACACCTAGCAGAATTATTACAGAGCTACAACCAATCGGAATTCGGGTTGAGACGGCCTGGGACCGAAAAAACGGTGACGGCAGCCGAGCTGCTACAGAACTTGACTCCTGAAGAACTGGATCGACCGATTGCGACGGAAACGAGCGGACGGGGAGATTTCATTCTGGACGCACAATCGGAGGGGCGAATGTTTCAAATCGTTTGGTCGGCTAGGAGGGAAGGCTGGGTAGTCAGGCAGTTCGACAATTCAAAACCGCACTATTATGTAACCGAAGGTAATCTTCTCGTTTCGCTTTGTGGGCGCGCGATTGCTCCTGCCGATTCGCGATTACAGCACGAGGTACCCGCGGGCTCAGGGTGCAAGAAATGTTGTCAACGTTTAGATGAGCGTAAGAACACGTCTGTCATCCAATTACACCCACGGCCGCCAAGCATAGCGGCAGCTATAGCGTCTGCTATAACGTTTCGATTTTCCTCTGGTACCTCAGGAGAGGAATTCAAGCGAGGGCTATTGGTGTATGAGCCAGAGATCGTTGGTGCGAAACTTGCCCGTCGGAATATCAAAATCACATCGCATGGTGAGTCGAAAAGAGTTTCCATACATGCCCTGCGCGCTGGTTACCACGCTGGCAGTGTTCCTCCAGATACAGATGTTCTGGTCACGGATACACGCGCTGACGGCGAAGTATACTGTGGGGAGGGTACCGTCGCCAGCGTCGTCGAAGCTTGGGAAAAGGCACCGTTGGATTTCATAGATAGGCAGGAAGTTAAGCGCATGGTGAAGGAGTTTACGCTGCCAGAGTATCAGGTTGAATCAAAGGCGCAGTTTGCCGACCTGAAGCGACTCTATGACCGCTGCGATAGCTACTACAGACGCATTGCTTCGGACAAGGATCTGAAAAGGGTGACGAGAGAAGCCATCAGATCACTAGTTTTCGCTCTGGACGAAGCAGATCCGATGTGGGATGCGAGCGACGGTGAGAAACGGTTCGTCGAGGAACTGCGCAAGCGGCACCCCGAACTTATTTGCACTGAGGGCGAGAAGCAGGCTAGACGACGCAGGCGGCAGAAACAGAAGCTTGAGCGGGAAGTTA
>WNGC01002177.1_pt1 | contig 11983 bp, 11 predicted proteins | sample 5400051 | NCBI WGS metagenome assembly WNGC01 (sample SAMN13153368, study PRJNA577476) | soil metagenome | isolation source: 20 cm soil or saprolite under grassland replicate 2 | place: USA:California | collected 2016-06-15 | reverse complement strand
GCGGCGTGGCCCTGGTCGGGAATTGGAATTTGCCGACGCGCGTGCTCCAAGTGAAACCGCTCCCCGTCGCCGCGAAGTATTCGTTGGTGTGCCAGAACAGAAGGTGATCCGACGGATCGATGGTCGTCATGGTATAGTCGCCCCAGCGACTTGGACCGGTATCGTGGCCGCCCCCGGCGATCATTAACGCTTCTCCCTGCGCGAGGTCATTTAGCGGGTCGGAAGCAAGACGACCAGCATAACGAATGGAAGGGTCCTGGGCTGGGCTCGATGTGGAATAGCCGATAGCCGTGTTCCCGTTTGCATCGACCGCTATGCTGGGCATCCACCGCCACAAGCCGTCGCCGCCATTGGTCCAGTTTTGTTGCTGCACGGGGGTGGCGGGAAATGTGCCGCCCGTAACATCGAATTGATACCAGCGAACAGCTGTTGGACCGGTGCAATTCTGGTCGGTACAAACCGTACCCGACGCCCACAACGATTCCGTGCCACTGCGGTTCTGGTAAACCATCGGGGTCATGATTTTATCTCCCAATGTGTCCACTCTCTGTGCTGTTCCATTCTGCGGCACGATTGCAAAACCAGCGGCATTCGTGAATGCGTCAATGAACCCGGCGACTGTGATCTCGGCGTTCGGAGTGTGGTTGGCGCCAATGCCAAGAGTTGAGTTCGCTGGAGTGCCGAAATCGACATGAAACTTCCAGCCCTTAACTTGATTCAAGGTCACGCCGCCGCTAGCTGGGCTGTCAACGGCCAGCAGCATTTCATCCCTGCCCGCAGGCGGCGGATTCCCGGTGCGAAAACTCGCGGGTACCAGGCTATAGGAATCACCCAAAGCGGCCGGAGTGATGGTGAAGGCAATGGCGTCGGTGGGACCACCACTGATCATCGAAGCGCGATCAAGCGCAAAAGCGCGCACTCCGACGAAGGTCGTGTTATTAATAAACAGGTTAACCGTGAGGAAATAGGCGTCTTGCAGCGCGCCGTCGCTCCACAGCGCGAACTTCGGGTAATCGCCGAGTTGGTTCGGGTTGGCCGGATCAATTTGCAAGGCGTAGAGGTTCCAGCCTCCCGAAACCGGATCGCCGGTTTGAGACACACCAATGCATTGGAAAAATGAGGTGCCAGGAAACGACGGAAAGGCGAAGTCGCTCACTACCCAGCGGTCAGCCATCTGATCATAGAAAACAAAAGGGTCTCCGTCGTTTTGGTTCTGGCAGGGAGTACCCGTCAAAGGGGCAAAGAATGAATTGAACGTCGTCGGGCCCGCCAGGGTGTTACCACTTTTGTCAAAAACCCTGAATGACGTGTTGACCGATTGAACGTAATGACTCGGCCCAACGTCGCCATTTGCGTCGGGCGGAGTACAACCGCAGCCGCTCTGTGCTGCGTTTGTCCCATCAAATGTCAGCAGCGGGCCCGGCATGGTGGGAATCGGCCGCAAAATTCCTTTGATCAATGACTGAAGCCACTGAAAACTGGAACTCTCTGCTTGCGGTGGCAATCCCGTCCCGGGATGCGGATAGCGCGTCAGCGGTTTCTCGTCAAACTCCTCCTTCGGCGGAATGTAGGGGAGATTTCGTAAATCCTGATTTAGGGCGACAGGACCCACCATCTGCACTATATCCGGCGAGCCGGAGGGAGTCTGCGTCCGATTGGAAGGATTTGTTTGTGGAGCCGTTCTTGTGCCCTTCGTTTGCGCGAACACGTTTGAGAACGCGCCAAAGCCAACCAGGGCCACAAAGACGCCGGCCAGGAAAACGAACAGACCGATTAAAACGCGAAGATTAAAGAAGCCGGATTGCGAAGTGGATTTCTTTTTCATAGTGGAGCTTGAGAGTAATGAAGACGGCGCTTTTCGTTGAAACGCCGCAAGTATGTTGACAGGTAGGGTTGCGTCGGATGCAACCCCACATAAGCGCAAATGTCGCAGCCAAAGCTTGAAAGTCTTACACAACGGCGCATTCGATTACGTCTCGCGAAATTGGTTGTAATTCGATGAATGGTGGGTAACGCGTTACGCTCACATTACGCTTCGAAGACCCACTGACCGCCTGCCATCGTACGTTCGATCGGAATGCTAATCAGCGAAGACGGATCTTCGCGGAACGGATCACGCCCGAGCACGACCAGATCTGCCAGCTTGCCGCGTTCAATCGAGCCTTTGTCGCGTTCGTCGAAGGAGGCATGGGCGCCATGCAAGGTTTGCGCGCGCAGCGATTCCTCCACACTGATGCGCTGCTTCGGACCCCAGACATTGCCGTTGCTGTCAGTACGAGTGACGGCCGATTGTAGTGCCATCATCGGCTCGAATGGGCCGGGCGGATAATCCGAGCCGGGCGCGGCGTGAATTCCGGCATCGAGAAAACTGCGCAACGCAAACATATGGTTGAGTCGGTCCGCGCCATACTCGCGCATCTTTTCGCCGTGGTAATAAACGTAAGCTGCAAATGGTGTCGGAATGGCGCCGAGCGCTTTGATGCGCTGAATGAGTGAATCGTTGACGATCGTGCAATGCTCAAGGCGGAAACGCGGATCGCGCCGTGGGTGTTCGCGCTGAAGGCGCTCGTAAACGCGAAGCACCATGTCAATCGCGCGATCGCCATTTGCGTGCACGCCAATCTGCCAGTCCGCTTCGTGCGCTTTACGGCCGTTCTCGTAAAGCTCTTGCTCGGTCATCACCTGGATGCCGAAATCACTGGGCCGGCCGACATACGGCTGCGAAAGCCAGGCTGTGCGTTCGGAGATTGAACCGTCGGCAACCATTTTCATACCGCCGACGCGAACCCACTCATCGCCGAATCCAGTGCGAACGCCGGCTGCAAGCATCCGGTCGATTTCGCTGTAATGAATGAGGCAGTAGATGCGCACGGACAACTCGCCGGTGTCGTGCGCGTCCTGATAGCCGCGTAGATAATCATGCACGCCCCAAGCGTCGTGCGCAGAAGTGATGCCGGTGCGCGACATCATTTTGCAGATAAGCTTTACGCCTTCGCGGTAGTCGTCGCGGCTGTAAATGGCGTGAATACTTTTCTCGAAAACGTCAGTCGCGCGCTCGCTGATCCGGCCGTTGAGTTTTCCGGTTTTTGGATCGCGATCGAACCGACCACCTGGCGGGTCAGGCGTACTTTCGCTTACGCCGGCTCGGCTGTAGGCGAGCGCGTTGACGTAAGCAGTATGTCCGCCACGATGTGAAATGTATACAGCGTGCTGCGGCGCGGCCGCATCCAAGTCTTCGCGAGCAAGCGGCCGGCCGTCACGCGTCTTAGTATCATCGTACTTGAAACCGAGCACCCACTGACCGGCGGGAGTTTTAGAACCGCGCTCCCGAATTGCTCTCTGAATGTCAGCGATGGAGCGCAAGTCGCAGTCCACCTGTCGCAGATGCAACAGACCCGCTTCAGCGGGGTGAGTGTGCGCGTCGATAAAACCGGGGACGACTGTTCTGCCGCCAAGATCGATTTTCTTTGTTCGCCCGGTCGCAAGCACTCGCACTTGTTCGTTGGCTCCGACAGCGAGGAAACGAGCGTCTGCGATGGCGACAGCTTGCGCGCGCGGGCGACGATCATCGATTGTAATGATGTTTGCGTTGTAAAGAATCAGATCCGCTTCGGTGCGGTCGACCGGCAGCGAAGGCGCCACCGCGAATGCGCCGAGCTGGGCGAGGAATTGACGCCGTGATTGCACGCCGATCTTTTAGCAGTGCGGAATATTCTCTGGCAACTCCGGCTTGCATCGCTTTGAATAATTGCGTGTCTGCCGCAGTTCTCGAACCATGCCCCTGTCTGATCGGTGGTGAATGGCGCGATATCAGTGACGTTACCACATCTGCGGTTCACAACCCATCGACAGGCGAAGTAATTGCGGAGACGCCGATGTGCACTGCGGAACAGGCGAATGCTGCCATCGAAGCGGCGGCCGCAGCATTGCCGCAATGGAAAGAAACGCCGCCGGTCGAACGGGTCCGGATCCTCTTTCGGTTCAAGATGCTGCTCGAGGAAAATTTCGAAGAGATCGGGCGCTGCATCACCCGCGAAAACGGCAAGACGCTGCTGGAATCACGCGGCGATTTGCGGCGCGGCATCGAAATGGTGGAATTCGCCTGCGGCGCGCCGTCGCTGCTCACCGGCGAAACGTTGGAGAATATTGCGCGCGGGATTGATTGCGAAACGGTCCGCCAGCCGGTGGGCGTCTGCGTCGGCATCACGCCGTTCAATTTTCCGGCGATGATCCCGCTGTGGATGTACCCGCTGGCGCTGGCCTGCGGGAACACCTTCGTGCTGAAGCCGAGCGAAAAAGTGCCGCTGACTGCGATCAACATCGCGCGGCTGCTCGAACGAGCGGGAGTTCCGCGCGGCGCTTTTAATCTGGTGCACGGTGGCCGCGAGTGCGTGACTGCGCTCATCACACACCCGAAAGTGCGCGCCATTTCCTTTGTCGGCTCAACGCCGATCGCGCGATATGTTTTCGAGACCGGTACCCGACACGGCAAACGGGTACAAGCAAACGGCGGCGCGAAAAATTACGTGCTCATTATGCCGGATGCTGATCTGGAAAATTCGACGCGGGGAGTGATTGAAGGCGCCTTTGGCTGCGCGGGCGAACGTTGCATGGCAAGTTCCACTGCAATGCTTGTGGGCGGTGCAGGCAAAGCAGTTCTGCCTTGGCTGCGGCAAGCGGCCACGAGTCTAAAGGTCGGGCCGACTGATCGCGATCCGCAGCCGGACATGGGACCGCTCATTACAAGAGAACACCGCAATCGCGTTGCTGAGCTAATCGAAACCGGTGTCGATGAAGGAGCGAAGGTTGTGGCCGATGGTCGCGCCATCAAAGTGGACAGCGCGCCAAACGGCTTTTTTCTCGCACCTACTATTTTGGATGAAGTGCAGTCTACAATGGCTGTCGCGCGAGAGGAGATATTCGGTCCAGTGCTTAATGCGATGCGGATGGATGATCTCGATGCAGCCATCGAAACCGTGAACCGCTCAGCCTACGGAAACGGAGCGTCCATTTTTACACGCTCGGGCAAAGCGGCGCGCGAGTTTAAGTATCGCGTGAAAGCAGGCATGGTTGGAATTAACATTGGCGTGCCAGCATCCATGGCATGGTTTCCGTTTAGCGGCTGGAGCGATTCTTTTTTTGGCGAGCTGCACATGCAAGGAAAAGAAGGCGTGCAGTTCTTCACGGAACAAAAGGTCATCACGAGCAGATGGTTCAATGAAGAAGAAGATAGCATTTGGAGTACTCGATGATGCGAACCCCCGAGCTTCCGCCATTTGATTATCAGCCCCAGCCATACGCCGGGCCTTCTGCGGAAGAGGTGCTGCGGCTGCGGCGGGAATTTTTAAACCCCGGCATTTTTCTTTATTACAAAAAGCCGCTCATGCTCGTCGAAGGCAAGGGCCAGTATCTTTTCGATGAGACCGGACGCCGTTATCTCGATGCGCTTGGCGGAATCGTGACGGTGAGCGTCGGCCATTGTCATCCCGACGTAGTCGAAGCAGCGCGCAGGCAAAACCAACTGCTGCAACATTCGACCACCATTTACCTCCACCCGACCATTGCAGAGTACGCCGAAAAGCTGGCGGCAAAGATGCCCGGCAATCTGAAGGTCTGCTACTTCGTCAATTCCGGTTCAGAAGCAAACGATCTCGCGCTGCTCATGGCGCGTGCTTACACGGGCAACTACGATGTGATCGCGCTGCGCAATTCGTATCATGGCGGTAATGCCTCAGGTATGGGGTTGACCGCGCATTGCACTTGGAAATACAACGTGCCGCACAGTTTCGGCGTTCACCACGCCCTGGCGCCCGATCCTTATCGCGGAGCTTGGGGACGTGAGGACAAAAACGCCGGCCGCAACTATGCCGCCGACGTGAAGAGTTTGATCGATCACGCAAGCTCAGGCCAGATCGCTGGATTCATCGCCGAGTCAATTCAAGGCGTCGGCGGCTGCGTTGTTTTTCCCGACGATTATCTGCGGCACGCTTACGAGCACGTGCGCGCGGCCGGTGGCGTCTGCATCGCCGATGAGGTGCAGACGGGCTTCGGTCGCACCGGAACGCATTTTTGGGGCTTCGAGACGCAAAGCGTGGTACCCGACATCGTCACGATGGCGAAAGGGATTGGCAATGGCGCGCCATTGGCCGCGGTTGTCACCACGGCAAAAATCGCGGCAACACTCGCACAGCGCACTCACTTCAACACCTTCGGTGGCAATCCTGTTGTTTGTGCGCAGGGTAAAGCCGTCCTCGAAGTCATTGCGAGCGAAAACCTGCAAGAGAATGCGCTCAACATCGGCGATCAAATTGCAACTGATCTGAATCGGCTCAAAGAAAAACACGACATCATCGGCGACGTGCGCGGCAGAGGCTTGCTACTCGGCATCGAGCTGGTGAAAGACCGCACAACTAAAGAGCCGGCTAAAGCCGAATGCGCCGAGGTTCTCGAAATCTCCAGAGAAATGGGATTATTGCTGGGAAAAGGCGGATTATCCGGCCAGACCATCCGCTTCTCCCCGCCGATGTGCCTTCATGCCCAGGACGCCCATTTCCTCCTTGACGTCCTCGACGAGGCCTTGGCTCGGCTTTAATGCATCAGGGCGAATAGAACCCGTACGAGAAGCATCCGAAAATCCGGCGGTGGTACCTCTTCGGCCGCTCAGCGCTTACGACGCTATCGACTTCGTGCGGGCAGTTCCGCGGGGTATCGAGTTCGTCACAGAAAATCCTCCGTGGTTCCACTGCTCATTCGGTCCAGGTCGAACAGTAACGGTTTGCATTTCGATCACGTTGTCTGGGGCAGCAATGGGCGCTTCTAGGGTTATTTTCGCTTCAAATAGCGCCCCTTTCCACCAACCGCACGGCAATGGCTGGCAAATTCGAAGTCGTGAGCCACGGATTGTCACCCCGTGATCGCTTTGCCTTCTATGGCGCTCGTCCCACGCGCTCCGTTTGCCAAAACAAAGAACAGGCTCGTATCTGAACATTTGACCTTTGATAAGTGCGAGCTTGGAGCTACCCGCCTCCGCTAACCATGCTACAGCGTGCCATGCGAGATTTTGACCAAGACTATGGATCAGTGTTGCAATTCCTTCAAACTACCGAGGACGTAGTCTTCTTCTTTCTCGTACTCGCGTGGGTCGACAAAGCGGCGGTCGGGAAGCGCGGCGACGCTCATGCCCGCCGCTTTGGCCGCGGCGACGCCGGGAAGCGCGTCCTCGTCCACAAGGCGTGCGTCAGCAGGGATTCCAAGTTGCTCCGCCGCGTACACGTAGATGTCGGGAGCGGGTTTGCCGCGTTCAACTTCTTCGCCAGTAATAATGACCTCGAAGAATCCGGTCAGTTGATGTCGATCTAAAAAGGTCGCGCGGACGCGCTAAGCGAACTCGTGGCAACGGCGATATGCAGTTTCATCTGCCGCAGTTCTTGCAACACTTCTTTGACGTTAGGAAACAGGCCCCGATTGGCAAAGAACTCGGTCGCGATCTCACCGGGACGCCGCATTATTTCCTCAGTGGGCACGGAGAGCCCCAAATGCTTTCTTATAAAACTCGATCGCGAGCCGGTAGCTCACACCGAGCACGTTCTGGTGGTATTCGCCGCAATACTTCACGCCGTACTCAGCGAGTAATTTCGCGTCGATCTGGTTCCACCACGGCTCGGAGTCGGCGAGCACGCCGTCGAGATCGAAGATTACAGCAGATACCGTGAGTTCTGAGCAAACGAGCTCGGAGTTAGAAGATGGGAAATAGAAGATTGGACGCAGTCGTCGAGCAACCAAGGAACCCTGACAATTGACGATTGACGCAATAGCGCTACAGAGGCGGCGTTTTTAGCTTTTAACAGCTAAAGCTCCGGTGAAGCCAAGCCGGCGGCTTGCTGGAGCGGCTGGCCGAAAATTAAACCGCCCGCTTTGTCGACCGTGACTTCACCTGACTGCCGTTTGTCCATTTCAAATAAGTGGGTCTGCTGTGCCGCAAAATTTCGATCCAATACATCGACATTTGCTTCATCGTTGAGGCGAATTGACCGATTGTCGAAGTTTCCTGATCCGACCGAAACAAATGTGTCGTCGACGATCATGAGCTTCACATGCACCATGGTTGGCTCATACTCATAAATTTTGATGCCCACTCTTAGCAAAGCCGGCCAGTGCCGTTTCGAAGCCGCGCGCACCAATTTTTGATCGATGTGTTTTCCTGGAACGATGATCTCCACTTTCACGCCGCGGTGAGCGGCAGCAATCAATTCCTGTCGGATGAGATCATCCGGCAGAAAATAGGCGTTTTCGATGCGCAATGTTATTTGCGCCGAAGCGACTGCGAGAAGATACATCAAGTCGAGATTTTCATTATGCGCTGAGCTCTGGAATGCTTGTGCGAGGTATGGACCATCGTTTGATAGCGGTGGAAAATAATCTGCACCATGCAGCACGGTGCCGCGCGTTTTTAGCCAATTGGTCATGAAGATGGCTTGTAATTGCGCAACGATCGGCCCGGTGACTTTGTAGTGATTATCGCGCCAATGCTGGGGTGACTCAGCGTTGCCAGTCCATTCATCTGCGATTCCAACGCCGCCGACAAAAGCAATTTTTCCGTCGATAATTAACAGTTTGCGGTGGCTGCGATTGTTGTAGCGACGAGGATCGAGCCAAAAGACGGTGTGATATTTCATTACGTCGACCCCGGCTCCACGTAATTGCGCCAGATTTTCGGTGCCCATCTTCTTTGTTCCTTGCGCGTCGAAAATGGCGCTGACCTTTACGCCGGCGCGGGCCCGCTCAGCCAAGGCGGCAGTAAATTCCCGGGCGATTTGTCCGTCCCAAAAAACATAGGTCTCGAAATTAATCGAACGCTTAGCCGAGCGAATGGCACCGAGCATGGCCGGAAAAATCTGATGGCCATTGATAAGGGTTGTGATGTTGTTGCCGGGCAAAAAGTTGGGTCCGAGCAACGCCCCAGCGGATTGCCGGAATTCCGGAGATCTCGCGGAGTAAAGTGGCGCAATTTCCTGGCGGACTTGTTGGCCTGTCTTTAACGCGCAACCGTTGAAACAGACAAACTCAAGAAAAGACGTCGCGATCGCAACGCCGGACCAGAAGCTATTTATGCGTTTTGGAGCGATATTTCCTGAGTGCATCCGCTAACCAAACATCGAGATGCATCTCTTTTCCATCGGGAGTTCGCACCAGATATGGTTTCCCCGTTACCAAACTCTTTGATGCGCACAACTGGATAAAATCTTCCGGAGTTTTGATCTGGTCCTTGAAATGTTCGTATTTGGCTTTGATGTGCGAAACCGCTTCGGTCGGACTGTGGGAAGTGCCATTCCGAACGAAAGTAGCATTCGATTTGCCCACGGAATTGATGAGATAATCGATTGTTTGCTCTAGCGATTCCGCAGCAAAAGTTTGCGCGGCAAAAATGAAGAGCACAGCGAAAATCGGGAAAGAGCGTGTGCAAAGGATCATGGTGATGGATCGATTAGCGCGACCCTTTCGCGTGCGGGTAATTCGTAATTGTTGTCGATCTTCCCATAAACAGAAAGCGCGCCCCAAGGGTGAGTCGAACCCCCCACCCACGACGTGACAATCCGTTCCCTAGCGACGCAATAGCTGAATCGTTGCCGTCTAGTTGCCGGCTAAGCAAGCGGGCGAGTTTCAAGAGTGGTGAGCTTTACGCGCGCGTGTAAACAATCAGCCGCGACACGGTGAAGCGTGACGGCTGATTGTGAAGTGCTGCTGCTTTGCTGTGGCGGGCGCGGTTTTACGGATTCTTGACTACTTGCGGCGCAGGTTTGCTCGCTTCAAGGTGTGCACTCACCTTCTGTAGGCCCGCAGTAAGCGCTTCAATTTGCTTTTGCTGCTCCGCGAGTCTGGACTCAAAGTCCCGCGTTAACTGCGCGACGATCGCTTCCTGTTCTTCGACTTTGCGGTGCTCTTTAAGAACTCGTTTAGTAACATCGCGTTCACCGCCTCGTAGCGCACGCTGTTGACTTTGCCCTCCTTATCGCGCACTACCAAATCACCAGCGGTAGCTCATGTTGTTCTCGTTAGATCGCATAATTCCACGCCTGTTATGAGCTGTCTGAAGCAATTGGAGCTTGGCCTCAAATCATGAATTTCCTCGCCGTAGTACTCATTGGTGCGGTGCTCGGCATTTTGGACGGCGTGGGCATTTTTTTTGAGCCCAAGGAACCATACAAATGGCAGATCCTTTTTGCGGCCACTTTGAAGGGCGTACTGGTTGCGCTTCTTACAGGGTTTTCCTTAGCCGAAACCACGCGATGGTGGTCCGCGATGATCACCGGCGCGCTCTACGGACTAGCCTTCAGTGTGGTGATTTATCTTGCGAAGGGAGGTCCGAAATCGGGCGACGCGCCATACGTGATTCCGAGTGGGATCATCACGGGTGGATTGATTGGCCTCTTCATAGTGATTGGGGCGGTCAAATCGATCTAACCAGACGATGCAGCTTGTATCTTCTTTGTAGAGGCAGGTGCGAGATCCACGATGCAGCTGCTTTTGATCGAGAGATCACGAGCGCCGGTTAGTTTGATCCGCGCCTGCCCTTGGGCGTGTGAAGTAAACTTGAACAGTTACTAGAGCGACCAAGCCGGCCAACCCCAGGGGCAGGACCGGCCTGGCCATTTCCAATCGCCACATCCAAATGTGACTTGGCAACCAAGTCAAAAAGCAGATTGAGCAACTCGATCTGCTCATTAAAAATTATATCCAACGCCTGAACTGTTGACTAAAGCAGCCAAACTGACTGCCATTAGCGGAGTTGGGGAGCGCACGGCGGCCTTGCTCCTGGCGCAGATGCCGGAGTTGGGACAACTCAATCGTCGTGAGGTAGCAGCGCTGGCTGGAGTAGCTCCCTTTAATCGCGACAGCGGAAACTGCGCGGCAAACGTGTGATCTATGGCGGCCGGCGGCCGGTCTAACCATGCGATGCCAGTCTGAACACATTTACGAAGTCAGACCTCGCAAGGATTATCGCGGCGTCAATCTGATTTCCGATGCGCTGCCATTTGGAGCACTCTGGTACGGTGAGCCAAACGCAATCGCGAATGCCATCAGCTACGCAAAATTCTACAGCCGCTCACATCGCGCTGTGATCGCGTGTACGATGAAGCTTGCGCCATGTATGCGTTACCGAACATCTGCTGCTCAAAATATTCCAGTTTCCTGTTCGATGCGGCGATGAACAGCAGCGATAGACTCGTTGGATCCCGTTCGCGTGAAAGTGTCGAGCAGTTCTATCAGACGCGCCTCGTAAGAATCACACATTGGGGATTGGCCATTGGAATTGACCCATTCGGGATGTTGAATCCGCAGATCGTCGTGAATCTGTTGCCGAAGCTCGGTGTAAGTGTTGATTTGGTGAGACATGGCAATTAACTTAGTTCGATGTCTGGTTGCGTTTATCTCAGTGTCGTCGCCAGGGCATTAGCCAATAAAAAAACCGGCCAGATGGCGGTCACCACAATTATTGCGAAGGCGACAAGCTCAAATAAGTAATTGGGCCGTGCCCTATACGCATATCGGTCAGTGAGGAAACGAGAAGCGCGAACGCGCATCGACTTTGTAGTTTTCATGTTTAAAGGACTCCTATCACAACTGAGGTTCGTGTTGATTGAAGAAAGAGTGAGATCACGATTTTCATGTTACTAATATCGACAACCGTTTGGATGGACGCGCTACACCGCAAAAGTAACGCAGCTGTCACTAAAGCGGCTCGTTCCTGTCGTTCGCGCGCGTGTATGGGTAATTGTGTGCTTTTGCCCGATTCGCCCGGTGATGAGCTTAAGGCAGTGCGTTTGTCGGGGAGACATTCGCATTCCGAATCGCAGATTCGATTTCCACAAACGCGGTCAGCTTTTCATCCGCGTGCACAACAAACCGCTTTCCATCGCCGCGATGGGCGTCAACAACAAACATCGTTTGCCCGTTACGATCCAGATCTGAGACCCAGCCCAAA
>WNGC01002172.1_pt1 | contig 11991 bp, 8 predicted proteins | sample 5400051 | NCBI WGS metagenome assembly WNGC01 (sample SAMN13153368, study PRJNA577476) | soil metagenome | isolation source: 20 cm soil or saprolite under grassland replicate 2 | place: USA:California | collected 2016-06-15 | reverse complement strand
CGAATTCCCGATGCCGACTCCGCCCCCGTGATGAAACGACACCCAGGCGGCTCCGGAGGCGGTGTTCAACAGGGCGTTGAGGATGGGCCAGTCGGCGATCGCGTCCGAGCCGTCGCGCATCGCTTCGGTTTCGCGAAACGGCGAGGCCACCGAGCCCGTGTCGAGATGATCGCGCCCGATGACCACCGGCGCGCCGATCTCCCCGCGCTTCACGAGATCGTTCAAGGCGCAGCCGAAGCGGGCGCGCTCGCCCTGCCCCAGCCAGCAGATACGGGCGGGCAGGCCCTGGAACGCGACGCGCTGCTGCGCCAGCGTGATCCAGCGCCGCAGGTGCTCGTTCTCGGGGAACAGCTCGAGCACGAGGCGATCGGTGCGGTGCAGATCCTTCACCTCGCCCGATAACGCCACCCACCGAAACGGCCCCTTCCCTTCGCAGAACAGCGGCCGGATGTACTCCGGCACGAAGCCCGGGATCTCGAATGCGTCGGCGACGCCGGCGTCGTGCGCCTGCGTCCGGAGATTGTTACCGTAATCGAACGTCACGGCCCCCTGCCGTTTGAGGTCGAGCATGGCGCGCACGTGCGTCGCCATCCCGGCGACCGCACGGCGCAGGTACTCCTGCGGGTCCCGGCGACGCAGCTCGGCTGCCTGCCCCACGGACAGCCCCGGCGGGATGTATCCGTTCAAAGGGTCGTGCGCCGACGTCTGATCGGTCAGCACATCGGGGACGAAACCGCGGCGCACCAGCAGCGGCAGCACCTCGGCACAGTTGCCGACCAGGCCGATCGACACCGCCCGGCCCGCCCGCTTGGCTTCGTCGCACCAGCCGAGCGCCTCCTCCAGGGACGCCGTCGAGCGGTCGAGGTAACGCGTGTCGCGGCGGCGTTGCACCCGCGCCGCGTCCACCTCGACCACCAGGCAGATGGCATCGTGCATCGTCGCGGCCAGCGGCTGCGCGCCGCCCATCCCCCCGAGGCCGCCGCTCAGCACGATGCGCCCCTTGAGCGTGCCGCCGAAATGGCGCTGGGCCACGGCGCCGAACGTCTCGTAGGTGCCCTGCAGAATCCCCTGGGTCCCGATGTAGATCCACGAGCCCGCGGTCATCTGGCCGTACATGATCAGGCCCTTTCGCTCGAGCTCGCGGAACACCTCCCACGTCGCCCAGCGGCCGACCAGGTTGGCGTTGGCGATCAGGACGCGGGGCGCTTCGGGATGCGTCGTGAACACACCCACCGGCCGTCCCGACTGCACCAACAGCGTCTCGTCGTCCTCGAGCGCCGCCAGCGTCCGACACACCGCGTCGAACGATGCCCAGTCGCGCACCGCCTTGCCGGTGCCGCCGTACACGACGAGCTCGTCCGGCCGCTCCGCGACCTCGGGGTCCAGGTTGTTCATGAGCATGCGCAGGGCGGCTTCCTGGATCCAACCCTTGCAGGAGCGCTGGGGTCCCCGCGGCGCGCGGACGGTTCGGGGCCCCGTCACGGCGTTTGACCCTCAATCCGCAATGACATCACCGTGCCTCTCCCTCGGGATCGAAGAGGCGCGCACGGATCCCCGTCGCGATCCGTTCGATGTCCGCCGTGAACGGCCGGTCGCCGTCGAGCGGCCTGACCTCGCGCCGGACCGCCGCATACGTGCGCGCGACCCCCTGTCCCGGGGTGAGCGGCTTCAAGTACTCGAGCCCCTGCGCTGCGGCCAGCAGCTCGATCGCGACGATGCGGGTCGCGTTCGCGAGAATCCGCTCGGCCTTCCAGGCCGCGCTCATGCCCATCGGCACGACGTCCTCCTGGTTCCCTTCCGTCGGCACCGACTGCACGCTCGCCGGCGTCGCCAGGATGCGGCAGTCCGCTACCAGGGCCGCGGCCGCGATCTGGGGCGTCATGAACCCCGACTCCATCCCCGGATCGCCGGCGAGGAACGCCGGCAGCCCGGAGGACAGGTCGGGGTTCACGATGCGCTCGATACGCCGCTCGGCGATCCCGGCGAGTGTCGCCAGGACGATCCCCAGCACATCGAGTGCGAGGGCCACCGGCTGCCCGTGAAAGTTGCCGCCCGAGAGCACGGCGTCGTCGAACACGAGCGGGTTGTCGGTGGCCGCGTTGAGCTCCACGGCGACGAGCTGCTCCGCGAACGCGATGCCCTCCCCTACAGCGCCCAGCACCTGGGGGGAACAACGGATCGAATAGGCGTCCTGCACACGCGGGTCGTTGTCGCGGTGCGACTCGCGGATCTCGGAGTCCGCCAGCAGCTCACGCAGCAGCGCCGCGGAGCGCTGCTGGAACCGGTGCGGTCGGGCCTCGTGGATGCGCGGGTCGAAGGGCTCGGGGGACCCGCGCGTCGCCTCGAGGCTCATCGCCGCAGCCGCATGGGCCGTGCGCCACAACACCCAGGCGTCGTAAACCACGAGCGCCGCCACGCCGGTCTGGGCCTGCGTCCCGTTCACGAAGGCCAGCCCTTCCTTCGCCTCGAGGACGATCGGCTGGAGCCCGCCCGCCTGCACGACGCCGCCGTCCGTCCCTTCGCCGATCATCGCGAGTGCCAAGTGGGCGAGCGGGGCCAGGTCGCCCGACGCGCCCACGCTCCCCTGCGACGGCACGCCAGGGTGAACGCGCTTGTTCAGCATCGCGACGATGAGCTCCGGAAGGGCGGGCCGCACGCCGCTCGTACCCCGCACCAGCACGTTGGCACGCAACAGCATCATCGCCCGGACGGCTTCCTCGGACAGGGGATCGCCCACCCCGGACGCATGGCTGCGGATCAGGTTGAGCTGCAACTGGCGGGCACGCTCGGGAGGGATCCGGACGTGCGCGAGCTTCCCGAAGCCGGTCGTGACCCCGTACATCGTGGCGCCGCCCGCGATCGCCCCCTCCACAGTGCGGCGCGACGCCCGCACGGCGTCGAGGGCGCGCGGGGCGATGGCTACGGCCGCGCCGTCCCGGGCGACCGCGACGACGTCCTCGATCGAGAGAGATCGACCGTCCAAGACGACAGAGGCTGCCATGCGAGGGGAAGCTCCTCCGAGACGCCTCTTCGTGACGTCTCTCCGAGACCTGCCAATCTATCTCCTTACCATTAATTCCGGATTCCCCGGATCGGTCTGCGCGCTCCAATCGAAGATGATGTACTGCCGGCCGACGGCAGTCACCCGCAGAGCCGCGTAATGGTACTGGCCGTTTTCATTACGCCGGAACACGTAGCCCCAGCCAGGCACCGCCTGGAACATATTGTCCGAGTAGCCGTTCGCCGGCGCGAAGTCGACGGACGTCAGGTCCGTCACCGGTGCGCTGCCATAGAGCTGCATGCTGTCCCCTGCGAACTTGGGCACGATCCACAGCGTCGAATCGCTCGCCTGCAGGTGAACCGAAAAATCGATCGTTGGGAGGGTGCCGTCCTGCACCAGCCCCAGCTCACCCGGATCGCCTCGACCGTTGCTGTTCGCATCGTTCCAGAAGCGGAACCCGGACTGCGCCGCCGTCACCTCGAACGCCGAGACGAGCACATTGCGTGCGTCGGGGCGGGGTGTGTCGTGCCACAGCGGCGACCACAGGCTCTCGTAGCCCTCCACGCTGATCGCCGACACGCCGAAGCAGCGCGGGACCCCGTTCGTGAGCAGGGTCGCCAGGAACTCGTCGGACACGGTCGTGCCCTCGAGGAAAATCGAATCCGCTTGCGTAATGCATGCGTCCTGATCGAGATCGTAGGGCATGCTGTACACGCGGTACCAGTTGAACCGGGTAGGATCGGACAGCGCCGCGTTGTCCGCCCATTGGAGATGAATGGCCTGGTTCAGCGAGATCGAGGTGAGGCTCGCGGGCTGCGGCAGTTGCATGCGCTCGTCCACGGTGATGACGTTGCTGGCGTCGCTCTCCCCCCCGTTCACGTCCGCGGTGGTGACATAGTACTGCAGATGCGGCACGCCGTTGTCGTGGAACGTGTTGGAACTCGTCTCACCACGCAGCCCGTAGGCGCCGGTCGTGTTGCCGCGCGAATAAATCAGGTAGCCACCTGCGCCGGGCACGTCGTCCCACACCAGCAGGATGCCGGCCGGTTGGCCTGGGGTGCCGCTCGGGTCGAGCTGGTAGGCGAGGTGTTGCGGGGGGGGAAGCGTGGAACCGACGTTGGTGGTATCGGACCGACAGGCCCAGCCGAGCAGGCCGCCGGCCAGCAACGTGTATCGTGACAGGTGACGCATGCGAGATCCTTGGGAAGCGTTCGGCAGCGTTGTGGGCACGGGGCGTGCCCGGAGGGAAGTGAGCGGTCGGAAGCTCCTTCGAGCCGGACACGGCACGACCTGTGTCACCCGCAGAGGACAGTAACGGCGAAACAAGCTACCGCGCGAACGTCGACTGACTGTAGTCGAACTTGATGTCCGGCTCGTCCAGCAGGCTGACGTAAAAAGAGAAGCCGAAATTCCCGGTTGGGCTCTTCTGGAACGAAAAGCTCGCGTGCCAACGGTGCAGGTCGCGCTGCAGTTGAATCGAGTGCGAGCCGAATTGTTTGGTGTCGACGTCGTAGGTCGATTGCCACGTGGCCGACCAGTGTGGCGTGGGGCTGAACGCCAGGCCGAGCGTGAGCTGCTGGCGGCCTCCCTGGCCCGGGATCAGGTTCCCGAGCGTATCGGCCTGCGGGCGGATGCGGGTGCCGGAGTACTGCACGGACAGCGAGAACCCCTGGCCCCCGGCCATCCCGGCCCCGGAGGGGGGGGAGATAGGGAAGCCTCCCTGACCCAGCGGGCCGCCCGTGGGTTGACCCGTGGGCTGTTGGACTCCGGGCGTCGGCGGGGCGGCGGGTGGCGCTGCCCCGCCGTGGCCCAAGCCCAGCAGACCAGCGATCCCTCGGATCGTGGCCGGTGTGACCGAGAACGACGCGGTGATACTCGTGAGGAAGGGCGAGAACCTCGCCGTATCACTCCCCACGTTGCCCCGCCAGAGGTCGTGCGTGAGGGCGAGGTTGAACCCCGGGAGCAGGTCGGAGACGAAGGTATTCCCTAGTGTCTGCGTGGTCCAGCCGGTGCGGTGGGGCTGTTTGGCCTGCTCGAAGTTGTAGCCGATCGACGTCGTGTTGACGCTCAGCAACCTGATCTTGCGCGGCTCGCGCCCCGTGGTGTCGCCGGGTGGCGGCTTGAGCTTCGCTTCGAAGTTCTGCGAGAGCCCGAGGCTGATCGTCTGTTGCGGGTCGCTCCGCACACTCGGGTTGGTCCCGGTCGGGTCGACGGCGCGCGCGAATGCCGCCGCAACGGTGGCGCCCGGAGCGTAGAAGTAGCTCAGGAGCGGCGAAATGGAGTGCCGGATGCGCTGCAACGGACCCACGCCGGGGAAAAAACCGAAAACCGTGGGCGACATACTCGCCGTGAAGGCGAGCCGCTTCCCCTGATGGAGCCACTGGCCGCCCGTGAACTGGTTGCGGATCGCAAACGGTCCCGCGGTGGTCGTGTTCACGATCGCCAGCCCCGGCTGGAGCTTCCAGGTGCCGGTGAAGAACGACGGCAGATTGATCCCGGTCTGCCACTCCACCCGGGTCTCGAACGTCTGGTCGTACAGCACGCGCCGGGCTCCGCCGGGCGACGTGGAGTCGTACACATACTCCTTCCGCGCGTTGCTGATCTGATCGTTCACGTCGAAGCTGTTCGCCCAGTTCCACGGCCCGATCCGCAAGGGCGTCTGAAAACTGAGGTGGGTCACCCGGCTGTCGGCGAACAGGGCGAGGGTGTCCGGCACGCTCGAGTCGCCGGGGACGAGCAGTCGCGTGTCCGCCTGGTGAAAAGTCTGCTGGTTATTGAAGGAGAAGCCGGGCGACCACGTGATCGAGGGTGTGATGTTCACCGGTGAGGGGGTGAGGCCGATGCTGGGAAAGGTCTGCGAAATCAGGCCGTTGCCGATGTCCTGCGACCGGCTGCCCCCGATGTTGAGCGTTCCCCAATCGAACTGCTTGCTGAAGTTCAGCTGTGACACCAAGCTCGCCGTGGCGACGAATGGATTGACCGTATTGTTCTGAATCACACTCGGATTGGTCGAGTAGTTGACGCTGGCCGAGAAGTTGGTGCGCGACGAGAAGCTCTGCTGGTGATGCCAGCCGAGGCGGATCGAGTGGGCCGGCTGGTCGAGCTGGTCGTCCCGGCTGAACGAGAGGTCACCCGTGATGAAGTGGTCGAGCCAGCGGTAGCGCGTCTGGGTCCGGAGCGAGAGATAGCGTCCCGCGTACCAGTCGCCCGACACGAGGAAATCCACGTAGTCGTTGACGACGAAGTAGTAGCCGAGACCGGAGACGTGGCGCTGGTAATTGCGGGTGGGGCGCACCAGATCGTTCAGGCCGAAGCGGGGGACGAGGATGCCGCTGCGTCGCCCCGCGCGAATGTCCTGAAAGATGAACGGGAGCCACATGATGGGAACGTCCCGGATGTACAGCACGGCCGGCCGGCCCACCATCACGCTCTTGCTGAGCCACTTCACCTGATGCGTCCCGAAGTGGTAGTCGGGCACGGGATTGTCGTCGGAGGTGATCTGGCTGCGCGCGCCGTACAAGCGCGTGGAGCCCGAGTCCACGGCGAGGTCACCCCGGATGATCCACATGCCGCCGCCTTGCTGTACGCGCGTCAGCGCCTGACTGACCGTGCCGCGGCGAATGCAGGTGTCGTAGTACATCACCTCCCCCGCGAGTACCGTGCTCTGGTCGAACAGGTGCGGAGTGCCCGTGGCATCGAGCCGGCAGCTCGCGTGCCGATAGCGGATCGAATCCGATTCGAGCTTCGTGCCGTCGCGATCGACGAACGCCTGACCCCACAGTGAAATCGCGCTGTCGCCCTCCACCAGCACCGTGTCCGCCACATACCGCGTGACGCGGTAGCCCTTCAGCTTGAGCAGCGAGTCGATCACCGCGTCCGACGCAGGGAAGCTGCGGCTGGGTGCGGTCGGCAGCCCGAGCCGGCGCGCGGTGGCGCTGTCGAGCACGCGGCCCTGCACCCCCGAGTCGGCGCGGACCCGACCGGTGTCCGGCGGCGGCGGCACGCCTTGCGCTTCCACCCGCCCCGGCGCGACGAGCAGCAGCAGGACCAGGCCTGCGGCGCTCGCCGCCTGCTCGCGCCGCGCGCGCCGCTTGGTGACGATCCAGGCGCAGAGGATGCTCACCTCGTACAAGAGCAGCAGCGGCACCATCATGATCAGCATCGACACCGCATCGGGCGGCGTGAGCAGCGCCGCGGCCACGGCCGAGAGCGCGATCGCATAGCGGCGGTTCCGCGCCAGGAGCTGCGGGGTGACGAGGCCGAGAGCGGCGAGGATCACGATGACCAGCGGCAGCTCGGTCACCACCCCGAACCCGATCATGATCTGCGCCGCGAACCCGAAATACCCTTCGGCCGTGATGATCGGGTCGAAGACGGCCTGTTGGAATCCGAACAGCACGCGCAGGGCGCGTGGCAGCACCCACAGGTAGGCGACCGTGGCGCCGCCCAGAAACAGCACCACGCCGGCCGACAGCGCCGGCACGATCAGCCGCTTCTCGCGCGGGTACAGCGCCGGCGCCAGAAATGCCCACGCCTGGTAGATCACCACGGGCGACGACAGCACGAGCCCCAGGACGAACGCGAACTTGAGGGTGATGAAGAACGGCTCGGTGGGGTGCGTGAACTTGAGCTTGCCGTCGGGGAGGAGCGGCTTGATGGGTCGGATCAGCAGGCCGATCACATCCACGCGCTCGACCAGGACCCAGCCCACCACGGTGGCGACGACGATGGCGAGCAGGCTCCAGAGGATACGCCAACGCAGTTCCTCGAGGTGATCGAGGAACGGCATCTCGGCGCGGTTGTCTGGAGACTCAGGCACGCCGGGCCCGGCGCGGGCTAGCGCCCGAGGCGTTGCAGCTTGTCGCGCGCGAGGTTGGCTTCGTCGGAGCGGGGATAGCCGGCGATCACCCGGGCGTAATACGTTCGGGCTGCCGCCTTATCCGACCGCTGCTCGGCGAGCAGGCCGAGCTTGTAGAGGGCGGCGGGCGCCCGCGACGAATTGGCGTAGGTCTTCACCACCTGTTGATACACGGCAGCGGCCGAGTCGGCGCTCTCGCCCCCCCAGGTCTCTCCCAGGTAGAACAGTGCGTCAGGTGCACGCTCGTGCGTGGGATAGACACGCAGAAACTCGCGAAAGCCGAGCCGGGCGGTGGCGAGGCTGCCGCGGCGGAATTGCTGCAGCGACAAGTCATACATCTGGTCCGGCCCGGGTCCCCCCGGGGCGCCCGACGGCCCCGCCGCCGCACCGCCCGCCGCGCGGCCCGTCGTGTCGAGCGGCGGGACCGGCTGCTGAGCGCGCTCCTCGATCCGCGCCCGCAGCTCGCTCAAGCGCTGCTGGCTCTGCCCGGTCAGCTCCTGCACCTGGACGAGCTGCTGCTGCACCGCGACGAGGTCGGTGCGCACGTCCCCGCGCATTTGGACGAGATACGCTTGCTGCGCCGTGAGCGTCTGCTGCAGCGCCACGACGAGCGTCCGCAAGGAGTCGAGCTGCGCGGCGCGCTCGGCATCGGCGCGCGCCCGCTCGGCGCGCTGCGCTTCGACCTGGAGCTCGACCTTCCGGACGTCCCCTCTCAGGGCGCATCCGGCGGCGAGCCCCAGGGCGACCACCAGGGTCCGTTTCACGCGCCGCTACTCGCGGCTCACGGCTGTTTCAAGGCGTCGCCGCCCCCGATGATCTCGAACTCGTCCCGGCGATTCTGCGCCCACGCTGCCTCGTCGTGTCCCTGCGCGATCGGGCGCTCTTCGCCGTAGGACACCGTCTCGATGCGCGCCGCCTCGATGCCGTGGCTCACGAGATACTGCTTCGCGGCGGTGGCCCGGCGGTTGCCGAGAGCCAGGTTGTACTCGTCCGACCCGCGCTCGTCGCAGTGCCCGCTGATGCGGATTCGGAGGTTGGGATTCGCCTGCAGGATCGCCGCCTTCTGATCGAGGACGCTGGCGTCTTCCGACCGGATGTTCGCCTTGTCGTAATCGAAGTGGACCAAGGTCGCCAGCATGGTGCGCACCGCCTCGGTGGTGCGTCCCAGCCCAGCGAGCGAGTCGGCGATGTGTTGCTGACGCTGCCGTTCGGCCTCTTCGCGCGCCCGGGCCTCGGCCGCCGCCCGGTCGATCGAATCCTGCCGCGCCCGCTCGGCCGCCGCGACGGAGTCCGCGTTCGGCTGCTGCGGGGTCGTCACGGGGGGCGGATTGTGGCTGCACGCGGCCAACGCGGCCGCCGCGATGCCGCTGAGCACGATCAGGGATAGGCGTTTCATCGTGGGCGCCCTCTCCAAATTCAAGGGGTGGACGAGGCGGTCTCCGGTAACCGTGGAGACCAGGCCGGCAGGCGCGCGCCGCTCTGTTGGAGCAGCGGGCGGATGCGGCCGGTTTCTAAATCGATGATCCAGAGCTGCCGGTACCCTGAGCGGTCGGACACGAACGCCAGATGGCGGCTGTCAGGCGCCCAGGTTGGATCTTCGTTCCGCCCTAAAGAAGTGAGTTGCCGCACCGCGCGGGTGCGCACGTCGAGCACGAAAACTTGTAGCGTGCCCCCCACGTCGCGGTGGAAGGCGACGGCTTGGCCGTCGGGTGACCAGTCCGGCGCGTTGGACGAACCGGTGACGCCGTAATCGAACGGCGCAAAGAGTTGTGGGTCCGTGCCGTCCGCCGCCATCACGTAGATCTGAGGCAACCCGGGTCGCGTCGAGACGAACGCGATCCGCTGGCCGTCGGGACTGTAGGTCGGTGACAAGTTGTCAGAAAAGCGCCCCACGGTCAAGCGTTGTAAGCAGCAGTTGTCCTTGATGTTAACCGTGTAGATGTCGGTCCCTTCCTCGGTCGCCCGGCTGAACGCCAGCGTCTTGCCGTCGGGGGAGAACGCCGGCGTAAAGTCGAGCGCCTGTCCCGTCGTGGCCACCGGCTGCCGTTTGCCGGGCCCGACCGGCTGCACGAACAGCTGCCCGTGCCCCGCCCAGAACTCCATGTACGAGAAGCGTCGTCCGTCCGGCGCCCAGGCGGGGGACATCGCCTGATGATCGCTCGAGGAGACGAGCCGCTTGTCGGCGCCGTCCTGGTCGATGGCGTACACCTTGCCCTCCAGCACGAACAGGATGCGCGTGGCCGCGATCCCGCCGACGCCCAACGTGGCCTCCAGGATGTGATCGGCGAGGCGATGCACGGCCATCCGGAATTCCGGGTCCTTGGGCGGCGGCAGCCGGCTGCGAAACTCGCGCCGCACGCCGCCCGCTGCGACATCGTGTACCGCCAGCACGGTGGTGTCCCCGACCAGCGCCAGCCCCACGGCAAAGTCAGCCCCCAGGGCCTGGTAGAGCTGATAGTTCAGACCGGCCGCGGCCCCCCCCCGCCCGCCTGCGGGCGGGCGACCGGCACCAGCCGACAGGGGTGCCGCGCTCACCCGGATCGAGTCCCCACCCGGGAGGGTGATCAACTCGAACCGGTCGCTCAGGTCCAGATCCCGGGCGATGATCGCCCGTACCGAGTCAAGCGCCGCGGCCCCGCCCGGCAGCACGACGAGGCCGGGACGGACGCCCGGCCGATAGATGATCCCGATGCGGACGCCGCGATCGACGGCGGAGGTGTCCTGGGCGGCTAGCCGGGTTGGTGGATAGGCGGATAGCACGGCAAACAGCAGGAGCACCGCAGGATGCGGCGATCCGCCTATCCGCCTGTCCGGCGACGTTCTCATTGCCGCGTCCCCGAGAAATAGAACCGCACGAACAGTACGTCCGCCCCCCACCCGTCGGGCAGGGGCCCGAACGCCCGGCGGAGCCCGGCATTCTCGATCGCCCCCTGCGCTTCGAGATCGAACGCGAAGTTGCCCGAGCGCTTGATGAACTGCATGTCGCTGGTCGACCCATCACGGTGAATCAGGAACCCGATCTCCGCTTCGAGTGGGGTACTCTGCAGTGGTCGCTGCCACCGCATCGCGATCTGGGAGATGATGTTGTTCGTGTACTCGGGGAACGGAAACTCGATCCCCTCGGTCGACACGGTCAATGGATCGCTGCCCGTGGAGGGCCGCTCGCCGGGAAGCGGTTGCGTCTTGGGCGTGGTGCGTGGGGCGGCCTCCCGCTTGGTGTTGTCCGCCATGGGCGGCGGCGCCGCCGCGGCCACGGTGCTCTTGGGCGACTTCGCCTTGGGTGCCGGGGCGGGCTTTTCCTCGGCGGGCCGTTCCACCGCTTCCGGTGCCTTGCGGACGTCCTCGGTCGGCGCGGGCGCGGCCACGAGATGCACCCGGTACGAGGGTGGCGCCGGCTTCCGCGCATTGGCGGCACCCACCACGAGAAACATCCCGGCCAGGGCGTGCACCACCACCGTGCCGGTGAGGCCGACGCCGACGTTCGCCGGAGCGCGGGGCCGGCGTCTCACCGATCCACCGTCTCCGGCTCGGCGACGAGACCCACGTCGTTCACGCCGGACGCGCGGATCACCGCCAGCACCTGCACCACGTCGGCGTAGGGGACCCGTCCATCGGCCCGGAGGTACACCCCCGTCGGTCGTTTGGTTCGCACGAACGCCGGAAAGGTGGCGCGGAAGTCGTCGTAGGAGAGGGGCGCCTGATCCATATAGATGCGCCCATCACGGTCGAGGGTCACCACCAGGCCCGACTTGGGCTCGAGAGGCCGCGCCTCGGCGCGGGGCAACCGGACATCGACGCCGCCCTGCATGATGGGCGCGGTGATCATGAAGATGATGAGCAGCACGAAGGCCACGTCGACGAGCGAGGTAACGTTGATGTCGGCATTCAGGGGCAGCTCGCCATGGCCACGCAACCCGCCGCCTCCGCCCAACAGACCTGCCATTAGAGCCTCCCTTCGCGCGCCATCGTGCCGATGATCTCCTGGGCGAAGCCTTCCAGCTCCCCGGCGAACAGGCCGAGGCGATTCACGAACAGGTTGTAGGCCATCACCGACGGCACGGCGACGGCGAGTCCCGCAACGGTGGTGACCAGGGCTTCCGCGACCCCCGGGGCCACGGCGGCGATGTTGCCG
>WNGC01003581.1_pt1 | contig 11992 bp, 13 predicted proteins | sample 5400051 | NCBI WGS metagenome assembly WNGC01 (sample SAMN13153368, study PRJNA577476) | soil metagenome | isolation source: 20 cm soil or saprolite under grassland replicate 2 | place: USA:California | collected 2016-06-15 | reverse complement strand
CTGGGGCTTCTCTGCCTGGCGATTTGGGGGACCCTGCTGATTCTCGCGTGGCGCCGGGGGCGTCGCATCGAAGCGTTCGGTCTCGGCTGGATCGCTATCGCGTACCTGCCGGTCGCCAATATCCTGTTTCCGATCGGTGTGCTGCTCGCCGAGCGAACGCTGTACCTGCCGTCAGCCGGCTTCGCGCTCGCTGCCGGCGCGGCCCTCGGACGGCTTCCGGTGGAACGTCTCCGCGTCGTCGCCGCGCTGTTGCTCGTTGCGGGCGGCGTTCGCTCGGCGCTGCGCATTCCGGTCTGGCGCGATGATGGGGCGGTCACGCTCAGCATTCTCACCGATTCGCCCGACTCGTACCGCGGGCCCGCCCGCATGGCCGCGATCTACCAGAGCCATCGCCAACCAGAGCGCGCGATGGCGGCGGTCCGCATCGCTACGCGGACATTCGACCGCGATCCCACGCTCTACATCGCCGGTGCCGACGCCGCCTTCACCCTGAGCCGGCCTGCGCTGGCAGACTCGCTTCTGATGCGGGCCGAGCAACTGTGCCATCGATGTCTCGGCTACTATCGGACGCAGGCCCTGGCGGCACGCGCGCGCGGCGATTCTGCGGTCGCTGATTCATTGCTCGCCCGGGCGCGATGAAACGAATTCTCCCTCTCGTCTTCGTAGCCGCCGTCGCGCTATATCTGCCGAGCATCAACTACGGCTTCGTGCAGGACGACCGCGCGATCATTGTGACGAATCCCGCTGCGCATTCGATCGGTGCCGCGCTGCGAGCGTTCAGGGATCCGTACTGGCCACGCGAATCGGGAGCCGGACTGTACCGTCCGGTCACAATTCTGAGTTACGCGCTGGATTGGAGCGTCTCCGGTGGGCGCGCCGGGTGGTTTCACTTCATCAATGCGATCTGGCATGGCGTCGTCACGGTGCTGCTGGTGACGATCCTGGCCCGCTGGTTGTCGCCGATCGCAGCGGCCGCCGCGGGTCTCGTCTTCGCCTGGCATCCGGTCCATGTCGAAGCGGTGGCCAGCCTGGTCGGTCGCGCCGAGCTGCTCGCGGCTGCCGGAATTCTGGGTGCCGTGCTTGCGGCCCGGCGCGGGTGGTGGGTGGCGGCTGTCGGGCTCGCCGCGCTCGCGATGTTCAGCAAAGAGCACGGTGTCATCGTCGGTGTCGTCATACTGATCGATCGCTGGCTCCAAGGACCCGCGGGGCCCTCCCGCTATCCGCTGGGGTTCTGGATCGCGCTGGCAGGGGTGACGGTAGGTTTTCTTGCGGCTTGGCTGGCGATCGGCTGGGTGGGTGCGAGTGACGCGGCGGCTGTTTTTTATGGAACGGGGGTTGGTGGCCGGCTCGCCGTCGCGCTCCCCGCCATTCTGCGCGCCGCAGTTTTGCTCATCTGGCCGGCGTCACTTTCGATCGACTACAACCCGCAAGTGTTGCCCGCGCAGGATGGCATCTCGGCAGCCGCCGTGCTGGGAGCAATCGTCGCGATCGGCATCCCGGCGCTCGCGATTTGGTCGCGCCGGCGGCACCGCGCGCTGTCGTTCACAGCGAGTCTCGCGGGCCTGTCGTATCTCCCCACGGCCAATCTCCTTTTCCCGTCCGGCGTCGTTCTCGCCGAACGAAATCTCTATCTCGCCGTCGCATTGCCGGCGGGACTCGTTGCCACGGTGTTGTTTTGGCTCGACGCGCGGGCAACCCGTCGCGCAGCGGTGGCTGCTGTTTCGATCATTGCGGCGGCATCTGTCTGGCGTTCGATCGACCGCCTCCCATCGTGGCGCGATAATCGATCGCAGCTCGTGACGCTGCTGGCCGAACATCCCGAGTCGTATCGCGCGCATGCATCGGCTGCTGCGGTGCTCGCCGGGATGAGCGATACGGCCGGCGCGCGGCGCGAATACCGCATGGCAGATTCGCTCTTCTCGGGCGATCCGTACGTGGCAGCCGCCCGCGCGATGTATTTGTTGGGCATCGGAGATACGTCCGGCGCCGTGCCACTCGTTGCGCGCGCGCGTGCAGGCGGTGCCGAGCGCATGGCGCTGCGAGCGGAATTCCTGCTGGCGCTGGCACGTCGCGACCGAGCGAGGGCGGTGGCTTTGGTCGATTCCGCCGGCCGGCAGTACCCATCGGACCGATCTTGGTATGCGAAGTATTTACAATGACTTACGAGACTTGGGCGTATCCTTGCGTAACTGCAGCGGGTTTTGCAAAACGCCTGATGTTTACGCCGTTAGGATGGGATTCTACGAGGAGTTCGACTGCACCTAACAGATGGTATTACAGAGTCTTAGCTGCACGATCTCCATCCAAGGCACGATTCGTGCCTCTAGCGGGTGCAGAATAATAACGTCGCCCGTGTCTCAGTTCCTTACAGGGGAGGTTGTCCAGATGAACCGCAAGGGTTTCACACTGATCGAGCTTCTGATCGTGGTCGTGATCATCGGCATTTTGGCCGCGATCGCGATTCCGAAGTTCGCGAATACGAAGGAGAAGGCGTATCTGGCGTCGATGAAGTGAAGTCGGACCTGCGGAACCTGATTACGGCCGAAGAGGCGTATTTCGCCGACTCGGTCAAGTACACGAATAACCTGGGTACCGCATACAACACGACCAGCGGCGTGGTTGGCCCCACCATTACGGTGACGGCCGATGGATTCACAGCTACTGTAACGCACACCACGACCACGAAGACCTGCGCGATCTATGTCGGGTCGACACCTTTGGCGCCTGCCAACAAGGAAGGCGAGCCGAAGTGCGCGTAGGGTAGGGATGTCAGTTGAGGCAAGGAAAGGCGGCGGGGGCACACCCCGCCGCTTTTTTTGGCTTTATCTTGGGGCCCCATGAGTCGTTCCCCCCCTAAACCGGCCCTTCGCGCCGAGCTGCTGTTCTACCTCACGTTTCTCGTCGCCTTCGCGCTTCTTGTCGGCGTGGCGACGTCGCTGCTCGCGTTCGCGATCGCCCCGGTCAGCGGCGTCGCCATCATCATCGGGTTCGTCGCGCTCGAGGTCGCCATCTTCGTTCTCTATGGCCGCGCGCTGGTGAATCGGCTGGTGCTCCGTCCCCTCGGGCGCGTGATGGAAACAGCGGACGCCGTTGCGGACGGTGACCTCGCTGCCCGCGCTCCGGACGGTGCAACGCGCGATTTCGCGACCCTCGCCGAGCGGCTGAACCGCATGACCGACCGGCTGCTCGATGCTCAAAGCCAGCTTGTGCGCTCGGAAAAGCTCGCCAGCATCGGCCGGCTGGCGGCCGGTGTCGCCCATGAAGTCGGCAATCCGCTGGGCGCGATCGGCACCTATATGGAGGTGCTGCGGCGGCGCGGGTCGGACCAGGAGGTCACCGAAGGCATGGCGCGCGAGCTCGACCGCGTCGATCGCATCGTGCGCAGCCTGCTCGATTACGCCCGCCCCCACGAGGATCCCCTCGTGCCGGTGGATACCGCACGCATCGTGCGTGGGGCCTTCGAGCTGTTGCGCGCGCAGGGCGCGTTTCGCGCCCTGCAAGCGCATGTGGACGTCGAGCCGCATGTGCCTGAGGTTCGCGGGCGCGCGCACGAGCTCGAGCAGACGCTCGTGAATCTGCTGCTGAACGCGGTCGATGCCGCGCCTCCGGACGGCTCCATCATCATCGGCGCTCGACGCTGGGCCTATGAGCCGGGCCTGTCCCCGCCCAAGCGCGCCAGTGACCCCGGGAACATTGCGTTTCCCCGCGTGCCCGAGCGGCGGCCGGCCCGCGTCGAGTTCGCCGCGGGCCAGCCGGGCGCCCTGATTTTCGTCGCCGACTCAGGACCCGGCGTGGCGCCCGAGGACCGCGACAAGATCTTCGAGCCGTTCTACACGACGAAAGAGCCGGGCCGCGGCACCGGCCTCGGCCTGGCGATCGTCGCCCGGTCGGTGCACGACATGGGTGGTGTCGTGTGGGTCGATGCGGCTCGAGAAGGTGGGGCGGCGTTCAAGATGTTCTTTCCCATCGTCATTCGCTGATGAAGCGAGTCCTCGTCATCGACGACGAACCGGGCCTGCGCCAATCCCTCGGCCTGCTGCTGACCGATGCCGGCTATACGGTGACCGCGGAGCAGAACGGTCGCCGCGGGCTGGAGCGGGCCGTCGCCGAGCCGTTCGATCTGGTGTTATGCGACGTGCGCATGCCGGAGATGGATGGCCTCACGTTCCTGCGGAAATACCGCGAGCGCGGCGGCACCGCGCTGATCATCGTAATGAGCGCCTATGGCGGCGAGGATGCCGCGATCGCGGCAATGCAGGAAGGCGCCTACGACTACCTCGCCAAGCCGTTTCGTCCCGATGAAGTCGTCCTCACACTGCGCAAGGCGGAAGAGCGCGAGCGGCTGCGGCAGGAGGTGGCAGGCCTGCGGGCGCAGCTCGCCGCGGGGCCGGCCGAGCGTGGGCTCATCGCCGAAAGCAGCGCGATGCGCCAGGCGCTGGCGCTCGTGGCGCGCGTCGCCGAGCACAGCACGACCATTCTGATTACCGGCGAGAGCGGCACGGGCAAAGAGGTGATCGCGCGCGCGATTCATCGCGCCAGCCCGCGCGCCGGCAAGGCATTCGTCGCGATCAACTGCGCCGCCATTCCCGAAGCGCTGCTCGAATCGGAGCTCTTCGGTCACGTGCGTGGCGCGTTCACCGGCGCCACAGCCGACAAAACCGGCTTGTTCGAGGCCGCCAACGGCGGGACGTTGTTGCTCGACGAAATCGGCGAGCTGCCGATGAATCTTCAGGCGAAACTGCTGCGCGTCCTTCAGGAAGCGGAAATTCGCCGGGTCGGCGATCAGAAGACCCGAAAGGTGGATGTCCGGGTGCTCGCCGCCACCGCGCGTGACCTCGAGGCGGAGAGTAAGTCGGGGCGGTTTCGCGAAGATCTATTCTACCGCGTTAACGTCGTCGCGATCGAGCTGCCGCCACTGCGACAGCGCCGGGAGGACATCGCGCCGCTCGCGCGTCATTTCGCCGCGCGGCTGGGGCAGCGGTTCGGGCGTCCGTTGTCATTAAGCGACGACGCCATCGAATGGCTCAAGGGGCAAGACTGGCCGGGGAATGTGCGCGAGCTGGAGAACGCGATCGAGCGCGCGGCGGTGCTGAATAATCAGCCTGTCCTCGACACAGACTCTCTACGGTCCGTTCCCCCGCTCCGACAGGACAGGGGGTCAGGGGGTAACGACGAAACGGAAACGGGGTCAGGAGGTGTGACGTTGAAGGACGCCGCCGAGAGTGCCGAGCGCGAAGCGATCGCCGCCGCGCTGAAAGCCACCGACGGCAATCGCCGCGAGGCGGCTAAGCGGCTCGACGTCAGTCTCCGAACGCTGTTTTACAAGATCGAGCGGTACCGCCTCGAGTAGTGCAAGATTCTGCATAACTGCAGCATTGTGCAGTACTTATGCATGCTGACCACATTACTTATCTCCTTGAAATGTCGATAGTTACGCTGTGGTACGGAACCTGTACTGTCCAGCTGTCGAACGGGGGTTTCAATGGGCCGAAACGGCTTTAGCATGATCGAAATGATCATCGTGATGATCCTGATCGGGGTCATCGCGGCGATTGCTTTCCCGCGACTGCGCGATGGGCTCGAGAAGCAGAACATCCGCAGTTCCAAGGCGCTGATCGCGACCTTGGTCGCGACCGCGCGCGGCACCGCGATTCAGCGCGGCTGTTCGGCCACACTCAACATGACGACCGACAGCGTCTGGGTGACGGCGTGCGGGATGACGGGCAATCCGCCACCGGCATCGGTGCAAGTCGGCACCAAGAAGCTGGTCGGTGACGAATTCCGCGTCACGCTGTCGCCCACCAACGCGCAGGTCGTGTACGACCCGCGCGGCCTTTCGACGCAGTTCCAGGCGACCACAATTCGCGTGATCGGAGCGCATTACACCGACTCCGTGGTGATCAACGAGCTGGGGAAAGTGAAACGCCAATGAACACCAAAAAGAACAAGGGCGGCTTTACGATCATCGAGATCATCATCGCGATCATCGTGCTGACCGTCGGCATCCTCGGCATGGTTACGACCGCCGCGCTGGTCACGCGCATGATCGGGCGCGGTCAACGCTCGGCCGATGCCTCGGCGTTTGCGGCGCGGCGGCTCGAGCGTCTGCGCCCGGCCGCGTGCATCGCGGCCCAGCGCGTAGCCGGCGCGGACACGCTATACCGCGGCTCGACCTGGGTGGCGCGGAACAGCTGGACGTTCAGCGCGGACGTCGGGACCACTACGCCCAGCTATCGGCTCAAGATCGTCTCGACATACAAGACGGCCAAGAACAAGCTACGCAGCGATTCCACGGAGACTAACATTCCATGCTGACCCGTCGCGGCTTCACCATGATCGAATTGCTGGTCGCCCTTGTGCTCTTGGGGCTGGTCAGCGCCGCCGTGTACCGCGTGCTGGTGAACAATCAGCGCGTCTACATGGCCCAGACGCAGCGCATCGACCTGTCGCAGAACATCCGCGCTGCGACCAGCATTCTTCCGGCCGAGTTTCGGGAGCTGTCGTCCTCGGAGGGCGACATCACGAACAGCCCGCTCTCGGCGACGCGGCTCGACATTCGCGCCATGCGGTGGCTGGGCTTCATCTGCCAGGGACCGGTCATGGGAGTGCCCCTGGCCGGCGTGAGCTTCATCATCCGCAGCGGTGCACCGAACCAGCCGCTGTTCTTCGGGCGCGCCATCAATCTCGCGACGGACTCCGTCCTCGTGTACTATGACGGGAATCCCAACATCATGATCGATGACTTCTGGGCGCTGGGCAGGCCGACGGCGACGCAAGCCGCCAATTGTCCCGACGGCAGACCCGGCGTTCGCCTCACCTTCGCGACCGGTCTTGGCGTCACGAACGCACAGAACATCGTTGGCGCCATTCCGGTGGGCGCGCCGGTGCGCGGCTTTGAGCGGGTGAACTATCAGCTGTACCAGCCATCGGGTGACACCTCGTACTACATCGGCATGCAGCCTTCTGGGCAGGGCGCTCCCCAGCCCCTTATCGGCCCGGTGCTGTCGAACGGTCTGACGCTGACCTATTTCGACTCGACGGGCGCCCCGACGGGGAACCGTCTGAAGATTGCGCGCATCGATTTCACCATTCGCGCGCGCACGAGGACGAGCGTAAAAAAAGGCGGCAGCGGAAAGTTGCTGGTCATTGTTGACAGCGTTACGAGCAGCGTGGCGTTGCGCGGTAACCGGCGGTTCTAGTGCCGCCGGCAACTCATGAAGGAGAAGGCATGAAACGGATCCTGCGGAACGAGCGCGGCATAGCGCTCGCAGTCGCGATCTTCGCCCTGGTCGTGGTGGGGGCCCTCGTCGCGGGAGCGTTCTTCGCCGGCACCCAGGAGCAGCGGGTGGGCGAGAACCAGCGGCGGGTGCAGACCTCGTTCGGCGTCGCCGAAGCAGGCACGCAGGAACGTGTCTTGACGTGGTCGCCTGATCAAATGAACAAGCGTCCGCTCTACTGCAACTGCGCGGGCGGCGATTCGGTCGTCATTGGGCCGAACCAGCTTGCCGCGAACGGCACGGGTCGCTATACCGGCTATAGCTATCACGTCGGCCCGAATCTCTTCTTGCTCGACGTGACGGGCCAGGACTCGCGCAGCTACGGTGGCTCGATCGCCGGCGGCGGCGGCGCGCGCTCGCGCCTTGGTATGCTCGCCCGCATCGCGCCGGTAAATTTCAACATCCAGGCATCGCTCACGACGCAAGGTCAAGTAAACATGTCGGGTAACGCGAACATCAACGGCAGCGACCAGATCCCATCGGGGTGGACGAGCTGCGATCCGCCCGGGCCCCCCCAGGCGGGCGTGCGCGATCAAGGCGGCAACGTGAGCGAGACCGGAAACGCGATCGTCACGGGCACTCCCCCGGTCGTGAACGACCCGACGATCAACAACAGCACGTTCTCCCAGTTCGGGACCACGAGCTACGCGCAGCTCGCGGCGCGTGCGACGATCACGATCCCGGCGGGCAACTACAACACCGATCCGGTCGTGACGAACGGCGTCTGCGATAAGACCGTGCTGACCAACTGGGGTGATGGCATGAACCCGTTGAGTGAATGCGCCAGTTATTGGCCGATTATTCACGCCACCGGCACGATCACCTTGAACAACACCCAGGGGCAGGGAATCCTCCTGGTCGACGGCGACCTAAACATCCAGGGTTCGTATCAGTTCTTTGGGATCGTCGTCATCCAGGGCGACCTCAAGACCTCCGGCGGTGGCTCGACCGACGCCCACTTCTGGGGAGGCGTCATGGCGAAGAACGCCGACCTCTCGGTCCAGAACCTGAGTGGTAAGGCGACTCTGAACTTCTCGAGTTGCAGCATTCAGATGGCGTTGCAAGCCCAGAGTCCGATTGGGTCGATGCGGTCACGGGGCTGGGTACAGCTGTTCTAGCTGAGTGAAGGAGATCAACAGGCCGTGAGCCGGTCGTTTCATCCTGAGCCGGCTCACGGCAGTGCCCTGAAGGATGATGAAACTCCTCTAGCTGCAGTATTTTGATGGCCTTACAGGCTCAAAGTCCGATTTCGCCGATGCGGTCTTGGGACTGGATCCAGCTCTATTGAAGCGACCTAAGTACCGATAGCCAAAAAGGTTGTTGCTTCGGCCTCAAGTAGGTTCGAGGCTTGACAGGATAAGGGGCGGGGCCTATTGTAGTTTGCCCTTCGCCCCTTCTTGTCTCTAGACCAAAAGGTGCACATGGCCCTTTTTGGCTTTCTAGGCGGCAAAAAAACCTCGGTTGGCCTGGATATCGGCTCCGGGATCATCAAACTGGTGGTCGTGGACCATGGCGGCTCGGAGCCTGAGCTGTCCAAGGTCGCGACGACCGAGGTCGCCGCGGACGCCATCGTCGAGGGCGAAGTGATGGACCCGGGCCTCGTTTCGGAAGCTATTCGGGGTCTATTCGACGCCGCCGGGGTGAAGCGCAAATCGGTCGTCACGGCCGTCGGGGGCCGCGACGTGATCGTCAAGAAAATCCAGATGGACCGCATGAAAGAGGGGGATGCCCGCGAGGTCATCCGCTGGGAAGCCGAGCAGCACGTGCCGTTCGACATGGCCAACGTGGAGCTCGATTTCCAGATCCTCGATCCCGACGCCGAAGGCTTGCAGATGAATGTGCTGCTCGTCGCCGCCAAGCGGGAATTGGTGGAAAGCCGGGTGGGATTGTTGGCAGAAGCGGGATTAGATCCATCCATCATCGACGTCGACGCGTTCGCCATCCATAACGCCTTCGAGCTGAATCACCCCGACGCGATGCAGGGCGTCGTCGGCCTCGTCAACATCGGCCACGAAGTCACCAACGTGAACATCCTCGAGGACGGCATTCCGGTCCTCACGCGCGACCTGTCAGTGGGGACGCGACGGTTTCGCGAAGATCTGCAGCGCGAAAAAGGTCTGGCCAGCGAAGAAGCGGAAAAGGTGATTCAAGGGGCGTCGCAGCACGCCGACCTGGCCGGGTACGTCGCGGCCCGCGGTGAGGAGATCGCGGTCGGCGTGGAGCGCGCGGCCGCGTTCCTGGCCACTGCCTCTCGCTCGGCAGGTGGTCTGTCCCGCGTCTATACGACGGGTGGCGGCGCGCGGATCCCGGGACTCAACGATGTCCTCGGCAGCCGGCTCAAGGTGTCGATCGAGCTCGCGAATCCGGTGCAGCGGTTGCGCGTGCGGGACGACGTGTTCGAGACGGTGCCGGTGGATGAAGTCGCGCCCCTGCTGATGCTGGCGGTGGGCTTGGCGCTGAGGCGCGCGTCATGATTGAAGTCAATCTACTTCCCGGAAAAAAGAAGGCTGCGAAAGGCACCGGCGTCTCGCTTGCGATGCCGGATTTTCGCGCCCTCATCGCGCAGGTCAAGGACCCGTGGCTGCTCGCGGCAGTCGCCGCGTGGGTGATCGTCGGCGGCGGCGGCGCGGCCCTGTTCATCACCGAGCGCGCGCGGCTCGCCGCCGCCGAGTCGCGGCTCGAGACCGTACGCACCGAGAAGCGGCGCTATGACATCGTGATCGCGCAAAAGCGCCAGGCGGAGAAGGTGCGCGACTCGCTGCTGTACGAAATCAACGTGATCCGTCACATCGACGGCGACCGCTACATCTGGCCGCACGTGCTCGATCAGGCGACCAAGGCGCTGCCGCCCTACACCTGGATCGTGCGCATGCAGTCGGCGACGACGATCGTGGCGCCGGGAACGAACCCCGCGGCGAACGGCCCCGTCACCGTCGAAGAGGACTCGAACGGCGTGTCGAGCGTTCGCGTGTCGATCGACGGACGGACGGTCGATATCCAGGCCTACACGACATTCCTGCGCCAGCTCGCCGCGTCCCCGTGGTTCACGGAAGTGACGCCGGCCAGCTCGCAAACGGTGATCGAAGCGGACCGGCCCGTGACGGCGTTCAACGTGACGGTGCGGTATCGCATTGCGGACTCCGTTTACATCCGCACGGTTCCTCTCGTGCAGGCGGTGCGCTAGCCCATGGCTCTCGGTATCCCTACCGACCAACGCGGCCAGATCATGGCGCTGCTGGTGCTCGTCGCGCTCGCGGGCGGCTACTTCTTCTGGACGAAGGTCCATAAGCCCAACAGCGCGAAGATTTCGGCTGCGCACGCGGAAGCCGACAGCCTCGAGCGCATCGTTGCGGCGGCGAAAGCCGATCTCGCCAACGGCAGCATCGAGGACCTGCGCCGGCGCGTCGAAGAGTACCGCGGCTCGCTCGAGCTGATGCGCCGTCTGGTGCCGGAGCGCAACGAAGTGCCGACGTTGATCGACGACATCTCGACCAAGGCAAAGGTTCGCGGCGTGACGCTCGGCAAGATTCAGCCGCTCAGCCCCGAGCCGGGGTCGCCGTTCGACACCTATCGCTACCGGCTCGAGGTCTACGGGCATTACGACCAGATCGGCGAATACCTGGCGGACATCGCGTCGTTGCCGCGCATCGTCGTGCCGCAGGACGTGGAGCTCTCGGCGGCATCGCCCGCCGCGCAAAAACTGCTGGGCGACACGCTCGGCGCGCTGCTGCTCGCCGAGTTCTCGATTCGCACGTTCGTGAAGGCGGCGGGCGCGGGGCCGGGGACGCAGCAGCCGGCGCGTCCGCGCACGGGGGGGCAGCCGCGTGCGCGCAGCTAGCCTCGCGTTCGCGCTCGCCCTGCTCGGCTCGCGCGTGGCGGCGCAAAGCGACAGCACGCGCGCGGCGCCCGACAGCGTGCAGCCGAGCTCGTTGCTGCGTGAAGTATTCGCGTACGAAGGAGGCGGGCGCGATCCGTTCATGTCGCTGCTGCGATCGGGCGACGTGCGGCCGCTGCTCTCGGACTTGAAACTCACGACGATCGTGTACGACGGGCGATTCGCGGCACGCAGCGTGGCTGTGCTGCGCGACATCACCAATCGACGCATCTATCGGGTGAAAACGGGCGACATCATCGGGCGCTTGAAGGTCACGCAGATCCGGCCCCGCGAAGTCGTATTCACCGTGCAGGAATTCGGGTTCGAGCGGCAGGAGACGCTGTCGCTCGCCAAGCAGGAGGATACGCCATGAAGCGCTTTCTTCCCTTCGTTGCCTTGCTCGCGACCGTCGCTCCCCGGGCCCTTGCGGGGACGACGGCTCGCGACGGGGAGGTGCGCGGGGTCAGCGTGCTGCCGGCGACGAACAAAGTGGAAATCGTGATCGACATTTCGGGCGCCGCGCAGGTCCAAGACTTCACGCTCTCGAATCCCGCGCGCCTCGTGATCGATCTCATCGGGACGCACCTCTCCGCGCCCGCCGCGCTGTACGACGGCCAAAACCGCGGCGGCGTGCGCAACGTCCGCTACGCGCAGTTCAAACCGGGCGTCGTCCGGGTCGTGATCGATCTCGATGTGCTGAAAGACTATCAGATCGAGCGCGCCACGGGGCAGGTGCGCGTGCGCATCGGAACGGAGCGGACCGGGTTCGTGGCCTGGTCGAGCAGCTCGGTTGCCGCCGTTCCCCCGCGCCGCGTAGCGGAGCGGAGGGCAGGGGCTGAGG
>WNGC01002171.1_pt1 | contig 11992 bp, 14 predicted proteins | sample 5400051 | NCBI WGS metagenome assembly WNGC01 (sample SAMN13153368, study PRJNA577476) | soil metagenome | isolation source: 20 cm soil or saprolite under grassland replicate 2 | place: USA:California | collected 2016-06-15 | reverse complement strand
GCCCCAAAGCGAATCCGGCCTCGCCTCGGGAGTCGTCAATACCGCGTTCATGATGGGCGGGGCGCTCGGCCTCGCGGTCCTCGCCAGCCTCGCCGCCGCGCGCACCGACAGGCTGCTCGCGCTCGGAGCGGATTCGCTCGCCGCGCTCAACGGCGGGTACCATATCGCCTTCGCCATCGGCGCCGTCTTCGCGGCCGCGGCGTCCTTGGCGAGCGCCGCGCTGCTTCGCGCCGCGCCGCAGCCCGCGGCGAACTCGCTGGCGCCCGCTCCGGAAGGGGAAACAGCGACGCCTTCGCCAAGGGCGGCAAGGTGACGATGCCTCTGCAGACGACCTTCTGGGTCGAAGCCTTTGGTATGCTGGTCGAGCGCTTCGGCACGCCGCGCATGGTCAACGGCGGGACGGCGAGCGTCCGACCCCAACGGAGAAACAAATGATCAAGAGGATAGCCATTGCAGTCGTCGCTCTGCTCGCCGCTCTTCTCATCTATGCCGCGACCAAGCCCGACACGTTCCGGATCCAGCGCGCGACGAGCATCAAGGCGCCGCCGGAGAGGATCTTTGCCGTGCTCAACGATTTCATGCGCTGGGAATCCTGGTCGCCCTGGGAGAAGAAAGACCCCGCGATGAAAAGGACTTTCAGCGCCGTAACCAGCGGCAAGGGCGCCGTGTACGCGTGGGAAGGCAACAGGGACGTCGGCCAGGGGCGCATGGAGATCGCGGAGTCCGTGCCGCCATCGAAGGTAGCGATCAAGCTGGACTTCGTGAAGCCGTTCGAAACGCACAACATCGTCGAATTCACGCTCGAACCCCAGGGCGACTCCACCAACGTCACCTGGGTCATGCAGGGCCCCATGCTCTATATTTCGAAGCTCATCACCGTATTCGTCAACATGGACAGCATGGTCGGCAAGGACTTCGAGGCCGGTCTTGCCAATCTGAAGACTGTTAGTGAGAACCAGCCCCGTTAGACAGGATGGAGCAAGAGCCATGCAAAAGATCACCCCGTTCCTCTGGTTCGACACCCAGGCCGAGGAGGCGGCGAAGTTCTACGCCTCCGTCTTCCCCAACTCGAAGATCCTGAAGACGGCCCGCTACGGCGAGGCCGGGCCAGGGCCCAAGGGCAGCGTGATGACGGTGGAGTTCGAGCTCGACGGGCAACGCATGATCGCGCTGAACGGCGGCCCGCAGTTCAAGTTCACCGAAGCGATCTCGCTGTCGGTAGACTGCAAGGACCAGAAGGAAGTCGACCACTACTGGACGAAGCTCTCGCAGGGCGGCCAGGAATCGATGTGCGGCTGGCTCAAGGACAAGTACGGCCTGTCGTGGCAGGTGAATCCCGCCATCCTCGGCCAGCTGCTCGCCAGCCCCGACGCCAAGAAGGCGAAGCGCGTCATGGAAGCGATGCTCAAGATGAAGAAGATCGATATCGCGGCGCTGAAGGCCGCGGCGGAGAAGACGTCATGAAAGAGCCACGTTACGGATGGGTGATGGTGGCGCTCGGCGCCTTCATGACCTGCATCGCCATCGGCGCGATGTTCTCGCTCGCGGTGTTCCTGCGGCCGATCACCGAGTCGACCGGCTGGTCGACGACGGCCGTGTCGACCGCAATGACGCTCAACTTCCTCGCGATGGGCGCGGCCGGCTTCGGCTGGGGCGCGTTGAGCGACCGCATCGGCCCGCGACCCGTGGTGCTCGCGGGCGCGGTGCTCCTCGGCTCAGGCCTCTTCCTAGCGAGCCATGCGCAGACCGCGCTCCAGTTCCAGCTCACCTTCGGCCTGCTGGTAGGCATCGCCGTCGGCAGCTTCTTCTCGCCGATGATCGCCGCCGTCATGGGCTGGATCAGCGAGCACCGCGGCCTCGCGGTGTCGCTGGTCTCGGTCGGCGTCGGCGTAGCGCCGATGACCATGTCGCCGCTCGCGGCATGGCTCATCACGCAGATGGACTGGCGGGCCGCGCAACTCGTCATCGCGGTGCTCGTGTGGGCGACTCTCGTTCCGGCGGCGCTCTTCGTGCGCCGGCCGCCGGCCGCGGCGGCGGCCGGACCGGGCGCAACCGAAGGACCGCGGACTAGCCTGCGCGACGCGTTCTTCTCGGCGCCGTTCGTCGTCCTCGCGCTGACCTTCTTCGCCTGCTGCGCGGCGCACGCCGGCCCGATCTTCCACACCGTCACCTACGCAATGACCTGCGGCCTCGCGCCGCTCGCCGCCGTCACGATCTACAGCGTCGAGGGCCTCGCAGGGCTCGGCGGCCGCCTGGCGCTGGGCGTGCTCGCGGATCGCCTCGGCGTGAAGCGCGTGCTCATCGCCGGCCTCGCGATCCAGGCGATCGCCGCGTTCATGTTCGTCTTCGCCTCGCGGCTCGGCGAGTTCTACGCCGTCGCCGCGACATTCGGCTTCGCCTACGGCGGCGTGATGCCGCTTTACGCGGTCCTCGCGCGCGAGTACTTCGGGCAGCGCATCCTCGGCGCGGTGTTCGGCGCCGCCGCCATGGTGTCGAGCCTCGGGATGGCGCTCGGGCCGGCCATCGGCGGCTGGATCTTCGACACCTTCGGCCGGTACACCTGGATGTACGTCGGCTCCGCCGCGATCGGCCTCGGCGCCGTGGCGATCGCGCTCGCGTTCCCGCCCTTTCCCAAAGCGGCCAGAGCAGCTTCTCCGGCCGCAGCCTGACTCAGGATGAAGAAGATCGACTTGAAGTAGGCTTCGACAACCAGCCAAGGAGGACCCAATGAACTACGTCGATGCAGTAGTGGTACCGGTACCGAAGAGGAAGCTGGCGGCGTATCGCAGCCTTGCGCGGCTTTCTGGAAAAATCTGGCGCGAGCACGGCGCCCTCGAGTACTACGAGTGCGCGGCCGACGACGTCAAGCCGGGCAAGCGCACGTCGTTCCCGCAGAGCGTCAAGCTGAAATCCGGCGAGATGGTGGTGTTCGCGTACGTCGTGTACAAGTCGCGCACGCATCGCGACCGCGTCATGGCCAAGGTCATGAAGGACAAGCGCCTGGCGAAGATGATGGACCCGAAGACGATGCCTTTTGACGGCAAGCGCATGTTCTGGGGAGGATTCAAGGTCATGGTCGACGCCTGAGCCAGCTGGAGGAAATCGAAGAAGCGCTAGCCGCGGCGCGAACGATCGCTCGCCGTGACCGCATCCGCCACGCACAGCGCGATCGAAGCGGTCTGGAAGATCGAGTCGGCCAAGGTCATCGCCGGCTTGGCGCGGATGGTGCGCGATGTCGGCCTCGCCGAGGAGCTCGCGCAGGACGCTCTCCTCGCCGCGCTCGAGACCTGGCCCGGGACCGGCGTTCCGGACAACCCGGGCGCCTGGCTCATGGCGACCGCGAAGAACCGCGCGCTCGATCACTTCCGGCGCAACAAGCTCCTCGAGCGCAAGCACGAGGAGCTCGCCGGCGAGATGGAGCTGGAGCAGGAGATCGCGGCGGCCGATCGCGAAGCCGCCCTGATCGAGCGCATGGACGACGACATCGGCGACGATCTGTTGCGCCTCGTCTTCGTCGCCTGCCACCCGGTGCTCTCGACCGAAGCGCGCGCCGCGCTCACGCTGCGTCTGCTCTGCGGCCTGACGACCGACGAGATCGCGCGCGCCTTCCTCGTCCCGGAGCCGACCATCGCCCAGCGCATCGTGCGCGCGAAGCGCACGCTCGCCGAGACGCGCGTCCCCTTCGAAGTGCCGCGCAAGGACGAGCTCGCCGCGCGCCTTGTATCGGTGCTCGAGGTCGTCTACCTCGTCTTCAACGAAGGCTACTCGGCGACCGCGGGCGAGGACTGGATGCGGCCCGCGCTGTGCGAGGAGGCGCTGCGTCTGGGCCGCATCCTCGCGGAGCTCGTCCCGAAAGAGCCCGAGGTCCACGGCTTGGTCGCGTTGATGGAGATCCAGGCGTCGCGGGCGGCCGCGCGCATCGGCCCTTCGGGAGACCCGATCCTGCTCCTCGATCAGGACCGCTCGCGCTGGGATCATCTGCTCGTGCGCCGCGGTCTCGCGGCTCTGGCGCGCGCCGAGCAGCTCGGCGGGACGCTGGGACCCTACGCGCTCCAGGCCGCGATTGCCGCCTGCCACGCGCGCTCGCGCACTGCGCGGGAGACCGACTGGACGCGAATCGCGGCGCTTTACGACGCGCTAGCGCAGATCGCGCCGTCGCCCGTCGTGGAGCTGAATCGCGCGGTCGCGGTCGCCATGGCGTTCGGTCCGGCGGAAGGGCTGGCACTCGTCGATGCGCTCGCCTCCGAGCCGGCTCTCGGGCACTACCACCTCCTGCCCGCGGTGCGCGGCGACCTCCTCGTGAAGCTCGGCCGTCTCGACGAGGCGCGCGCCGAGTTCGAGCGCGCGGCCTCGCTCACGCGCAACGCGCGCGAGAAGAGGCTCCTTCTCGATCGCGCGCTGGCATCGCATAAATTCCGCGTCGTAAAGTAAGATACCGAGGTATCTCTTTTGGCACGCATCGAGAATGAAAATCGCCACCTGGAACGTCAACGGCGTCCGCGCGCGCCAGGCGCAGCTTCGCGAGTGGATGGAGCGCGACCGGCCGGACGTCGTGTGCCTGCAGGAGCTGAAGGCTGAGCCTTCGCAGATTCCGGAGCAGGTGAAGCTCGAGGACTACCACGCGTACTGGCACGGGTACCGCGCCTACTCCGGCGTGTCGCTTCACATCCGCAAGGGCCTGTTCGACGCCGAGCCCGCGTTCGGCCACCCCGAATTCGACATGGAGTCGCGGATCGTGCAGGCCGAAATCGGCCGCCTCGTCCTCGCCTCGGTGTACGTGCCCAACGGCGGCAAAGACTACGAGGCGAAGCTCGGCTTCATGATCAAGCTCGCGGCGTGGGCGAAAGACCTGCACCGCGACGGGCGCGAGCTCGTTCTCTGCGGCGACATGAACATCACCCGTACCGACCTCGACGTACATCCGAGCGAGCGCAAGCCCGGCGTCATCGGGCAGCGGGAGGATGAGCGCGAGCTGCTCGACAAGCTCCTAGCCCAGCACCTGGTCGACGTCGGTCGCGCGCTCGACCCCGACAATCCGGACCTCTTCACCTGGTGGGCGCCGTGGCGCAACCTGCGCCAGCGCAACATCGGCTGGCGCCTCGATTACATCCTCGCTTCACCAGCGATCGCGGAGCGCGCGGCGAGCTGCGCCGTTCTCGCCGACGTCGGAACGAGCGACCATGCGCCGGTGGTGATGACCACCGCGTAGGCAGTCATCTCTCCGCGTTCTCAGACCTCGTCATTCGGCTCTGCCGCGCTCGGCAATCTTCTTCCAAGTGCGTGCGCCGTCCTTGGACAGATAGACGCTTCGTGCGAAGGTCGCGATCGCGTATTCGGACCGCGCGGCCGGATTCTGCGCGATATAGGCGACGGCGTCCTGCCCGAGGACCGGCAAATCGACCGATGCGCCCGTCCCGCCGTCGAGCGGAGCGCGCGCTAGCCGCGCCCGGCCGTCGAACGTTCCGTACCAGAGACTCTTGCCGTCGAGGTCGAAGTGCACGGAAAGACCTTCGGCGCCGCCTGCAAGCCGGACGAAGCGCTCGCCCGAATCGCGCGAGAGAAACACGCCGCTCGAGGTCGCCACGGCGACGATTGCGGCATCGCCGGGATGGACCGCGAGCGCACGAAGATCGCCTTCGAGCCCTGAGGCGCGCGCCGGTTTCCACACCAAGCCGTCGTTCAGCGTGTAATGCAGCCCGGGTCGCTTCATGCGCGAGCTGGGCGCCGGATTCCATACGTATACCGCGTTCGTGCTCCAGCTCGTGGCGAGAAGGTGAAAATCGCTTTCGCCTTCGAGACCGAGCTTTTCCCAAGTCTTGCCGCCGTCGCGGCTGCGCAGGAGCCCGAATGGATTGACGAGCCCCGAGCCGGGCGCGGGATGGCCGCTGCTGTAGAGGGTTTTTCCGCTCGCCGAGAAGCCCATGTAGTCGTGCTGCGATCCGGGCGCCTTGAACCATTTGCCGTTCTCGTATACCACGAGACCGTGATGGCTCGGAATCATCAGGCGCCTCCCGTCCGGGCTGTAAGCCAGGCCGTGAACGTGCATGAGCGTGACTTGCGCCGCAGCCTGCGTCGCGATCGCAGCTGCCAGGCCGATAAAGATCCAATGCATCGCTCTCATCGTTTCTCCTCGTTACGTGTCAATTCGCCCGAGCGCTGCCAGGTCACGGGCAAGACTGCTTGACGAATTCACTGATTTCCTTTGGCGATGCGAAGACCACCGAGGCGCGGTCGCCTTGCATGCCGGCGCCGACTGCGACCGGCTTTCCGGGAAGCGGCCCGAGCTTGCTCGAGTCGGTCTTGAACCGCAGGTTGAACTCCCAGATCTTCTGGGTCTTGCCGTCCGCTGTGGCGACCGTGTAGGTGTCGCCGCATTGGGTGATGGAAGTGACTTGTCCTTCGGCAGGCGCCTTGCGCAGATCGAGCTTCTCGCGAGACATTCTGGCCATTCCGCGCCCGCCCTGCCGCCCCTGAGGAGCCTTGCCTTCGGAAACCGCCCTCAGGTACGCGATCACGTCCTGCCGGTCCTTGGCTTCCTTGAGCCCGGGAAACGTCATGCCAGTGCCGGGGAGGAACTTTTCCGGTTTGACGAGCCACGCATCGAGCGTCGCTTCGGTCCACAGCACGTCGGCGCGTTTCAGCGCTTCCGAATATCGCGAAAACCCTCCGGCGCTCGCCGCCTTTTGGTTCCAGACCTTGGCGAGGCTAGGGCCCGTCAAGTGCTCCCCGGGCGCCACCGAGTGGCAGGCTGCGCATTGCCCGAATACCCGCGATCCGCGCGCTGGATCGCCCGCTCCGTGCGCGAGCCCGACGAGCCAAGCGAGCAGAGCGGTACCACAAAAAATCTTTCGAAATACCTGCATCCTATTCTCCGAATGTATTCGTCGGGTGACCGGCGGCCGCGCCTCGAAAACAAACACGAAGCCGCCTGAACGGCGGCCGGGAGCTCAGATCAGGAAGGAGTGCAGGAGGATGCGGTGCGGTGGTGCGCCCAAGGGCGGCGCGTGAAGTCCGGTTCGAGGCGCGGGCACCGCGTGCGGCAAGGCGACGGTAAGAATCGGCAGATCAGCCGGGGACCGGAGCAGCGCGACGGCAACGCCCGCGACCTGGAGATCCCAGGTGCAGTGCAGGGCACAGAGATTGACGTTCTGCGGCGACGTTTCCGTCATGGGGGTCTCGCAATCGGCGCCAGACTCGCCCTTGTCGGCCGCCATGGCCGGACTCATCGTGCCGCGATCCATTGAGCAGCCGGAGAACGCCACGCTCGCCTGGGCGAAGGCGAGCAGCGCGAGAGTGAGCATCGCGACGCGCCGCTTGAGTCTGACCTTCATGGCGGGGATTTACTTTGTCTCTGCGACGATCGTATCGACCTTGTCCGGGTAGAAGGCGAGCAGTTCCTTGATCGCGAGCATCTCGTCGTACGGCTGCTCGTAGCTCCAGACGGCGTTCTCCGGACCGTCCTTCAGCGAGTAGTACGACGCCTCGCCCTTGAACGGACAGGAAGTCTCGTGGCTCGTGCGCACGAGCCGCTCCATCTTCACGTCCTTGCGCGGGATGTAGTAGACGACGGGCGCCACCACGTGGCCGACATGGGTTTCCTCGAGACGGATCGCGTCCCTCGTGTCGGCGATGAGCTCGCCCTCGAACTCGATTTGCACGCGCACGCCCGCCGGCTTGATGGTGATGCGGTGCTTCGGATACTTCTTCCAACCGGGACCGCTGTTGGCGCTCATTGAACTCTCCTGTTTCCCGTCAGTCTTTCAGATTCCGGTTCCGGATTCCCAGTTCCCGGGTTCCGATAGTACACTTCCTCCCCAAACCCGAAAAATGCCCCTTCCGGAACAATTTCTCCGCACTGCGGCGGCGCTCGCTTGCGGCGCGGCGCTCTGCGCCTGCGCCAGCGCCCCGGTCGACGACCTGCTCGCCTCGACAGCGATCGTCGCCGAGCTCCCGCGCGAGAGCGGCGCGCTGGTCGAAGCGGCGCGGTTCTCCGCCGGCCGCCCCGGCGAGACGCCGCCCGGCGGCTGGAGCCCGTTCGTCGTTTCGCCCTTCGCTTCGCGCAGCGAGTATCGCCTCGTCGAGGGCAACCCGCACCCGGTGCTCGAGGCGCGCGCGGACGGCTCGGCCTCGGGGTTCTACCGGCGCATCCATATCGATCCGAGGCGCCATCCGGTGGTCGAATGGCGCTGGCGGGTTCTCGAGCCGCTCGCCGGCGCCGATCCCCGCGTTCCCTCGCGCGACGACTCGCCCGCGCGCCTGGTCATCTGCTTCCACGGCGATGCGAAGCGGCTCGACATCGGCGAGCGCAACACGCTGAGGCTCTACAAGGCCCTCACCGGCGAGATGCTGCCGTACGCGATGCTCATGTACGTCTGGGCGAGCGACGCGCCGGTCGGCAGCATCGCCTCCAGCGTCTACACCGAGAAGATCCAGATGATCGTCGTGGAAAGTGGCGACAGCCGCGCGCGTGAATGGAGTGAATTCCGGCGCAACGTGCTCGAAGACTACCGACAGGCCTTCGGCGAGGAACCCTCGGACATCGTCGCCGTCGGGGTGATGACCGACGCCGACGACACGCGCGCAAAGACCCGCGCGCAGTACGGCGATATCAGCTTCAAGCCGGCGCAGTGAGGCCGGGCAGCGGTCCTAGCGCGCCGCGCTGCCTCCTTCGGTACGGGTGTCTGGTGACGGCTGCGCCGTCGAGCCGCCCTGCGGCGGAATCCGGCGCATCGGTACGTACCAGACCGAGGGCTTGATGCCGCCGCCCTGCGGATAGAGATCCATCACGTCGTACACGGTGCGCGGCATCTCGGTCGAGACCTTGAGCCCGAGCAAGCGAGCGGCCTCCACGGTGATCGGGAAATCGTGGGTCCAGCGGCCTTCGGAAAGCACGGTGGCGACCTGAAGCGCCTGTTTCTCGGGCATGTGCTTCAGCAGGACCTGGACGACGAAGTTCGCCACCTGCACGCGCGCTTTCTGCGCGATGTCGGCGAGGACGAGCATCTCGTCCGAAACGTTTCGCGGCCCCTTGATCCCCACCGCCTTGACGATGGAGGCCGCGGGCATGTCGCCGATCTGCGGGTCGACCGGTCCGAGCACCGCGTTGGCATCCATCACGATCTCGTCCGCGGCGAGCGCGATCAGGGTGCCGCCGCTCATCGCGTAGTGCGGCACGAACACGGTGACTTTTCCCTTTCGCTCGACCAGGGCCTTGGCGATCTGCTCGGCGGCAAGCACCAGTCCGCCCGGCGTGTGTAGGATGACGTCGATCGGCTGCTCCGGGGGCGTCAAGCGGATAGCGCGCAGCACGGCCTCGGAATCGTCGATGCTGATGCTGCCCACGACGGGGACGCCCAGCAGGCTCGCGCCTTCCTGGCGGTGGATCATCGCGATCACCCGGGAACTGCGCTCCCGCTCGAACTGCCCGAGCGCGGCTGAGCGCTGCCGGTCGATCCCGCGCGAGCCGACGAGCTGCAGCAGGAGAACGAGCGCGAGCAGCAGCCAGAACGCGGCGCGCGCGAGATTCGCGAGGTGCTGCGACCAGGGGCGCACAGGAGCTTCCATCGTCGAGGCTGATTTGCCGTTAACCTACTCCGAGTCTGTCTACTTGTCGCCGCGTTCTACCTGGTCAGGCTATTGTCAAGTCGAGGTCCGGGTGATTTACTGCGTGCATGAACCCGTCCCGCGCGGCGGCGCTCGCTCTCGGCGCGGCGCTCGCCGGTTGCGTCGGCGTCCCGGTCGACGAGCTGCTCGCCTCGACCGCGATCGTCGCCGAGCTCCCGATCGAGGGCGGTCAGTCGGTCGAGGCGGCGCGGTTCTCGGCGGGCCGCGCCGGCGAGGTGCCGCCCGGCTGGGGCCGCTTCATCGTTTCGCCCTTTGCGAGGAAAAGCGACTACGCCCTAGTCGACGGCGGCCCGGGCGTAGTGCTCGAAGGGCGCGCAGACGCCTCGGCCTCGGGGTTCTACCGGCGCATCCACATCGATCCGGCGCGCTATCCGGTGATCGAGTGGCGCTGGCGCGTCCTGCAGACTCCGGCCGACCTCGACCCCCGGGTCCCCGCGCGCGACGACTCGCCGGCGCGCGTGATCGTCGCCTTTCACGGCGACGTCACGCGGCTCGACCTCGGCGAGCGTTTTACGCTAAGGCTCTACCACGCGCTGACCGGCGAGAGGATGCCGTACGCGATCATCATGTACAGCTGGGCGAGCGACGCGCCGGTGGGCACGGTCACCCCGAGCATCTCCACCGGCAAGATCCAGACGATCGTCGTCGAAAGCGGCGGCTTCGGCGAGTGGCGCGAGCTCCGGCGCAACGTCCGCGAGGACTATCGGCTCGCCTTCGGCGAGGAACCCTGGGACATCGTCGCGGTGGGCGTGATGACCGACGCGAGCAACACGCGGGAGAAGGCGCGCGCGCAATACGGCGATATCAGCTTCCGGCCCGAACCGTGACGGTACGAGGAGGCCGGCATTCGGACACAAATTCTTACAATAAGAATCATCGAGTGGCTTGATGGGATTCAACCGCAAGCGCAACCTGTACGTTCCTGTACTCATGAGACGTAACCAGATGCCTACCTTCGATTGTGACAGGAGGTGTCCATGAAAACGTTCTTAAGACATGCATTGAAGCCGCTGCTCGTTCTGCTCGTTTCGGCGTCGGTCGTCTTTGCGCAGACCCCGCCCGCGCCGCGCAAGGCCGCGGCCACGCAGCAGGAGCTCGATCAGATGCTCGCTCCGATCGCACTCTACCCCGATTCGCTGCTGTCGCAGATCCTCATGGCTTCCACTTATCCGCTCGAGGTGGTGGAGGCGGCGCGCTGGTCCAGGGCGAATCCCGGCCTGAAGGGAGAGGAGGCGGTCAACGCGGTCGAGCAAAGGGATTGGGACGCGAGCGTCAAGTCGCTCGCGGCGTTCCCGCAGGTGCTTGCGATGATGGACCAGCAGCTCGAGTGGACCTCACGGCTCGGCGATGTTTTCATCGCCCAGGAGCCGCAGGTGATGGAAACGGTTCAGAGCCTGCGGCAGAAGGCGTATGACGCGGGCAATCTGAGATCGACTGAGCAGGCGTACGTGGTCCAGCAGGGCGACGCCATCGCCATCGAGCCGGCCGCGCCGCAAGTCGTCTACGTGCCGTATTACGATCCGCGCGTGGCGTACGGACCGTGGTGGTGGCCGGCGTATCCGCCCGCGTATTGGGCACCCTGGCCCGGCTACTACGCGTATCCGGGGTACGCGGCGGGATTCTCCTGGGGTCCCGGCATCATCGTGGGCGCGGGATTTTTCTTCAGCTCCTGCGACTGGCGGGCGCGCCACGTCACCGTCGTGAATGTCACCAACGTCTTCGTGAATCGCTCGGGTGTCGTCAACCGGCCGGGGCTCGTGAGAACCGGGCAGCCGGTCATCTGGCAGCACGATCCCGGGCATCGTCGGGGCGTGCCGTATCACATCGCGTCGCTGCAGCAGCGTTTCGGCGCCAGCACCCAGGCCGGCCAGCGGCGCGATTTCCGGTGGCAGGATCCGGCCCCGGCAACGCGCAACAGCTCGCTGAACCGGCCGGAAGTGCACAGCGCCAATCCTCGTCCGCAGATGCAGGGCATCGAACGCCCGTATCCGCGCAGGGACGGCCGTCCCGACGGGCGGAGCTCCGCCAATCCCGGCGCCGCGGCGCGTCCCGAAATCCGTGCCCCCGTGACCCGCCCGCCCGTCGCCGCGGCCCCGCAGGTGCACGCGGGGCCGGGCAACGTTCCTCGAATGCAGAACCCGGCGCCGCAGTTCGGTGCCGGCCGCGGACAGGCTGCAAACCGCCCTGGGCCTTCCGCGCCGAGAGCTCCCGGCGAAGGGCACAGCCGCTAGATCACGCGTCACCTCGTTTCCGGACTGCTCCAATTCGACGCAGATTCAGCCCAGCGCCGCGATCTTGGCGAGGAGATCGCTCTCGTCGACCGGCTTCACCACGTAGTTCGTCGCGCCCTGGCGCAGGCCCCACAGCC
>WNGC01002169.1_pt1 | contig 12000 bp, 9 predicted proteins | sample 5400051 | NCBI WGS metagenome assembly WNGC01 (sample SAMN13153368, study PRJNA577476) | soil metagenome | isolation source: 20 cm soil or saprolite under grassland replicate 2 | place: USA:California | collected 2016-06-15 | reverse complement strand
AAATGCCGGCGAACAACCAGAGCCGCTTCTTGTCGAACTCGATCGCGCCCATGAACGCGACCTGTAGGACCAGCACCGGCGCTTTCTCGTCGGGGAGGATGCACCGGAGTACACCGAGGATGGCGAGATTGCCCGGAATCTCGATGACGACACCGAGCGATAGAGTAATGAGCGCGGGCGAGCCCCAGCCCAGTTTCGCCAGCGGTCCAATGAGGAACTTGCCTTCGAACGGCGGAAAGATCGTCCGCAAGTCGCTGATGATGCGCGGCGCATTGGCGATCACGTCCTTGGGGAACATGATGTTGTTGATCGCGCCGTTGCGCACGCCGTCGGCCAAGGGTTGGAGCATGACGGTGCGGTTGAGTCCGAGGAGACCGCCGACACCGATCAGCGTGAAGCCGAATCCCAATTGGATCCCGGTTCCGAATTCGGCGGTAATGATGATGAGCAACGAAAAGCCCTTGGAACCGTCTGGCATGCGTGTGGTCACAAGCCCGATGGCCGTCAGCGTGAGCCAGCCGCTGACCATCAGCTGCAGCGCGCCGGAGTACTCCTCTTTATCGAAGTCGAAATAGAGGTAGCCTCCGCCCTTAACGGCGCCTGCGTCGACGGACAAACCGACGCCATTGGGCGGTTTGAAGCCGAGATCGAGATCCAGCGCGCCAAAGGCGCCGCGCTTACCGGGAGCAGTCGGTATCAGCGAAATGCGGAGACCAACATTCTCAACGATGAGCACCAGGGGTCCGAGCTCGGCTCGAGCGCCAGCGCCCAGGTTGACGTCGAGGCGATTCCCGGTCCCAAGACGCGCCTGGACGTAGATCTTCTCGATCGTGATCGGTCCGAGCGCGAGGTGGATCGCTTTGACGAACTCGAGCGCGGCGCTACCGTCGAAGGACACGCCGTGTTTGGACGACCAGGTGAGGTTCGCGCCGACTTCCAGCCTGAACCCATCGCCGATCAGCTTCTGGACGAAACCGTCCCCGTTCTCGGTGGCGACAACCAGTCGAAGCTTGTGCTTTTCTTCTCCCGTCCCCATCGCGAACAGAATTTCCGGATCGGTGATCTGACCCCGTGCTCCGAACATCGCCAGAAAGCCGTCGAGCTCGAGTCGCGGTCCGGTGGGCGAGCCGATGAGCACCCACGGATTCTCGGGCTCACCCTCCAGTTGAATCCGAGTTTCGAAACTCGCATCGGCAAGATCGGCTTGTAGGAACGCCCTATTCGGATAGACCAGCATACGGAACGACGTGCCGGTCTCGAACGCCCCGACTATGCGAAGCCCGATGGCGCGAGAAAATGGAATCTTTAGGTTGAGCTGTCCCTGCAGCAGCGGGCTTAACAGCAGTCCCGAGGGAGCCGCATCTGCGCCGACCGGATCAGGAATTGGTAGTAGCGCCGCGCCAATGCGCCAATAACTGCCGTCCCCGGGCGATACACCATCAACGATAGGAATTTCGAGCTCATTGATCGGGCGGCTGATGATCGCGTTGGGGCTAAGCAACGCGCCCAGTGACGGACGCGGTGCATCGGTTGTTGCAGGAACGCGGAAGGCCATTGCCGCTCGCTCAACCGTCCTGAGAAAGTCCCGATGCAGGAAGTCTTGGCCAGGCTTATTCCATCGGTAGGTCTCTTCGAATAGGTCCCCTGGCCCAGTAAAAAGTCGTGCCAGCCGATCCCAATGCATCGTTGGCCGCATATACGGAACCCGGCCTACCCCTGCTGGGGTCTGCCGCTCGAAGCGGATGACTCCGCCGACATGTAGCAGACCGAAGAAGAACGGGTGGTACCGCTCCAAGTACGCGATCGTGAGCTCGTCAACCAACTCGGCACTAACGCCTGTCCAAAAACCGTTCTGATCAAACGGGAATGGGAGGCCGCCGGCCGCCACGCTCCCGAGCGCGTCAAGGCGATCGATGACGCTCTTCGACACCTCAATGAGCTCCATGACGGCTTTCAGCCGCTCTTCCGAAGAACCGTTGATCAGAACATCAAGCTTCTCGATTACTGCCTCCACGAGGTTTACAATCGCGAAGGCGCCACGAATCCCATCCACGGCGACGGGATCGACGCGCGCGTCCCAACCATGACTTAGCAGGAAGAGCTCGACGTCCTCCGCGGTGTCGAACGAAAGCCGGAGCGGCTGCAGGAGATCACCGAAGGCCCGTCCGATTGGGACGAGGAACCCGGTCACAGCGATTCCATTGACTTACCTGGGCCAGTCATCTCTTCAGCATGGGTGCCGGGCGGTATTTGGTCACACTTGATCGTACCATCATCGAAGTAACGAAAACCTGGATAGACCTTCTTCTCGAAGAACTCCATTATTCGGGGCTGCGTGTACTCCTTGGGAGCGCCATTAAAGAGCGTGAGAAGCGAGAAGATACCGTAGATTGCTGAGTCATTGTCACTCTTCAGCGCGTATCGGTACGCCCAGCCAAGACCCATTTCCATGATGACCTGCTGTTCAGACTGGTTTATCGGCAGGTCTTTCGTGTGAATGACGTCAGCGCAATACCAGATAAGCTTCTCGAGCGGATCGAGGGCGGCCGAGCCCGCGACGATATGGGTGTCGTCAGCCCGGGTGTGTTTGGGCCGACACAGCGCAACGGTCACTTTCTGATTGGGAGGCACGAGCGGACTGCCGTCCGTCTGGTACGCCTCGATCTTCCCCTTGGCAGACCAACCTTTGTATTGCCACCGACGGCCTTCTGGAGCGGTCCCCCCCGCCGTGCCGGACCATCTCCAATGCAGGTGCACGCACGAATGGCCGCAGAACGGTGCGTGGATTTGTTCATTTCCGTTGATATCCGGCATGCCCATGCGGCCGTGCAAGTGTATGTTGTCATAGAATCCTTGCCGCGACACTTTCCCGACCTTGTAGTCCGGGACGAAGCCGGCGCCACTAGCCGGCCATTTATACAAACGTGTGCGCAAGGGGTCGGCATAGAAGGCGCCGTCGTTTGGGCCGTAGACCGCTGGGTATTCCACTTCCTGTTTTGCATTCATTAGTAGGTAATCGAATACAATCCCCCAGCCGAACGGTTTGGGATCGTTGATGAGTTCCTTATCCCGATGACTGGGTCCCCCCAGAATTAGCGGCGGATTCCAGAGGTCAGCAGTTTTTCCATGGATCATGATCGCGCAGCGGGTGTTCCCAGTCTCCTTCGACACGTTACTGTCCGCGAAACAGTTCGCGATGTTCTCGTGTACTGCGGGCATCGCCATGATCTCGCCCATGTCCCCCTCAGCGGGTACGCGAGTCGTCGCCGGAGTCTCGTTATTCACGGTGATGCGGACGCTGCCACGGAACTGTCGGACGAACCGCGTCCCCGTTGTTGTTCGCTCCCACGTGTAGCCGATCTGTGGATAGAGATTCAGATGAACGGGGACGTTCCCGGGGTCGAAATCGTTCGTCGCTCCTCGGAACGCCACGCTCAGACAAACCTTCACCTTGATGTCGTTGAATTCGTGGACGAGCGTCAGTTTCAACCCGTACTGGTAGAGTGGATCCCCCACGTCGAGGTTGCCGTTCGTACCGTTGCTGCCGAACTCAAAGCGCGAGTCCTTATGACCGAAGGCAGTCGTGACCGGAAAGGGTTCGAATTTGTTCGGAAGGGTGTCGTTAAAGGCGACGCTCAAATCGGTGAAGTCAATGACCTTGGCCACCGGAACGCTGGCATTCGGATCGTCCTTGTCAGTCCCGACTACCACCAAGTTCGAAAGCTCCATGCCACGATCAGCAACGAGTTGCCAGTCGAATTCCCAGTAGGGCGCGGTCCCTGTTGCCCTCGCAGGTCGCCCGGACTGTGTCTGCGGAGACGACATCGGCGTCGGCACACCGCTTGAACCAGAATCGAACACGATGTCATCGTACCGCAGCGTCTGTGACTTGAGCTATCGGGGCTTGGGGGGCATGTGTCCTCAGTGGATAACGCCGCGGAGGTAGTGTCGGCAGGCTGGGCAGAACGGAACCTTTCCGCCCCGCACGGGAAGCGCGCTGTCTCCGAGCCGCCGACGCATGAGGCAATCGCGCGCCGAGCGCCACAGTTTTGTCCGGAACCCGGCACCACCTTCCCAAAACTCGATGTGAGGTTGTCTAGCCGGCACGGGATCAAGCGTCATGTCGGGGGTTGTAGGGTCCGCCTTCGGATGAACGCCCGCTGTCGATGTTCGCTCCGACACGCCGCTGAGAGGGTACAGCTGACTGCTGTTGTCAATAGGACTTGGCGGCGCGTTCTCGAAGTACTCAAGGTTGTATGAAGTCGGGGAGAGCGGACCGCCTGGGTCTTGATAAGGCCCTCCCGCGAGCTCGTATTCGTCCGCCAGTCCAAACAGAGAGGCAATCCCCCGCGCAATGGCCTGTTGATAGAAGCCATCTTTGCTGATCGCGACATAGTGGATGTCGCCTGGCCCAGGCGCGGACTCGAACTCACCGCCTGCAGGGTGCGCCGCAACACTCGGGAGCAAGACCACGAGGAGCGTGCCGCTGAATCCCGACGAGGGAGCACCACTTGTGAAGAACTGACCGAGAGGAACTTCAACACTGTCTGCGAGAAGAGTCTCTCCGGCCACCCAGGCATTGATCTTGGCTTGGTTCAAGGAGAGCACACCAGTAGCAGTGGTCAGAGACGACTCGAATGCGGTGCGATTAGCGGACGCTGGGGCATCGATGGACGGGCCGCTTTGCCCGCTCGCTGTGAACCCCGCGTAGATGCTGAGCCAGCTCGGATACATCCGCGTCAGACCGAACGGGGCGGTATCAAAGAGCGCCTCGATGAGATCAACGCAGTCCCCGATGAAACTGGCGGTCTCGGCTGCGAGGTAGCCCTCGGAGGCGAGTATGAGTTTGAACGAGTTGAACGGCGAGTTGCTGAATCCGCCGGGAAACAGTTTTCTCAACACGACACAGGTGACCTCGTCATTGAAGACACACTCGCCGAGCGCCAACCGGGCACCCCTTTCCCAGGGTCGCCGGCTCGAAGAACCGTTTCATGTCAGCCATGCTTCCCGTTTCTCCGCGCGTACGCTGCGATCTCCAACCGCGTGCGAACCCCGAGTTTCACCGAGATCGTGAGCACACAACCTGAAACGTCACGCGCCGCGATTTGAAGCCGACGCCCGATCTCTTGGTTACTCAAGCCCTGCGCGATCAGGCCGATGACCTCGCGCTCACGGCGAGTAACTCGCGCATGTTCGAGAATGGAACGCCTCACGTGGAAGATTCTCGACTGTGCTCTAGTAAGCGGCTATCGCTCTGCAGCATGAAAAGGGGGCTAATTCCTCAGGGATCTCTGAGGGAGAATTAGTTCGATCGCGAGACGCTGTCGGCGCGTGGAACAGCGCGTTACTGAACGGATCTAGAAGGACTTTGGCTCGAAAGGTCCGTCGCGGTGGGCGTAGGCCGCGATCTCCAATCGAGTGTGCAATGCCAATTTCTCGAGGATGTTGTGCACGTGGCTCTTGACGGTGTGCGTCGCAATGTGAAGGCGCCGCGCGATTTCTTTGTTACTCAAGCCTTCTTCAATGAGGCCGATGATTTCCCGTTCACGTCGGGTCATTCGAACCGCAGCAACCGCCTGGCCTCGTGTAACGGCTCGCTGGGAGATCTGGGAAAAGAGGGTCCCGGCCAGTGCAGCCGGCAAAACCGTGGTCCCCTCGGCCACAGCGTGTATCGTGCGAACGAAGTCATCTACAGTGGCATCTTTGAGTATGAAACCCGACACTCCAACCCTCACGAACTCGACAATGTCCTCTTGCACGGGGAGAAGGTCCATCAGAATCACTCGCGCGCTCGGAGAGGCCTTCTTGACCGTCTTGACTACGTGCAGGCTGTCTTGATTGCGCAAACCGAAGTCAACTAAAACGACGTCGGGATTGACGTGTCGGGTCTTCTGCACATCCAGGCCGCTGTCTCCGCTGGCGACTACCAGAAGGTCCGGCCGCTGATTGAGTAGAGCGGCCATACCCTCGCGCAACAGGGGATTATCCTCAACGATCAGGAGTCGGAGTTGAGTCACTGGCCAAGTCACCGCTGGCGACCAAGTGCGCAACTTACATATGGTGACAGGTCGTGGTTAGGGCGTTTTTGCGGCACCGAGAGCCTCAAATGCGACAAAGAGGCGTTTTTTGACCAGCCGCTGATTCAGGAGTGGCAGGCGACCGCGCCTCCGCCGATTTCTGGCCTCTCCGACCTAATACCAAGAGACGCTTGGGGCTGCGCATCGGCGCGCTCGGCTCTGTAGTCCCGGCCGACAGCCGTCGAAAGAGACGGCAAGGGGGACGCCTTTCCGCACCACCGAATGCCACCCGGAGCGCCGAAGGATTGCCGAACAGCCCGGCTATGCCGCTGGCGAGTTTCGCAGGGGCGAAGAAGACCGAATGAATGATTGCGGCGGGCGGTCTTGCATGGACGGCAACGTACCACCCTCCTATGTTTGAAACTCACTCAAGCCCGCAGTGCTCCTGTGTCGAGGACTTCTTTCAGGCTCACGATTTTCAAAGGCGGATCTGGTTCATCCTCCCAAGAGGATCCCGGACAGCAGATCCCAAGCAGGTTGCTGTTGCTCCAAAGCGTCGTCCTTCTGACGCTCGCGCTATCCGTGGTCATCGCGGTGGTACTTACCGCGTTTGTGATCGCTTGGATTCTTTCCATTCCATTAATCATCACGGCTTTGTATTCCCTCGGGCGATCGTGGTGGCGTCGGTCCCTTCGTGTGCGAAGGACGACTCGCTATTAGATCCTTCCAAGCGCACCGTCCCACCACGAGACCGCGAAAATACCGGACGACTTCGCGGCACTTGAGGGGCGCCAACGCGACAGGCAGCCCGAATACAAGACGAAAGGACGGCGCGAACGCCGCAAATGCGCCCTATGGTGCCGCAAAAACACCCTGTACGTTCGCTCGACGGGGACCATCTTGAGGTGAGCGCGCAGAGATCACCGCATGGAAGGGAGGTAGCATTTACTGGGTATATCCTCGGTGCACCGGCGGTGGTCGTCCCCCTCTGGCGAGCCTTAAGATCGATGCGAAAGGCCACGCGCGGAAACTAGAAAGCTTGGCACGACGCACGCAAGGCGGGGCGAGAACGCGACCTTGTACATCACCGGCGAGTGCTCGTCTCCGACTGGCGGCTATGCCGTCGACCGCAAGCGCCACGTGCCTCAAGGGATCAATCCGGCGTACCTCCTGCTCGACAAGAAGGTCCGCCAACCCTCCGGGCCCGTCGCCCAGGTGAAAACGGGGTCGTCCGCGTGAAGTATTCCGAGTCGACGGCCTTCAAATACGAGTTCGTGACGATTCTGCCCGACCAGAAGACATTCCCGGTAGAGCAGGCGATGTAGTGAGGTATGGCCCATGCTGGCCGCTGATTCGCAGGGTTTGTCCGACCGACTCGACGGGGTAGCGCAGCGGATTCGAGCCTACCGAGTCAAGTATGAAGCCCGTCACGACGACAGGGCGGTGTTCGCGTTCGCTTACGAGCTGATTACTGAGGATCTCGCAAGGAACGTGGATCCGTCGCGCTTTCAGAAACCGGAGTGGGTAGTCGCGCTCGACGAGGCGTTCGTTAATCGTTTTGCCCGTGCCATGGATGCGTATGATGCGCGCACCGAGGTTCCTCCTGGATGGAATTTCATCCTGCAACAGCTTGCAGAGAGGCGAACCTCCGTACTGGAAGCTCTCGTGCTCGGAATGGTATCCCACATCGTCTGGGACCTACCGCTCGCGCTGAACGACGTTACTGCTGAGACCCTGCCGTCCGCCATTGCCGACTATCACTCGGTGAATGACGTCCTGGAGCATGCGATCAGTGGTTTGCAGCGTGCGGTCACTAGGCGATACAACCCCTTCTTCGCGTGGCTAGACCTGCTGGCAGGACGTCAAGATGAGGTTCTGACCAACTTCGGTATTCGTATGGGCCGCGGAATGGCTTGGTACAATGCGCAACGTCTTCGGGATGAGCGAAGCCGGGATGCAGCTCTCGAGTCGATTGCCCGTAGCCCCAGAATGCTCGCACGGGATCTGCTAAGCCCCCCCTTTGCTCCTGTTTGGATCGCGGTGCGCGCCCTGCGCTGGCTCTCTTCGTGGTTCCGCCGTTGGCCTCGGTAGCTCTCGCGGCTTCGTTCGATACACGGCGCGGTCTTCGGCTCGCACTTGGGGAGTGGCTCGACCGACTGTTGCAAAAACCACCCCTCGCTCGACGTCACGCAACCGAGCGGACCATGGCGGCGGTGGGCGTCTGCTCGATCGGAGCGAGTCCGATCGCGAAGTCCTTGTCCAAGTCGTAGTCACGGCCGTGTACTGTGCCCTTCCCTCTAGCGATGGTCAGCTTGCGCATGAGGACGTCGTTGCGCCACTGGGGGTTGGCCACCTCGGCGCGCTGTCGCGCGATGATCTCCATCCGCGCGACTTCCTGCTCGTCCTCCGACAGCGCCGGATTGATCAGGTCGAAGTCCGCGCGAATCTGATCGCCCGACCCGTTTCGGTCGACGCTGCCGTTTTGGACGCGAATATCGAACATCAGTGCGGCGCCGCGCTCCCGCGTGAGCTGGTAGTCCCTGCAGAACCCAAGGGCGATCTGGTATAGCGAACTGGCCCGGCTCACCTGGATCTCGATCATCGGTGCCGACGTTCCGAGGTCCTGCAGTGCCTTCTTCCATTGGTCCGCGATGCGCCACGCGTTCGCACGATTGGACAACACGGATTGGATGTCGAGCGCCCAGCGCAGCTGCTCGTCCTTGGAACTATCCAACATGCGGCAGAACTCGTCGTACAGAGCGCCGAGAGTCGCCTTGAGGTCGGCGTCGTGTCGATCGCGCATCTCTCTCCACAACGGCTGGAGCGAGCCCTGACCGATGTTCCATTGCAGGGCGCCGAAACTGAGTCCCTGGCGGTCGAAATTTCCGGCGATGGTCCCAAAGCAGTCAGGAAAGTCCCGTCCGGTCTCGAACGCCGCCGTCAACGTCAACACGCGTTTCGCGAGCGGCATGCCGGTGAGCGAGGCCGCCGGCTGCATGGCGGTTTTGGAACTGCCGTCCTTAGCCAAGGCTACGACGTTGGCGAACCTCTCGCGCGAGTTGCCCTCGGGCAGGAGCACGCTTTCGACGGCACGCGAGGCTTTGTCGAGTGGGGCCGCCGTCGCTGGCACACCGGACGCTCGCGACCCGGGAGAGGCCGTTTCGACTGTCGCCGGCATCGATGCTGCTCCGTTCTTACTGGTCGGCTCGGCCGTTGTCGCCTTCAGCGCCTCGACGGCGCGTGATCCAAAGTAGAACGCGACCACCATTTCAAAGACGGTCACCATACCGTCGAACTGCCCCTCCAGACTGGCCGGGGAGTGGAGGTTCACACCCTCCACCAACACGAACATGATCAAGGCTGTGAGCGCGAGAATCCCGCGGATTGTCCCCGGCGGCAGGCCGAACGAGTCCTCTTGGTACGGATTCCCCGGGGGTTCATCGAAGGGTTTCGTGATCACGGCCCCTGGTGCGACCGGAAGGTCCGCCGTTGAGGCTCCTTGCTGGCGGTCTCTCAGGTTCAGTTGGTGGTCGACGAGCTCCTGCCGTCGGGTTCGGTAGTCCTTGCCCTGAAAGATCCAAGCCAGCAGACGGTCCAGCCACGTTTCATAGACCTCCGGATAGAGGATCTTCCATTCTCGGTTCGACAGGCCGTAGTTGTAGACGTAACGATGCACCGCCCAAACCAGGTAGAGCAGGACCAGGATAAACCAGCCTGCCAGCACGCGCTTCGCGGTGTTCACTGCGCTCTCGTAGCGAGTACGTGACGCGGCGTCCACCGGCACCTTGAGGCGCAGCCCCTCATTGGCCGAGCGCAATGAATCCACTAGGTGGAGGAGGAGGCTTCCGTCGGAGGTGTCCGCGTGCCGTCCGCTCGCCCCCCTCTGGGAAGCGGGTCGGGTGGCCGGCTCTGAGAGCTCTTTGATCGTCTGCGCAAGCGACTGGCCAGGTTGAACCCCGACCAAGGCAAGGTAGACCGCAACGCGCGCGCCGTGTGTCATCCCAAGCCTCCTTCGCCAATCAATGAACGACCTTCATGAGCAGCCAGTTCGTGAGCACGCCCGCGGCTGCACCGAAGCCGAACCCAGACCAATGGAATCCGCCCTGGCCGGCCGGCTTGATCCCGAATCCACCGACCACACCACCGGCCAGTCCGCTCGCAACGTAGGAAGCGACCTTCACTCTTCGGACGTAGCTCAGCGCGCGGCTCGTGTTGGCGACCGACGCCCGTGCTGCCGTGTCGGTAGCCTGGAGCAGTACGCGCAGCGAGTCGTAGGATTGCTGTTCGATTCGGTGAATCGCCTGGAGCTCGAGGATCACCGCGGTCTTAGTCGCGCTGATCGAATCGCGGAGCGTCCCCAAAGTGCGCAGGGTTTGCGCGGTGCTGTCCTTAACTCGCAAGAGACTGTCGGTCACGCGGATCAGGCTGTCGGCCACTCGGCCTTTGCGCTCGAGGGCCCTGACGACGAACTCAGCAGGTTGGTTGTAGACAAACGCGGAATCACACTCCACGCGAACCAGGGCCCCCCGAACAACGCGCATCTTCCCGGCTTCGGCGCAACTACGGAGCACCCTCGGTTCCGTTTGAGCGGAAAGAGATGACTCGACGAGGAATCCCACACCACTTATCAGTAGCGCGAGCGCCCTCGTTGACGCCCAGTGGCACTTGGTCATTCGATCTCGGGGATCACGCCGCCCAAAGAGGCGTATTCGCGACGCAAGCGCTCGCGCTCGTCGCGTAGCCTCGCCTCCTCCTCGTCGAGCCCACGAAGTCGGTCGGTGAACGTCGCCGCGCGTCCTTCCATCGACCCGATGTTCTGCTGCAGCTCGTCAATCCTGCGGAGCCTGGGCTCGATTTGATTCCTCCTCCACTCGTCCAGCTGCTGCACGCTCCGCTCCACTTCGTCGAGCTTCGCTTTGATTTCGTCGTTCCTATCCCGAATGCTGCGTTCCGTGGACCCCTCCCCGAACAGGCCGCTCAGGAAACCGCCCAGCTTATTGAAGAAGAAGAGAATCGGCGCAGCGAGACCGACGAGCCAGATGGGAAGGTGGCTTTGCTTCGAGAGGCCCGACGCAAACGTCTTGATGCCGGGGCTGACATACGTAAGGAGCAGCATGGCCCCGAGGACGAGCAGGATGAGGACGAGCGTTTTTCCGAAGCGAGACATGGCGACCCTATGACTCCAACGTAGCAAGGCAAGTGCGGCAGACTAGGGCGATTTTGCGGCATTAGGGGGTCGGTTTGCGACACGAGCACCTCTTCGCACTTCATTCGGGGTCCGAGCGTCTTGGGGTTTTGCTAGTTTGTCGCAGGAACGCCCTACCGTGCCGCAAAACCAGCCTAGCAGGAACGCCATATGTGGGGAAATACTGTGCGCATCATGACGACGACGCCGGCCGACGCGCGGGCATCGCTGGTGAAGGCGATCGCGCTGCTCGCGCTCATCGTGGCCTCGGACCTGTGGGCCACGCACCATTTCGGCCTCGGCTTGGTACAGCTGGCGGCCATCGGGGGAGTCGTTGCAGTAGTGAGCGGAGCCCTGCCGTTCCTCACGGCCGTGTTGACCACAGCCGAGAAGGGGGGTATCGCGAAGATCTTGCGGATTGCCGGACGCGTGTTGCTGTGGACGCCGGCACTAGTCGCTTTCTATGTCGCCGGCGCGATCGTGGCCCTTACGGTGTCCACGGTGCGCATCATCGGCGAGACCGAGCGACCCATCGGCCGCGTCGAGCTCACGTTCCTCGGCCGCTCTGGGTTCCCGCGTGTCGACAGCTCGGGGCGTGAAGGCCTGGTCCGGTTCACCACGCTCACGTCGCCCTTCGGGAGCCCGGTACGCCTTGAGGTCGCCGGGTTCGCGCCCGCGACGTTCACCCTCTATCCCTTGGGGGGCCTGACCGTGCGGCTCGGCCGCGACCTATCGGTCCTCCCTACAGTGTTGTTCCGGCCCGGAACGCGGGCGCTGCAAGCGCTGGTGAACGGCGGC
>WNGC01002167.1_pt1 | contig 12004 bp, 11 predicted proteins | sample 5400051 | NCBI WGS metagenome assembly WNGC01 (sample SAMN13153368, study PRJNA577476) | soil metagenome | isolation source: 20 cm soil or saprolite under grassland replicate 2 | place: USA:California | collected 2016-06-15 | reverse complement strand
CTCTGAATACTGGCTCTACTCGGGAAGAGGTTGATGAAGTTCTTGCGCTCATCGAAGCCGACCTGCCGGCGGGGCGGGCCCTGAGTGTCTGGGAGCTCTGGTCGGACGTGCGGTCGAGAAGCCTGTAATGCGGAATGCGGAATGCGGAATTGTGAGGTGAGGTCGTGCCGCAATTCAACCTGAAGGAGCGCACTAAAGCATTTGCACTCGAGGTGGTGGGTCTGGTTGAGGATCTACCCCGGAGCCATAGCGCAGACGCAATTGGCAACCAGCTACTTCGCTCGGGGACATCGGTCGGGGCGAATTATCGAGCGGCTTGACGGGCGCGATCAAGGCGGGAATTCCTGGCGAAACTTGGGATCGTGGAGGAGGAGGCAGATGAATCGCAATTCTGGCTGGATCTAATCATTGCTCGGGGGTTAGCAGACGAAGACCGCGTGCTGAAGTTGCGCGAGGAAGCCCGACAACTCGTTGCCATCATTGTAACCTCGATTCGGACTGCGCGTCGAACTCCCCATTCAATTCCGCATTCCGCATTCCGCATTCCGCATTAGATGTTTATCGATCGTGCGGTGGTACAGGTTGTCGCCGGCACAGGAGGCTCCGGCGCCTCGTCGTTTCGGCGCGAAAAGTTTGTGCCCAAGGGAGGGCCTGACGGTGGAGACGGTGGACGAGGGGGAAGCGTCTATCTCAAAGTAGATCCGAACCTCAGCACGCTCCTCGATTACCGCTACCACACGCGCTGGGTCGCCGAGCGAGGCCAGCATGGCAAGGGCAAGAATATGTCGGGCAAATCCGGCGACGACGTGTTCCTGCCCGTGCCGGCAGGTACCGAGATTCGCGACCCGGACTCTGGTGAAGTCCTCGGCGAGATGATCAAGCCGGATCAGACGTTGCTCGTCGCGAAAGGCGGCCGCGGGGGACGCGGCAACCAGCACTTCGCCACGCCCACCCATCAGTCGCCGCGCGAATGGGAGCCCGGCGAAGCAGGCGAGGAGCGCCGGGTCGAGCTGGTCCTCAAACTGATCGCCGACGTTGGCCTGCTCGGCGAGCCGAACGCCGGCAAGAGCACGCTGCTGTCGGTGATCTCGGCGGCGCGGCCCAAGATCGCCGACTATCCCTTCACGACACTCGAGCCGCACCTCGGCGTCGTGGGACTGTCTGACCATCGGTCGTTCGTCGTCGCCGACATCCCCGGCATCATCGAGGGCGCGCACGAAGGGAAGGGGCTCGGCCTGCGCTTTCTCCAACACGTCGAACGCACGCGCATCCTGGCGTTGCTCGTACCGGTGGACAGCCCCGACCCGCAAGCGACGTATGAGCTACTGAGGAAGGAAGCCTCGGCGTACTCGAAGGAGCTCGCCGCCAAACCGCATGTCGTGGTCCTCACGAAGGCCGACCTACGCACGACGCACGACGCACGACGCACGCTGATTCGCACGGACGCTGGCGCTCCGGTTGTAGTGATTTCCGCCGTCGCTCGCCAGGGAATACCAGAACTGCTCGAAGTGCTATGGAAAACCGTGAAGTCCTAGCGACCCTCACCCTCTCCCTCGTCCCCGGCATCGGCTCGCAGCGGTTGCGCGCGCTCGTTGCGGCGTTCGGCAGTGCCCAAGGGGCGCTGGACGCGCCGCAGTCCAACCTGGCCGCGATTTTCGGCATCGGCCGGGCGGCGGCCACGGCGATCAAGGAGGCGCGCCCGGAGGACGGCGCCCGCGTACTCGAGCGATTGCGGGAGCTGGGCGCGAACGTACTCCTGGCCGGGGAGCCAGGTTTTCCATCGCAACTCGAGGAGATCCCCGACCCTCCTAGCGTGCTGTACGTCTGGGGCGATGTGTCGCTGCTCGCAAAGCCCGGCGTGGCGTTGGTCGGCAGTCGCGATCACACATCGTACGGTGCGGAAGTGGCGCACGTCCTGGCAACGGCGGTCGCGCAGCGCGCCGTGGTGGTGAGCGGGATGGCGCGCGGCATCGACGCGCTCGTGCACACGGCCGCGCTCGACGCGGTGGGGGGCGGCACGATCGGTGTCCTCGGGAATGGATTTGGCGTGATCTATCCGACGGCGAATCGGGCGCTGTACGAGCGCATGGTGGCCCACGGCTGTCTCGTGACCGAGCATCCACCCGGTGAGCGCCCGCATGCCGGCGCGTTCCCGCGGCGCAATCGGATCATCTCAGGGCTGTCGCGCGCGGTCGTCGTGGTGGAAGCCGACGTCAAGTCCGGCGCGCTCGTCACCGCCGACTGCGGACTCGCCCAGGGCCGGCCGATCCTCGCGGTGCCAGGGCCGATTACCAGTCGCACGTCCGCGGGGTGCAACAAGCTGATCCAGCAGGGCGCGAAGCCGGTGCTCTGTGCCGCCGACATCCTCGAAGAGATCGGTCTGGCGGTGGGTTTGCGCGAGTTTGGCCTCGCGCTCTCGACGCCCGCGCCGCGTGTGCCGCCGATCGATCTGACCGGGCTGCAGCTGACGCTGTGGCACCGCATGACGACAGAGCCGCAGCATGTGGACGCGTTGGTTGTCGCCGCGCAAACGCGGCCGGCGGAGGTGCTGGGCGCACTCACGGAGCTGGAGCTGCGCGGGTTGGTGCGGCAGGGGCCGGGAATGGTGTTTGGGCTTACCTGAAGGCAATGCGAAACGCGGAATGCGAAATGCGGAATTTCACTGCAGGCCCTGTGCGCTAAATTGCATCCGTGCATCTCTACATCCATGTCCCTTTTTGCCAGCGACGCTGTTCCTACTGCGACTTCTCGATTGCCGTCAGGAAGCGAATTCCAACAGGAGAGTACGTCGAGACAATACTGACCGAAGCGGCTCGGATTCCGCCTTCGAATCTTGAGACGATCTATCTCGGTGGCGGAACGCCGTCGTTACTGCCGTCGGACGCGATCCGCATCTTGCTGCACGAACTCAGCAAGAGATTTCGCATTCCGAATTCCGCATTTCGCATTGAGGTGACCCTCGAAGCCAACCCTGAAGACGTGACTCCAGACAACGCCAGAGCCTGGCATGCGGCCGGAGTCAACCGGGTGAGCCTCGGTGCCCAATCCTTCGACGACAACGTCCTGAAATGGATGCACCGGTCCCACGACGCGGCACGGATCGGCGTCGCTGTTCAAGCGCTCCGTGGAGCGGGCATCGATAACATCTCGCTCGACCTGATCTTCGGCCTGCCGGAGGAATTGCATCGCGACTGGGAACGCGACCTGGAGACGGCCCACGCACTACGCACCACGCACCTGTCTTTGTACGGTCTGACCGTGGAACCGCGCACCCCGCTCGACCGTTGGATTTCGCGCGGCGCGGCCAGCGCGCCAGATGACGAGCGCTACGCCGAGGAGTATTTGTTTGCCCACAGACGGCTGAAGGCTGATGGCTATCAGTTTTACGAAGTCTCCAACGCCGCCCGCGACGGCTTTCGCTCGCAACACAACTCCGCCTACTGGTCGGGGAAATCGTATGTGGGTTTGGGGCCAGCCGCGCACTCCTTCGACGGGACAACGCGCCGTTGGAACCTGCGTGCCTGGGAAGGTTATCGGCGTGCAATGGCGGAGGGGCGGTCGGTCGTCGAATCGGAGGAGACGTTGACGGAGGAGCAGCGGGAAATAGAAGCCATTTATCTGGGACTCAGGACAATTGAGGGTCTACCCCTCGCCGCCGCCTCACCACGCCGGCTCTCGCCCCCGCCTCATTTCGCCGCCCAAGGCTGGGTGGAAGTGCGCGACGGCAGGCTGAAATGCACCCCGGAGGGCTGGCTACGATTAGATTCATTAGTGGACGAATTGACCATGCACACCGAGATCCAGCAGTGACAGCTCCGCTGACCGACCGCGAGCGCGTCGTCCTCGAGGCCGTGATCGAGACGTACGTGCAAACCGCCGAACCGGCGGGGAGCCGGACGATCGCGCAGCGCCACCAGCTGGGGCTGTCGCCGGCGACGATTCGCAACACCATGAGCGACCTCGAGGCGAAGGGCTACCTGTACCATCCCCATACGTCGGCCGGCCGCATACCGACCGATCTGGCGTATCGGGTCTACGTTGACTACTTGATGCGGCCGCCCGCGGTCGCCCCCGCGCAAGACCAGCACCTTCGCGGGGAGCTGGAAGGGCAGCGCGCGGCCGTCGAAACGATCCTGTCGCGCGCCGCCCAGGTCTTGGGCGTGCTGACCAATGAGCTCGGGGTCGCCGTGACTCCCACGCTCGACGAAGCCGTCCTCGATCGCCTCGATCTGCTACAGGTTTCCTCCGATCGGCTGCTCCTGGTGCTCGCGCTGCGCAGCGGCGCGGTCCGGACGATCTTCGTGGAAGTGCCGGCGGCGCTCGCGGCCGAAGCCGTGCAGAAGGTGACGGTCGTGCTCAACGAGCGCCTGGCGGGCCTCACGCTGAAAGAGATCCGCTCCACCCTCGCGGATCGGCTGCGCGATGCGAGCCCGTCCGAGCCGGGCTCGTCGGAGCTGCTGAACATCTTCGTGCAGGAAGCCGACGATCTCTTCGACGTGCCGATGACACCGCCGGGCACCGTGCCGGTGCATCTGGGCAGCACGCAGCCGCTCGCGGAGCAACCGGAATTCTCCACGCGGGCGCGCTTGCAGGGCCTGCTCGAAGTCACGGAGAGACGCGACCTCTTGCGCGATGCCTTGATCGCCCGGGGGGGCGAGGGGCTCACGATCACGATCGGTCAGGAGCACGCCGACGCGCGCCTCTCGACGTTCACGCTGGTGACCTCGACGTATCGCTTCGGTCCGCTCACGGGTGTCATCGGCGTGATGGGACCGACCCGCATGGCGTACGACAAGATTGCCGCGCTTGTCAATCACACGTCGCGGCTCGTAGGGGAGTTGCTCGAGTAAGATGAAGCAGGATTTCTACGGAGTGCTCGGCGTGCCGCGTGACGCGGCGGAAGCCGATATCAAGAAAGCCTACCGCAAGCTGGCCATGGAGTGCCACCCCGACCGCAACAATGGCGACAAGGCGGCGGAGGAGCGCTTCAAGCTCGTCACCGAAGCGTACGAAGTGCTGCGCGATCCCGAGAAGCGTGCCGCCTACGACCGCTACGGTCACCAGGGGCTGCGGGGGGCGGGGGGCGGTGGCGCTGGATTCAGCTCGGTGCACTTCGATTTATCCGAAGCGCTCAGCGTGTTCATGCGAGACTTCGGTCTCGGCGGTGGCTTCGACACGCTGTTCGGCGGCGGCCAGCGGCGTGACCGGCGGCGCGGGCACGACATCAAGGTTGGCCTGAAGCTCACGCTCGCCGAAGTCGCGAGCGGCACGACGAAGACGGTGCGAATCAAGAGTCTGGAGCCGTGCCCCGAATGCAGCGGCACCGGCGCGAAACCCGGCACGGAGCCCGTGAAATGCCGGACGTGCGGTGGGAGTGGCGAGGTGCGCCACCACGCCCAGTCGCTGTTCGGGCAATTCCTCACCGTGTCGCCCTGTCCGACCTGCGCGGGCGAAGGCACCGTCCTCCACAGCCCCTGCGCGCGCTGCGGCGGCGACGGGCGCGTGAAAGGCGAGAAGACGATTCAGATCGACGTGCCCGCGGGCGTCGCCGATCACCATTACCTCACGCTGCGGGGCCAGGGCGTACCGGGTCCGCGCAACGGCCCGCCCGGCGATTTGATCGCGGTTCTCGACATCAAGGAAGATCCGCGCTTCGAGCGCCACGGCGACGACCTCGTCTACGACCTCGGGATCACGTTTACGCAGGCGGCGCTGGGCGCGGAGGTGCAAGTCCCCACGCCGTACGGCCAAACGACGCTGCGCATCGAGCCCGGCACGCAGACCGGCATGGCGTACCGGCTGCGCGCGAAGGGTCTGCCGCGCCTCGGCGAGGGCGGCCACGGTGACCTCCACGTCCGCATTCATGTTTGGACGCCGACCAAGCTCACCGCCGACCAGCGCAAGCTGCTGGAGAAGTTGAGCGAGATCGAGGACGCCCCGCCCGAGAAGGAGAGCGGCAGGTTCTGGGACACGGTCCGCCGCGCGCTGGGCCAGCTGTGAGTAGCGGATGCGTTTTTTGTAAGGTCGTGGCGGGCGAGATCCCCGCGTCTGTCGTGAAGCGCGGCGAGGGGATGCTGGCCTTCAAAGATCTGAATCCGCAGGCACCCACCCATGTTCTCGTCGTTCCGACGACCCACATCGGCACCTTGAACGACGCCAAGGATGCGGGACTGTTGGGGAAGCTGCTGTTGTTTGCCCGCGACGTCGCGCAGGACGCCGGGATCGCGGCCAAAGGCTACCGGGTGGTCGTGAATACGAATCCCGATGGCGGCCAGACGGTCTTTCACCTTCATCTGCACGTCCTGGGTGGACGGGCGATGCACTGGCCCCCGGGCTAGCCTTGCCCCGACAGGAAGCCGAAGCTAAGTTCGTCTGTCTCTAACCACTTAGGAAAAGCGGGGTCTATGCCGGAAGTCATCATTCACGATGACGAGAGCTTTGAGCGCGCGCTCAAGCGGTTCAAGAAGAAATGCGAAAAGGCGGGAATTCTCGCCGACCTGAGGAAGCACCGTCACTACGAGAAGCCGAGTGAGCGCAAGAAGCGGAAAATGAATGCGGCGCGCCGCAAGAATCGCAGGCCGCGTTACGCGTAAATGGTAGCTCAGAGCTTAGCGGACCGGCTGCGCGCCGGGATGAACGAAGCGAGAAAACAACGCGATCAGGCGCGCACCCTCCTCCTCTCCACCATCCTCGCAGACATCCAGAACCGGGAAATCGAGCTAGGCCACACGCCCACGGACGATGAGACGGCGGAGGTGCTCCGGCGCGGGATCAGGAAGCGCCGCGAGTCGGTCGAGGCGTACGACAAGGCGGGCCGCGCCGAGAGGGCGGCGACCGAAGCGGCCGAGATCAAGGCACTCGAGGACTTTCTTCCCGCAGCCGTCCCACCTGATGAGATCCGCGCCGCCGTGCGTGAAGCGATCGCCGGAGGAGCCAAGGACATGGGGAAGGTGATGGGTGCCGTTATGCCGCGGTTCAAGGGCCGCGCCGACGGCAAGCTCGTGAATCAGATCGTACGCGAGGAGTTGGCAGGATCGACCAAGTCCTAGCAACACTCGAATTCCCCCAGGCTCTGGCGCGGGTTGCACAGCACGCCGCCGGGCCGCTGGGTGCGGCACGCGTCGGAGCTCGCGGCCCCGCCACCGATGCACCGTCGATTCGCGACGCGCTCGCGCAGGTCGCCGAGCTCGCGGCGCTGCTGATCACCGACGACACGATCCGGGCCGAGCCCGTTGCGGATATCACCAAGTCGCTCGAGCTACTCGCCGTGCCGGGCAGTGCGCTCGAGGCTGCAGCGCTCGCCGAGCTGACGATCGCACTCGCCGCGATGCGAGTGGTAGCCGCCGATCTCAAGCGCCTCGGCACCACGCACCACGCACCACGTACGGCTTCTCTCCGCGTCGACCCGCCACCCAAAGAGCTCGAAACCCGGCTCGTCCAGTCAATCTCCCCAGACGGTCAGGTGCTCGACGGCGCGTCGCGCGAACTCGCCCGCGCCCGCCAGCGCGTGCGCGAAGCTCGACAGCGCGTGATCGACCGCTTGGGGGCGATCCTCGGAAGCCTCGATCAGAGCGAGCGCGCACCGGACGCCGCGGTCACGATCCGCGGCGGCCGCTACGTGATCCCGATCCGCAACACCGCGCGGGCGCGGGTGGGCGGCATCGTCCATGACGAATCGGCGACGCGCAGCACCGTGTTCGTGGAACCGCCCGAGATCATCGAGCTCGGCAATGAGCTGCGCGCGGCGGAGTCCGCCGAGCAACGCGAAGTGCTCCGGGTGTTGCGCGAGCTGACCGACCTGCTCCGGCCGCACATGCCCACGATCGCGGCCGCCTGGGAGATGTGCGTTGCCTTCGACGATCTGTGCGCGCGGGCGCGGTATGCGGTGGAAGTGAACGGGTTCGTGCCGGAGATCGGCGGGCATCTCAAAATCAGGGGGGGAAGACACCCGTTGTTGTTGGGGGAGGGGCGCAGCATGCTGCGCCCCTACTCCTCAGACCTCGTCATCCCGTTCGACCTGGAAATGCACCCTGACGAGTTCACCGTCCTCGTCTCCGGTCCCAATACGGGTGGCAAGACCGTTCTGATCAAGGCGGTCGGCCTGCTCGCCCTGCTCGCACAAAGCGGTGTCATCCCACCCATCGGTCCGCACTCGTCGCTGCCGGTCTTCATGCGGGTGTTCGCCGACATCGGCGACCGGCAATCCATCGCCGCAAGCCTCTCGACATTCTCCGCGCACGTCGCGGCCCTGCGCGAGATTCTCGATGGGGCAGGGCCTGGCTCGTTGGTTCTGCTCGACGAAATCGGCAGCGGCACGGATCCCGCAGAGGGCGGGGCGTTGGCTGGTGCGACGTTGAAGACGCTCACGCGCCGCCGCGCAATCACCCTCGCCACGACGCATCTCGGCGCGTTGAAGCAGCTCGCCGCAGAGACCGTGGGCATCGTGAATGCGTCGCTGCAGTTCGATGCCGAGACGCTCACGCCCACCTATCGCTTGCTCAAAGGGGTGCCTGGGCGGTCGTACGGTCTCGCGATTGCGCGACGGCTGGGGTTAGCGAACGATGTGTTGGCTGAAGCCGAGCGCGCGGTGCCTGATGCCGAGCGGACACTGGACCGGTTGCTGGCATCGGTCGAGGCTCGAGGGCGTGACATCGACGCGCGAGCTGCCGAGCTCGAGACGCAAGCTGCACAGCTCGAGGTGGAGCGCCAGAACCTGGCCGCCCTCGAGGAGCTGGAAGCCCAGCTGCGGGCGCGCGAGAAGGCGTTGGACAAGGATGCGCGTGAGCGCGCCCGCGCCTATCTGCTCGAGGCTCGGAAGACGGTCGAAACCGCCCTGGCGCAGGCGCGTGCGGCCGTGACCGAAGCGACGGCGAGGGAAGCGCGCCGGATCGTGGAAGAGGCGATCGAGAAAACCACGTCGGCACGTCGGCACGATGGCACGTTGTCCAGTGCGCGCGAGTTCAAAATCGGTGACCGGGTGCGTACAGGCCAAGGGAAGGTTGGAGTTGTTGCAGAGCTTCGCTCCGACGGTCGCGTGGTCGTGGAGATTGGGGCTGTACGCCTGGTCATCGCGCCCGAATTGCTAGAACGTGCCGACGTGCCGACGGGCCGACGTGAGACGCCATGATCCCTGATGATGTGATAGAGCAAGTCCGCGACGCGGCGGACCTCGTTGGCATCGTCAGCGAAAGCGTCGAGCTGAAACGCAGCGGATCCGACTACCGCGGCCGTTGCCCCTTCCACGGCGGCACACATCGCAATTTCGCGGTCATCCCCAAGAAGGGCATGTTCTACTGCTTCGTCTGCCACGAAGCGGGCGACGTCTTCACCTACTTCATGAAGCGACTCGGCATGGACTACCCCACGGCGGTGCGCGAAGTCGCGCGGCGGGTCGGCATCACGATCCCCGAGCGGCCGGGCCCTACTGGGCCTGATCCCCGTGAGCCGCTGTTCACGGCGGTCGCGACCGCCGCCGATTGGTTCGCGCGCCAGCTGCGTGAGAGTCCGGAAGGCGAAGTCGCGCGCAAGTACCTCGAATCGCGGCACGTGACGATGGAGCAGGCGCAGGTTCAGGGACTCGGGTTTGGGCCGAGGGGCTCGGGTTTCCTCGACGCAATGAAAGGATTGGGGTTGCGCGAAGAAGTGTTGCTGGAAGCGGGGCTCGTGGTTAAACGGGACGATGGCACGAAAGTCCCGAGATTCCGTGGCCGACTCCTGTTCCCCATTCACGATCTGCGTTCCCGCGTCGTCGCCTTTAGCGGGCGGATCCTCGGCGAGGGAGAGCCGAAGTACTTGAACTCGCCCGAGACGCCGATCTTTCACAAGGGTCAGCTGCTCTACAACCTGCATCTCGCCAAACACGGGATGCGCAAGGCGGAGCGGGCCATTCTCGTCGAGGGACAGTTCGATGTCTTGCGACTCACGCTGGCCGGGCTGGAAGAAGTTGTCGCGCCTCTCGGGACCGGTCTGACCGACGAGCAGGCCGCGCTCCTGCAGCGCCATGCGCCGCAGGTGATTTTGCTCTACGACTCGGACGACCCGGGGCTGCGCGCGACGTTTCGGGCGGGCGATGTCTTGTTGCGCCACAAGCTGCGCGTCAGCGTCGCCACGCTGCCGGACGGCGAAGACCCCGATACGCTCGTGCAGAACAAAGGTGCGGCCGCGCTCGAACAGGTGCTCAAGGACTCGGTCGATGTGCTCGAGCGAAAGATTCAGATCCTGGGACGCAAGGGCTTTTTTGGGAGTTTGCCGGGGCGAAGGAGAGCGCTGGATCGTTTACTGCCAACGATTCGGGCAGCGGCGGATCCGATTACGAGGGATTTGTACATCTCGCGAGTCGCCGAAGTCGCCGGGATACGGAAGGACGTGTTGCAGCGGGAAGTGGATCCCAAAGAGCAACCTACCGCCCCCTACCGCCCCCTACCGCCAGTTACCACCCTTCCGTCCAATGCGGAAAAATCTCTCCTTGCGCTGATGATGGCGGGCGAACCGTGGCGGTCGCGAGTCGTCGACGCGGTTGACAGTGAGGAAATCGAGTTCCCGGTCTATCGGGTGCTCTTCGAGGCGTTAGCCGACGACGCTCCCGATCGGCTCGACGAAACTGCCGCACGCGCCTACGAGTCGCTGCAGGCGGACGGCCTCGGGAGCGACCAACCGGACGCGCTATTCGAGCGCGCCGTGAACCAGCTTGAAGCCCGACGCCTGGATCGGGAAATCGAGCGCATCAATCGCGCGCTGCCGTTTGCGAGCGATGCTGAGAAAGCGACCCTCGCGCATGAAAAAGTCCGCCTCGCCGCCGAGCGTAATGCCAAGCGACCGACCTATGGAATCATTCAGTCTGCAAGGAGGAAGGGTGCACCCGGATCTTGAAGCGTTGTTGGTTTTGCAGGAGAAGGACGTCGCGGTCACGAGCTGCGACGCGCGGCTGAAGGCGCTGGATCCCGAGCTGCGCACGCTGGACGAGCAGGTCACGGCAGCCGAGCGGGTGGTTGAGCAGGCGCGCGCGGGAATCCAGGCGGCGCTCGACCGGCGGGACGGATTGGAAGGGAAGATCCAAAGCTATCGCACGATGCAGGAGCAGCGCCGCCAGAAGCTCGAATGGGTGCGCGGCGCCAAGGAGGCCTCGACGCTGATGGCGGAGCTCGATCTCGCCCGCACGGTGCTCGCCAAAGAGGAAGCGGAGTTCATGCGCTCGGGCGATGCGGTCGGCGAAGCGGAGCGGAAGACGGCCGAGGCCGAAAACGCGCTCCAGAACGTGCGCGATGCGCAGGCGGCGCAGCGCGAAGCGATCGCCGCGAAGCGCCAGGAGATCGCCGCCGAGCGCGAGGGGGCGACGATCGAGCGCGGTCGGGCGAGCAAAGCGGTGAATCCAACGTTGCTCGCGCGCTACGATCGCATCCGGCGCGGCAAGGCGCCGCTCGCGATCTTTCCGCTGCACGGCAGCTCGTGCGGTAACTGCTTCACGGCCGTCCCGACTCAGCGTAAGGCCTTGATTCAGCGCGGCGCCACGATCGAAGGATGCGAAGCCTGCGGCGTGTTATTGTACGCCAAGGAATGATTCCTCCCCGCTGGATCCTCACCGCGAACGCGGATCCGGACGCGACCCGCGTCCTCGCCGCGGAGCTCAAGATCCCCGACGCGCTCGCCGCCATTCTGGTGCAGCGCGGGCTGGCATCCCCCGAGTCGGCGAAAGCGTTCCTGCGCCCCGACCTCGAGCGCCTGTCCGACCCGCATCGCTGGGCCGACATGGCGGTCGCCGTGGGGCTGCTGGTGCGCGCGGTCCGTGAAAAGCAGACGATCCTGGTACACGGCGACTACGACGTGGACGGCCAATGCGCGACGGCCATGCTCACCCGCATTCTGCGCAGCGCCGGTGCCACGGTGCATCCGTTCGTCCCCCACCGCATCCGCGATGGCTACGATTTCGGGCCCGCAGGGTTGGCCGAAGCGCAGCGCGTCGGTGCCGGCCTGATCGTGACCTGCGACTGCGGCATCACGGCGGTCG
>WNGC01006612.1_pt1 | contig 12009 bp, 13 predicted proteins | sample 5400051 | NCBI WGS metagenome assembly WNGC01 (sample SAMN13153368, study PRJNA577476) | soil metagenome | isolation source: 20 cm soil or saprolite under grassland replicate 2 | place: USA:California | collected 2016-06-15 | reverse complement strand
CCGTGCGACTGCGACATGAGACTCACAATCCGAGATGCCGAACCATCCGACCCTGGACGCCCGCGTCCAGTGGCGCATCGACCATGGGACGATCGACCAGCGCGAGCCCGGTTACCGCCGGACGGCGGAGGCGATCCTCGACGCCGGCCTCGCGACGGAGGTCCGGCGCCTGATCAGCGCAGGCAAGGAAGCGGACGTGTACCTGTGTGCCTACAACGGCGCGCCGCTCGCGGTGAAGGCCTACCGACTGTATCGCACATCGCACCGCGGTGGTCGTCCGATCAAGGCGGACACGATGTCTTGGCTCGCCGCGCACGAATTCGAGATGATGCGACAGGCCTGGAAGGGCGGCGCTTCCGTACCCACGCCGGCCCGGCGCGTGGAGAACCTGCTGTCCATGCGGTATCTGGGGGAACTCGACCGGCCCGCGCCGCGGCTCCATGACGTGCGTCTCGAAGCGCCGTCCGAATTCTTGCACGCGGTCCTGACCGGAGTCGATGGGCTTTCCGCGGCTGGCATCGTGCATTCGGATCTGAGTGCATTCAATATCCTCGTCCACGAGGACAAGCCATATTTCATTGATTTCTCGGACGCGATTCGCGTCGACCGGACAGGAGGCGTTCCGTGGGTCCGACTCACGCAGGCGAGGGACGCGTTGGTCCACGGGTTTGAGTCCTTGGGGAATTATTTCGGTCGGTACGGTCTTCCCATCGATGTGGAGACCCACGCCGATCGAATCATCGCGTCGCGCGACCGATTCGGAGTCCTCTCGGACCGAACTAGACGACCTTCGTGATCTTCGCGAGCCGCTCCGCCGCTTCGAGGGTGAGTCCCTCGTCGCCCAGGATCGTGTATCGTTCCTTGTTGATCTCGTGGGCGTGGACGAGGGCCTGGACAATCTCGTCGTCCGTGACCCCGAGAGCCCGCGCGGTCGTGGGGGCGCCGATGGCCAGCAACGCGTCCCGCACCTCCTGCCAGTTCCCGCTGTGGAGGTACATCATCATGATCGTCCCGACGCCGCACTGCTCCCCGTGCAGCCCGGGTTTCTTCGCGATCCGGTCGAGCGCGTGGGAGAACTTGTGCTCGCTCCCGGACGCGGGGCGGGAGGACCCGGCGATCGACATCGCGACGCCGCTCGACACGAGGGCTTTGCACACGAACCAGGCGCTCTCCTCGAGGCGGGGTTTGATGGTAGACGCATTCTCGATCACGAGTCGCGCGGCGAGCTCGCTGAGGGCGGCCGCATACGAGGAGAAGTACTCGTTCCGCAGGTTCCGCGCGAGGGCCCAGTCCTTCACTGCCGCGAGGTTCGAGATGATGTCGCCGCATCCGGATGCGAGGAGCCGGAACGGGGACTCTGCGATGACGCCCGTGTCCATGATCACCGCGATCGGCGTCTGGGCTCCGATGCTCACCTTCTCGCCGTCCTTCTGGATCGATGCCCGCGAGGACACGACGCCGTCGTGGCTCGCGGCGGTCGGCACGCTGACGAACGGCACGCCGGCATTGAAGGAAGCGCATTTCGCCACGTCGATCGAACGGCCTCCGCCGACCCCGATGGCGAACTCGAAGTCCCCTTTGCGGATCCGTTCCTCGCCGTCCCGCACCTCTTCCCAGGTGGCGTCGGGGATCAGGTATTCCGAGTGGCGGATCTTCCGCCCGGTGAGCTCCTTCTCGACCGTCTTGCCGGCGATCTTGATCGTGTTCTCGTCCGCGACGATCAAGGCCTTCTTTCCGAGCTTGAGGGCCTGGCAGACCTCGCCGACCGCGAGGAGGGCGTCATGGCCGATGACGATGTTCCGCGGAAGCTCCATCGCCTTCGATTTGTTGAACGCCTCTGTATCCAACGTGCCGATGGCCGTCGCCTCCGGACCGCGTCCAAGGGGGTGTCCGTACTTAACTCTGACGACCTGGATGGTCGAATCGTTCGGGAGTGCTCTCATCCCCGACCCTCACCGCGGAACCTTTAAGGGCGAACCCCTCCTGATGCGGCCCCGATGGCGCTCCCCCTCGCCGTCGCCCTGGCGACGGTGCCCGCAACGGAGGATCTGGCCCGGGGGGAGGCGGAGTTCCTGCGCGGGAACGCTCACTGCGACGCCCGCGAATTCGCGGATGCGCTCGATTGCTACGAACGCGCCGCGGCGTTCGGGTACGAGGACCACGTGATGTGGAACAACCGCGGTGTCGCCCTCGACGGACTCGGCCGCCACGAGGATGCGATCCAGGCGTACACGCGGGCGATGCAGCGCAACTCCGGTTACGAGATCGCGGCGTACAATCTGGGAAACGCGTTCGCGCAGCTCGGACAGTTCGACGAGGCCCTCGTAGCGTACGACCGGGCCTTGGCGATCAACCCGAGTTACCCGGACGCCCTGTACGACAAGGGGCTGGTCCTCGCGCGGCTCGGCCGCGCCAAGCCCGCCCTCCAGGCGTACGAAGTCCTACTTCGCGCGGACGCCTCGAACGTGGTCGCGTGGACCCGCAAGGGGCAACTCCTCGAGGAGCTGAACAAGTTCGAGGAGGCCGTCGAAGCGTACAAGGCCGCGACCACCGCGAATCCGCAGGACGCGGACGCGTGGACAGGACTCGGGGACTCGCTGTACGCCCTCGAGCGGTACGAGGAGGCCGTCGAAGCGTACGACCGCGCGATCGCCGCGGATCCGAACAACCAGGAGGCGTGGAACAACAAGGGCTTCACGTTCTTCATGCTCGGGATCCACGAAGAGGCGCTGTCGTGCTACGAGAGGGCGCTCGCGATCAACCCGACGTACAAGCAGGCGTGGTACAACAAAGGCTACACGTTCCACGGGATCAACCGCCTCGAGGAGGCCGTCACCGCCTACGAGAAGGCGATCGAACTGGACCGCGGGGACGAGGTCCTCTGGAACAACCTCGGCAACGCCCTGTACAACCTCGGGCGGTACGGCGAATCGATCCCGTACTTCGAACAGGGGCTCGAGGTGAACCCGAAGTACGAGATCGCGTGGAACAACATCGGGAACGCGTTGAACAAGATGGGCCGGCATGCGGAGTCGTTGAAGTACCACGACAAGGCCCTGGAGATCAAGCCCGATTTCGATTACGCGCTGTACGCGAAAGGCCATGCGCTCGACAACCTCGGACGGCACGAGGAAGGCCTCGAACTGATCGGCCAGAGCCTCGAGCTGAACCCGAACTACGATCATGCATGGATGGCGAAGGCGGAGTCGCTGTACCGTCTCGGCCGGCTCGAGGAGGCCCGCGACGCGCTCAACAACGCGTTGATCCTGAACGGCGAATACGAGGAGGCCTGGGTCTTCCGCGGCAAGATCCTCGAGGAGATGGGGAACGCACTCGAGGCGGAGCGGTGCTACGAGGAAGCGTTGCAATGTTTCCGCGCCTCCCTCGAGCTCGAGCCCGAGAACGCGGAGCTCCTCTACCATCAGGCCCTGCTCCTGGAAGACCTCGAACGGCCGGACGAGGCCATCGACGCGTACGCGGCGTCGGCCTCTCGAGGTCATTCCGCCGATGCGCTGATCCACCTGTCCGCCCTCTTGCTTCGGGTCGGTCGGGCGGCGGATGCCCTCGTGCCCGCGGACGAAGCCCGCTCCCGCTATCCCATGGATGCTCGCGGTCATCTTGCCGCAGGACGCGCGGCCATCGCATCGAACCGCACCGCGGATGCGGAGGCATTCTTCCGGAAAGCATTGGACGTCGACCCGGCATCCGAGGCAAGGCTGGAGCTCGCGCGGGTCCTCCACTCGATCGGCAAGGAGGAGGATGGCCTGTCCGTGCTCTCGGGAATCGAGACGCCGGACACAGGGGCGCTACTCCTCCGCGCGGACATCCAACGATCGTTGGGTCGGACGGACCAGGCGCTGGCGGACGATGACGCCGCGATTCGCGCCGCGACGGAGGGCCGAGACCTCGCCTACCGCCACAAGGGACGACTCCTCCTGGACCTCGGTCGTCCGAAGGAGGCCGTCGCGGCCTTTGACGCAGCCCTCGGCCTCCATCCGACGGACGCCGAGGCATGGTTCGATGCCGCGCGCGCCTGGCAGGCCCTCGGTCAGGAAGGTCGGGCGCGGAAGCTGCTCGACGAAGCGCTCCGGCTGGACCCGGACCATACGCAAGCCCGTCGATTGCGGTCCGAAGGGGCCACCGCCGACTGATTTTCATGCGACTCAGAAAATAAATATCCGTGTCGTCGACCAAGGATTATCTCCCTCGCCCGCTTGCCAAAACTCGTATGGGACTCAGGATCCGCCGCCGCGCACGTCTGCGGCGCAAAGAGGTGGCGGACCTGGTCGGCCGCCTCTCGGACGAGTTCGGCATGACGGTCCCCATCGACGACGTCCCGATCGACGAGGCGGAGGCGGGGCCGCAGCGTCTCGTGCTTCGCGGGGAGGAGCCGATCGCCCTCGTCGTCGGCGACGGGATCGCACCCACGGTCCGGGGCCTCCTCGCGTTCCCCGCGACGAAGCGCGCCGTGACCGTCGACATGGGAGCGGTCCGGTTCATCTACAACGGCGCGGACGTGATGGCCCCCGGGATCACGGAGGCGGATCCGGCGATTCGCGAGGGAGACATCGTCTGGGTCCGGGACGAAAAGAATCGCCAACCGCTCGCGGTGGGCCGAGCGATCATGGACGGTCCGACGATGGCCCGCGAGGAGAAGGGCAAGGCGATCGAGACGCTCCATCATGTCGGCGACGAGATCTGGCGGCTCGCCGAGGAGGAGACCTGACGTGTCCCGTCTCCGCGCGGTCCTGTTCGACGTCGACGGCACCCTCCTCGACACCCTCGACGCCTGGGTGCGTGCCTTCGACGCGGGTCTCGCAGCGATCCGCCGTCCGTCGATGACCGGCTCCGAGGCCGCCCGATGGATCGGCACGCCGATCGAGACGATCTACAAGGAGCGATGCGGCCTCGCGGGGGACGACCTCGCGAAGGCCGTCCGGGTGTTCCAGCAGGTCGAGGCGGAGTCCGTCCGCGATGGGATGCGCTCGTATCCGGGAATCCCGGAGGCGCTCGCGGCCCTACGAGCTGCCGCGCAAGAAGCCCTTTCCCGATCCGATCCTGCAAGCGGCGAAGGGTCTCGGCGTCACCCCGGCCGAATGCGTCGTCGTCGGAGACACGGAAAACGATGTGCGTGCCGCGAAGGAGGCCGGCGCCCGGTCGATCGGGGTCACATGGGGCTACGGCACGCGGACGAACCTGGAGGCCGCGGGCGTCGACCATCTGATCGAGACGCCGGAGGCGCTTCCGCCCTTGATTCGGGCCCTCACGCCCAGTACGGTTGCTTGAGATACTTGTATACGGACATGATCGCGGTCACGGCCTCGCCGCAGCCCGTCACGATCCGTTTGTCCTTCCCCGGGTACGAGACGATGTCGCCGCACGCGTAGATCCCGCGGACGGAGGTCGACATGTCCGCCTTCACCTTGATCAACCGCTCCCCCTCGAGCTCGATCCCCCACTTCGGGAGGGGCGTGATCTTCGGCTGGAAGCCGATGTTCACGATCACCGCGTCGACGTCGAAGACCTGTTTCTTCAACGTGCGGTTGTCGTACACGACCGCGCGCTCGACATGGCCGTCCCCTTCGATGCTCGTGACCTCGGCGTCGAAGCGGACCTCGATCGGGCTCTTCAGGACCGCCTCCACGTTCTTCTCCATGGCCCGGAACTCCCCGCGGCGGTGCACGAGGATCACCTTCTTCGCGGCCGCGAAAATCTCGAGGGCGATCTCGAGGGCGCTGTCCCCACCGCCGACGACGATCACCCGTTTGTCCTTGAACTCATGGCGGTCCCGGACTCGGTACTCGACGCCCTTGCCTTCCAGTTCCGTCTCGCCGGGGACGTCGAGCCGCTTCGGCTCGAACAGGCCCATCCCCATCGCGAGCAGGATCGTCCGCGTCTCGAAGGCGTTCCCTTCGCGGGTGCGGACGCGGAAGCCCGACGGCTGACGTTCGATGTCGACGACCTCCTCGGATCGCAGCTCGGCTCCGCTCTCGCGGGAATGGAGGACGAACAGCTGCGCGAGATCCCCGCCCTCGATCGCGATGTAGCTCGGGTAGTCGTAGACCGACTTCGTCGGATAGAGCCATTCGAGCTGTCCGCCGATCGCCTGGGCCTCCAGGATCAGGGTGGAGAGCTTCCGGGTGCGGGCGTACACGCCGGCCGTGAGTCCGGCGGGCCCGCCTCCGATGATGATCAAATCGTAGACCATGGGCGGGAGCGACAAAGTCACCCTCTTTTTAAACATTCTCACATGGGGACCGTCCATGGCACGGAAGCCCATGGCTTTTTTATGATGATACGAATAATAATGCGGGGTCCCGCGAACCTTCGGACGAACACCGCGATACCTTTAAATTCGTGGTCTTGGCTACAGGCCTCCGCAGAAGGGATGTGGCATGGCCTTCATCAAAAAACCTTTTCGTCGACTGCACGAGGGCGGCGCCTCGGAAGCGGATACGTACATCGACTTGGCCGAGCTGAATTTCGAGAACGAGGGCGGATCTCTCGGTGAGCCCGCGGAACACCTGGTCAAGGTCGCGGAGGTCTATCGGTACGAGGACATCGCAGACCTCACGACGCACGTGTACAACGGGAACATCCTGCTGGTCGACTACACGAGCCTCGCGAGCGACGACCTCGCGCTGAAGCGGATCACGGCGGAGCTGAAGAGCGCGGTGCGGGACAGCGGCGGCGACGTGGCCGTCGTCGGCAAGAACCTCCTCTGTGCGACGCCCGCGGGAATCAAGATCGACCGGGCCAAGATCAAGGGCGCGTTCTGATACGCGGCGCGAGTCGGCTCAACGTCCCCAGCGGGACGGCTTCGGGACTTCGTAGGGTCGGGCGGCGAAGCCTTTGTCGTATGTGAGGACGAAGTAGTCCCGCGAATGGTTCGTGTGCCGCATCTTCGCGCAACGGAAGAGCAGTTGGACCTTCCCTTCGCCGGCGCCGCTGAACCGGAGTTCGAACACGCCGTCGGACAGGAACGAGACGTCATGTGAGATCCCGCCGCCGGAGGGTTCCACGTTCGCGATGACGTACGTGGTGATGCCCATCCCACGGAGGAAGTGGAAGAAGTGGAACAGATCGTTCCGCGCGTCCTCCAGATGGGCCATCGACGCGAGGACGTCCATCGTGTCGATCACGAGCAGGTCGATCTTCTCCCGCTGGTTCCGTCGGACGAGGAAGTCCTTCAGGACGCGGAGCCAATCCCGGATCTCCTCGACGCCCTCCCGTTCGATCCGGAGCTTCGCGATGTCCACGAGGAAGTCATCCTCCTTCCCCAGGCCCAGATGTCGCATCGTCCGCAGGATCGAATCGCGGCTCTCTTCGACGGTCACGTAGACGCCGCGCCGTCCCGCGGCCCGATTCTTCAGGAGGATGTAGAGGGCCAGGGAGGTCTTCATCGAGCCGCCGGGCCCCGAGATCGCGAGGACGCTGCCCCTCGGGACGCCGCCCTCCAGGAACGGGTCGAGGCGCCCGACGAACGTCGGGAGGCGTTCATCGACCGGCGGGGGGCGGGCCGTCGCGGCCGCGAGTGCTGCCACCTGCTCCCTCAACCGCCGGACCTCATCCCGCAGCTCCCGGAGCTCCCCCTCGAACTCCTCCGGTGCCCTCGAGACCAGTCCGGGCTTCGAGGTCTGAACCCACTCGACGCCCACTCCGTCCGCCATTCCCGCGGCATATATGGAGACGCAGGGGGTTAACCTTTTTCCGGTGTCTCCCCCCGAATCCGCCTTCCCCGGTCTCGGCTCGCCGCGTGAGAATCAAAGGAAAATGGCGGCGCAGAACCCTTAAATATCCAGGGATGCCCATAGGCCTCGGCCGAGACCACCCATGGCCGTCAAGACGAAATCCGAGCGGGGTCCTGCCGGCACGCTCACCGTGGACGACCTGACGCGGGCGATCAAGAACTCGATCGACCGGACGGGCATGAAAGAGGAAGAGGCCCGGGCGATGGCCCAGCACGTCCTCAATTTCTTCGGCTATTCCGAGCGGATCATCGACAACGTCCTGGAACCGGAGGACCGGGACGCCTTCTACATGCTCGAGGACTCCGGCATCCTGACGACGGAGCGGGAGGAGACGACCCTCTACGACGGCCGGGAGTGGCGCATCCACTACTGGATGTTCCGAAAAGAGAGAATCATGGAACTCGTCGAGGCCCAGAAGGCGAAGGAAGAGGCCGAGAAGATGGGCTCCATCTACGACGACATCCCGGAAGACTCGTGGGCGACCGCGACGCGCCGCGAGAAGCCCGAGGCTCCGAAGTAGGGCTCAGCCGAAGGCGAGCTGGAGCACGCCGCCGTGGCGGCGCACGAGGTCGATGGCCAGGGAGTGTGGCACCGCCATCCGGCCGTCGCGGAACCGGAAGGCCTGATCGAACTTCTCGACCGCCCGCAGGGCCTTCGCGCCGAGCTCGTCCGTGAGGATGGCGTCATCCGAGTCCCCGCGGACCGTCACGGTGAGGGGCAGGCGGAGGGCATCCGCTTCGTGCCGCGTCAGGACGGACGCGAACCGGGCCAGGGCCTGGGGGTCGAACGGATGGAGGTCCCCCTCCCGCGTGCGGCACGCCGGATCGGACTCTCCGAGCAGTCGAGTCAGGCTCTTCTTCTCGACCACGAGGCCGGAGTTCAGCCACCCCAGTTCCAAGGAGATCCAGCGGTCGAACGGGCCAGGGACGTCCACGCCGGCCTATCGACCCGCGTCGATTAAGTCTTGTCCGCTCTCGAAATCCTTTTCAATGGACTCTCATATCGCGGGGCGGAGGGGGAATCGATTGGCCGGTAGCGTGACCTGTCCTCGTTGTGGCGCCGCGAATGCTCCGGGAACGATGTTCTGTGTGAACTGCGGGAGCGCCTTGTCCGCCGGGACTGGGGCCGGCGGACCGTCCGCCGCCCCCCTGTATCCGGGGGCGATGCCGGGACTCCCATCCCCCTGGGATGCGGAGCGGCGGAAGCAGATCGACCGCACGAAGACGGGGGTCCTGCTCCTCCTCATCGGGACGCTCATCGGCTGGCTTCCGTTCATCGGGATCATCGGCTTCATCCTGGTCTTCGTGGGAGCCATTTTGGTCATTCTAGGTCGGAAGGCCTTCGGCGCATCCCACTCGCGGAATGTGATCCTGTCGATCGTTTTGGTCATCCTCGGCATCATCATCACGGTCGTAGCCGGAATCGTCCTCGTCTTCGCGACGGTCTCGAGCATCATCCCCGGAAGCACACCGACTCCCGCCGCGATTACGAGCACGTTCAACAACTTCCTGATCATCCTGGTCATCGGGACGATTGTGACCGGCCTCGCCTCTGTGTTCTTCACGTATGCGATTCAGAATCAGACGGGTCGGATGTTGTTACTGGGAGGCTACGCGGCGAACATCGTCCTCCAAATCGCGATCTTTGTCGTCCTCAGCCAGGCTGTCGGGACCTTTGTGGACGCGATGTTCCCCGGAGGTACGTACAGTCCGGGTGCGGCTGGCATCGCCGCGGCGGATTTCGCCGCCCGCGTCCAGACGCTCGGCTACCTGTCCGCCATTCCCGCCCTCATCTATGCGGGAGCCTACTATCTCGTTTGGAACCGGATCAACAAGGGCGAGATCCCCGCGTCGACCACGCCGCCGCCGATGGCCGCGGCGCCGTTGCCGCCGCGATAAGACGACGCATGCGGCGGGCCCGTTGCCTGCCGCGCCTTCACTTTTTCTTCGAGATCACGTGGGACACGAAGAACTTCTCGCCGTCGTGATGGAGCGCCAGCGCATTGTGATCGTGGTTCATCCACCGCATCTTCACGCACCGCAGGCGGAGCTGGACCTCCGTCTCGCCGACCTCGACCTGGCGCAGGTTCAAGATGCCGTCGGCCAGGAAGTCCTCCCCCCACTGGGCGAGCCTCGTCGAGCCGAACGGCGTCTCCGCGATCAGGAACGTGGTGAGGCCGAGCTCCTTGAGGGAACCGAGGAAATGGAACATCTCCCGCCGGTGGGTTTTGAGGTCCGAGAGGGCATACAGCGCCTCGAGGCTGTCGATCGCGAGGACCTGGTAGCCGCTCGAGTTCACGGCCTCTTTCACGATCTCGATGATGATCGTGAACCAGTCCTTCGTCCCCTCGGACCGGTGCAGCCCGCGGCGGAGCTGACCCATGTCCAGGATGTACACGGAGGACTCGTGCAGGTTGCCCATGCCCATGCGGGCGGCCCCCGCCTTGAGGCTGTCCATGTCCTGCTCCAGGCTCACGTACAGGGACTTCGTGCCGTGCGCGCGGGCGTTCTCGTGCATCATCCACAGGATGAGGGACGTCTTCATCGTCCCCGGCGTTCCGGCGACGAGGACCGTGCTGCCTTTCGGGATGCCGCCACCGAGGACGCGGTCCAGACCGTCGACGTACGTCTGGAGAATAGGAACCTCGAGTTCCATGTCATGCGAGCCACGAAATCCTCGTTATAAAGCCGTGGCGTCCCCGTTATCGAAGGAGATATTCTTCGGACGCCTCCGATCCTCCCGCGCGGCTCCCGAAGGAATGCTTTTGTAGACCCTGGGCCTTGACGACGCACGAGAAGGGATGGCCAAGCGGGATGAGGCAGCCCTCAAGCTGCTCCGCTGGGAGCTGGCGGGCCACGGCGGCCTCGTGCTTGAGGCGATGCTGCGCCACCCCGACAAGAACTTGGCCGACGCGGTCGAGCTGATCGAACGGGAGATCCCGTCTTTGTCCCCACGAGAACCGCAGAAAGACCCGCCCCCGGAACTGCCGATGCCCTCGGCCCCGCGCGGCCGATCCTCGTCCGAGCTGGACGCACTGGGTCAGGAGTTCCAGACGTTCCGACACCTCCTCCGGCCGCGGGAGGCGAAGGAGGTCGAGGGGGAGCTGAAGGAACTCGCGCGCACGCGGGACCGGGACGCGATGGTCGCCCTCCGGCGCCGGCTGCGGGCCCTCTCCCTCGAGGCCGCGTTCTGGTCCGAGCTGGCGTCGGGGGCCAAGGAGTCGAACGCGATCGCCCTCGTCATCCTGCGGAAGGGCAAGGAGGTCCTCGCGAAGGCCGGCGAGACCGCGTACGTCGACGACCCGGCGGTCGCGGAGATGATCCAGCGGGAATCCGAACGTCGGTCGAAGGCCACGTTCGTGATGCACCTTCCGGTCGGCCGCCTCGTCGTGATGACGGGCGAGGACGCGTCGATTGCGGCCCTCTTCCGGAGGGCGCCCGGCAAGGACGTGGTCTCGGTCCTCACGAAGACGGTCGAGGCGATCGAGGAGAACAAGGCCGCGGCGACGAAGACGTTCGGGAACGAGAAGCTCGCGGGCAAGTACGCCGAGGCCCTGCTGAAGCTCCTCCAGAAGACCTCACTCTGAGATCGCCCGCGTGAGCTGGAACCGTCCGTTGGTGCGGATCAGGGCGTAATAGCCGTGCTCGTGCCGCGTGCGGCGCATCTTCACGCACCGCAGGCGCAGCTGGACGTCCGTCTCGCCCTTCTCGAAATGCCGGAGGACGAGGATGCCGTCCGCGAGGAACTCCTCGTCGAAGGACGAGAGCTTGCCGTTGTTCCCCGTCGGGACCTCGGAGATCAGGAAGCACGTGGCTCCGAGGGACTTCAGGAAGCCGAAGAAGTGGAACAGGTCGCGGCGCGGGTGCTCGAGGTGGCTCAGGCTGTACAGGGCCGCCAGGCTGTCGATCGCGACGAGGTCGAAGCGGTTCACGCGGACCCGCTGGTCGATGTACTTCCGGAGGACGTCGAGCCAGTTCTTCGACAGTTCCTCGTCCTTGTGTTCCAGGCGGATCTTTCCGATGTCAAGGACGTACAGCTCCATCGCGTCCAGGCCCGTCATGCCGAGCTCCGACATCGCGGCCCGGAGGTCCTCCTGGCTCTCCTCGAGGGAGATGTACAGGGCCTTTGACCCGGCCTTCACGTTCTCGTAGAGCATGGAGAAGGTGAGGGCGGTCTTCATCGTGCCCGGTGAGCCGGCGACGAGGACGATCGACCCGCGCGGGATGCCGCCCCCGAGGGCTTCGTCGAAGCCCTCCAC
>WNGC01004187.1_pt1 | contig 12011 bp, 11 predicted proteins | sample 5400051 | NCBI WGS metagenome assembly WNGC01 (sample SAMN13153368, study PRJNA577476) | soil metagenome | isolation source: 20 cm soil or saprolite under grassland replicate 2 | place: USA:California | collected 2016-06-15 | reverse complement strand
CGCACAAATCCCATTCTCGACCTGGGAAACTGCGTCCTCGTGCGTTAGCGTCCAATGACTTCCATCTCGCGTCAGCCCACAAATCCATTTGATGCGCTGATGTGAGCCCGTTCGCTCAGTCCTCACGATGGATCGTATATGGAGGTATCGAGCCATGGTTCCTAGCCTCCCGACGATTCCAAACCCGTGGATATCGGGTCGTTTTCCACAGAGGCTCTATCACCTGGGAAGGAAGGCCAATCCAGCAAACACTGTGTGTTCGGCTAGGGTTTGTACCCTAGCCAGAGACCTGAGGGGGCTATAGGTGTTCCTGCTGGACAAGATTTTGCAGGCTCCTGATCCGGCGATACTGGACTGTTCAAATCGAGTCCATTTCTCCGCTCCGATCCGAATCCGGACCCCGATGCCCGAGACAAATGGCAGCGGCAAATTTTCATTCGGAGGGCGGCAGGGAGTCTCGCGGTCTTCAATGCGGGATGGTGGCTGGATGGAATTTTTGCGTACCACACCTCACTTGACAATCAGAAGTATAATTTGAGGCGTCGGAAGGCCAAGCCAGATTCCGGCTCAGTCGTTCCGACCGCGTAGCCCCTCAGGAAAACCTACACGCTGGCTAGCAGTGCACCAGCCCCCAGCCTTCGACTGGCTGCACCGTCATCCAGACAAATAAGACTCGAAAGGAGAATTTCAAATGTCCCCACAGTCCGCCACAGCGCTGCAGCCCGTCAAAGGACCAGCACAGACGAGTATCTTCAACCGGATGGAGGAGCTTCACCATGCAATTGCCCGAAGAGCGTTCGAGATTTTTGAAGGCAAGGGCCGATGGCCCGGTCGTGAATTGGATGATTGGCTGCGTGCTGAATCCGAGCTGCTTCACCCCATGCACCTTGAACTCATGGAGTCGGATAACCATGTTACCGTTCGGGCCGAGGTACCTGGTTTCAGCGCCAAGGAGCTTGAAATTAACGTCGAACCTCGACGCTTGACCATCAGCGGAAAACGCGAAACCAAGGACGAAGCCAAGAAGGGCAACACCGTTTATTCCGAGTTGTGCGCAGGCGAGATTTTGCGGGTAGTTGACCTGCCGACAGAGGTCGATATTTCCAACGCGGCCGCGACGCTGAAGGACGGCATCCTTAACATCAAGATGACAAAGACTCCGACTCCGAAGTCAGTTCGCGTTGAACTGAAAACTGCTGGTTAAGGAACGCCAAAGGGAACGAGGAGACTTTTGTGCCCCAATCTGACTTGGGTCCCTTTCCAAGCTGACGGGATTCCGTAGAATTCTTTCGCGCTGTTGAAGCGCTACCAGCAGCCCAAGTGCTTTGCCGTAGGCTGCTATCGCTCCAGCTAGACTGTGAAATTCTGGAGAGTCCTTCGCAGCCTTCCTGTCCATGGCGAATTACTGAATTGGGCCAAAATTAGGTGTTTTTTCGGGTTGCTTCGCCGCGCAACGCCGGCGCGCCCTTGACCGCTGCGGGCCGTTCTGAGAGAACACCCCCTTCCAAGAGGGAAAGGGGCAGAGTGAAAAGTAACCAGACCACCGCTGTTTTGGCCCCTTTTTCCACCGCCATCGACACATGATTCATTTGATTGTCACCGTCGTCCGGCTTGCACGCCCGGGAGGCCTCCGTTCCGTCCTTGCCGAGTCGCAGCAGTTCGCAAAACCGTTTAAGGCTCTCACTGGCAGGGACGGCGCCATCTCGTGCATCCGCATTAGCCAAGAAGCGGCGCGTCGTCTAGCAGGTAAGTGTCTTCGGCGCCGCCAGGGGCATAAGCCCAAGCGCCGTAAGAGCGCCAGCCAGAGATCGATCGGCCAATTTTCTCTCGCACCCACAAGATAAGTCCTTCATGCTGTCGCTGGGATGGCCAGTATTGCGCAGCGCGCTAAAATGCCCGGAATGCGAGGGTCGATTAAAAAAGATGCCGGAGCCGGGCGAACCGCTAGGGCCTGTTTTTGGATTCTGGCCGACATCCATCAGTGAAGGCGGGTGGATGGAATGAGGGAGGATGAAATGAAACCGACAACGGAGTTGAAGCTGCGACCCTATCATGAGTGGCCGCCCTGTGACGGACACCCGCGACCTGCCGTATTTCCCGAGCTTGCCAAAATACTGGAGCGCGGAACGATCACCGTGTTTCTTGACCCGATAGAAAACGACTACTTGCCCAAGCCGGACAGCAGTGCTCTCCCACGGTGCGACAGACCTCTGTTCTGGGCCATCGCTGAGCCCCGGCTCAGAGGATGGGTATGCCATCACTGCATAGAAGTGAATTAGGTGCGGCGTGGGAACACATGATTGAAATCGCAGACCAGGGAAGCAAATGCAGCAAGTTTGCTGTAGGTTTGGATGGGACAAGCCGCATTAGCTCGTCGCAAAAATCAGTCGAAAAGATTATATGTGGCGGGTCCCCGTGGGTTCGGACTGTGCCTTGTTTTCCCCGCCGAGATCCTGAGTTTCTTGCGAGGCCAGGCCTACCAGGTCCTCCTCATTCGTGCGTCTCGCGCCGCATTGCGGGCATGTCCAAAGGCGGAAGCTTGTCTTTTCCGGATGGATTTCCGCGAGATACATCGGCATCCCGTCAAGGAAACATCTGACTTTGGGCAGCATGTCCATCTCATCCCCGTTTCCGTTCTGGCTCAGCATGAAGTATCCACGATGGGTGTTGTAGCGGACGAGACAATCGGGCTCCGTACAGCCATACGTGGTCGCTTGAGTTGCGTCATCCCCGTTATTCAAGAAGCTCCGATTCAACCTCATTTCCAGAAGATGTTCGTGACAAAGCGGGCGAAGGTCTTTGCTCGGCTGAGTAGCAGGCATATCCCCTCCTCCAGGACACCTCCAAACGTGCTTCTGCCGGACACCGTGAGTCAGTGGAACACGCTAGGTCCGTTAGGTTTTGGAGTTGTACCCCAGTACGTAAATTCATATGCCAGCGACTTACGGTTGTCAAGAGTCTATTCCCTGAAGGTGCATGCGGGATTAGCGTCGTCTTGAGGAACACCGCATTGCCGTTCTGTCCTGAGCGAACTGCCATAATCAGCGAACGATGCCCCAAAGCCACACTAAGCTACCCCTTGACACTCGACAGGAACCGATGGCATTCTCTTGTCGAATGCCGAGGGGAGAGATGAAGCAATCTACCGATCTTCTGCAAGGGACGCTCGACTTGCTGATCTTGAAGTCGCTGGCGCTTGCCTGCACAGATTGGAATACAAAGGCTGGATTAAAGCCGACTGGGGTGTTTCCGAGAACAATCGTCGCGCAAAGTTCTACTCACTCACTCGTGCAGGGAAGAAGCAACTACAGGCCGAAATGGAAGATTGGAATCGACTCACAAACGCAATAGCCCTCGTGTTGGAGCGAGTCTGACAGGCCACGAATGCTCACCGAATTTCTAACACGTCTCCGGTTTCTGGTCGCACGCAAGGGTCCCACCGATGTAGATGAGGAGCTACGATCTCACCTCGAACATCTCATCGAGACGAACATAGCCGCAGGGATGTCCGCTGAAGAAGCGCGGCGACACGCGGCAATCGCTTTCGGAGGGGTTGAACAGACACGCGAGGAGTGCCGTCAACAAGCGCCTGGATGGCTCGCGGAGACTGTTGCCCAGGACGTGCGCTATGGCTTACGCATGCTCCGGAAAGATCCGGGCTTCACGCTCGTGGCTGTCCTGACCCTTGCGCTCGGTGTCGGCGTGAACACAGCAATGTTTACAGTGATCCGAGCAGTGCTCCTGAAGCCGTTGCCATACCGTGATCCGGGCCGACTGGTGCGTCTCGTGCTGACCGTCCCCAATCGCACCATAATTGATCAAGCATTCAACGAACTGCGATTTGAGGAGATGCGAGCCACCGCTAAGTCCTTCAGTGAATTGGGAGCCTTCGGACCGCTAGAGAATTTCACTCTTTCCGGTGGCAGTGAGCCTGAGGTTGTGAATGCTGCTCGCGTCTCCGCGAATTTCCTGGCGATTCTAGGCACGGAGCCCATGCTTGGACGCAGCTTCCTTCCAGAAGAGGACAAGCATGGAGGGGATCCTGTGGCAATGATCAGCAGCGAGTTATGGTGGCGCCGATTCAACGGTGATCCACATGTCGTCGGTAAATCGGCCACGGTTGATGCGGTCCCGTACACAATTATTGGCGTCTTGCCAGCGGGTTTTGCCTTTCCGACGGCTGACGTAGACATTTGGGTGACCCGCCCGTCCGAATGGTCGGCGCTTCCATCTGGAGCTTGGCGCACGGTAGGTTTATTGAAGGGTTTCGCCCGCTTGAAGCCGCAAGTCAGCTTCGAACAGGCGCGCGCTGAGATGAATGTACTACAACGACGCTACGCTACCGCTCATCCCAATCCCAATGACGCAGATCCACGTGTAACCATGAACGTAGTGCCGTTGAGGGATCAAATAGTAGCCAATGTCCGCCCGATGCTCTGGATGCTGTTTAGTGCGGTGGGGTTTTTACTTCTGATCGCTTGCGCCAACGTGGCTAGTCTGTCTCTTGCACGGGCGACGACTCGCTCCCGTGAGTTCGCAGTAAGGGCAGCAATAGGTGCCACGCGCGGTCGACTCCTTGCCCAACTACTGGCGGAGGGCCTGATACTTGCGACCATTGGAGGAATTGGTGGTCTCTTCTTGGCGAAATGGAGTTTGCATTCCATCGTCCGCATTGAGGCACTTCATCTGCCGCGCGTCGCAGAGATTCGCCTGGACAGCATAGTCCTCGCATTCACATTGGCGCTTTCCATCGCGACTGTCGTTCTATTCGGGCTTTTCCCGTCCCTCTCGGTGTCGCGGCCTGATGTAGCGGGGATATTGCGGGGGAATGTTCAGGGAGACCATGAAGCATGGAAACTGCTTGGCAGTCGTGGGCTGCTAGTAATAGGACAAGTCGCTCTATCGACGGTGTTGCTCATCGGTGCGGTGCTTCTTCTGAGGAGCTTCGCTCGCCTGCACAGCGTCGACCCAGGATTTCGACCATCGAATCTCCTCACCGTAAGACTCGCTCTACCCCGCGCACGATACGACACAGACGTAAAGAAACACGCTTTGTTCCAGGAATTGATGCGGCGCTTGGCAGCCATTCCCGGCGTACGCAGCGCCTCCGCAGCACTCTCGCTTCCCACGAAAAACCCCTTGTACACCAACATAATGAAAGTCGAGGGAGTCCAACTCACCGACCAGGATTACGGGCTGTCAGACATACAACTGCAGAGCATTACACCAGGATATTTCGAGAGTTTAGCCATTCCGCTGCGGCAGGGCCGCGAATTTACCGAACAGGACAACGATTTGGGCGCCCCACCGGTGGTGATACTTAATGAGAGCTTGGCTCGCCTCCTCTGGCCTGACTATCCACGAACCATAGATCTGATTGGTCGGCACATTTGGGAGGGTGCCGATAAGATGATCGGCGAGCTGAAGATTGTAGGCGTAGTAGGCGACGTGCACGAACGTGGGCTGACCAGCCAACCTCGGCCCGAATTTTATGTACCGTTTGTGGTCCATCCTCCCCAAAGGGTCTACTTGGCCGTGCGCTCTCAGGCCGATCCGCTGAGCCTGGCCACCGTCGTTCGCAACCAAGTGCTGGCGATTGATAGCGACCAGGCCATCTCAGACGTGCATACGATGGAAGACGTAATCGATGAATCTGTAGGGCAGCAGCGCTTAACAATGCTGCTAGTCAGTTCGTTTGCTATCCTCGCCCTGCTACTGGCCATCGTTGGCATTTTTGGCCTTGTTGCCTACTCTGTATCAGTACGAACGCAAGAACTAGGTATCCGACGGGCATTGGGGGCACAGCGGAGGGACATCCTGGGGCTCGTGCTCGGCCAAGCCTTTACACTAGCTTTTCTTGGGGTTGGGCTCGGCCTCGTCGCAACATTCGCGCTAACGCGACTGATGAAGGATTTTCTGTTTCAAATAAGTGCCACTGATCCGGCTACGCTCGTAGGAATAGCGCTGCTGTTTTTTATCGTGGCCTTGCTGGCCAGCTTCATTCCGGCTGAGCGGGCAACGCGGGTCGAACCAATGACGGCCCTGCGCACGGCTTGATCGCGCGATATGCCTTTAATCCCGGCCCCTAGCTTATCGAGTTAAGAGAGCCCACTTACGCACACGCGTCAATGTTCCTCGTGCTGTCACTAAATCGCCACAAGACGGTGCCTTCCGCAGCTGTCACTGCCATCTTCGTGCTGGCGGGTTGCTCGGCAAGGAAGCCCATTGCTCCACCCTACGCTCCGTTTCGGCTCGAGTCTGTAAGGGGTGATTCCGTTCTGCTTACGCCGCCTATTCCGGAGGGCAAGAATGAGTGCGCGTTAGTTAAACTAACGCTCAAGAGCAGTCCTGCGCCCTCGGGAGTTCATTGTTCCGCGGAGAGAGGTCATTTCCGTGTCGAGCAAGCAAATAACGACCCCAGTTCTGTCCACATTACACTGCCAGCCCTAGCGACATGGCTCGGCGATTTAGAAGGCGGCTTCGGCTCCGATGGCAAGGATGAAATCGCAGCACTGTTCGCACTTCTGGGTGATTTAGACAAACTGCAGGAAGCAGGTTGTTTTCCGGACACCAAGCTCTCGATTCGTGATTTCATCCTGCAAAGCCTCCCCATGAAGCCAACCGACAGCCTATTCAATTATTACGGTTACCTCGCAGATCACAGTGGACTGAACCTCAAGCCTGGGATGCGCTTAAAGGTCGAGCACGCCTATTTCCGACCCGCTGAAGAAGGAGAGGAAGAGCACACCGCCAAGCTTTTCCTTGGGGTCAGCACCGCGTACTTCAACCTGCAGTTGACCAGTGATGGCAGGATTCGCTTCCGTCAAAATGGGACTGCCAAGTACACACCGCCATCTCTGGTTCACGGGGTACATGATGAGATCTCAGATCTCGCCATCAGTTCCATTCCGCAGGAGCGTTACTTCCGGCTTCTTTTCAAGACATATCTCGTGCCCCAAAAACACACCCGCTCCACAGCTATCATTGGAGCAACGAAATCCAGCCAATTAGATGAACTCGACAAAGAACTCCGCGCCCATCTTGCTGAGGATTGCAAAAATACCGCAGCAATCTACGGAGCCGTCTGTTTCGGGTTCGAAGGGTTCGTTACGCTTACCCCACAGGTCAAGGTAGAGTTGAACGGAAAAACCAAGTTCATTGATTCGGGAACAAGAATCAAGGACCTTTTATCCCGGTCACAAGCAGACGGCCTCAAATCTCTTAAGATCCAGCGGCAGTTTCTCGATTCCTACTATGATCTGCAGTTCGACCCTGCCGACCCCAATGTGTTATCACTCGCGCTTGTAGCTCGTGATCGAGTGACTTGGTCCAACAGTCCCCGAGCGCTTCATTGAACCAGGAAGGCGTCTCCTATCCCATGGTAAAAAGAAGACGAAAAGTCAACGGTCTCAGCCGTCGCGAAACCCAAATAATGGCCGTTCTTTACAAGTTGGGGAAAGCTAGCGTTGCAGACGTTCTCGATAAGTTACCGGACAGAAGGAACTATTCGACCGTGCGCGCCCAACTTCGGGTGCTTGAAGAAAAACGGCTCGTACGACACGAAACGAAGAAGCTGCGGTACCTCTACGCTCCGACCGTGCCGCGTCAGATTGCGCAGCGTTCCGCTCTCCGTCATATGATCGAAACTTTCTTTGATGGCTCCGTGGAAAATTCGCTCGCTACGATCCTAACTGAAGACAACCCTCCTAGAGCTATTGTAATTGTAAGCGCTCTTGTGCACGTGGTCAGGCTGCGTGGTGCGGATCATTACGTTGACTTATCAAACGAGGCTGACGTGCGCGAAATGAAATCCCTCCTCAGCACTTTTCGGTAGCAACGCTGACTGGCCACTCACAATGGACCATTAACCCGCTGTCGGTAGAAGTGGTCCCACTGCATCATCCGAACTAACTTTCTACTCGAAGAGCGAGGTGTGCGGTTCCGCTCGCCGAGGCATGTGTGGCTTGCGCCCCGCCCCATCACCCCAGAGTCTACGGAACACCTCGACAGTCGAAGGGCCAAGTCCGGCGTATAATGTCGCCTTCCGAATTATGCCGAATTGAGTCTCATAGCCAACCGTCTTTCCTCTCCATAGCTGGCTGTCGAGGCCCAAGCGATGCTTTATTTAAGTCGGCATAATCCCGCGTAAATTGATCCCAGTACCAACTCCTCATAACACGGCGAACCAGAGCCCAGTACCCACTTTTGTGGAAGCTTATAGAACTTCTTGAGAAGTCCTCCTCAAGAAACGAAATTCTGCAAGTTCTGCTCGGACGGGAGGGCCTTTGTGTTCTGTTTCGGTGTCGTCTCCCGTCGAAAGATCGCTGGCCACTGCAAAATCAGGGTAGGCACAACCCAAGCCAGAACGTTACAAATCCAGATCATGCTGGGGTTGGTGCCCGTATCCAACCGGCCAAGGACAGGGATTTCGTCGCGCGATTCGGGTGATCGATGGCTAGGTCGGAGATTATGCCGACTTAATCAAGCATCAGTGTGCGTGGAAAGACAGGAATGGAGGGGAAACGGTGTTGACGACATGGGGGGATTCGGCATAATCCGCGACGCGGCATTATATGCCTTGAACTAAACCGCTACGCAGTATGGGTAGTGCTACAGTCGTCTTGTCCTGACAGGTTGTCCTCGCCGCTGCTTCAGTTCCCTCTCCTTTGCGAAACCATGGCGTGGCTGTTTGCAGCCTATTCCATCTCGCAAAGGAGATTTCCATGACTTCTCTTCGGCAGCGCATGATCGAGGACCTGCAGGTCCGGAACCTTGCCGCGAACACCCAAGACTCTTACGTCCGGCAAGTCTCGCTCTTCGCCCGATACTTCAATCAGTCACCCGAACTGCTAGGACCGGAGCAGATCCGCGCCTTAGCTCTATTTGACGAACGAGAAGAAACTGGCAACCGGCTCCATCGTGATCGCCGTTTCCGACCTGCGCTTCCTCTATAACGTGACGCTCAAGAAAGGCTGGAGCTTCGAGGAAGTCATCCCCGCACCCAAGAAGCCCCAGAAGCTGCCTATCGTACTGAGCCCCGAGGAAGTTCTTGCGTTTCTGGACTGCGTCCGGAGCAGGAAACATCGTGCTATCTTGACCACCTGCTACGCCGCCGGCCTTCGTATCTCCGAGGCCATTGCGCTCACCCCTTCCGCGATCGACAGCAAGCGCATGGTCATCCGGGTCGAGCAGGGTAAAGGGAGAAAAGATCGCTTATGCGCCGCGGTCCAAAATGCGTAGTGATTGTTGGCAAATGCCAGAATCATGATTCGCCGCTCTTGAACCTTCTTGTGAAGACTGACCCACTCGGAAAGATCACCTTGGCGATCAACAATCACCTTGTCCCAAGTTGTCCTTTTTTCCTCGATCCCTTTCCGGTCCCCCAAACCACCGAACGTAAGTGAAGTTAGACGTTATTAGATCGAATTTGTCCTTCATCTCCCACGGCCGCGGCATCCAGCCTTGATCAATTAGCGTGAGAGCGACGCCGTGCTCTCGCAACACATCTCCACAGTGTCGAAGTGCTGCGCGTAGTAGCTGAGGTAGTCGGCGGGTCGCAAACCCCTCGGATAGAACGATCCCTGCCATCCAGTGGCCGTGAACGACGAGGTCCCGAGGAGAATCGGCGGATGGTTCACGGAAGAGAGTATAGCGCCCACCCTCGCCGGTTCGTCGTTTTGGATTGCTCAGAACTTGCCAGGTCATGCGAAGCCAGGATATTGCTCTGTTCATCGACCAATCGGAACCAGTCACGGTTGGAACGATTACTCATAACGAAGCGCGACTAGGGGATCGGTTCGCGCCGCGCGGCGGGCGGGCAGCAGACAGGCGGCTAGGCCGACGAGCAGGATAATAGAAATCACGGCAGCAAATGTCGATGGATCCGTGGTTGAAACACCGGAAATTTGGCTGGCGAGAAAGCGCACGAGTGCATAGCTCCCGAGAAGCCCGGTGAAAATGCCAGCCGCTACCAGACGGAGGCCGTTGAGAAGCACGAGCCGAAGAATGCTTCTCTGTTGTGCTCCCAGCGCCATGCGAATGCCAATTTCGTGGGTGCGCAGGGAGACGCTATAGGCCATCACGCTAGAAATGCCAATTATGACGAGCAGAAGACCAATGCTGGCGAAGGAGCCAAAGGTGACAACTTCAAATTGTGGTCCGCGGTAGAACTCTCGCAGCGAGCCTTCGAGTGTTCCTGATGCTGAGATTCCAACATTTGGATCAATCGCCCGCACTTCCTGGCCAACGGTTTTCAAAATCAGTGTTGGGTCAGAGGCTGTCCTTGCCATGAAAGTCCGCCAGCTATATCCCTGAACGCTATAGGGGATGAAGGCTTGGGGAAGGGCTTCCCAAGCGGGGTTGTCAAAGTTGCGAGTCTTGTAGTCCCGCACGACCCCAATGATTTCGAAATAAGTGTCGTGCGGCGCATCCAAAAAGGTCCGGTCGAGAACGTCCATCTTGATTCGTCGGCCGAGCGGGTTTTCGTTCGGAAAATACTGGCAAACAAAAGCCTGATTTACGACCATAACTTGGCGAGCAGCACTCACATCGTCTTCGGAGAACAATCCGCCGCGAATCAAAGGCCGGCCGAGCATTTGGAAATAACCTTCGCTAACCGACTCAAGTGTGGTCTGCCAACGTTCCGTGTGAGGCTTGCCGGGAATGATCGTGTCGCTCCATTCGTCTTGCAGCGGGGGTTCCTCAATCGATTCGGAAACGGAGATCACGCCGGGAAGAGCACGAAGCCGGTCGAGGATTTGCCGAGTGAGGGCATTTTTCTTTTGCCGAGTGACATCGACATCGGTGTTATATGCCTTGGGCAGAGAGAGACGAAAGTAGAGAACGTTTTGGGGATCGAAACCCAGGTCCACGCGTGTCAGCACAAGAAAGCTGCGCATCAAGAGGCCAGCGCCCATCAACAAGACGATAGAGAGAGCAACCTCGCCAATCACCAGAGAGGCCCGCAATTTGCCATGACGAAAAGTCGTTCCAACGCCTTTGCCGCTGCCCGTGAGCCGCGGCTGCAAGTTGCCGCGCATCGTGTGGAGAGCCGGGGCAAGACCGCACAGGATCGTCGTCAGAAGCGTTATGCCCAGTGCTAACAAAAGAACTGGCACACTCATGTGAATTAGGGTTTCGTCTGGGAGTGTTCCAGCAGGGATGAGCGCCACGACAATTTTCAAAGCAAAATACGCCAATGCACAGCCAGCGATTGAGGCAGCGGCAGCAAGCACAAAGCTCTCTGTAAACAATTGTTGGATAAGGCGAGCGCGGGAGGCACCCAGTGTGGAGCGCATGGCCATTTCTCTTTCGCGCGCGGTCGCACGTGCCAACAAGAGGTTCGCAACATTGGCACAGGCGATTAGTAGCAAAAGCAGGACAGCGGCGAGCAAGCCATATATTGTTTTCTTGAATCCCCCGATAAGACTGTCGAGTAGAGTTTGCGGCACAATCGCGAATTTTTCCGGGAGTGGAAATGGTCCGCCAGGATTGGCCTTCTGGTAGCGGTGCGCAATGGCATCAAGATCGGCTCCTGCGGCCTGCACGTTCACACCCGGCTTAAGGCGTCCCATAACTGAAGCGTCGCTCCGTCCGTCACTCATTGGCAGCCAGAAGTTGGCCCTAAACGCGTTGAACCGCGAAGGCATGATTCCGACCAGAGTTGTGGGCTTGCCGTTGAGAATGAAAATTTTGTTGAGAATGTTTGGATCGCCGCCGAATTCCGATTGCCAGACGTGGTAGTTCATCACGAACACTGGCGGAGCATCCAGGCGGCCATCATCAGGCGAGAGGGTGCGCCCGAGGAGCGGCGGAACGCCCAGGAAATCGAATGTGTTGGCCGTGACAGTCTCACCTCTCGGCCAGTAGCGGATGGATTTGCCGTTGTCGTACTGGAGGCGTATGCCGTTATAGGCGATGGTTTCCTCAAACACGTGGTTTTGTTCGCGAAAGGCACGGGTTTCGTCCGGCAAGAAAAAATCGCGCCCTTTCCATCCACCAACATTTGCGAG
>WNGC01002163.1_pt1 | contig 12014 bp, 10 predicted proteins | sample 5400051 | NCBI WGS metagenome assembly WNGC01 (sample SAMN13153368, study PRJNA577476) | soil metagenome | isolation source: 20 cm soil or saprolite under grassland replicate 2 | place: USA:California | collected 2016-06-15 | reverse complement strand
CCGAAGTGACAGTGATCGAATCTCACCGCGTGTGAATCTCCCATCAGTTTAATGGCTCCACTGCCACTGTCGTCACTAACCGCCCCGGGGCTGAACGTAATGCCACTTACGCGATATGATTTCCCATTAACTGACTCAAGTTTTATGATTGTACCGTTTTCTTGTAAAGCTCTATTAACATTGTCAATGATGATCGTTTGGTCGTTGGCTGTTCCATTAACCGTGTCTGTCGTGGTCTGTCCAATTATTGTGATCCCCTTAGTAACAACAAGGGTCGAAGTCCAGGCGGCTGTTCCAGCAGGAATCACTACGGTGTCGCCGTCCGCGGCAGAGTTTATTGCGACCTTAACATCAGCAAGGGAAGAACTGGCACCGTTAATGATTGTTGCTTGCGACGTGCTAGAAGCAGCTGCGAAAAGCAGCGCGGCAAGGAGCGAACTCAGAAAGGGATTCAGGGTTGATCTAAACGGTGAATCAGTAGGCCGATGGCGTTTCGTGCCAAGGACAACGCCCCTGTGGGGGTTATTCTTCGACATAAGCAAATTCCACGTCCTTTTCCGAAGTCGCAACCCCGACAGATGATTCTGCAACAGTGAGGTGAGTTCGCGGGTAGTTCAGAGCAATAATATAGAAAACAAACCAGACAGGATGAAGCGTTTTGAAGGCCGCTTCCGTCCAGTTGTACAGTACCACTGCTGCGAGGAAGCCCAATCGATATCGACCCCATTCAAAATTTCGAAAAAGCTCCGAACGTATTTTCCAGAATGTTGCAATGATCAGCGCAATCAGGATGAAGAGTCCAATTAACCCCAGGGTTAAATAGGTTTCCAAATAGCCATTATGAGCCTCATTTGGAATAAAATAGAAAATTCCCTTCAGCTGCTCCGGCCATTTCCCCAACCAGAAGCTTTCAAATCCCGTCCCAAGAATCGGATTGGTATCAAGTTTTAGAAGGGCTGCCCAGAGTTCTGTTCTTCCCGACAGGCCGGAGCCCCGACCCAGAGACTGGGACAAATTCGCTGAAACCCCAAACGCCAGTTGTGCTGCGGCAAGGAGAACTAATGCTGCTAACATGTACGTCCCAATGAAATTTTTGTTTATGGAACGGATCCCGACAAACACGACAACCAGTGCTCCTATCAAAAAAGATATGAAAGATGTGGCACTATGCGCCTGTGAGAAAAGCCACCAGATACCGATCAAGAACCCGCCGATCAGCCGAAGCTCGTTGCGCCTCCAAGTGCTCCGCTCAGTTTGCCAGGTTTGCAGCAGGTACCAGAAGAAAAAGAAACCCAGGATCAGGCAATCATAACCAAGGTCATTCTTACTTGTAGTGATGCCGTTGTTAAACGCATCACCTGTCCACTCATCGAATCCACGGCCCAACTCAGGATAGTATTTGATGAATAGAATCGAAATCGGAACTATTACGTAAGCGCATCGCTTCATCAATCGTATGAGCGATTCTTCAGGATCCGGTTCCGTAAGGACGATCAGCGCCATGATCGGAAGACCAAGAGTTTTGAACCACCGCTTGAAAGCCACGAAGGGAAAATCAGACCAGGCGATGGAGATGAAACAGTACAGGAAGAAAACGATGAGCCAACCGTTGTTGCGAATAATTTCTGAAAGACTGACTTGCCTCTTATTAAGGACATAAAGGCCCGCCGCGATCAGGACAAAGAAAACCCAGGCGTCCAGCGGACTTCCCTCTTCCAATGATTGCGCGCCGGCGACGGGTAGGCCGAAGATGTTGAGCCATGCGGAAAAGCTTCTTGAGCAAGTGATCAGCAGCCAAATAAGTGGGAGCCAGAGGGCGCCGCTGACATCGGGGCTTTCCCGAATGTCTCGTCTGAAAAGGAAGATCATGAAGGCGAGCGTGAGAAAAAGGGCTAGGGACGGCGTCAGATGAACGCCGAACAAGCTGGCAATGTGAGGTTCGACCAGATTCACAGATTAGGAATTCTTGAATTGCGTGAAGACTACCATTGGTTTAAGCCCGGCAATAAAGCGAAGAGCGACATCAAACCAGCGCATAACCGCCGATCTCAAGGCGCTGGAGCATCAACTGGAATTCGCCGCCCATCAGAAATTCAGCTTCTGCCTGAACGACCGGGTGAGTCATGAGTTCCACATTGCTTGATTTCGCCAACGCGGCGACTCGATTTAGTTTGTTCTCCCGCATGCATTGCGTCAGATCAAAGAAGTAATCAGGAAGTTCGTATCTCCGAGCCAGCCAGCGATCCACAAGCTCTCGATAGGTTCGGTTTAATAAGCTCTTTTCACCGGGCCAGAACGAGAAATTGCGGCGCATTTTCATACCAGCTGGAATCACTTTGGTCAGGAGCATGTTGGCGCAAAGATGCATGTGATGATGTCCGTCAATGTGAGACGGCGGTCTTCCAAACAAGTGGACGAACTCCGCTGCCTGCGCTTCGTATGAATAGGCGAATTCTCTTCGCAGAAATGGATTATACAGGAGCTGGGCATACTTGTTCCCCATCAGATAGCGGGTAGTCCTTCCATGATATTCGCCTAGTTTGACCGGATGATTCTGTCCCGTGAAGGACTCATCAAAGTTGAGATGCAATCCCACATCCAATTCACTTTCTTTTGCTAGCTCGGCAGCGCGCTCGGAATCCTCCATGAAGACCATCGCACTGACAGACGTGATTCTCCCTTCCCGATAACATTCGATTGCGGCATCAGTCTCAGCCACCGACCGCCCAAAATCGTCCGCGTTGATGATCAGCATTTTGGAGAGAGATCGCAGAGATCAGAAGTCAGCGACGCTCTGCAAATTGAATCACTTTTGCTGGGATGCTATCCGGTTCTTGAAACTCTTGAAAGAAACTGGCGATACACTCAACGACGCGAGTGATCATCTCCTTCGTTATCTCCGGATAGATCGGCAGGGATAAGATGCGTGATTGATTAAAGCAGGCGACCGGAAAATCTTTCGGAATATGGCCGAGATGAGCGTAAGCGGAATAAAATGGCAACGGCCTGGGATAGTTCAAAACCGCGGCTATTTCCGCCCGGACGAGATACTCCATTAACGCGTCCCGGTTTTCTGTGCGGATGACATAGAGATGGTAAACGTGGTCACGGTCAGGACCGATTTTCGGTGTGATAACGTCCCCGGCGTCTTCGAGAAGCTCATCATAACATGCGGCAACACAGCGTCGTGCCTCGGTCCATGCAGGTAAATAGGGCAATTTCGCGTTTAGGATGGCCGCTTGTAGGCCATCCAGGCGGCTATTGATCCCTTCCATCATGTGATCGCCTTCTCCACCATCCCGGGCAAATGCCGTCATCCATTCGGCAAGTCGATCGTCATTAGTCACAACGCATCCAGCGTCGCCGTAGGCCCCCAGGTTTTTACCTGGGTAAAACGAAAACGTCGCAGCGTCTCCAAAAGTTCCAACGTATCGCCCCTTGTATCTGGCAAGATGCGCCTGGCCACAATCCTCTACGACCCAAAGATTGTGCCTTCTGGCGATCGCCATGATCGCATCCATGTCCGCTGCCTGCCCATAAAGATGGACTGGGATAATGCCAACGGTGGCGGGTGTGATCTTTCGTTGGATATCGCCGGGGTCAATCGTGAACGTCTCCTCATCTATGTCACAGAATACGACCCCGCCGCCCGCCTGCGTGATTGTTTCCGATGTTGAGATCGAGGAATGTGCCGACGTGATGACTTCGTCGCCGGGCTTTACCCGAAGTCCCCGCAGGGCAATGTAAATCGCGTCTGTCCCATTCGCACAGGAGATACAATGCTTCACGCCAAGCGCGCTTGCCCATGCCTGCTCAAAGGCGTCCACGTGCCGCCCGCCAATGTAAGCCGACTCCGCGATGACTTCGGCAATCGCGCCGTCGATCTTTTGCTTGATCGTTAGGTACTGCGCGTGCAGGTCCAGAAAGGGGATTTTCATTGGCCAGAAGTCAGAGGACAGAGAACGGATGTCAGAGGTTCCCCGCGTTAGAGCCGACGGAGAAGGCGCGCTGGATTGCCTGCGTAAATTCCTGGAACGGTAATGTCCTTGGCAACAACTGCGCCGGCTCCAATAACCACTTGATCGCAGATCGTCACCGGAAGGATTGTGGCATTTGTTCCGACACTTACACGCTTCCCAAGTCTGGTCGGCCGCCAAAGGTCTGGCTTGCCGGCAGGGCCTCCATCGGCGAAGCGATCATTAATGAACATCGCACCATGAGAAATGAAGCAGTCATCTCCAATAGTGACGAGTTCACAGATGAATGCGTGCGATTGAATCCTGCATCGGTTGCCGATCGTCACTCCCTTTTGTATCTCCACAAACGGACCGACGAAGCTGCCATCTCCAATCGTGCACCCATAAAGGTTGACTGGCTGGACCACCGTGACGTTTTCACCGAATGTTACGTCGACAATCCCTGCGTGACGGATTTCTGCCTTTGGCACAAGGCTCTCGCCTGATGGCTGAGTCAAAGAAACGTGGGTAGTCAAGAACAGACGTGGCGAGTTATCCAAAAGCGGCTGCGAGCCACTTCGGAACCGTACTCTATCGATTTCGTCCCGCCGCGAACTTTATGGGATTCTGTCGCTTCTCGGTAAGAAGCGTCCCATATGCATTCAGAAGATTGGTTCCAACCTTCGACCACTGTAACTCTTCTTCAACCCGGCAGCGACCGTAAGTCCCCATGCGCTTCTGAAGTTCTGGTTGGTCCATCAGTTGGGCGATAGCTGCCGCGAATTCAGTTTCGTTGTTCGGTTCAACATAGATGGCAGCGTCTCTAGCAGAAAATCGGGTTTCTTTCAGATCGAAAGAGACGATCGGCTTTGCCGACGCCATGTATTCCATCACCTTGATCCACGTGGACACGTCGTTCAACGGGCTGGACGGATCCGGGTCCACGCAAATGTCGGCAGCCGCAAGGTTGGCTTGCAAGTCTTCATCGGAGATGAAGCCTGTTAATTCAACGCAACCATTAAGTTGCAGCTTCCTAGCCAGATCACGCAAATCTTGCAGTGAGTCTCCGGTGCCCATTATTACGCAATGAAAATCCGAACGTTTCAAACCATGCAGCAAATGGCGTAACGAACGAAGCAGGTAATCGACACCATCTTGTGGATTTAGGCTGCCAACGTAGCATAGGATGGTTTTATTCATTCCTTTCAAGCGGGCGCTCGGCGCGGCCGGAGTCATTCGCATTTGGTTCGGCCCATTTCTTACAACCAAGACACTGGCGGGTTTCTTATTCGCCCGCTCAATTTGTATTTGTTTATACGATTCGTTCGTAGCGATCGTGACATCAGCAAGTTTCAGGCTGCACCACTCAAACATTCTTAGGAACCGGGTGTAAACTCCTTCCCCTGCGCCATAACGGGACCGGTAAAGCTCCGGGCAGAGATCATGCTGATCGAAAACAAATTTCTTTCCGAGTAGCTTGAAAGGGATCGCCGCTAAAAAGAGAGTATCGGGCGGGTTGTGGGCGTGCATTACGTCGAAGCCGCGCCTCACAAAAATATATGTGCTAACAAGAAAGCAAGCTGAAGTGAAGTAGACGTATTCTACAACATAACCAAGAAAGGATTTCAACCTAACGAAAAGCAGATTCAATCGGCTACCATTTCCAGCCACCGTCTTTTTAAACAGCTCCAACGTCGGTACGCGATAAACTTCTATACCATTCCAGGTTTCGCGCGCCGCCTGGCGCTGGTTCCGAAGTGCGATCACCGCCAGCTGGTAACCCGCATCAGCGAGTAAACGTGCCTCATTCGCGACACGAGTGTCCTGTGGGAAATTATTTTCGACCCACATAAGGACTTTGGTTGGAGATCGCATCATGATTGGACTGCTTTGTGGCCGTGCTACCAGCAGATGCCTTGATAATTTGGAGAACCCTTCACGGCTTCGCGGGGTAACCGAATCAAATCAATAATCACCTTTGAATCGCCATTATTGGCTACAGCTTCCTGAATCTTGGAATTATTTTTGCCAACTACGACTACATCGCTGGCTTCGATAGCTTCCCTTGGAGAGGAAACCATCAGCGACGAGATGTGAGGTATGGCTTGCTCGATGTAATGCTTGTTCGCACCCACGAGTCTCGCCAAAGCGACTTCTTCGTCGTAGATAGCCAACTTATATCCTTTGCCGATCAAGGTTTCGATCAATCCGACGATGGGACTTTCACGAAGATCGTCAGATCCGCCTTTAAAACTGAGGCCCAGCACTCCAACACGGTTTGTTCCTGTATGACGGATTAAATTGAAGGCTAGCTCGATCTGTTTCCGATTTGTTTCGAGCACAGCACCGAGCACCGGCAGTTCCAGATCCAGCTGCTTCGCCTTGTAAAGAATAGCACGAAGGTCCTTTGGCAAACAGGAGCCACCGAAAGCAAATCCGGGCCTGAGATAATAGGGAGAGATGTTCAGCTTCGTGTCTTTGCAGAAAATCTCCATCACTCTGTGGCTATCAATACCCATGGCCTTACTGAGATTCCCGATCTCGTTCGCGAAACATACCTTGAGTGCGTGAAATGCGTTCGAGGCATACTTGATCAACTCAGCCACCGGAATGGAGGTACGCTCCACGGGGACTTTCAGGCTGGAATACAGAGCGGCAACTTGTTCCGCAGCACGATCGGCACAGGCGCCGATGATCGTGAAGGGAGGATGATAGAAATCATAAATAGCCGTGGTTTCACGCATGAACTCGGGATTCATGCAAACGCCGAAATCTTTTCCATCCTTTTTACCAGATTCTTGTTCGAGCAAAGGCCGCACCACATCGTTCACCGTTCCTGGTAACACCGTGCTTCGGACGACTACGACGTGGAAGCTATCTGTTGTTCGCAGCAATGCGCCGATCTGACTTACAACTCTCTTTAGCTGGTCAAGCCCGAGACTGCCGTTGTCATTACTAGGGGTACCAACACAGACTAGGGAAATGTCGCCAAGTCTCTCTACGCGCTGAGTGGCTTGCAGCCGTCCGGCGTCAACCCCACGGCGAATCAATTGTTCCAGGTCCGGCTCGATAATAGGACTTTTTCCCGAGTTAACGAGAGAGACTTTGATCTCTTGTAAGTCCACGCCGGTTACTGAATGACCCATCTCGGCTAAGCATGCTGCAGTTACACAACCTACGTAGCCCATTCCGAAAACTGTGATATCCATAGAAGTTATTTTATATAGTTTTAGCCCTTGCTAGCTCCTTGTGGCCTGCGTTACTCGAGTACAGAACTGAGCCACCTGTCTCGGAGTTGTATTCCAAAAAGCGCCGCTGTAGCGCTGACTCACATAATCCAGAAACGATTTGTAATGAGTAGCTGGATATTCCCTTGATGTTGCGATCGCCTTATCAAAGCACAAATAGTCAGGATGAACGTCAACTAGTGCCATCCCGCCATGTTGGGCGATCCAATCGAGTTTTCGCATCCAGATTTCCGGCGTCTTCTCTTGCAACAGCACGAAGAGCGTGAAGTCTTGAGGAAGAGTATAGGGAAGTTCAATGTAACCCTTGGAAGAAGAGTTGATGGCTGGTTGTTGATGCCTGTTCGAGTCGCCATTTGGATTCGGAACCCAGAAGGGAAAGATCGTGTGGCGACCCTGGGGTTGCGGTTCGAATGGATCCGTATCGAAGGTGGACGCATCGTATTGCACGTCGAGGTCGTGCAGCCAATCGAGATTACGTAACATAAATCCCGATCTGAATCCCGACGCTCCCCACTCGCGGGCGTAGGCGTTGATTCTCGCGGCGCGGCGCATGAACTTGCGACGTGAGGAAAAGAGATGGCCATCGTGTTTAAGATCGTGTATGCCAACCTCGAACCCGTTGGCAGTGAGCTCCTGTCTCAATTCAGTTGGGACGCGGTAGCTCCCTTCTGGGATAAAGTTAAAGGAAGAGCGGAATCCGAGGCGCCGTTCCAATTCCATCAAGGAGCGACATCTATCGAGGCCGACCTCGCTCTCGACGTCGTGCGTCAAAACAAACGCAAATTTTTTGTTCCCCGGCCAACCTGGCCAGTTTCCCGGTGCCCGCTCCGAGCCCGGCATAATAGGCCATACGTCTCCGATTTGCTTGCGTAATCGCATAGCTAGCTTTCGTCGAATCGCCGTTCGAATGAATTGCGGAACGAAAGGCTTTAGCCCGTAATAGATTCTATTGCGTAACATGAGAGGAATAGCGGCCTCCGTGGCCACTAGAAGGGGTGTGAGCACGAAACGGAGCGTTAAAACTTGCGTGCCTCTCCTGTCTCGACTCTTCAAAACCGCGGTGCCGGTCTTCAGCAAGCGCCTCTATCAGCATCGAGACGGGGATCGGAGGACAAGCAGATGTATCAGCAAGAGCGGCAAAAGAGAGAGCATTCGTAGCTTATCAACAATCCCGAGCGTACGGGAAACGAGCTATTGCAAAAATTGCAACCGTGGTTCGGCTGCGATCCGTGCAGCCAATTAAGACTCAGAATCAAGCCACTTCGGGACGTAGGAACGTGCCTTGTTTACCACGACTGCAACATTGTTTCGCTCAGCGACTAATTTGCCATAGCTACGCCTAATGATCTCGCGGTTGTTCTTTTCCGCCTCGACCACTACCAAAAGCTTGTCCATGAAAGCAGCCATTCCCCACGTAGGACTCGTTTGATCTAATGGAGGCATGTCAAAGATGATGTAGTCGAAGTCGCTTGCCTTCATGTTCGGCATCATGTCGAAGAATTTTTTCAAACCGAGCTGCGCCGGACCGCCAGTATTGGACGATCCCACCGTAGCAAGATAGAGATTGTCCGCAGCCGACGCCATGGAACCGGATGGCTTAAGAGCTTTGTTCAAAGGATAGGCAGGCTTACCCTTGAAAAACGGGTGTACCTCCTCCGGACCAAGGTTCACGTCGACCAGAAGCACCTTACCGTCGTTCGTTTCCGAGAGTGAGGCAGCGAGTCCGGCGGCGAGAGTGGAAGCTCCGGCTTCTCCCGAAAAGCCGGCAACCCCGACCAGCTTCGGTTTGTGTGTCAAATGATTGAGCTCGAAATAAAGACCGAGGCGGTCCCGAATTGCGTCACAGTATGGCCGGATGAAATGACCCGCCTCCCAAGGCGCTAACTTGGCGCGGTGCCGTCGCGTTGCGAGCGTCCCCGGATTCGCCGGCGAACCATTCCGAGGCAAGGCGAAGCGTCCGTTTGCATAGGGGATTGAGAGCATCAACGGAATGTGTAACTGCGTCTCCAACTGTAGCGGCCGGCCAACAGTCTGGTTCAAAACCAATCCCCTTAATAACGCGAGCGCTATACCCAAGGCTAGCCCCCCGCCAGCCAGTCCTATGAGAATCTTATCGCGTTTCTTAGTTTCCAAGCCGGGAGGGGATGGACGCTGGACCGCGCTAATGTTGGGCATTTTGGACGGGTCCAAAGCCTCGTCGATCCGCGCCTTTTCGAGTGATGCCGCGAAGTACTTGTAATTCGCTTCGTCCATCTCCTTCTTCCGTTCCAAATCTTCAATCTGCGGACCCAGCTCCGAAAGCTGTTTCGTCCTCCGCTGAACATCGCTAAGCCGGTCCTTAAGCGCCCCGATTTTTGCCTGAGTGCCGACAACCTTTGCTTTTCCGTCTGCCGGTTTTTTCTTTCTCCAAGTCTTTGAGCCGCTGTCGGCCTTCTGACTAACAAGAGCTTGCTGTTCAGCCAGGTCCGCCTCGGCGGCATTCAGTTGTTCCTGGGTTTTTGCGGCCTCCGTGGTGATGGCCGCCGAGCCTTCCTTTAGCGACGTAATTCCTGTTTTCTCCCTCAGCGATTTTAATGCATCCTCCGTTTGATTCAAACGCGCTCGAACCTGATCCGTTTGTTGGGCCACAAAATCAAACGCGCCAGCAGAGCGGTGTACTTCAAGATGTTTAACGAAATAACGACTCAATAGCTCCTGCAAAACGAGCGTTGCAACCTCCGGATTACCGTTCTTGTAGGAAATGAAAATGATGTTGCTTTCTTTGTTCGAAATCACCTTCAGGCCCGAGACGATGCTGCTGGCAGCACCGGTTTCTGTTGCCGATGCTCCAGACGGCGGCAGCAATCGTTGCAGACCGATTGCCCGGGCGATCTGGGAGAGGGGGTCCTGGGCTGGCGGCAGCAATCGCTGGGGACCGATTGCCCGGGCGACTTCCATGGCCAGATCCCAACTGGTCAGAATCTCGATTTCAGCGCCGATCACTCTGTCCGCTTGGCCGTTGCTCGCCGCCGCCGCCGCCGCTTTCTCTGCCTCGACCGGGTCGACACCGCTCCTTTCGAGGACATACCGCACCAGCAACTTAGCCTGTGATTCGTAGGAAGGTGGATAGAGAAGGTAAACCGCTGCAGCGGCAATAATGCCAACCGCCGCGCATACCATGATTGTTTGCTTGCGCTTGAACAGAGCGAAGAAAATGTCGCCTAGCTTTACGCCAGAGTGTTGTTGCAGTTCTTGTCGGATTTGAGCCATACTTTTAACCTTTAGTCGAGATGTGGATAGAGGATCGAGCCCGCCAGCCGGTTGAATACCAGCGGCAATCTGCCAAAGATCCGTTTGTGCAAGCCGCCGTTACACCGGATCGAAGGTAAACACTGCCGACCCGATGGATCGACTCGGAAGTAATCAATTGTTTCTTCCTGCGTGTCCCATGAAAGTTTGAATCGTCGCAAACCGTCGTTTTCGCAATCGGTGCGCCCGAAATGCAATTTTTCGACGCCAGTGCGCGCCAAAAGTTGGATGCCTTGCCACATGACAAGATTGTTCGCGCGGAATTCTTGAAACCTCTTGTCCGAAGCGCCGTACTTATAGACGGCGTTCTTTCCAAAGCGAAGGAAAACCGCCGCAGCAATTGGGCGTGAGCTGCGTCGTGCCAGAACAATGAATCCCAGACCGGGTTTGATGATGTGCTCGTAAATGTTCAAGAAAAACGATGCCGGTTGCGGCGGGAGACCGTGACGCCGGCGCGTTTGAACGTGGAGCCGATAAAAATCGCCGATTGCCTGGCGGCTGCGGCGGACGATCACGCTCACATTGCTCCGTTCCGCTTTGCGAATCGCGCGGCGCACTGGACTGTCGAAGCGTTCTTGCAGTTCATCAATCGGGCGTCGCAAATCCAGTGTGTGCCCGTAGAATGTTGCGGCTGAACTCGAGGTGACTTGAAAGAATTTGCCGCCGCGAATTTCAAGATATCTCCATCGGCATTCCTGCGCGAAACGCACGACCCGATCTCTTACCAAATCGACGGCGTCTGGATCAAAGATGAGTGGCTCGCACGTATCGCTGAATGGGAGGCAGACGCCGCGGCGGCCAGTGAATGGACTGCGCACTTCCATCATCGGTACCAGCGCCGCCAACCTACGGCCCCGCGAAAATTGAAGGTAAAAAGGTTGGTGCTTGTAAGTCTTATGAAGCACCTTTGCCCAGGCACTCGTGTGAAAGCAACCGGCGTCGCGATGCAAGGCAATCAGATGATCCCAGCCTGGGTTGCGAACGGGATCGCAAATTCGCATTTCCAGCGATTCCTCGTTCGCCTTCGGCTCTACCATGGAATCCTCGCCAGAAAAGGGCGCCGTTTTGACGGACTCTGCTGCGTCTGGCTGGAGAGTTTTCAAAAAATTCTTTCTAGACGAGTACTTCCACACCAACCGCTTCGCTAACGCAGCGAGTGACGTATTCGATCTGACCTTCGGTCAACTCTGGAAACATCGGCAAAGAAAGAAATTCGTCGGCGAGTTTCTCCGCTATTGGGAATGCGCCCTTTGTATAGCCGAAATTTCGGCCGGCCTCTTGGAGATGGATAGGAATCGGATAATGCACTCCGCACCCGACTCCTTTTTCTTGGAGATGTCGCAAGATCGCGTCGCGTTCCTGTACCCGAACGGCATAAACATGGTAGACGTGGCGCGCGTACTCCGCCTCGGACGGTGTAAGAACCTCATCGATTCCAGCGAAAGCCTGATTGTATTCCAAAGCATGTTTGCGCCGCAGGGAATTTGCTTCGTCAAGATGATCCAGTTTGATCGACAACACT
>WNGC01002162.1_pt1 | contig 12015 bp, 10 predicted proteins | sample 5400051 | NCBI WGS metagenome assembly WNGC01 (sample SAMN13153368, study PRJNA577476) | soil metagenome | isolation source: 20 cm soil or saprolite under grassland replicate 2 | place: USA:California | collected 2016-06-15 | reverse complement strand
GGTCGGGATCGGCGAAGCCGCATACGGCACCATCTCGCCCGCGCTGCTTGCGGACTACTTCCCCCGCGAGCGCCGCGGGCGCGCGTTCGCCGTGTTCTTTGCCGCGATTCCCATCGGCTCGGCTCTCGGTTACATCGTCGGCGGCCTGGTCGATCATTACTTCGGATGGCGACAAGCGTTCTTTGTCGCGGGCGTGCCCGGCCTCGCGCTGGCGGCGCTGGCGTGGCGGCTCTACGATCCACCGCGCGGCAGTCAGGACACGGACCTCTCCCCCGTTCCCCCTCTCCACAATGTGGAGAGGGGGTCAGGGGGTGAGGACACCCGAGCGTATGCGACGTTGGTCCGCAATCGACCCTATGTGCTCACGGTTCTGGGGTATGCGGCATACACGTTCGCGATCGGCGCGCTGGCGTTCTGGACGCCGACGTTCCTGGAGCGCGTGCGTGGCATCCCCAAAGCCCACGCGACGGTGCAGTTCGGCGCGATCGTCGTCGTCACCGGATTCCTCGGCACATATCTCGGCGGCTGGCTCGGCGACCGCCTGCTGACCGTGTCGCGCCAGGCGTACCTGTGGCTCTCCGGAATCGCCACGCTGCTCGCGGCACCGCTGACGCTCGTCGCTCTCGCCGCACCACAGCCCGGTGTGTATTGGGCGGCGATCGTCGCTGCCGAGCTCTGCCTGTTCGCCTCGACCGGCCCGGTCAACTCCGCGATCGTCAACGTGGTCTCGCCCCACATGCGCGCCACGGCCGTCGCCTTGAGCATCTTCACCATCCACATCCTCGGCGACGTGCCATCTCCATCGGTCGTCGGAATGATCTCGGATGCGCGCTCGCTGTCTCAAGCCGTCTTGATCATCCCGATCGCTGTGCTGGTGGGCGGATTGATTTGGACGTACGCGGCGTGGCGTAATAGATGAGAGCCCTGCTGCTCCCGCTGCTGCGCGTCGTGCTCCGCATCTTCTTCCGGCGAATCGAGGTGAGCGGGACAGACAGCGTGCCGAGGGTAGGTCCGGTCATCTTCGTTCTCAATCATCCGAACGGGCTCATCGACCCGGCGTTCTTGTTGTGCCTCGCGCCGCGGCGCGTCTCATTTCTCGCGAAGGCTCCGCTGTTTCGGATGCCGATCATCGGTGCGATTTGCCGTGCCTTCGAGGCGATCCCGGTACACCGCCGCCAGGACACGGGCTCGGATCCGAGCAAGAATGCGGAAACGTTCGAAGCGGCGCGCGCCGTGTTGCTCCGTGGCGGGACGATTGCGGTCTTCCCGGAGGGCGGCTCACACTCGGACTCCAAGCTGCGGCCGCTCAAGACCGGCACCGCGCGGATCGCACTCGGCGCCGCCGCGACCTTGCCTGCCGATCTGATCCTCCGGATAGTGCCCGTCGGGCTCTACTACCGCGCCAAGCAGACATTCCGCAGCGTCGCACTGCTGCACTTCGGGAATCCGTTTCCGGTCGAGCGCATCCCGCTGCCTTCAGGTGCGGAGCCACCCGCCGAGCCGGTGCGTGAGTTGACCGCTCGCCTCGAGGCGGCGCTGCGTGGCGTGACCCTCGAAGCGGAGGAAGTGAACGCCCACGCGCTGATCGCGCGCGCCCAGCACATTTTCAGCGCCGCAGACGAGGTGCCGGAGCGGCCGCCGTCATTGGCTGAGGAGTTCGAGCAGCGCCGCCGGTTTCTCGCCGGATACGAGGTGGCGCGGCGCCACTGGCCCGAGCGCGCCGCCCGGTTGCAGGCCCGGCTGGCACGCTACGAAGCGTCGCTCGCTGCCGCGGGACTGGACGCTCAGCATCTCGCGCCCCGCAGCTACGGATGGCAACGGGTGGCCGCGTACGCGGTCAAGAGCCTGCTGTTCCTGGTGCTCGGACTACCGGCCGCGATCGCGGGTGTGGTGATCAACTACCCCGCCTATCGGGCCGTCGGGTGGGTGGCGACCGGAATCTCGAAGGTCGAAGACGCGCTCGCGACAGTCAAAGTGTTGGCGGCCGCGCTGCTCTTCCCCCTGACCTGGGCGGCAATCCTCGTAGCCGTCTGGCTGTGGCGCGGCCCATGGGCGGCGGCATTTGTTGCGCCGGTGCTTCCTCTCACCGGTTATGTCGCGCTGCATTTCGCCGAGCGGTTCGATCGCCTGGTCGGGACGACGCGCGCGCTCGCCATCCTGCTGTTGCGGCGCCGCGCCTTCTTGCGGCTGACCGCCGAGCGTCACGACATCCAGCGGGAAATTGTTGCGCTAGGTCGCGAGGCTAGCGGCCTCCAGTCGCCCTGAACAGCGCCGCGTACGCCGTCCCCGCGTCGATGCGCGCCTGCGCCAGGCGATCCTGCGCCTCGAGCTGCGTGCGCTGTGCGTCAAGGACCTGCAACAGATCCGTCGCCCCTTCTTTGAAGCGGAGTAGCGCGAGCTCCGCCGCGTGCTGGCTTGCGGCGCTCGCTTCCTGCAGCCGATCCACGCGCAGACGCGCCGCGCGGTATTGACTGATGCTGACCTCCAGGTCTTGCATCGCCCTCAAGACGACGGCGCGGTAACGCGCGCGTGCCTCATCTTCGCCGGCCTGCGCCGCATCCACGTCCGCTTTCACGCGCCCCAAGCTGAGCAGCGGCCAGCTGATCACCGGTCCGACGGCGTAGCGCAGCGTGCCCTGCGCGCCGACCGTCCGGATCTCCGGCGCGACGTAACCGGCGCTGCCGCCGATCGAGATCTTTGGCAGGTAACTCGCTTTCGCGGCGCCGACGAGCGCTCCTTGCGCCGCGGCTTGGCGTTCGGCGGCGGTCACGTCGGGCCGATCCCGCACGATCACTTCCGGATTGCCCATCGACGCGACATCGGGAAGCGCGGGGACGCGAGCCGGCTGTTCCAATTCGGCCGCGACGGCGGCTGGGGCGCGGCCCACCAACACACCAATCCGATACTGCGCGGCGGCAACTTGCGCTTCCCTCGCGGGGATCTCGGCCAACGTCGAGCTGAGCTGGGCCTGCGCGCGCTCGGTATCGAAGGCGCTGCCGCGCCCGGCGTCGAGCCGCTGGTGCGTGATCTCGAACGTGCGGCGCTGATTCTCCGCGTTCTCGCGCGCGACGCTGAGCTGCTCCTGTGCGCCACGCAGCTCGAAATACGTCAGCGCCAACTCGGCGGTGAGTGATACCTGGACATCGCGCAGCTCCGCCTGCGCAGCCCCCACCATCGCGCCACGCGCCTGCGCCGTCTGGCGGATCTGTCCGAACACGTCGAGATCCCACGCCGCCGAGACCCCGGCGTCCCAAATGTTCTGATCCGGGAACGAGCCGGCAAAGCCCGGGAAGCTCGAGCTGGAGAGCCGCTGCCGGGCGTAGCTGCCCGTGAGCCTCGTATCGGGCGTCAGGTCGAGCAAGGTGCGCACGCGTTCCGAGCGCGTCGCGCGTACGCGAGCCTCGGCCGCCTGCACGTCCTGGTTGGCACGCACCACTTCCGCGATCAACCGATTGAGCGTCGTGTCGCCCAATTGCTCCCAGTAGTCCGAGCGCGGCGGGGGGGCCTGATCTGCGGACTCACGGGCAATCGCGTTCGGCGTGACCGCGTGCGGCGTGGAACCCGACGTATCGCTCGCCTCACGAAATGACGCGGGAAGCTGCAACGCCGGCGACCGATAGCCCGGAGACGAGGCGCATCCTGCGAGCAGGGCGAGACTAAGAATGAAAGCGCTACGCATGAGCCGTCTCCTCAATCATGCCAGATGGAACCGGCAATTCTTCGGTGATTATCGCGGGCTTCGGCGCGTGCTCGGCCGCGATCAGCGAGTAGAACACCGGCACCACGAAGAGCGTGAATAGCGTGCCGACGCTCATGCCCGCCACGAGCACCGTGCCGATGCTGTTGCGCGCCGCCGAGCCCGGGCCCGTCGCGAACACCAGCGGTAAGTGGCCGAACACGGTGGCAGCCGATGTCATCAACACCGGCCGCAGCCGGGTCAGCGACGCCTCGCGCAGCGCGACCAGCTTCGCGACGCCTTGCGCTTGCAGCGAGTTCGCGAACTGCACGATCAGAATTCCGTTCTTCGCTATCAATCCGACCAGCGTGATCAACCCGACCTGCGAGTAGATGTTGATCGTCGTGAGATTGAGGAAACTGAATACCAATGCGCCCGAGATCGCGAGCGGCACCGAGCCGACCAGCACGACGAGCGGGTCGCGGAAGCTCCGGAACTGCGCCGCCAGCACGAGATAGATCAGGATCACAGCGAAGATGAGCGTCGTGGTCAACGCGGCGCCTTCGAGCCGCATCTGACGCGATTCTCCCGCGTAGTCGATGCCGATCGACGGTCCGGCAACGCCAGCCGCCGCGTTCTCCAGCACGCGCAAGCCCTCTTCCTTGGTGACCCCGGGCTTCACGCCGCCGAAGATCCGGACCGCGTTACGCTGTTGGAAGCGGTTGAGCGTGCGCGGCGCGGTCGTCGACTCGATGCGCGTGAACGTCGAGACCGGAACGAGCCGGCCGCTCGGCGTCTTGATCTTGAGGTTGAGCAGCGGCGCGACCGTGGTGCGGTCCTCGTCGCCGATCTGCGGAATGACCTTGTAGCTGCGATCGAAGTAGTTGAAGCGATTGACGTAGCCGCCGCCGAGCAACGTGCCCAGCTCCCGGCCGACGCTCGCGAGATCGAGCCCCAAGTCCGCGACCTGATCGCGGTCGATGACGACGCGCGCCTCCGGCAGATCGATCTTCAGGTCGGTGTCGACGTACAAGAACTTGCCGCTCTGCCACCCTGCACCGATGACCGCTCCCGCGGTCTGCAGCATCTGCTCGGGCGGCAGATCGCTGGCGAGGATCAGCTCGACGTCATACTGGCCGGGCGTGGGCAGCGGCGGATCGAGGCGCGGGAAGACCTGCAGCCCCGGCACCTGCGACACGGCGTAATAGACCTGGCCATACATCTGCTCCGTGGTCCGCGACCGCTCCTTGAAGTTTTTCGTGACCATGCCGCCGAAGCCGCCCCACGGAGCCGTCAGCGACCACATGAATTTCGCTTCGGGGAACGACCGAATCGCCTGCACGACCTGCAGTGACGCGCGGTTCGTCGCTTCCAGCGATGCGTCGGGCGCCGCCGCCATGAAGAGGCTGATGTGGCTCTGATCTTCGACCGGAGCCAGCTCACGGCGGGAATAGTTGTAGAGCGGCCAGGCGGCAAGCATCACGAGCACCGCGCCGACGACGATCGCCCAGCGCATTTGCAGCGCGCCTTCGAGGAGCCGCTCGTACCGTTTCCGAACGGCTTCGAAGGCCGCCTGCACCCATTTGGTCAAGCGCCCTTCCTGGCCTGCCTTGTGGACGAAGCGCGAGCTCATGACGGGCGACAGCGTGATCGCCACGATGCCCGACACCACGACGGCCGCGGCGAGCGTGATCGCGAACTCGAGGAACAATGAGCCGGTCAAGCCGCCCTGAAATCCGATCGGGGTGTACACGGCCGCCAGTGTGATCGTCATCGCGACGATCGGACCGACGAGCTCCCGGGCGCCGATGAGGGCCGCCTGGATGCGCGATTTTCCTTCACGCACGTGGCGCTCGACGTTTTCAACCACGACGATCGCGTCGTCCACGACCAGTCCCACCGACAGCACGATCGCGAGGATCGTGAGCAGGTTGAGGCTGAAGCCGAAGGCGTACATGACGATGCCGGCGCCGACCAGCGACACGGGCATCGCGACGAGCGGCACGAGCGCGGTGCGCACCGATCCCATGAACAGGAACACGACGAGTCCGACGATCAGGATCGTCTCGACGAGGGTCTTGGAGATCTCGTGCAACGCATCGGTCATGAAGACGGTCGCGTCGTACGCGAGCTGCATGTCGATGTCTTTCGGCAGCGTGCCGCGGATCCGGTTCATCTCCTGGTGGAGCCGACCCGCCACTTCGATCTCGTTGCTACCGACGAGCGGCCAGACACCGAGGTAGACGGCTTCCTTGTCGTTGAACTTGGTGATGAAGTCGGCCTCCTCGGCGCCGAGCTCGACGCGCGCGACGTCGGAGAGCCGGACGATCGCGCCGTTGCGCTCCGCGACCACGAGGTCCTTGAACTCCTGCGGGGTGCGCAGGTCGGTGTTCGCGAGCAGGCTGACCTGCACCAGATCGCCTTTGGTCTGTCCGACCGCGGCGAGATAATTGTTGCGCTGCAGGGCGGCCCACACGTCGCCCGGCGCCAGGTTCAGCGCCGCGAGCCGCTCCGGATCGATCCAGACCCGCATGGCGATCGGCCTGCCGCCGACCACATCCACCCGCTGCACGCCCGCCAGCGTCGTGAGCTGGGGCTGCAGGTTGCGCGTGAGCCAGTCGGTGAGCGCGGGAATCTCACGCGCCGACGACGTGAAGCTCAGGTAGAAGGACGCGTAGGGACGGTCCGCCTTCTGCACCTCCACCATCGGCGGCTGGGCCTCGGCGGGAAGCTCCGACCGGACCTGCTGCAACCGCGCGGTGACCTCGGCGAGCGCCGCCGTCGTGCTGTGGTTCAGCTTGAGGTGCACCGTGATCGTGCTGAGACCGGCGCGGCTGCTGGATTCGACGTAATCGACGCCGCCGATGGCCGACACCGCCCGCTCGATCGGCGTTGTGAGAAACCCGCGTACCGCTTCGGCGCTGGCGCCGTAGTACACCGTCGTGATGACGACCGAGGAGCTTTCGATCTTCGGATACTGCTGCACGGGCAGCGAGGTGACCGTCCGCCACCCGACCAGCAGGATCGCGAGATTCGCGACGATCGCGAGAACGGGGTGCTTGATGAACGTATCGGTTATGGAACGCATGCGAATACTCCCGCCCGGTTAGCGAAGGGAATCGCCGGCGACGGCGACCAACACCGCTTCGCGCAGCTTGAAGGAACCGGACGTCGCGACGCGCTGCCCGGGTGTGAGACCGCTGAGAATGAACACCTCGTCGCCGACCATCGACCCGCTCTGCACGGGCTGTTCATGCACCCGTGTGTGGCCAGTCGAGTCGGGTTCCACGACGAAGACGTGATCGCCGCCCGGTCCCCTGCGCAGGGCGCTGACGGGAATCGCGACGACGGGCGTCGCCGGGCCCACCGGGACCTCGACTCGCACCGACGCGCCCGGCGCCGGCGCGCGACGCGAAATCCGTGCGCGCACCAACGCGTTACGCGTCACCGGGTCCACGCGCGCATCGAGCGCGACGATCCGCGCTTCGATGGGATTGGGGTCGCTCGCGGCAAAGACCGCGACCGATTCGCCGGCCCGAAGCTGCGCCGCGACCACCTGGGCCACCGTGAAGTCCACGTGCGCCGCGGCGTCAACGCCCTGCAACGTCGTCAGCTCGGTGCCTTCATTCAGGTACTGGCCCGGATGGATGTCGGCGAGACCCACGCGCGCCCGGAACGGCGCGCGAATCGTCTTACGCGCGACGATGGCGCGGGTCCGTGCGATCTGCGCGACGGCGACGTCGCGCGCGGCACGCGCCTGATCGACCTCCTCCTGGGAGGCGGCGTCGGCCTGCCGCAGGCGCTCCAGCCGTGCGAGGGTCGTCGTCGCGAGATCGGCCTGGGCGGTCTGGGCCTCGAGGTCCGCCGCTTCGACCGAGACATCGAGCGCCACCAGAATCGTGCCCGGCTCGACAATCTGTCCCGGAACGAGCATCACCTGGCGCACGGTACCGGGCAGCTCATTCCGTAACGTGATCGAGTTCAGTGCGAGCACCGTGCCGATCGATGTCGTCGTCGGGCGGTAGGAACGCTGTTCCGCCACGGCCGCGGTGATGGATTCGATCGGCTCAGGCTGATGTGCCGCCGCCGCATTCGCGCTGCGGATTGAGGCGCTTTTCCATGCCGCGAGGCCGCCGCCGGTGACGAGCAGCGTGACGAGCAGAATGGTCGATCCGGTGAAACCGCGCGTGGTGGTATTGAAGGGACTGCGCATACGTGATGATCTCCTCGCTGTGTGGACCAACTCGGCGAACGTCATTGAGCATCTCTGCCTGCTGCTTCTTGTCGAACGAGTGGAAGCGAATTCGACATCATCGAGCGCCCGTGTCACGGCAGTGGCGGCTGTTGTGAATCGACAGACGGGCGATTCGACGACTGTGCGATAACGTGTTTACAACAAGCAATAGTTCCCGGGAATAACCAGGAACTCCACGAAGAGTCTTGACATTCCGTGTTCACAACGGAGGTTCGATGGTATGGGGAATCCGGCACAGGAAGCCACGGTGAGTCTCCTGGTGGCGGCCGGTCATCTGTTGCAGGCGCTAGAGGAGGTCTGCGCGCGTTACGGCATCACGGCGGAGCAGTACAACATGCTCCGCGTGCTGCGGGATGCGCACCCCGGCGGCCAGCCTCGCAACGAGGTGGCCACGCACTGCACCCACCGCGCCCCCGACGTCACGCGCATGCTCGACCGCCTGGGGCGCCAGGGGTTGGTCGCGCGCGCGCGCGCGCCCGAGGACCGGCGCTGCTCGATGGCCCGAATCACGAAAGCGGGATTGAAGCTGCTCGCCCGCGTCGACCCCGAAATTGGCGCCGAGATGCGCCGGCTCACGAAGTCTCTCAGTCCCACCGAGCTGCGCCAGCTGACCCGCCTGTCGGAGGCGCTCGTCTCCTAGACTCCGCTCCGGGAACAATGTGTGTTGTGAACAACGTTCTCTGCGGCGTTCACTCACCTGTTCACTCTTCCGGAGGATGTTATGCAGTCGCGTCTACGCTCTTCCCTCGCCATCGCAATTGCTCTTGCCGTCGCGCCCGCCGTCGCGCGTGCGCAAGCAACGTCTCGCGTCTCCGGCGAACGCCTCACGGCCGCGGCGGCCTTTGGCGGCTTGTCCGGCGCCGCCAACCTCAATGACGCTGGTTCCGCCGACTGGCGACTTGGCTGGGCGGCCTCGGTCAACGCGACCTACTGGGTTCATCCACTGATCGGCCTGCGCGCCAGCGGCAATTGGGCGCAGGATAGCGTTCGCTCCGCCACGATCGTCGGACGCGGCAAGTTCAACAAGTTCGCGTATGACGCCGGGCTCGTCGTGCGCTACCCGGTCGCGGCAGGCACCGGGACGTTCATCCCCTACTTGCTCGGCGGCGCCGGCGCAATCAGCGTGCATCAGCTGGACTCCGACAGCACCTGGACGAAGTTCGCAGGGAATTTCGGCGCGGGACTCGAGTACCGCTTTGGTCGTTTCGGCGTGCGCGCGGAAGGCCGCGATTACGTCTACAAGTTCGACCGGAACGGATTCGACAAGACGCAGCACGACGTCGCATGGCAGGGTGGCGTGACTGTTTCGTTCTGATTGACCCGAGGGCTTCGGCACTCGATGGATTCTGATGACGCAGTAGAGTTGCTCAAAGCCGCTATCCCTCGTGAACCAGGTGTCTGGGCCGACCTCGGTGCCGGCACAGGCACCTTCACGAGGGCTCTAGCGTCTTTACTCCCCGGGGGCCGAGTCTACGCGGTCGATCAAAATGCGCGCAGTCTATCCAAGCTGAATAACCAGCGGCAGCGCGGCGCGGCGACGATAATTCCGGTAGTTGCGGACTTTACGCGACCGCTCGACCTCCCCGGGCTCGGAGGTGCCGAGCTCGACGGGCTGCTCTTCGCGAATTCGCTGCATTTCGTCGCCGATCCGGCAACGGCGCTCGGAGCGCTCGCGGCGCGCGTCCGGACGGGCGGGCGCATCGTCATAGTCGAATATGACCGCCGCGCCGCCAGCCGCTGGGTTCCCTATCCGATTCCCGCGAACCGCTTGCCGGCGTTGGCAAAAGCAGTCGGGCTCACCGAGCTGACCATTGTCGCCAGCCGGGCATCGTCGTTCGGAGGGATCCTGTACGTCGCTACCGCGTCAAGGCTTTCCTGAGATTATTGATCAGCCCCTCGAACATCCGGTGGGCATTCCGCCGCCGGTAAAACTGGCCGTTGAGCCACGACCGAAAGCCCGTTGGCTGCCAGATGTGCTTCAGGGAGACCTTGGTAGACCCGCCCTCCCAGCCGAGAGCAAAGAATGTCTTGGACCCTGCACGATGGTAGATCTCGACCCAGCCAAACGTGTGCGGCGGCGAGAAGTCGATAATCTCGATGACCGCTTCGTGGCGATTGGTATCGCGCTGGAACGTGACCTTGTAGCGCGCGCCTTTGCCGACCCTGTCGCTCGTCGTCGCCTTTACCGCCACGCAGCGCGGCAACCACTCCGGCATCCGCAGGGGATCGGAAATGAGGGCGAAGACCTTGTCGATTGCCGACTGAACTCGGGCTGAGTAGGTGAAGGAGACCGGGCCCATGGGCGGGGGAATATAACAACTGCGTGCGTCGTGCGTCGTGCGTGGTGCGCCGATCACGCATCACATACCACGCACCACGCACCACGCACCACGCACGTAATTAAATCCGCAGTGTCACCCCGGCTTGCCACAGCAAGTCGTTCTCCGTCTTGCTATAGCCGAACCGATCGAACTTGTACAACAGACTGCGTCCTTCGGCGCGCAGGCCGACGCGGCCGAGCCTGTAGCCGACACCCACGCCGAGGTTTCCTGCGAAGCGCGAGAAGGTGCTGTCGGAGCCCTTGTCATGCACCCGCACCGCGCCGACGCCGGCCAACACGTATGGCAGGATCCTGGTGCCCGGCATCTCCTCGCGCTGCCACACGGCATCGGCAACGTAGGAGACCTTGTTGAATCGTCTTTCGCCCGGGATCGCCACGGTGCCCGAGAGATCGTTCTGGGCAAGGTTGGCGTCGGCGCGCAAGCCGAACCTGCCGCTCAGGCGATACGTGAGATTGGCGCCTGCCGACCAACCGCTCTTCCAGTCGGTGCTGGAAGCAAGGTCGCCGCCGGCGGAGCTGCCGCCGAAATTGGCACCGAGCGTGACTCGCTGTGCCTGGAGCGGCATGGCGAGAGCCAAGCCGAGTAACACAAAACGGGTCGTCATACGTCCTCGTGGATGGAGTTACGCAGACGACCCGGCCGTTTTCTACACAGTCACCGCTGCTGTTTCACTCGGCAAATGGAACGTCGACTTCCATCCCATCTTTCGCGACAGTCGCGTTGGGAAACACCTCGCGCGCTTCCTTGACCAGCTCGTCAGCGCTGATCGAGTAGCGCGCTGAAACGTGCGAGAGAACCAATCGTTTCGCTTTGGACGCGAGCGCAACTTGCGCGGCTTCCTTCGCCGTCGAGTGACCAGTGTCGCGCGCACGATCCCGCTCTTCTTCGCCGAACGTCGCCTCGTGAATCAGAAGATCGGCGCCCTGCGCCGCGTCCACTGTGGAAGCACAGGGGCGTGTGTCACCGGTGAACGCGATCATGCGGCCGGGTCGAGCAGGTCCGACAAAGCCGTCGGCCGTCATCCGTGTGCCATCAGCAAGCTCGATCGCCTCGCCTTTGGAGAGCTTCCCCCACAGCGGGCCTTCGGGAATGCCGGCAGCCTTCGCTTTCTCGACGTCGAAGCGACCGCGGCGCACCTGCTCTTTGATGACGTAACCGAGCGATGGGCCGCCGCCGTGTTCGGTCGGAAACGCGTAGATGTCATACCCGTCCCGCTTCCCCCGTCCCCCGTCCCCAATCGTGTCGCCGGCCTTCACCTCCGTGATCTCGACCGGAAACGGCACGCGTTCGACGCCGAGCTGCAGCGCCGTACTCAACACCTTTTTTGCGCCTTTCGGGCCATACAGGAGCAGCGGCTCCGGCCTGCCCTGCAGGCCAAGCGTCCGTATCAATCCGATCACGCCCAGAAAATGATCGGCGTGAAAATGCGTGAAGAAGATTTCGGACAACGCGAAGCTCACCCCATAGCGCATCATCTGGCGCTGGTTCCCCTCGCCACATTCGAACAGCAGCGTCTCGCCCTCGCGATGGATGGCGAGGCCGGAGACGTTGCGTTCAACTGTGGGCCGGGCGGCGGACGTGCCCAGGAAAGTGACGGTGAGCATGGAGGGCGAATATAAACGGTTAGAACATCAGCCTCAGCAACAGAGTTTCACTCTCACCACCCCCGGCTTCATGTATTTGTCGGGATGCTCCCGGAGATCGTTCAGCAGCGCCGTCAGCGAGGCCGATAGGTCGCGCAG
>WNGC01004343.1_pt1 | contig 12019 bp, 17 predicted proteins | sample 5400051 | NCBI WGS metagenome assembly WNGC01 (sample SAMN13153368, study PRJNA577476) | soil metagenome | isolation source: 20 cm soil or saprolite under grassland replicate 2 | place: USA:California | collected 2016-06-15 | reverse complement strand
TGCTCGCCGACCGCATCGCCAACGTCGACCACAGCTGGGCGGTAGGGGACTGGACGCTCGCGCGCGCGTTGCGCACCGGCCGCTTCTGGTGGATCGCCGCCGGCTATTTCTGCGCCTGTTTGCGTACGCGGTGCAGGTGCACCAGACGAAATATCTGATCGAGATCGGCTTCCCGCTTCTTGTCATCGAGCTTGGCGTGGCGGCGATGGGCGCCGGCCTGCTGCTCGGAAGTCTGATCAGCGCACCGTGGCAGCTTTATCTGACGCTCAGCGCGCTGGCCGGCGGCGGGGCCAATTGCCTCGCCTATACCGGCATCGCACGCGCCCGCTGACGGCCTGCTGGTACGCTGTTCAGGATCACCCGCTACCCCGGAGTTAACCATAACCGCCTTTGGCGCTTGTACGGACTCCGCAGGGCTGCTAGCGGCGATCCCATGCGAATGGCCCGATGGACGCGATGTGCTGCGGAGAACCCGTCCGCCACCCGACGCAAAAATCCCGGGTCGGATTAACGCCGGGCAACCCACACGCATTTCCGCGGATCAGAATTTGGCGCGGCAGACGAGTCCTCGCCGTCCAGCCTAGACTAGCGCAGCAGATAATTGGCAAGATTTACAACGAAGCGTTCTCGTGTCAGCCGATGAGCGGGCACACCGCTGTTGCGTGGTCCATTCGTTTACCGGAGGCGTTTCCTACTGGCCGCCGGTTCAGCTGCGTTTAGCGTTGTATGGTGCCGGAGCTCGGCGTGCTCTATGACTGGTTCGCTGGCCGGGAGCCGCAACCCGCGGCGGCTGAGCTGCGGCTTCTCTTTGTATGAGCTCCGCTTCAGCGTTCCCAAGCGCACCGGCGCGACGATACCAAGAGATCGCCTGAGCCCGATCAGCCTGGATTCCGCGTAGTCTCCAGCGCACCAGAAAAACGCGATCGAAAGTCATTCCCATCCGCAACGCACCCCGCCCGTCTCCGGCCTCTGCAGCGCGCTGGTATAATATGCGCGCCGAAGCAATATCAGACCTACCAAGGAGGTGATCGCCCTGCGCTACGAGCGCACCGGTGTCTACTGGCGGAACCTGTGGCCCAACTGTTTGACGGCCTTGAGCGGCATCCGTTTCGCTTTGCTGGGAGCGGGAAGCAGCAGGGGCAGGAAATACTGCCGGATCGGCAACATGCGAATTCGGGGTCTCTGTCCGGGACGACGTTTTTTCGGCCGCTTCAGTCGATGTCGCGCCGGTGTTTGGCTCAATTCGCGTCCGTGGCCTGCCCGCAACAGCAGATTCAGCGGCCGCTGCTTCCAGTTGTGGTGTGCTGCGATCGGTTGGCGGTCGAGCGGCGCCTTCTTCCGTCCGTTTCGCTGTTTCATTCCTTTCATCAATTGCGGTGGCTTGTTCCGGGCCTGTTTTTTGGGTCGGCTTAGCAGTATCGGGGTTGGACGAAACGTTCGTCCCGCGGACCTCGTGCAACCACGTCAAGGCACGGTGGGCGCTTGCGGAAGAGACTTCCTGAAGCTCGGTGCCATATAAGTTCCAGAGGACAAAGAGCCCAGCTGCGGCTGCGGGAAGAACCGAGATGCCCGCCAGGACCATTCCCATTTTTCGCGACGAAGCTCGCGAGCCTTGCTGAGCTGACGTTGGCCGACCTTTCACCGCAACCGCCTCTGCCCGTGCGGTTTGTTTTGCTTCCCCAGCCGATAGCATTGTTTGCAGATTCAGCTTCGATGCAATACGTTCAGGCACGCTCAAATCGGCGTATCCTGAACCGGCGCCGACTTGCCGTGGCAAGGTATCGCCAAAGAAAGCGCCTCGACGCTCTTTAAAGCTCTGGGTCGCATTCTCGCCGTCGGCAGCGGCTTTTTCATTCGTAAGAGGCTTTTCAGGTTCACCTGAAACCGCGGTAGCCTGCGGCTCTGGATTGAGTTCATGAGGTGCTACGGCGTGCCGATCTCGGTCAGCATCGGTGGGTGCGATTTCGGGCCTGGACGAAGTCTTCTCGACGGGAATATCGAACCGGTGCTGTGTGTCCTTTATTGGAGTATGGGACCAAGCGCTCGGCTTCTGGTGTTCTGCTGGGCTCGGCTCAATCGATCGGCGCGGCGTTAGCCATGAGATCTCCTCTGTGCCCTTTGCAACGCTCATGCCGCCGCCCCGCTTCTCGAGGAGGAGCGAGACCTGGGTGACGATCTCCTGACGAGAGCGGCCAGTCTTCTGAAGCTCGCGAAAAGCGCGCCTAGCGCCCGTATCATCTTGGGCGTGTATCCGTTCGGCGAGCTCATCGTAAAGCTCTTTCGCGTTTTCGGAGGTCTGCACGGTACTAATGCCCCCACATCACGGGCGTTCAACACTCGCGAGCATACAGCGGTGGACATCGAAGCGCACGCGCACCAGAACTCGCTGTGCGGTGTTCGGGCTAACCGCTACCGGCCAGAGTGGCCCAATCCGCTGCGGCGTCTTGCGATAAAGCGGGGTAACGCCATCTGGCTACCCTAGCCTTGCCCCAGTTCTTCCCGGATTGCGCCGAGCAAGGCTACATACGAGTAGGGTTTCTCCAAAACACATCTGGTTTCGTCTGCGCGTCGCTTGCGGGCAGCGGCCATCCGATCAACCGGCTTGGCGAATTGTCGCCGTGGAGCTGGCGGCGCCAGTCTGCCAAACTGGCAACATGAGCGCCGATGACATTGCCGTCCTGCGTATCGAACTGATTGATATCGAGCCGCTGATCTGGCGCCGCGTCGCGGTGCCGACCGCGACCAATCTGCAGACCCTGCACCGGATCGTCCAGGCCGCCATGGGCTGGCAGGATTATCACCTGTGGGAGTTCACCGCCGACGACAAGACCTACGGCGTGCCTGACCCCGACGATGCCGGCTGGGGGCATAAGGTCTATCGCGCCAGCAGCGCCACGCTCGCCCGTCTCGTCGAGAAAGGGGTCACTGCCTTCGATTACACCTACGACATGGGCGACAACTGGGAGCACCGCATCACGATCGAGCGCGTCGAGCCCGCCGAGCCGGGCAGGCTCTATCCCGATTTTCTTGGTGGCGAACGGCGCTGCCCGCCCGAGGATTCGGCTTTGCTCAATTTCAACGTTTCCGATTGGCTGCACGACGCCGCTGAGAAGGCGTTGTCACCCGAAATGCTCGAAATGCTGGTGCTACAGTTCGGGGTGATTGCGGCCATGTTTGCGGTCGCCTGGGTGCTACGGCTCATAACCTGCGGGCACACCGACCGGCTCGCCGCTAGGGTGGTGCACTACATCCCGGCCGCGATCAGGATTACGGGATTAGGCCGCATCGTCACTCTCGCGTATGCCTGGCTGCTGCTAGTTATCACTGAGCGGGTTTTGGCACGGTCGGGCTATGTCTTAACCTATGTTTTGGAACAACAATTCAGACTCAATATCGGTTTGCGCGGCTGGTGTACCTGCTTGAGAGTACCCTCGAGCCAACGATAGCATCTTCCGTGAGATCGGATGCGGCTCGCTGGGTACCAGAGGTCAGCGGCGATGCCGGGCTTCGATGAGGCCGTGCCGAAGCTGCTGCTCCTCGGAGGACCCGAGCCACCCGCCTCCGTATCGCCATCTCGCCGCCTGCTATGCCCATTTAGTCGGCTCGACGCCGCGCGAGACACCGTCGCGCGGCTGCGCATTATCACCTCTGTCGTGATACCGGATACAAGCTTTCTGCGGAACCCTGAGCACCGTGAACTTTATCTGTCAGGCCTCCGGCTCGCGATATGGGCGAGAGTGGAGATCCGCGTCTGTCCTTCCCGGCCTAATATTAGGCTTGATGCGCCCAATCCCGCGCTCCAAAACTGACGGTAGAGCGGCTTGCGTTGCGTGAGTCTACCGACCCGGCATACCGAGTCTCGGGTGGAAAGAACCGCAGAAATCCTATTGAGCTCGATCCACTCTGGCGAACTTGTTTCGGCTACGTTGTCGTACCGAAGCAATGTACGCGGACATACGTTCACGAATATTCAATTAGTTGGTTGGACGTGAACATACCTTCGTACCGTAGCGTTTGCCTAGGCCGCAAACTGCTCATCGGAACCCCACAGCGATGCGACGGTCTCCCGTATGGTTGGGTTTGGCGTTATGCATCGTTTCAATTCTCCCGGGGCACTGCGCTAGGGGTCAGGTACGCGGGGATTTGCAGCCCACTGCTCAGAAGCCGGACCTGAAGCAGCGCGCCATCAGCGCTGGTTCGCAACTGCGTCACGCGCTTCGAGACCAAGTTAATTCCGGCCTCGTGACGATCATCCTGGGCGGGCTCGACAGTGGTGACCTGAGCGACGCCACCGAGCTCGTCACCAGCCTCAAAGATGCGCATTTAAGGGTCCTGCCGGTGGCCGGCGAAGGCGCGAAAAAGGATGTCATCGATCTCCTGTTTGCCCGCGGCATCGATATCGCCATTGTTCAGACAGATGTGCTGACATCGCTGAAGCAGCAAGCTCCGTTTCCGGGCGTTGAAAACTTTTTACAATACATCACCAAGCTGTACGATCAGGAGGTCCATATCCTCGCCCGCCCTGAGATTCACTCGATAGCGGATTTGACATCCAAGCCCGTGAATTTTGGCATCCTCGAGAGCGGATCATTTCTCACCGCAAGCAGGATATTTGGCGCGCTGGGAATCGGCGTAGAGATCACCACGCTTCCGCAGCCTCTGGCGCTCGAGAAACTCCGGCGTGGAGAAATTGCGGCTTTGGTGTACACGGCAGCCAAACCCGCCCGCCTCCTCCAAGTGATACGACCGGAGGAAGGGATCCATTTCCTGTCAATATCGGCGCCGAACGCCCTTCGTGAGGGTTATGGGCATACCACGCTAAGTGCCTGGGACTATCCGGGTCTGATCAAAGAGGGTAACCCGGTCTCCACCCTGTCAGTGGGAACTGTCCTGGCAGTTTACAATTGGCCTGTTGGCAGCGAGCGTTACCGCAACGTGGCCCATTTTGTGGAAACATTCTTCGGGCGCCTCGCAGAGTTACGCATGTCGCGCCATCACCCAAAATGGCGCGAGGTCAATATCTTCGATTCAGTCGCAGGATGGACGCGGTTCGAGCCGGCCACTCAATGGATCAAAAGCGCCGCGCGGGACACCAAACAACGCGAACGCTTTGCCGGTCGTGCCCCGCTTGCGACGGAAGGGAGTACGAGTTCCGCCGCACATATGCCGAGTGCCGGTTCCGTCGACATGGAGCGCTCCACCGAGCCCGTGGTCTATGACCGGCGGGCGCCAAGTGAAAAACCGGCAGGTGATGGGATTTCCCTGGACACACAACAGCGCGATGCGCTCTTTAAAGAATTTGTCGAATATCAGAAGCGAGAAGCGCACGGCGATAACCTGAGCCCGAAGGAAGCTCTCTTTGCTGAATTCCAAATGTATGTGAAGCGACTGCTAGAGCAGCCGGATCGGCAGCTCACAGGCGCGAGTGCAAGTCCGTCAGCGGTTCCGTGATCCGGGAAACCGGGGCGGGGGAGTTTGAGATTGAGGTCTCCGCCTGCACCTCGCGTAGTAGGCTCTCTCGAATTTCGATTCTCTTGCGGGATCGATAAAAATAGTCTGCTCTGTGAGCGATTGCGTGACGTACCTCATCCCAGCCAAGGAGACTCGCATCTGTCATATTCTTTGCTTCCTCACGGCCTTTAGTCTATCTGCTCGCGAAGCCACAGCGACGTGTTGGAAAACTGGCGGACGGTCTCGTGATCCCGAAGGGGTAAACCGACATCCCGGCATCGCGCCCGGCCATGCGCCAACCACGCCGCCCCTGTCACATGGCCGTTACAGCGCGTTTTGATTAATTGATACGGCATCGCCACTGAGTGCGAAACGACAGTTTTGCACTCAGTCTGTTTCCACCACAGCTCCGCGCCCGGGGAAGCAAAACCTCGAGACTGAAGTTAACACCACACCTTCGACTCGGCAAAGCAGGGCAGCTACACGGCCCGTTCGCCGTACCTAATCTTCGTAATCGAGCCGCCGCTGAACTACCTCGGCCGCATATCGCGTCAGGGGAGCATCAATCCGCAGCTCTTCATCGTGCCGCCTTAAGATCGTTATGTTCGGTCTCTCAGATCGCCAATCGAACTCCTGTTTATCGAGATCGTAAAAGTCTCTTCCCTTAAAAGTTACCGATTGCATCATGTACGCCCCCACAACCAAACGTGGGAGGAAGGCTGAGATGGTAGGGTTAAGATTGTCCTAAATCAAAACTTCTCTCTCTCGGCGCACGAGCTTCTAGCGCGCATCTTCGCCTTGCGACTTTCATGGCGTGGCGGCGGCGGACCCTGTCACCATTTTCGCGAGGCGTTTCGGTCAGATCATCGCAATCGAGGCAAACTGTCTCGCCAAAATCGGCGCGTTGAACGCGGACATGGACGGCCAGCATAATGGTTCCACGGGCGAAGGTACCTTACCGCGGCAGCCGCCTAACGGTTTTCATCGTGTCGGTAACTCTGGACCCGGGTCGCGCGTAACCCATACAGCCCGTGCCGGTCGAAATCACGGGCCCACGCCCGAAGTTCATCAATGGACAAAGAGTAGCGTTCAGAGGCCGCTTCAAGCGTGAGCGCTCCGCTTCGCAGGGCTTGCAGGAGGGCAGCCTTGCGCCGGATGGTCCATCGCCCGGTGTTCGGTAGCGGCAGCTCCGTCTCGCCGCGCTTGCGCATCAGCGCATGGAACCGAAGCCAACTTAAAAATTCGGTTTAATCGGCCCGGTATCGTGGTTAACAGCGTGAGGTTGCTGCCCTCACCGATACCCGCCGAGCCGGTAAGCGGTGATTTGCCAAGCTCGCCCTTTCCCCCCGCACCTATGCAAGACAGGGAACGACACTCCATTCCCGGACAAAAGTTCGCGGATCTTCTACGCTGCAGCGTTCGACACGATTTCGGGAACCTCGAAACACTGCCGGAGCGCCGGAATGAAAGAGGCAGGGCCGGTGCCGCTGGCCAACAACACCACATCGGCGGCCCGATAGACCATCCATTCACCCGTGTTCAGTACGAACACGAAGTATCGGTCGTCACTCTCGCGAATGGCTGTAAAGCCCAGGTCGCTCTGATACGGGACCACATCAAGACCGGCATCGCGGGCTACTGACCGCATCGCGTCGGAAAGCATGTGCTCACCTGCCCACCAGAGTCATGGCGACCCTCATATTTGGATTTCACTATGTTGGTCAAGTCTATTGTGTTCGGGTCCTCAAACTCCACACAAGGCATTCTAGAGTACGTTGAACGGCGACTGAGAGACACCTAAACAGGATCGTCACGTTAACCATGAACTTCTTTGCCTCGAAGTTTCGCGCTGTGCTCCGATGGCTTGCAACCTGGAGCACCTTCGATGTCGAACATTGTGGATTGGGCCACGGGTCAGCCGCTGGCCGCGAATAGCCTTAATCGCACGCGGAAAACCAGCGCGATTAACGCGCGGCTCGCGCGGAAAATCCAGGAAGCGACGCCCGCTTAGACTACTCGGCTACCTCGCCAGCGTCCTTCCCGTTCAGGATCCCGATTTCCAGGTCCGGTTCGTGCTTGAGCGCGAGAAATGGAAACGCGAGTGTGCCGCGACCCTATTGGCTGGCGCTGACGGCGATTAGCAAAATTTTCGGGGAACTCGGACTTCGGCCCGCACAGCGTGGGAATGTCGGGAATGCGTGTGTTAGTCGGACAGCAGACGAAGCTGGGAAGTCGGATGTCCAGCGGTTCAGTAACATCAAATTAAGCGTAGTTTGAAGTAAATCAGCAAGGTTTCCCGGCTATCGTTCGGTCATGCATGGCATGACGCCGGACGCGATCACATCCCTCATAGCGATAGCTTTCTTCGCTCTGGTCATCGCCGTGCGCGTTTGGCTGCGAGCATAGCGAGAAGCACATGCCGGGTCAGAGCAATAGCGTTGGTCGTGTCGATGACGACGGCAGCGATATCCTAGATCAGTCGCCCGAACTGCCCTCGGCAGGCCAGCGCTGGACGGTGCGGCGGAAGGCAGCCGTCGTCGAAGGAGTGCGCGGCGGCTGGATGCCAATCGAAGAAGCGTGCCGCCTCTACAACATCTCCGTGGATGAGTTCCTGGCCTGGGAGCGGGATATAGACCGCAATGGCATCCCTGGCCTGCGGAGCACCCGTTATCAAATCTGTCGCGACACAGACATTCGGAGGGGCTGATGTCACCCGAACCGAGAACCGTAGTGCTGCGTCGCCGCATCGAGCTATACCTGCATTGCATCTGCGCCAGTATCAGCACCGCTCAACCATCGGAGTTCGTCCGTCAGATTGCCGAAGCCGAAGATGAGTTGCTGATGCTTACCGCCGAAAGAACATTTCGCTATGACGCTACCGCACATAGAAGCCGATAAACTCGCGCGGTCGATCCTGACCAAGCAGCGGATCGGAGGTATCTGGAGACTGCACCAAGCGGCGGCAGCAGCGCACCGAGCTGGGTTTCCGCAATCGGCAGCCGACCTGATCGAAGTCGCCGAAGCTGCCGAGGAGGCATGGACAGCTGAGAGGGAGTGCTGCTTGAGGGGCGGTTTGGCTGACCTGGTCGCATCATTTGACTAGAGCGCATGATTGTTTTTGGCTGATAGGAGACAAGCGTGTTGTACATCGTTGAAGTTAGCTCGTTCGGCGGCGATCTCGATGCTGCCATGAGCAATATGCGGAATTGGCTCGACGCTCACCGTTCACAGCCGGTCATGTTCCGCCAGGTGACGGATGATGGCCCCATGTTGCGTTTGGAGTTCAGGAGCGAAGGGGAAGCAGCGGCTTTCGTGGGTATCTTCGGTGGCCGGCTGATCCGGCCAGAGCGCGAGGCCGCCTAATCGTTTACACCCCAGCGTGGAGTATCCCGATCTCCCGGCGGTTTTACTCCGGTGGTCATCATCCCTGGCAGATACGGCAGAAAAAACCATCGCAACTCAGTGTAAAAACGCTTTTATGTACTCAGTTGCTTTGTATACGGCAGCAATATGAGCATCGGTGACCAGAGCACACTTGCACTCAAACTGGGTTTGCGACAAGGCTCCTGTTGCGGTCGATACTGCTTGCCTGTCTCGCCAATCCGTCGGTCGGGGAATCCGAGCAGGCTTCGACCTTCAGGCTCCGAACACGGCCTTCAGCTCAGCGGTCGGCATGGCATCACGAACCCGGGTAAAGCCGCCTTGCTCCTTCATCTCGCGGGCGCCCTTCATGAACGCAGCTAGCGCCGGCCGTGACAACGCACCGCCGACGCTCAGACGCTTGACACCGACCGCCTCCATCTCGGCGGCGGTAAGACACCGGGATCGGCGGCACTCATAACCACGTTCAAAGGCTTGCCTATCGCCTGCACGACTATGCGCATCGTCTTGAGATCGCGTAGCCCAGGCGCGTAAAGCACGTCGGCGCCGGCCTTCTCGAAGGCCTGCAAGCGTTTGATGGTATCGTCGAGATCGGGCCGACCGCGGATCAAATTCTCGGCACGCGCAACGAACGTGAACGGCACCGGCAAGCTGCGGACCATCTCGACGCCTGCAGCCACGCGCTCGACCGCGTGGCTGAAATCATAGATGCGCTCGCCGCTCCAATCCTCGATAGAACCGCCAACAACACCCATCTCAGCCGCGTCACGTAGGATCGTCGCGGCTTCCTGTGGATCATCGGCGTAGCCGTTTTCGAGATCGGCGTTGACCGGCAAGTCGGTTGCCTCGGCGATGATGCGGCAGTTCTCGAGAAGCTCGGCGCGGCTGACCGAGCGCTCCCCGTCAACGCGGCCCAGTGCGTTGCACATGCCCAAGCTGGTGGTCGCCAGCGCCTCAAAACCCAACGACGCGAGCAGCTTCGCCGTGCCGGCGTCCCACGGGTTCGGCAGGATTAAAATTCCCGGGCGCGTGTGCAGCTCTCGAAATAGACGACCCTTCTCAGCCTGAGTGCGCATGACGATCTCTCTCCCGATTTGCGCACCAATACTGGATCAGCGGCGCTCATCTGAAAATTGTGGTCCGGACGCGAAGACGCCCAACCGTGCTCCCCGACCGGCAAAAGCACGAGTCCCAATTATCTCTATGTTATGGAACTCGACGATGAGAAGATTCATCACATCACGACAATTCGGATGCTGGCTGGGGCAGTGCGCGATCTCGGCTAGGGATAGTATCACGGGAAGACCTGAATGAGATTAAGAGGTCAAGGCCGGAACGGGAGATGGACTGGGTTCTCGTACCACCCGACAGAGCTTAGGTGTCCCGGACACCTACGGACCATGGCTTACAGGGAGACGCCGAAAAACGTCTTTTTGAAATCGTCGGCGAGGTGGAAGGCATGCACCTTCTCTGTCGATTGCGAGGATCATGTATACCGAGAACGGTTATTGGAACGGCAGCGGGAGCGCTACGCCACTGATCCCGAGTGTCGGCAACAGTGTTGAAACGGGAGCAGAAACGCTACGCCAGCTATCGATGATCTACCGTGCGCCTGGACGGTACCGCTGGTTCATAATCCGGAGACGGCGCGCCATTGTGCGCATAACCGTGATCGCGAAATTCGGATCGCTGGCGACCATTGATCTAAACCTATCAGTGTCGATTTCCCATAACTGGGCATGGCTTACCGCGATAACGGACGCACTGCGTGGAGCGCCTTCGTCTATCAGAGCCATCTCACCGAGGATGCCACCGGCTGTGACCGTTTCATAGACAACACTACCGCTCATGACCCGCAGATTGCCCTTCTCAACAATGTAGAGAGCGTGACCCTCATCGCCCTCGCGGAACAGAATTTCGCCAGGGCGAACCGAAATTAACTCAGTGCGGTCCCACGACTTTACCAGCTCAGTCACGTTGAACTCCTTGGCTGAACTAAGCTCCCCAAGCCAATTCACTCTGAATTCGCTTATCGCGAAGGCGAGGTATGAGATTAGATTAGGGTTAAAACAACGTTTCCCATGAGTGTCGCTGACGTCGACCCTGATTAAGCGCTCGACCATCGCATCGTGCTGAAAAGATCGGGCCGGAATTGCTTCCGGCCCGAGGCGAGGCCCGACGATCAGCCAGCGAATTTCTTGCAGAGCCCCCACCGAAATTTACTCCGATTACGGGATTCAGCAGAAACCGGCCTTAAAAGAGGAAAAACCCGGACTGGACCCTGTTAAGCCTCATTTTACGTGGTTTTGATGATAATCCTTGCTATGCAGCCTTTAGGCGCATTGGTCCGAATAGTTACGAACGGAATCAGAAAGACTCGCGGAGGAGGCAGGACGGCACCGCTACGAAAGTTGGGGGTTTCCGGGCAATTGCATATGAAGCACTTTTCTGTACGGCAGAAATGGGTTGCCAGAGATGCCATTTTTGGCACCTTCTTTGGCGAAGTCACTGAAGTCTCTGATGACGGTAAGTCAGGTATTGTCGTGATCACGGATGATCGCGGCAATGTTTTAGACACCTTCAGCGGCAGCGCCGCCGATTTCCAAACCTCTGGCGAGTGGCAATTAGCTGATTAGCGCAGCTACTCACTCCCCCGCCGTATCCGAAAGAACAACACCGCGGCGGTAGGGATTGCTCGCTTCACTCCAGAACCGCTCTAGCCGTTCCAGCATCGTCGTAGCCCCCTCTAGGTCATCCTCCGTGATGCTGGTCCGACCCAGCATCTCGATATGCCGTTGGTACATCGCGCTCACCACGTCGCGAAGCTGGCGTCCTTTGTCCGTCAGCCTAACCCGAACTGAGCGGCGATCATGTTCCGAGCGGTCGGCTGCGAGATACCCGTTCTCGGCCAACTTGCTCACATTGTAGGAAACGTTTGATCCGAGATAGCAGCCTCGCGATGTTAATTCGCCAACGGTCATTTCGGCGTCACCAATGTTGAACAACATTAGTGCTTGCACGTTGTTGACGTCATGAACGCGGGAACCCTCAAGCTCTAGCTTAACGACTTCAAGGAACTGGCGATGCAGCCGTTCTATGAGCGAAACAACTTCGAGATAGCTGCTGTCCATCACGCGCCCCTTGACCAATCGCCAGGACGGCTGCCGCGGAACCCTAAGCACACGGA
>WNGC01002159.1_pt1 | contig 12021 bp, 12 predicted proteins | sample 5400051 | NCBI WGS metagenome assembly WNGC01 (sample SAMN13153368, study PRJNA577476) | soil metagenome | isolation source: 20 cm soil or saprolite under grassland replicate 2 | place: USA:California | collected 2016-06-15 | reverse complement strand
CGCTGCGCGGTGACCGCATCGTGGCCGTCGGCCGCACCGACTCCGTGCGCCGTCTGGCCGGCCCGCGCACCCGCGTGGTAGACCTGGGCGGCCGCACCGTCATCCCCGGGTTGAACGACGCGCACGCGCATCCCGGGCCCGAGTTGCGCGGCACCAGGATCGCGGCCGCCACCGGCGACGCCGGGCTGCTCGAGGTCGTGCGCGCGCTCGCCGCGGCGAGTCGCGTTCGCCCGCGCGGGACCTGGCTGCTCGCGACGGTGGGCGACCGCGTGCTCGACGACCCCCGCGCCAACCGCTTCTTCCTGGACAGCGTCGTTCCCGACCACCCCGTGGTGCTCGAGAGCTGGTCGGGTCACGTGGCGATCCTCAACAGCGCGACGCTCGGGTCGCTCGGGATCGGCCACGACACGCCGGACCCGCCGGGTGGCCACTACGGACGGGTGCCGGGATCGGCGGTGCTGGACGGACGGCTGTCGGAGTACGCGTGGTGGAGCGCGCGCCGGCGGCTCTCGAGCAGCGTCCCCGACAGCGGGAGCCGCGCCGATCTGCGACGCTATGCCGCTGCCGCCGCGCGCTTCGGCATCACTACCGTGCAGGACATGAATACCGCGCTCACGACGGCGCGCGCCGTGGCGCTGCTGCGCGCCGCGGACGTGCCGATCCGGTGGCGCGTGATCCGTTTCCCCATGACGCGGCCCGGGGGCCGCGACGTCGCCGACGCGCGCGCCACCGGTCCGAGCCCGGGCGGGATGCTCGCCGTCGCGGGAGTCAAGTACATCCTCGACGGCACGCCAGTCGAGCGGGGGGCCGCGATGCGCCGCCCGTACGCCGATCGGCCCGGATGGTACGGCGAGCTCGACTTCCCGCCCGAGACGCTGGCCGCAGTCATCCGCGAGACGCTCGCCGCGCGTGAGCAGCTGCTGGTGCACGCCGTGGGAGACAGCGCGATCGCCGTGCTGCTCCGCCTGCTGTCGGGCGCGGCGCCGGATTCGATCTGGCACGCGCAGCGGCCGCGGATCGAGCACGGGGACTTTCTCACACCCGACCTGCTCCCGTCTGCCCGCCGGCTCGGCGTCGTCGTGGTCCAGAACCCCACGCACTTCACAATCCCCGACCTGATCCGGCGGCGCTACGGGCCGGGCCGCTCGGGCGCGGCGCAGCCGCTGCGCTCGCTCCTCGGCGCCGGAATCCCGATCGCCCTCGGCTCCGATGGTCCGATGAACCCGTACTTGAACATCATGCTCGCGTTAACGCACCCGGTGAACCCGGGGGAGGCGCTCGACCGTGAGCAGGCCGTGCTTGCCTACACACGCGGCTCGGCGTATGCGGAGTTCGCCGAGCGGGAAAAGGGCATGCTCGCGCCCGGCATGCTGGCCGACCTCGCCGTCTTGTCGCAGGACATTTTCACGGTCCCGCTGGGGGAGCTTACGAAGACCGAGAGCGTGCTGACGCTGGTGGGGGGGAAGGTGGCGTACGACGCCGGCGTGGTGAAGTGAGGCTCAGGGAAACGACGGTCTGCGGCGCTCCCCACCGTTCGTGAGCCGCTGCCGCTGCAGCCATACGATGGCGACCAGCAGCAGCACGAGGAGCAGCAACTGCAGCGAGAGCGATTGCAGCGTGGGATAGATCCCGAGGACCGGAATCCGTGGGGCCCATTCGACGACCGTCGTCTTCACCAGCCCGGCCTCCTGCAGGTCGGCGATCCCCTTGCCCGCGAACACGAAGGCCATGTAGTAGAGCATCGCGCTGGTGATCGCGAAGAACGGCTTGAGCGGGACCTTGAGCCCAAAGCGGTTGATGCCGATGTAGACCAGCACGAGCGCGGCGGCTCCGACCAGCACGCCGCCCAGCACCGCCGTGGTCCCGCCCCCGCCGCCGCCGATCCCGGCCGACGTGAGCAACGCCTTGTAGAAGAGGATCGTCTCGAAGCCCTCGCGGTACACCGCCAGAAAGGCGACGGAGGCGAGCGCCCACCCCGAGCCCGCCGACAGCGCCTCCTCCATGCGGCTCTTGACGAACGCGTTCCACTTGGCCGCTTCGATCTTCGAGACCAACCAGTAGCTCACGTAGAACAGCACCGCCGTCGCCAGGAGCATGGTGAAGCCCTCGAGCGCTTCCCGTTCTCCCGGGGTGATCTGGAACAGCAGCTCGATCACCGCGGCCGTGATCACGCTGGCCCCGACGGCCACCCAGGCACCCTGGGCGACGTGGCGGCGGCGCTCGACGGCCCCCGCCCTCGCGAGGAAAGTCATGAGCGCGGCCACCAGCAGGATCGCCTCGAACCCTTCGCGCAGCAGCAGCACGAACGATTCCATGAACAGGTTCGCGGCCGAGCCCCGATCGGCCACGAGCCGCTCCGCGCGCTCGAGCCCCGAGAGCAGGCGCGCATGGATCGCGTCCAGCTCTTCGCCGCCCGCTCCGCCGGCGGCGCGGGCCCGCAGGGCGGCGAATGCGTCCTCGAGGTCGCTCGCGAGCGCGGAATTCCGGGCGCGGACGTCCGTCTCGACCTGCTCGAAGGTGATGTACGCGTCGAACGCCAGCTGGCTCGATCGCAGCGTCACGGCGGAATCGACCTGACTTCGCACCGTCGCGAAGATCGCCCCGGCGGGCGACGCGACGTAGTGTTGCCGCTCGGCCGCGGGGAGCACGCGCAGAAACGCGACGAGTTTCTCCGCGCTCGCCGGGTCGATCGCGCGCGCGAACCCCGGCATCGGCGAGCCGGGACGCCCCCGGAGGATGAGCTGCACGAGGTCGTCGTCGCTGAAGCGCGCCTGGGCCGCGAGGTCGCGCAACGCCGGCGGCCGGACCGAGAGCGAGGCGGCGAGCGGCCCGTCGCCGCCCCCGGTCGCGCCGTGGCACGACGCGCAGTACGCGGCGTACAAACCCTCCCCCTCGCGCTCCTCGCCGTGGGCCGCGTGCAGCGTCCCGACGTAGATCGCCACCGCCCAGCGGTCCTCAGGTGAAAGCGTCTCCTCGAACTGCGGCATGCCGGTGCCCGCGACCCCGATCGTGACCTTGCGGTAGACGTCAACGGGGGACGCGCCGCGCATCAGCTGTCGATCGGAGAGGTTCGCGGGCGCGGGGCCCTCGAGCTGTTTCGCCTTCGGGCCGTCGCCGCGGCCGGCCAGGCCGTGACATGCCAGGCACTGGTCGCGATACACGGCCGCTCCACGCACCAGGGAGGGCGGCCGGGCCGGGAACGGATCGAGCGCCCCCCCCGTCGCGGCGGCGATGCGCCCGACCAGGGCGTTGGCCCGCGCCCCGACGGAGTCGGGCGGGGCGGCACGCACCACCATCGCCCGGAGCAGGGCGAGCTCGGTGTCGGCCACCGCGCGGACCTGGGCGGGCAAGCCGGCAGCGTCGAGGCGCGCCTGCTCGAGGAACTGGCGCGCTTCGTCCACTTCCGCGGCCGCGGTGACGCGACCCCCCTGCGGCGCCACGCCCGCCGCATACTCCTTGGCGGCAAGCGACGTGGCCGCGACCACGCGGCGCGATACGGTGAGCGAGTCGGTCGCCTGCGCCGCGGACCTGGTCGCGGCGCACGCGCTCAACAGCAAGCCGACAAACAGCTTACGATGGATGACAGTGATTCTCAGTGAAGGGCCACAAATACTAGAGTGACATTGTCGGGAATTCAAGGATGTGCGCCTAGCCGCCCTCGAGCACGGCGACCGCGATGGCCGCGAGATGGGTGTGTGAGAGCGACAGCAGCACCCGCTGCACACCCAATGCCCGAGCGCGCGCGGTGGCGCTACCTGAGAGGCTCACATCCGGCCGTCCGTCGGGAGCGCGCGTCACCTCGATGTCGCGCCAGCCGATGCCGCGTGCCGCCTCGCTCCCTTGGAGCGCCTTATAGACGGCCTCTTTGGCGGCGAGCCGCACCGCGACGTGCGTCGCGACATCCGGCCGGCTCTCGCAATAGGCCCGCTCCGCGGGGGTCAGGAGGCGTTCCAGCACGCGAGCGCCTTTGTCTTTCAGGAGCGCGCTCACGCGCGCGACCTCCACCAGGTCCACGCCGACCCCGATGGCGCTCACGGCCGGCGCACGAGCCCTAGAAGCCGAGGCGCGCGGCCAGCCATAGCGGCGCGGGAACGTAGCCGCCGAGCACCAGCCCCAGCCACAGCAGCGCCGCGGCGAGCGGAGCCCAGAGGACGAACACCGGCCAGAGCGACGGTCGCCACCGTTCCAGTGCTTCGATCTCCGGGCTCCAGCGCCGCTCCTCCTCGGCCGCCACCGCCTCGAGGGCGAGCCACGCCGCCTCGAGCCGGCGCGCCGCACCCCGCAGCGCTTCTTGCCATTCCGCGTGCGCCGCTTTGTCCAGCACGCTCGCCTCCCGCACGCGGGCGGCGACCGCCTCCAGCGCGTCCAGCGCGGCGACGAACGGCTCGCCGCCCGTCGCCAGGCGCGCGGCGATCGCCCGCTTCTCGGGCGTGGACAGCAGCCGGCGGCGCCAGCGGCGCTGCGGCATCCGCACCCGCCGGGCGGCCCGCTCGATCCTCACGTCCAGCGCCTGGATCACCCGCTCCGCCACACGCCGCACCGCCTGCTCCCAGGCGGCGAGCCACGCCCGGCGGTTCACCGCGTCGAGCACCCGCTCGCGGTCCTCGCGCGTGGCCGCGGCCCGCGCCTCCCCTGCGAGCTCGAGCACGCGCGTGGCCAGGGCTTCCCGCAGGTCGTCGATCGGCACCCAGGGTTCGGCCACGCGCCGCGGTACCACCACGCGCCCCAGCGACGGAGCCAGCTCGGGCACACGCAGCGGCATCGGGATCTTCACCGTGCTCACGGGTGACCCTCCGCGATGCGGGCGGTCCGGCCGGTGCGGGCCTCGTACGCCGCCACGAAATGCGGGAGCGACTCCGGGAAGAAGCGGTCGCGCGGCAGGCCCGTCGCCGTGAGGGCGCGCTCGATCTCGGCGGGCTCGCCCTCGACCTCGAGCAGCACGTCCATGGCGGGATACCACTCGATCCGGAGAACCGCCTGTCCCAGCCGGTAAACCTCCACCGTGCGGTCGATGCGCAGCGAGACCGCGAACCCCAGATGCTCGAGCAACGAGACGACGGCCTCGGCGTCGCCGACGCGCGCTTCGACCTCAGGGCGGTGACGGTATTGCCCGCGCTGCGAGCGCGGCCCCTTCCAGCCCAGCACGCCGTACGCGGGTGTCCCGTCGGCCGGCCGGAAGATGCGCATCCGCAGCACCTCGTCCCGCGCGTCCAGCTCGCCCGCCCGGTCGAAGCGCCGATCGAGCATCGCGCCGCGAAACTCGAGGCGCGCCCCCGCCCGCTCGAGCGCGCGCCGCAACGCCGCGGGGTCGTCGACCCGCGCCTTGACCTCCAGCTCGTCGGCAGCAGCAGAGCCGATCGCGCTCATGGGACGAAGATGGCGTCCAGCACCGCGCTGGTGTTCGCGAGATCGGGGAACACCCGGGCGGCGCCGGCGGCGCGCAGCGCGGCGACATCGTAGGAGCCGGTCGCCACGGCCAGCGCGCGGGCACCGAGCGCGCGACCGCAGGTGACGTCCTCCGGGGTGTCGCCCACGATGACGACGTCCGCTCCGGTAAATGTCCGGCCGGTGAGCGCTGCCGCGCGCTGCGCCGCCAGGGCGGGGAGATCGGCGCGGCGGTGCGAGTCCGATCCATAGGCGCCGATCCGGAACCGGGCAGGGGCGAGGCCCGCGGACCGGAGTTTGAGCGCAGCGCCCGGCTCCACGTTCCCGGTCAAGAGACCCACGACGGCGCGCTCCGCCCGCTCGTGCGGCTCGAGCGCGAGGAGCAACTCGGCGATCCCGACCATGAGCCGCGTCGCCTGGGTCGGCTTCTCGAGCTCGGCCGAGAGCAGGCCGACGTAGCGGCGGCACACCGCGTCAATGCGCCGTTCGTCCGTGGCCCCGGGGTGGCCGGCCAGCGCCAGCAGCTCGCGCACGATCTGCGGATCGGTCTTCCCGTCGAAGCGGTAGGTCTCGATCGGGCCTGCCGTTCCTGTCTCGTCGAGCAACGCGCGATGGATCGCCCGCCGGCCGGCGCCGTCGGTCCACAAGAGGGTGCCGTCGATGTCGAACAGGACCAACTTCATACGTTCAAAGATAGCCCATCCTTCAGGATGGGACCCTAGGGGCGCAGTCTCACCGATTGGCCTCTTCCACCCGGCGCACCGCGACGAGAAACTCCCGCAGCCGCCGCATCGCCGGCGTGTCGGCGAGCAGGTTGTCCGCGACGACGCCGCCGCGCGACAGGGCCGAGTGCACGATGCGTCCCGCGCCGGCCCACAACGCCACGTGCGAGATGCGGCGCCCGTCGGCGAAGCACAGCACGTCGCCCGCCTCATACCCTCCGCCGGTCGTCTCGAGCGGCACTTCCCGGCCGGCGCCGGACTGCAGGTCGGAATCCCGCGGCAACGTCACGCCGCGCGCGGCGTACGTCGCCTGGACCAGGCCGGAGCAATCCACGCCCCACTCGGTACGCCCGCCCCACGCATACGGCGCGCCGGAGAACCACCGCAGCGCCCACTCGGGCGCCGCCACGAGCCGCGCCTCGACCTGCAGCTCGATCTCCGGCCGCAGCACTCCGGCCGCCAAGTCCCACACGCGCCCGTCAGCCGTCTCCACCCGGCTGCCGCGCTGCGGCGCCGCCCGCGCGCCGACCGCCAGGCGGAACCGCGCGCCCTCGCATCGCAGGTCGGCGCCGAGCGAGCGCACGGTGGCGCGCCCGGCCCAGTCCTCGGCCCACGCCGTGGTGCCGAGCGAGACATAGCCCGAATGCACCCACGCGAGGTAGCCGTCCCCGGCGCGCACCCGCAGCCAGCTGTCGCTGCGCCGCTCGAGCACCTCGAGGGTCTCACCGTGCAGAGCCTCGCTCACGCGGTCGGCGTTGACGCCCGACTCGCGGACCAGCGGCACCACGGCCGCCGTCACCACCGCCGCCTGCTCGTCGCCGACCGAGGAGTCGGGGAGCAGCCGGATGTCGGCGGCCAAGCGCGCGCCGGCGGCGATGCGACGCAGGGCGGCGAGGGCGTCGCGGCTCGTGGTGCAGCCGGCGAGCGCGCCGGGCTGCACGCTGACTTCGAACACCCCGAGCCGCGTGTCGGGGACCCACTTGCTGGCGACGTCACCGATGTCTCGCTCGAGACGGTCGGTCATCACGCCCCCCCGTCAGCGAGTCCCGGGATGTCGCGCACCCCGCGCGCGAGGCGCACCGCCCGCTCGACCGCTTCCGGTACCGCGAGCGCGGCGAGCGCTTCCGGCTGGAGCGGCGTGGCCACCGTTACCTGGGCGGTACTCAGCGCGAAGACGATGTCGCCGTCGAACGGCGTGCCGTAGGGCACGATGCGGCGGGCCAGCGCGTCGCCCGCCGCGTGCGCCAGGGCCTGCAGCGCCACGCGGTCGAGCCGGGCATTGGTCGCCACGATGGCGAGCGTCGTGTTCCGCCCGGCGCCGCTCCGATCGAAGGGCGCGCCGCCCTGGGCCAGGTACGCGAGCGCGTCGACGAGCCTCCCGTCCGCGCCGCGGGCGCCGGCGAGGACGCGGCCGTTCGCGTCCAGCACGTTTCCCACGGCATTCAGGACGACGAGCGCGCCCACCACCACGTCACCCGCGCGCGCCGCCCAGGTTCCCACGCCGCCCTTCATCGCTCCGCGGGGACCGAGCGCCTTGCCGACCGTCGCGCCGGTGCCCGCGCCCACCGATCCCTCGGGAATCTCCGTCCCGGCGGCGGCGCAGGCCCGGTAGGCGTCGTCGGCGCCGGGCCAGCGGTCGGCCTTCGATCCGGGCGCCAAGTCGAAATCGAAGATCACCGCGGTCGGGACGATGGGAACCACTCCCGCCGGCCCGACGGGGAACCCGCGCCCCCGCTCCTTGAGCCAGCGCATCACGCCGTCCGCGGCGCCCAGGCCGAACGCCGAGCCGCCGGTGAGCAGCACCGCGTCGATGTGTCCCACGAGATGGCGGGGGTCGAGGGCGTCGAGCTCGCGCGTACCGCTGGCGCGGCCGCGCACGGCGCACGCAGCGCGCATCCCTCCTGGGGGCGCGAGCGTCACGGTGCATCCGGTGGCGGTCTGCGAGTCGGTCCAGTGCCCCACGGTGATGCCCTGTACTTGGGCGAGGTTCGACGGAGCGGCTTCGGTCATGGGAGCGCGAAGATAGCTTGGCTTGCTCGGGTTGTGGAGGGTACATACGTTAGCGCCATGACCAAGACCGATGCGCAGGCCGCTCCGACCACCGTGTTGGTGGTGGACGACGAGGAGGGGATCCGCCAGGCGCTGGACCGGTTCCTGACGCGCCTGGGCTATCGCGTGTTGCAGGCCTCGAGCGGCGCCGAGGCGCTCGATCGCCAGGCGGCGGAGCAGCCGCAGGTGATGCTGTCGGACATCCGGATGCCGAACATGACCGGCGTGGAGCTCGTCCCCAAAGCGCTCGCGCAGGACTCCGATCTCGCCGTGATCATGTTGACCGCGATCGACGAGCCCCGCACCGCGATCGAGTGCATGAAGCTCGGCGCCTACGACTACCTCATCAAGCCCGTGGACCTGGACGAGCTGGAAATGTCGTTGCAGGGCGCGCTGCGGCTGCGGCAACTCGAGGTCGATCGGCGGCAGCTCGAGCAATGGCTCGCCCGCGAGGTAGCGGTGCGCACGCGCGATCTGGAGGAGCGGACCACGGTGGCCGAGGAGATCGCGCTCAGCGCGCTGGCGGCGGCGCGGGATTGGGCGGGGGCGGACGACGCGATCGAGAAGCTCGCGAAGGAGCTCGGCACGTCGGCCGAGGACGTGGCGCGGGAGGTCGAAAAGCGACGCGGCTAGGCCTGCTGCTCTGCTTTGGCCTTCTCCTCGCACGCCTTGCAGCGGGTGATGCCCCGGAACGAGCAGATCAAACAGATGAACGTCCCGCAGTCGGCGCAAGGGTAGCCTTCCGAGGCGCGTTCCTCGTTCCCGCAGTAGCGGCACACCATCGCGTCGTGCTCCATCAGCTTCGGCTTGTCTACCATAGTGGCCTCAAAGGTCGAGCGCGTAGGCTTTAATCTTATTGATCAACGTCGCGCGCGAAATCCCGAGCTCCTGCGCGGCGCGCGTGCGGTTGCCCCCGTGGAACTTGAGCGCCCGCTCGATCTGCTGGCGTTCCACGTCGGCGAGCGTCAGCGCCGTGTGACGCCGCTCGCCGCTCCCTCCACCCCCACCCCCTCCCCCGCCCCCACCTCCCTTGCGCAGGTCCGCCGGGAGGTGCTCGACGCCGATCTGGGCCGCCCCCCGAGCCAGGATCATAGCGCGCTCCAGCACGTTGCGCATCTCGCGCACGTTGCCCGGCCACGCCGCCGACAAGAGGCGGTCCAGCGCCTCGGCGCTGCACACGCTCGGGCACCCCGGCATCTGCGGCCCCAGATCGAGCAGGATCCGGGTGACCAGCGCGAGGCGGTCTTCGCGCGAGCGCTCGCGTACCGGCGGCAGCTTGAGCGGCATCACGCTGAGGCGGTAGAACAGGTCTTCCCGAAACCGCCCCGTCTGGATGTCGCTCGCCAGATCGCGGTTGGTGGCCGCGATCAGCCGCACGTTCACCGTCATCTCACGCGTCCCGCCCAGCCGCCGGAACGTCTTCGTGTCGAGCACCTTGAGCAGCTTGGGCTGCAGCTCGGGCGCCAGCTCACCGATCTCGTCGAGAAAGATGGTGCCGCCGTCGGCCAGCTCGAACAATCCCTGCTTGCGCTCCTTCGCGTCGGTGAACGCGCCCTTCTCGTGTCCGAACAGCTCGGAATCGAGGAACGTGGCGGACAGGCCGCCGCAGTTCACCTCGACGAACGGCCCGCGCGACCGCGGACTCAGGTGATGCACGATGCGCGCGGCCCAGCCCTTGCCCGTCCCGCTCTCCCCGGCGAGCAGCACGGTCGAGCGGTCGCTCGCCGCGAGCAGCTCGATCTGACGCGCCAGCTCGCGCATCACCGGCGAAACACCGAGCGAGTCGAGCCCTTCGCCCTCGTGATCGCGCGCCCGCAGCAGCGCGTTCTGGCGCCCCAGGCGCACCTTCTCGGCCACCCGAGCCGTCGCCGCGGCCAGGTGCGTCATGTCCACCGGCTTGGTGAGAAAATGCTCGGCGCCCAGCTGCATGGCGCGGACCGCGGTCTCGATGTCCCCCTGACCCGTCAGGAGAATGACCGCCGCGCCCTCCGGGCGCAGCCGCTCGAGCACCTCGAGGCCGCCCACGTCGGGGAGGTGCAGGTCGAGGATCACCACGTCGGGGCGCAGCCGCTGGAACGTCGCCATGCCCCCCTCTCCCGTGTCCTCGCGCGCCACCTCGTAGCCGAGGCGCTCGAAGTAGTCCCCGACGGCGCGTGTCACATCGGCGTCGTCGTCGACCAGGAGCAGGGTCTCAGCCACGGCGGTCCACGATCACCGAGAGGGCGCTCGGCAGCAGGCGCGCTTCGAACGGCGTGTCCCCCCAGGGTTCGCCGTCGAGCTGCATCGGCCGCGCCGCACCGTCGAGTACCTCGACCCGCACCACCCGGCCCCGGCCGAACCACAACCGCCGCATCCCGTTGCGCGGCCGGCGCACCAGCTCGACGAACGCCGCGAGGCTCTCGATCGTCCCCTCCGCCCGGAGCACCAGCACGTCGAGCCACCCGTCGTCCGGGGCGACATTGTCGCGCAAGCGCAAGAATGGCGGGACCAGCTCGCCGCAGTTCGCGACCAGCACCAGGGCGGCCGGAAGGTCGTGGGCCACGCCGTCGACGGTCACGCGGTGCAGCGGGCTGGTCACGGCGGGGAGCGCGGCGAAGGCGCGCGCGATGTAGGCCGCCATCTTCCAGCGCCGCTTCTCGGCGGACCCCGTCGCGGCCATCAGCGCCGCATCGAACCCGGTGCCGCAGCACACCGCGAAATAGTGGGTCCCATCCGCGCGCGCCACGCTCCCGAGGTCGAGTGGCACCGGCTTGCCTCGGAGGATCGCGCGCGCGGCGGCCGCTGGGCTCTTGGGCAGCCGCAGATTGCCGGCGAGCAGATTGCCCGTGCCCCCCGGCACGATGCCCAGCGGAATGCCGCTGCCCACGGCGCCGGCCGCGACCTGCATCGCCGTACCGTCGCCACCGTAGCAGACCAGCACGTCGTAGCCCTGGACCCGCCCCTCGGCCGCGAAACGGCGGGCGTCGCCCGCCTGGGTGGTGGCGAGCACGTCCACCGACCAGCCGCCGCGCCGCAGCGTGTCGCGGATCGCGGTGACGGCGCGCGCGTCGGTGCGCGCCGCCGCGGGGTTCGTGATGAGGAGGGCCCGGGTCATCGCTAGTAGCGCTTCTCCCAGAACAGGTCCAACCCCACCTGGCGCGGCACCGTCCCGCCTTGCGACTCGGTGCTCGGGTCGGCGCACGTCTGCACCGGCTCGAAGCTCGCCTCGGTGCGCCACTCGGGGCTGATCCGGAACTGCAGCGACAGGCCCAGCGTGTTGCGCACGCCGACCTGCCGCCCCTCGCAGAACCCGGCGTTCAGCACCAGGAACGTCTTGGTCCCGAGCTGCCGCCCCACGGCGAACTGCCAACCCAGCAGCGGGTCCCCCTGGCCGCCGCCCCCGGGACGGATCTCCACGTAGTCGACGGGCACGCCGCCCGACACGATCGTCTGCTCGATCTCGCCCGACAGCACCGACAGCGCGCTCCGCAGCAGCGCCCGCTGGTCGGCGATCCCGCCTCCGCCCTGGTCACCGCCGCCCAGGTCGAGGCTGCTCTTCCCGAACAGCAGATAGGAGATGATCTCGGTCTGGGAGAGGTCGCGCTTCTCCGCCTCGAGCGTCACGCGCGGCACGAGCAGGCTGCCGGTGATGTGGGCGACGACGGTGATGTCCTCCGGGCTCCGCTGGGCCGGTGTGGGCACGGGATGGACGACGTGGCGGGCCTCGATGTCGAGCCCGGCGTCCTGGTCCGGCGTGCTGTATTTTGCCGACCTCGTGCAGAAACGCATCGTGAACCTGGACGAGCTGGCCGACACGTCGCTGGCGGCCATCATCCAGCAGCAACGCCTGGGCCCGGAGTTTCAGAGCGTTTTCCTGGACAGCCTC
>WNGC01017144.1_pt1 | contig 12032 bp, 8 predicted proteins | sample 5400051 | NCBI WGS metagenome assembly WNGC01 (sample SAMN13153368, study PRJNA577476) | soil metagenome | isolation source: 20 cm soil or saprolite under grassland replicate 2 | place: USA:California | collected 2016-06-15 | reverse complement strand
GCAGGAGCTTGCGTCAGAAAGTGACCCAAAACGTCACCTTGGCTGTCGCTTTGATCGAGCGCCGATCTATTCGATTCCGAGCTTCTTGATGCGGTAGCGCAGGGCGCGGAAGCTCATGCCGAGGAGCTTCGCCGCCGCCGTCTTGTTGTAGCGCGTCTTCTCCAGCGCCTTGACGATGGCATCGCGCTCGATGCCCTCGAGCTGAGTGCCGAGTGCCGCGCCGCCCTCGGCAGCGGAGGGGCCGATGTGGGCCGGCAGCTCCGCGGCGGCAGGAGGCGCGCCGGTGCGCAGGCGGATGTGCTCCGGCGTGATGCTGCCGGTGGTGCTCAACGTGAGCGCCCGCTCCAGCACGTTCTCGAGCTCGCGCACGTTGCCGGGGTAACGGTACGCCTGCAGCGTCTGCACGGTTTCCGCGGACAGCTTGGGTGCCGTGGCGTTCAGTCGGCGCGCCAGGCGGGTGAGGATCGCCTCGGCGATCTCTGGGATATCCGCGCTGCGTTCGCGCAGCGCCGGCACACGCAGCTCGATCACGTTGATGCGGTAGAAAAGATCCTCGCGGAACAGTCCCTGCGCGACCAGATCGGCGAGATCCTTGTGGGTCGCGGACAGGATGCGCACGTCGACGCTCTCCTCGCGCGGCTCTCCGATGGGCCGCACGGTCTTCTCCTGCACCAGGCGCAGCAGCTTCACCTGCATGTGCAGCGGCAGATCCGCCACCTCATCGAGAAACAGCGTGCCACCCTCGGCGCTCTGGACGAGCCCCTTCTTGTCCGCCACCGCGCCCGTGAAGCTGCCGCGCTTGTGACCGAAGAGCTCGCTCTCCATGAGCTCGGTGGGAATTGCGCCGGAGTTGACGGCGACGAAGGGCCCTTCGCGGCGGGCGCCGCTCTCGTGGATCATGCGCGCGGCGAGCTCCTTGCCGGTACCCGACTCGCCGCAGATGTGCACCGGAGCCTGGCTGCGCGCGACGCGCACGATCATCTCGCGCAGCTGCTCCATGGCGGCTGAGCTACCGAGCAGCCGCGGGGCAAAGTCTGCTGTCTTCTCATCCGGCGCGGTGCGCAGCCTGATGGCGCTTCCCACGAGCTTCCTCAGCACGCCGAGGTCGAGCGGCTTCGACACGAAATCGAACGCACCGAGCTTGAGCGCGCGCACCGCGGACTCGACGTTCCCGTGCGCCGTGATGACCGCCACCGGCAGGTCGGCGCGGTTTTCCTGGATCCACGCGACCAGGTCGAGTCCGTCGCCGTCCGGCAGGCGCATGTCGGTGAGACACAGGTCGAAGCGCTCCGCCTTGAGCAGACGTCGCGCGCTCTGCAGGTCGGAGGCGGTGCGCGTCTTCAGGCTCATGCGGCTCAACGTCAACCCGACGAGCTCGAGGAGATCGGGCTCGTCGTCCACCACGAGCACGACGGCCTGCTCGACCGCACCGCGAAGGCTCTGCGCCACTTCGTTCATCAGCTCTCCCACCGGCGCGGGTCGGCGAACACCAGCCGGAACACGCTGCCGCCGCCCCCGCGCGGCTCGTAGAGGAGCGTCGCTCCGTTCGCCTGGGCCAGCTCACGGGCCAGGAACAGCCCGAGACCCGTGCCGCGTCCGCCGCTGTAAAAAGGCTCGAAAATTCGCTCCATGTGCTCGGATGCCACGCCGGGCCCGCGGTCGGCGACCTCCAGGAACGGGCGTGTGCTCGGGGACATGCGCCCATAGCGTATCTCGATGCTCTGTCCGAGGTCGCCCTGCGCGGCGTGCTTCAGTGCGTTGTCGCACAGATTCCAGACGATCTGCCGCAGCTGGTCCGGATCGACGCGCACCTCGAGGTCCGACGGGGTTCCACTCACCATCAGCTGCGCGCGGGGCCACTGCATGGTTTCGCAGAATTCGGCATGAAACTCTTCCGTCCACGCGGGCAGCGACAGCAGCTCGAGGCGTGCCCGCTCCCGCCGCGAGAGCCGCTGCACGTTGTCGATGATGCCGCTCACCCGATCGGCGTTGGTGCGGATGATCTGGGTCAGCCGGCGCTCCTCCTCGGTGAGACCGGGTGATTCCGCCAGCAACTGGCCGGCGTGGCTCATGGCCCCTACGGGGTTGCGGATCTCGTGGGCGATGCTCGCTGAGAGGCGCCCGAGGGCCGCGAGCTTGGACTGCTGCACCTGCTCGGCGATGAGACCCGTGTCCTCGAGGAAGATCAGCACCGGTGCGGGGCTCGAGGAGCCCAGCGGCGCGAAGTGCGCCCGCATCACCCGCCCGCCGTCGGCGGCCACGAACGTCGGCTCGACGGCCGGCAGCGCCCCGTTGCTCCCGCTTCCCTGACGCCAGGATTCAAGTAGAAAGAGGAGTCGCGGGGAGACCTCGCCGATCAGGGCGTCGGGGTAGGCGGTCTCGTCGCCGAGAATCTGGGCGGCGGACTCGTTAATGAGCCGGATACGGTCCTGCGCGTCGACTACCAGGATACTCTCGCGCAGGTGCTGGACGATGTACTGCGAGAGCTGGGCCATGTTGGCGAGGTCGATTTCATGCCGGCGCACCAGTGCCTCACTCTCGCGCAGGCGGTTCGCGACCGGCCAGGTGGCGAGCGCGACCACGAACACCAACGCCCCGACAAATCCGGCGGTGGTGTAGTCGGCCGCCGGGGTGGCGCCCGCGAGGCCGGTGAACACCTGCTGGGCGAGCACCCCGAGCGCGGCGACCGCTGCGATCAGGAGCGCATCGCGACGATCCGCGAGCATCGTGAGCGAAAACACCGGTAGCACCAGCAGGATCCCCAGCCCGCTCGCGACGCCGCCGCTGGCATACAGGACGAGGCCGACAGCGAGCGCGTCGACGCTGGCGTTGACCAGCGCCACGATCCGCAGGCTCGACCACTTCAGCCGGCGCGCAATGACGAGTAATACTGCCGCGGTGAAATAGGCGATGCAGGCCCCGACGAAGAGCCTGGGCCGCGCCGCAACCAGGCTCCAGTCGGGACCGGCGAGCGACTGCATCGCGAGCAGCAGCAGCGGCACCAGCAGGCGATAGAGACTCAGGAGCCCGATCACGCGCCAGGCGAGATCGCTCGGAGTGACGGATGGGGCGGCCCCGGTGGCCGACGTTCGAGACAAGCTTCAGGTGGCGGGCGGTTTGACCTTGGCGCGACTGTAGCATCTTCCCCTCACCGGTAACGCGATCCGCATCGCACGGCGGGGCAACGGCCAGAGAACCTGGTGCGGACCGCGCTGCTGGTCAGGCGCGGGCCTTTTCGAGGAGAATGCGCGCTCTACGCGCGGCGGGCGGGCGATGAATCTCCACGAATATCAAGCCAAGGAGCTGTTCCGCCGCCACGGAATCCCGGTCCCGCCGGGCAGGGTCGCCGCGAGCGCCGACGAAGCCGCCGCCGCCGCCCGCGCGCTCGGCGGCTCGGTCTGGGCGGTCAAGGCGCAGGTTCACGCCGGCGGTCGCGGCAAGGCGGGCGGGGTGAAGCTGGCTCGCGACGTCGAGGCCGTGCGCTCCGCCGCCGCCGCCATGCTCGGCACACATCTGGTGACGGCGCAGACCTCCGCCGAGGGACTCCCGGTCTCACGCGTGTACGTCGAGTCGGGATCGGACATCGCGCGGGAGATATACTTGTCGCTCACGCTCAATCGCGAGCGCGGACGCATCGCGCTCATCGCCTCCGCCTCCGGCGGCATGGACATCGAGGAAGTCGCGCACGAGACTCCCGAGCGGATCCTCTCGGTCAATATCCATCCAGCGGCGGGACTCGAGCCCTACCAGGCCCGCGAGCTCGCCTTCGGCCTCGGGTTGACTGGCGCGCAGGTGACGCAGTTCCAGTCGCTCGCGGCAGCGCTCTACCGGCTCTACACGGACAAGGACCTGAGCCTGGTCGAGGTGAACCCGCTCATCGTCACCGCGAGCGGCGCGCTCAAGGCACTCGACGCGAAGATCAACGTCGATGCCAACGCGCTCTTTCGCCAGGGCGATCTCGCAGCTCTCCGCGATCCGAGCCAGGAAGATCCGATGGAGCGGCGCGCCAGCGAGCACGATCTCAACTACGTATCGCTGAACTATGTGTCCCTCGACGGGGACATCGCCTGCATGGTGAACGGCGCGGGGCTCGCCATGGCGACCATGGACCTCATCAAGCTGCACAAGGGGCGGCCAGCGAACTTCCTCGACGTCGGCGGCGGGGCCACGGCCGAGCGCGTGACCGCGGCGTTCGAGCTCATCCTCTCGAACCCGAAAGTGCGCGCGGTGCTGGTGAACATCTTCGGGGGCATCGTGCGCTGCGATCTGATCGCCGATGGCGTGATCACCGCGGTGAAGAACGTGGGCGTCAAGGTGCCGGTGGTGGTGCGGCTCGAGGGTACGAACGCGGAAGCGGCTCGCGCCATGCTCGCCAGTAGCGGGCTCACTATCACCGCCGCCAAGGACCTGACTGACGCTGCGCGCAAGGTCGTGGCGCTCGCCGCAAAGGGCAAGGCATGAGCATCCTGGTCAACCGCAACACGCGCGTCATCTGCCAGGGATTTACCGGCAAGCAGGGAACCTTTCATTCGGAGGCGGCGATCGCCTACGGCACGCGGCTCGTCGGCGGCGTGACCCCGGGCCGGGGCGGACAGCAGCATCTGGGACTCCCGGTATTCGACACCGTGAAGGACGCGGTGCGCGCGACCGGTGCCACGGCCAGCATGATCTACGTGCCCGCGGCCGGGGCCGCGGATTCGATACTGGAAGCGGCCGACGCCGGCATCGACCTGGTCGTGTGCATCACCGAGGGAGTCCCGGTGAACGACATGGTGCGGGTGAAGGCGGTGCTCGCGGGCTGCGCCACGCGCCTGGTCGGCCCCAACTGTCCGGGCGTCATCACCCCCGAGGAATGCAAGATCGGCATCATGCCGGGCTTTATTCACAAGAAGGGCACGGTCGGCATCGTGTCGCGCTCGGGGACGCTCACCTACGAGGCCGTGTTCCAGACCACGAACGTCGGCCTCGGCCAGAGCACCTGCGTCGGCATCGGCGGCGATCCGGTGCGCGGCATGAACTTCATCGATGTGCTCGAGCTCTTCGAGCGCGATCCGCGCACCGAGGGCATCATCCTCGTCGGCGAAATCGGCGGCAGCGACGAGGAGGCGGCCGCCGAGTTCATCCGCAAGTTCGTCACCAAACCCGTGGTGGCCTATGTCGCCGGACTCACAGCACCGCCCGGCAAGCGCATGGGCCACGCCGGGGCGATCGTCGCGGGCGGCAAGGGCACGGCGAGCGACAAGTACGCCGCCTTCGAGGCGGCGGGCGTGCGCACCGTCAAGTCCCCAGCGGAGCTCGGCTCGACCATGAACGAGCTGCTGCGGTCCCGGCAGCGGCGCGCAGGCCGTACCGGCCGTACCGCGGCGCCGATGCGCGCAGCACCCGTGCGGACAGCGCCAGGGCGGAAGGCTGCCGCACGAAGCGCACGGACCGCGCCGCGGACGGCGTCCGTCCGGGCCGCGCCGGCGCGGGTGGGGTCGGCGCGTACGTTACGACGCCCGGGGCAGGGCGCGGTACGACGCCCGGGGCAGGGCAGACGGCGCTGAGGCATGAAACAATAGCCGGCAGGTTTTTAGCCGGTACCACATGAGCGAGCCTCTCCGGATCGCGCTGGCGCAGGTGAACCTCCTGGTCGGGGACGTCCAGGGGAACGCCGAGCGGGTCATCAGCACCGCGCGCCGCGCGAAGGGTGAGCTGCGTGCGGATCTCGTGCTCTTCCCCGAGCTGACGCTCTCGGGTTATCCGCCCGAGGACCTCCTGTTTCACCGCGGCTTTCGCCGCAAGACCGAGGAAGGTCTCGCACGCCTCCGGCGTGAGCTCGCCGACGCCGCGGCGATCGTGGGATTCCCGGAATATACGGGCGCCGGCATCTACAACTCCGCCGCGCTGATAGCCGGCGGGGAGCTGATCGCCATTCATCGCAAGGCGGAGCTCCCGAACTACAAGGTGTTCGACGAGAAGCGCTACTTTGAGCCCGGGGCGCAGCCGACGGTCGCCGACTGTCGGGGCTTTCGCGTGGGACTGCTGGTGTGCGAGGACACCTGGCAGCCGGAAGCCGCGCAAGTCTCCCGCTCGGCGGGCGCAGAGCTTCTCGTCGTCATCAACGCCTCCCCATACGAGATCCACAAGCAGCGCGAGCGCGAGGACATCGCCCGCAGCCGTGCGCGCGACGTCGGCCTGCCGCTCGCGTACGTGAATCTCCTCGGCGGACAGGACGAGCTCGTGTTCGACGGCAACTCCTTCGTCATGGACGCCGAGGGAGAGGTGGTGATGCGGGCGCCGCCGTTTGAGGAAGGCACCTATGTCGCGAGCTTCGTGCGCGACGCGCGCGGCCGGGTGGCGCCGGAGCGGGGGGATGTGGCGCCCGAGCTCACCGACCAGGCGAGCGTCTACGGCGCACTCACCCTCGGGGTGCGCGACTACGTGAGGAAGCACGGCTTCCCCGGAGTGGTGCTGGGGCTCTCGGGCGGCGTCGATTCCGCCCTCACTCTCGCGATCGCGGTGGATGCCCTCGGCAAGGACAGCGTGCAGGCGGTGATGATGCCGTCGCGCTATACCTCGGCCATGAGCCTCGAGGATGCACAGGAGCAGGCCCGGATGCTCGGCGTGAAGTGCAGCGTGCTGTCCATCGAGGGAATGTTCGAGAGCACGCTCGCGGCGCTCAAGGGCGAGTTCGCGGGTCGCCCGCAGGACGCCACGGAGGAGAACATCCAGTCCCGCTGCCGCATGCTGCTGCTCATGGGGATCTCGAACAAGACCGGGCGGATGCTCCTCACCACGGGCAACAAGAGCGAGATGGCCGTGGGCTATGCGACGCTCTACGGCGACATGGCCGGGGGCTTCGCGCCGATCAAGGACTGCAGCAAGCTCCTGGTGTACCGCCTCGCGAGCTACCGGAACTCCCTCGGCCGCGTGATTCCGCAGCGGGTGATCGAGCGCGCGCCGTCCGCGGAGCTGCGGCCGGGACAGAAAGACTCCGACTCGCTGCCGCCCTACGAGGTGCTCGACCCGATCCTGGAAGCGTTCATCGAGGAGGACCTGTCGGTGGATGAGATCGAAGCGCGCGGCTTCGATCGCGCCACCGTCGCCAAGGTGCTCGACCTCGTGAAGCGCAACGAATACAAGCGCCGCCAGGCGCCACCCGGCGTGCGCGTCAGCCGCCGGGCCTTCGGGCGCGACTGGCGCTATCCGATCACGAGCGGCTACCGGCGCTAGCGAGGAGCGCGCGCGGCGGCACGGCGCACGTCGGCTCCGTAGTTGAGCTCGTACACCTGGCGGGCCTCGGCCGCGAGCGGCTGCAGGTTCAGCCGGTCATAGGATTCGATCATGATCTCGAGCGCCTCGCGCACCGCGGGCGCCCCGTCGTACTGCTCGATCGCCCCCTTGGCGCGCTGTGCGGCGGCGACGTAGGCGCCGCGCTTGAAATAGTAGCGCGCGACGTGCACCTCGTAGCTGGCCAGGCGGTTGCGCAGGTAGACCATGCGCTGCAGCGAGTCGTGCGCGTACTCGCTCTTCGGGTACTGCTCGACCACCTTCCGGAAGGCGGCGAAGGCCTTGCGGGCGGTGCTCGGGGGGCGCTGCGTGAGGTCGGCGCGGAAGAGGTGCTCGATCAGATTCGGCGTGCGCTCGAAGTCGACCAGCCCCTCGATGTAATAAGCATAGTCGACGCGCGGATGAGTGGGATTCTCGCGGATGAAGGTCTCGGCGGCATCGGTGGCGGACTCGCCCTCCCCGGAGCGGTAATATGCGTAGATGAGATCGAGCCGCGACTGCCGCGCTTCGTCGGTGAAGGGGAAGCGGGCCGTCAGCTGCTCGTAGATCTTGATCGCGGCGTTGAAGTCGTTGGCATCGAGATCGTGCCGGGCGCGCTTGTAGAGCACCTCGGGGGTGATCTTCTTCTCATCGCTCACGCGGTGCGTGCGGCAACCCCCGAGCGCGACCAGAGCGACACACAGCGCGACCACGCTGCCGCGCACCGGACCGGGCGAGAACATTCTGGGAAGGGCCTTTCTTTGGCTTCGCGCCGCTTCAGTGCGAGGAGTATAGCGAATCCACCGGGTCCGCTTCCGACCGCGGAAGCGCCGCCGGAGTTCCGCTGCGCTTCGACCGGGCCTTGGCGCGTGCTCTGCCGCAGTATTCGCGCGCGCTCCTCAAGAGCTGGATCGACTCGGGAGCGGTGCAGGTCGACGGGAGAGCGCCGCGGCCCCGGGACAAGGTGCAGGGCGGCGAAGAGGTGCGCATCGAGGCGCAGCTGGCGACCCGGACCCCCGTCCGCCCCGAGGCGATTCCGCTCGAGGTGATTCATGAGGACCGCGCGCTCATCATCATCAACAAGCCGGCCGGGCTCGTCGTGCATCCCGGGGCGGGCAACGCCCGCCATACCCTTGCGAACGCGCTGCTCGCGCTCGATCCGAAGCTCGCGCGGGTGCCGCGCGCGGGGCTCGTGCACCGGCTCGACAAGGATACGAGCGGGCTCCTCGTGGTGGCGCGCACGCCCGAAGCGCACGCCGCGCTGGTCGCAGCGCTCGCGGCCCGCGAGATCGGACGGCAGTATCTGGCGGTATGCACGGGCGCGATGACCGCAGGCGGCACGGTCGATGAGCCGATCGGCCGGCACCGCATTCATCGCACGCGCATGGCGGTACGCGCGGACGGCCGCCGCGCGGTAACGCGCTATCGCATCGTGCAGCGCTTCAGGGCGCACACCCTGGTGCGCGTCGAGCTCGAGACCGGCCGCACGCACCAGATCCGCGTGCACCTCGCGCATATCGGCTTTCCGATCGTCGGCGACCCGGTGTACGGGGGTCGCCGGCGCATCCCGGCCGGATGCACGCCGGAGCTGGCCGCGGCGCTGCGCGCATTTCCGCGGCAGGCGCTGCACGCGGCGCTTCTCGAGCTGACTCACCCCGCCACCGGCCGCCGGCTCAAGTGGCAGGCGCCGCCGCCCGAAGACATGCAGCGCCTGCTCGAGGCGCTGAGGAAAGATCGGACATGAACCTGCCGAACCGGGCTGCCCCTCCCGGAGTTCTGGTGCCCGACTGGCCGGCGCCGAAGGCTGTGCACGCCGCCTTCACGCTGCGCACCGGAGGCGTGAGCGCGCCACCCTACGACTCGCTGAATATCGGCGCGCACGTCGGGGACGCCAGCGAAGCGGTGGCGGAGAACCGGCGGCGGGTGTACGCGCACCTCAGGCTGCCCGCGGAGCCGCTCTGGCTCGAGCAGGCGCACGGCATTGATGTTCTCGATCTCGATGCGGCGCGGCCCGCGGCGTCCGCTGCCCCACCGACCGCCGATGCCGCGATCGCCAGAGGCGCCGGGCACGTGTGCGTCATGCAGGTGGCGGACTGCATGCCGGTACTCTTCGCCTCGCGCGACGGCTCCGCAGTCGCTGCAGCGCACGCCGGCTGGCGCGGGCTCGCCGGCGGAGTGCTGGAGGCTACCGTGGCACGGCTCGGCGTCGCGCCGGGGAAGCTCATCGCGTGGCTCGGTCCTGCGATCGGCCCGCGACACTTCGAGGTGGGCGGGGAGGTGCGCGCGGCCTTCCTGAGGCACGACGCCGGGGCGTCCGAGGCATTCCACCTCAACGCGCGCGGGCGCTGGCAATGCGATCTCGGCGCGCTTGCCCGACGGCGCCTCGGCGCGCTTGGAGTCACCGCGGTATTCGGCGGCGGCTGGTGCACGTACGCCGATGCGACGCGCTTTTTCTCCTACCGCCGCGACGGGCAGTGCGGGCGCATGGCGGCGCTCATCTGGCTTGGCTGAGACGCCGGCCTTCGGGCCCTGGCGAGCGTGTTACGATCCCCTTGACCCGCCGAAGCACAAGAACCGACCCGAGTAGAAAAACCCGACCCGCGTGCTGCTGCTCTGGATCATGCTGTTCGCCGCTTTCGGCGGCATTGCGAGTGCCGCCTTTGCGGTCGCGTTCCTTTGGGTGCCGGAAGAGCGCAGTGCGCGCATCCTCCCGCACTGCGTGAGCTTCGCGACCGGGGCACTCCTCGGGGCGGCGCTGCTGGCGCTGTTGCCCGAGGCGGTCGAAGGAGCCGGCCCCGCGGGCGCCCACGACATCGGACTGGCGCTGGTGCTGGGGCTCGGGATCTTCTTCGTCATCGAGAAGCTGGTGCTCTGGTGGCACGCTCACTCGCAGGATGAGGACCCGGGCGAACACCACGACGGCCACCACGGCGATCGGCACCAGCACACGCCGCACCGGCACGAGCACTTGCGCGAGCAAGCCTCGGGCGTCCTGGTACTGGTGGGGGACAGCCTCCACAACGCGCTCGACGGAGTGCTGATCGCCGCGGCCTTCCTCGGCAGCTTCTCCCTCGGCCTGGTGACGACTCTCGCAGTGGCCGCGCACGAGATCCCTCACCGCGTCGGGGACTTCGCCATCCTGGTGCACGCAGGGCTCTCGCGCACGCGCGCGTTGCTGCTCAATCTCGCCACCGGCATCGCCTCGGTGATCGGGGCGATCGCGGCGTACTACGGCCTGCGTCATGCGCTCGGGCTCCTCCCTTACGCGCTCGCCTTCGCGGCCGCGGGATTTCTCTACATCGCGGTCGCCGGGCTCATCCCGGGACTCCATCGGCGCGCCGATCCCCGCACCAGCGCGGCTCAGGTGCTGCTCATCAGTTTAGGCATTGCGGTCATCGCGCTCGCCGAGCGGTTGACTGACAAGTAGCCGCGTCGGCAGGCAGGAACGCCTGCGGCCGGCCCCGCCGCGGCAGCCGGCGGTGCGTGGAATTGCGATTTACTTCGCGAACCTCAGATTTCCGAGCGGGTATCGTCTGAGGTAATTCAGCGGACGCGGTAGTATGTCGTAATGCTGCTCAAATGGTTCAATGCTCGCGAGGCCACCGAAGTTGGCAGTGCCCTGGCGGACGATTTTTTGCAGTCTGCCTCCAGGTCATCGGGCACGCGCCGCCAGGGGACCAGATCGGGCCCGCAAGGTCAGGACCTGCAGAAGCTCCTCAGGCGGGTGGATCGCGAAGCCGGTCCCCTGAAGCTAAACCTCATCAAGAGAGCAGCACTCGCAAACTCCTTCAAGTGGCGGTTGCTCGAGAAGGGCGTTGAGCAGCAGCTCGTCGACGAGCTGACGCAGGCGCTCGTGCTGCGCCTTACCGCGAATCGAGCCAGCTCGGTCCCATCTGACCTGGCAGCTGGTGGCTCAAAACGCCGATCCGGCTCGCGCGAGGTTCAGGCTCTTCACACTCGGGGTAGTGAGCTCCTGGCCGGGGGTGCGTATGCCGAGGCGCTGGAGTGCTACCAGCAATTAGTGAATCTCGATTCCCGCGACGCAGTGGCACGCAATGGTCTCGGGACGGCTCTCGCGCAGCTGACACGTTTCAATGAAGCGGAGGATCAATTCCGTCGCGCGATCGGGATAAGGTCGGGCTTCGTGGAGGCACATTTCAATCTTGCCGGGGTCCTTCAATCGAGGGGTCGGCTCGACGAATCCGAGTTGCCGCTGCGACGCGCCCTGAAGCTGAAGCCGTCGTATATCGATGCCCGGGTCAGTCTCGGCATGAGTCTTAGGCTGCTGGGTCGTTTGCAGGAGGCCAGGGATTGCTACGAGAAAGCGCTCAGGGCGGCCCCTCGCAACGTGCAGGCACTGGTCGGCACGGGCCAGATCGAGGGGCTCGAGGGCCGCTTCGCCGAAGCAGAGGCCGCGTACCGGCGCGCGCTGGAAGTCGACCCGGGAGCGGCCCACGCCTGGTCTGGTCTGGTCTGGCTGCGCAAGATGACGCCCGCCGACGGCGCATGGCTCAAGCGCGCAGAGGAGATCGCCGCCAGCGGCCTCACACCGATCGACGAGTCCGCCATGCGCTTTGCGATCGGAAAGTATTACGACGATGTTGGGGATTTCGCGCGCGCGTTTCGCAGCTACCAGCGCCCGAACGAGCTGCACAAGACACGCACGGAACCGTACGACCCCGAGGCACATACGCGTTTCGTTGACGATCTGGTGCGGGTCTACACGCGGGAAGCGCTTTCCCGGGCACGCGCCGGTGCCTCGGACTCCGCGCGACCGGTGT
>WNGC01002331.1_pt1 | contig 12032 bp, 11 predicted proteins | sample 5400051 | NCBI WGS metagenome assembly WNGC01 (sample SAMN13153368, study PRJNA577476) | soil metagenome | isolation source: 20 cm soil or saprolite under grassland replicate 2 | place: USA:California | collected 2016-06-15 | reverse complement strand
GGCGTCGACGTCGCTCTACCGCATCCGGGTGACGGTCCCCGGCCGGCCGGTGTTCTGAACCGTTTCGCCGCGGCCCTCGTCTGCGCCGCCGGGTCCAGGAGGAGGCACCGATGATCACCCTGCACATCACCCTCCAGGCCAGGCCGGGGCAGGCGGCGGAGGTGGTCCGCGTCTTCACCGAGGCGTACGTTCCGGCGATACGGCGCCAGCGGGGCTTCCGGCGGGCGATGCTCCTGCAAGAGCACGAGCGGTCCGACCGATTTGGGATCGACATCACCTTCGAGACGGAGGCCGATCGCCTGCGGTGGGTCGCCTCCGCCGATCACGGCGCGGCGTGGCCGCGGGTCGAGGCGGTGGCGCAGCAGATCTGCTGGTCCGGCTACGACATTCTCGCGGACCACGGGGCCTAGCGGCCCCACCTGGTCCTTCGTGACTCCTGACCACTGCGTCGGAGCCAATCGGCGAAGGCACCAGAGACAAAAGGGGGACAGGGTGTGAGAGGTACCGTACGGTCTGGATCGGTCATGCTTCTCGCCGTGGTCGTATCCGCCGGTCTGCTCATCGGCGGCGTGGTCACGCCGGGGATCGCGGCGGGACCGCCCATGATCAAGCCCAAGAATCCGCCGTTCCGCATCGCGCTGGCGAACTCGTACATCGGCAACACCTGGCGCATCGAGATGGAGAACTTGTGGAAGGCCGGGGTTCAGATGCCGCCCTACAAGACCCTGGTGAAGGCCGAGGTCTTCAACTCCGGCAACAACGTCCCGGCCCAGATCCAGCAGATGGACAACCTCATCTCCTCCAAAGTCGACGCGATCGTGATCAACGCGGCGTCTCCCACGGGTCTCAACGGCGTCATCGCGCAGGCGTGCGCGGCCGGGATTCTGGTGGTCTCGTACGACAACGTGGTCACGGGCCCGTGCGCCGTCAAGGTGAACACCGACCAGTTCCAGTTCGGCAAGCAGCTGGCCGGGTTCATCGTGAAGGAGCTCCACGGCCGGGGCAACGTGATCATGGACACCGGCGTGCCGGGGACCCACGTCGATGAACAGCGGAACGCCGGCGCCGACAGCGTCTGGAAGGAGAACCCCGGGATCAAGGTCCTCACCCGGTTCAGCGGCATGTGGGATTCGGCCACCACGGAGCAGCGCTTCGCCCCGCTCCTGTCCACCTTCCCGAAGATCGACGGCGTCTGGGCTCAGGGGGGCACGGACGGGATCATCAATGCGTTCATCAAGGCGGGCCGGAAGCTCCCGGTGATCGCCGGCGAGGCGGAGAACGGATTCCGGGTCGCGATGGTGAAGTACAAGTCGGCGGGGTTCCGGGGCATGTCGATCGGCCAGCCGCCCTACCTGGTGCTGGTGTCGCTGGCCCTCGCCGTCGACGTCCTGAAGGGGGCGCGGAAGGCGGAGGACATCACGATCCCGTTCCCGGTCGTGACCTCCGATGATGTCGCGTACGGGAAGAACGCGTTCCCCAAGCTCCCGAGCAGTTTCTTCGACGATTTCGCAGGAACGGATGTCCCCATCTGCGTGGAGGCGGCCCAGAACGGGACCCCGTGTCCCGGGACGCTGAGCGTGCATCTCCCGTAGCCGCCTCGACCGAAAGCAGTGATCCACGCCGGCCCGCGGCGGGCTGCCGCGGGCCGGCAACGCTATCCTTCCGGTGAGGACCGATGCCCCGCGTTGAGGCGATCGACGTTTCCAAGTCGTTCGGGGGCGTGCACGCGCTCCAGGAGGCGTCGTTTGAGGCAGACGGCGGCGAGGTCCATGCGCTCGTCGGGGAGAACGGCGCCGGCAAGAGCACGCTGATCAAGATCCTGAGCGGGCTGCTGCGACCGGATGGGGGGCAGCTGCGCGTCGATGGGCAGGGGGTGCGGATCGACCGCCCGGCGGCGGCGCAGCGCCTGGGGATCGGCACCGTCTTCCAGGAGCTCACGCTGCTCCCGCACATGACGGTCGCCGAGAACCTGCTGCTGCGGCGGGAGCCGCGGGATCGGTTCGGGCTCATCCGGCCGCGGGAGCTCTCGCGCCAGACGGCGGAGCTGCTCTCCGGGCTCGGACTCCCCGAGCTCGACGTCGACAGTGTCATGAGCGGCCTGCCCCTCGCCCAGCGCCAGCTGCTGGAGATCGCCAAGGTCGTCTCCCGCGCACCGCGGATCCTGCTGTTCGACGAGCCGACCTCCGCCCTGGCCGAGCGCGAAGTGACGTGGCTCATGGACTTGATCCGGCGGCTGCGGGACGGGGGGCGGACCATCGTGTTCACCTCGCACCGGTGGAACGAAGTCCACGACATCTCCGACCGGATCACGATCTTCCGCAACGGCCAGCGCGTCGGCACGTTTGCGGCGGCCGACATCGACGAGAACCGCGCGGTGGAGTTGATGACCGGCCGCCACGTCAGCGCGGTGTTCCCGCCCCTTCCCCCGCTGGGGGCTCCCGAGCCGGTCCTGGAGGTCCGGGGCCTCGCAGCGGGCCGGGTGCAGGGCCTCGACGTGACGCTCCACCGGGGAGAGATCCTCGGCATCGGCGGCCTGCAGGGACAGGGGCAGCGCGACCTCTTCCTGTCGCTCTTCGGCGCCCAGCGCCTCCGGGCCGGCACGATCGCCATCCATGGGCGCCGTGTGGCGATCCGGCATCCCCGCGAGGCGATCAGCGCGGGCATCGCCCTCGTGCCGGAGGACCGCAAGGTAGAGGGATTGTTCCTCCCGATGTCGGTCCGGCAGAACATGACGCTGCCCGTGCTGGGCGCGCTCAGCCGGCTGGGGTATGTGGATCTGCGGCGGGAGACGGACACCGTCGGCCGGATGATCGACCAACTCGCGATCCGGACGACGGGTCCCGATCAGGTCGTCGGCGCCCTCTCCGGCGGGAACCAGCAAAAAGTCTTGATCGGCCGCTGGCTCGTCACCAACGCCCGGATCCTGCTGCTCTATGACGTCACCCGCGGCGTCGACGTGGCCACCAAGCACGACATCTACGACCTCGTCACCGCGCTGAGCGCGGAAGGACGGGCCATCCTCTACTACTCGAGCGATACGGCGGAGATGGCCCACCTCTGCCACCGCGTCCTCGTCATGCGCGAGGGCCGCGTGGCCACCGAGCTCCGCGGCCGCGAGATCACCGCGGACGCGCTCGTGCGCGCCTCGCTCCGGCTGGGAGGGGAGGTCCCGGCGTGAGCGCGGTGGCGGCGGCGCGTCCCTCCGCGGGAGATCGGTTCAGGCGGTATGCCCGGCGAAACGCGTCGCTGCTCCTCAGCTACCTCGTGCTGACCGTGATGGGGCTGTACTACGTGGGGTATGCCGCCGGGCACGGCCAGCTGTCCGTGTTCTCCGTCACCTCGGTCTTCAATAATACGATGCCGCTCCTGGTCGCGGCGATCGGCCAGACCATGGTCGTTCTCACCGGCGGCATCGACCTCTCGGTCGGCTCGATCATCAGCCTCAGCAACAGCCTCGCCGCCGTGCACATGCAGGATTCCGCGGGCAGCGTCCTCGCGTGGTCGGGGCTCATCCTGCTGATCGGCGCGGCCACCGGCGCGACGAACGGCGTGCTCGTCGCCGTGGGACGGATCCAGCCGATCCTGGTGACGCTGGCGAGCCTGTCCGTGTGGGCCGGGGTCGCCCTCTTCGTCCTCCCGCAACCCGGGGGCGCGATCCCGCCGGGGTTCACCGCGCTCCTGGCCGGGAACGCTTGGCAGACCGTCCCCGCGTCCGCCGTTGTGCTGGGGGCGCTCATCGTGTTCTGGATCCTGTTCCGCCGGACCGGGCTGGCCGTCGCCCTCTACGCGGTCGGGAACGACGAGCGCAGCGCGCGGGCGAACGGGGTGCCGGTCGCCGCGGCGAAGATCGCCGCCTACACCCTCTCCGGGTTGTTTGCGGCGCTGGCGGGCCTCTATCTGTCCGCCGTGACGACATCGGGGGACGCCACGACCGGGGGGATCTACACGCTCACCTCGATCGCCGCGGTGGTGCTCGGCGGCGTCAGCCTCTTTGGGGGACGCGGGAGCGCGACGGGCAGCATGGCCGGGGCGTTCGTGCTGACGCTCATCGTCAACATCTTGTTTTTTGCCAATATTAATCCCCTGCTGCAGGAGTTTTTCCAGGGGCTCGTGCTCATTCTGGCCATGGCCGCGAGCGTCCTGGTCAATGTCGTCCTCGGACGAACCGGATGAGCAGGCGCCGTGGCTGACCAGCCGCAGGCGGTGGCGGGACGTTCTCCGCGGTCCATCGACCCGGTCCGCCGGAGCATCGGGCTCACGTTCGGGGCCGCGCTCCTGCTCTTCGTCATCGGCGGGGTGATCCAGCCGGGCTTCCTCCGCCCGACCAACGTGTTCTCGGTGCTCGTCGTCGCCTCGTTCATCGGCTTCGTGGCCGCCGGTCAGTCGCTCGTCATCCTCACGGGAGGGATTGATCTCTCCGTGGCCTGGGTCATCAACGCCGGCGGGGTGATGCTGACGTCGCTCGCGGCGGGGAACGACCTCAGCGCGGCCTGGGCGGTGCCGGCGACCCTCTGCATGGGGTTGGGGGTCGGACTGGTAAACAGCCTCGGCATCGTCTTCCTCGAGGTCCCGCCCGTCGTGATGACCCTGGGGATGAATGGGGTCATGCAGGGGCTGGTGCTCGGACTCACCAACGGGTTCACCAGCAGCAGCGCGAAGGCCTACGCTCCTCGGGTCATCAGTCAGGTGGTCAACGGGGCCCTCCCGGGAGGCGTTCCCGTCGATCTCCTGCTGTGGGTGGCGATCGCGGCGGCGCTCTGGGTGGTGCTCAGCCGGCTGACGTTTGGGCGCTGGATCTACGCGCTGGGCAATAACCCGGTCGCCGCGTACCTCGCCGGCGGCCACACCCGCCGCATCACGGTCCTTGTGTACATGCTCGCCGGGGGGTTCAGCGCCTTCACCGGGATCATCCTGGTGGGCTACGCCGGCCAGGCCACGCTCGGGGCGGGAGACCCGTATCTGTTCGCCAGCATCGCCGCCGTCGTCATCGGCGGCACGTCCATCCTGGGCGGCCGCGGCCACTACCTCGGGACGATCGCGGGCGCGATGATCCTCACCGTGCTCACCGACGTGCTCACGCTCATGAGCATCCCCGAGGCCGGGCGAAGCATCCTGTACGGCCTCGCCATCCTGGCGGCACTCCTCATCTATGGACGGCAGCCCGAGGACGTCTGAGGCCCGGCCTCGTCCCCACTACGGGGAGCGCAGCGTCGACGCGATCAGATCGAGCTTTTCATCCTGCGCCACGATCGAGACCGCGCCGACCCCGGGCGCGTACCACTTGTTTTCCGTTGCCGTATCGAGCTCGGAACTCTCAAGGACCTGGATCACATCCCGGTACTGACCCGCGGGGACGCCGCGGGTCTGCTGGGTATCGACCACCTGGGCGGTTTCATCGACGACGGGCAGCAGGTCCTCCGGCTTGAACACGTCGGCTTTCTCCGGGGTGGCGGGCATGAAGACGAATGGTCTAGTCGAGGTTGCCGTCGTGCTCGGGTCCGAGTTCGCCGGGCCGCCGACAAGCCAGCTGCCCTCATGGCTCGTGATGACCCCATTCTGGTAAATGTCCACGAGCTCACCGAAGTAGTAGACGGTGCCGTCATCCGCCTGCGCGAAGTAGTTGAGCGTGCTCTCGACCAGCTGGCCGTCATCGAACGACATCTCCCGGAGGATGCTGCAGCGGACGGGTCTGCCGTCGTTAACCCCCTGGACCTGAAAGGCGCGCTGCCCGGTGAGGTAGTCGTCGACGACGACCTCCTGCGCGGTCCCCGCAGTCCCCGCGTACACTTTGACGGCGCCCTCCTGGAATGGCGCATAGCGGTTCGTGAAGGTTCGCGGGTTCGACTCGAAATCCGGCGGACGGCTCGGCACCACCGCCTGGACCTGACTGAGCGGCAACGATAGCAAGATCGCCGGCGCGAGCCAGCGCACGGCATGTCTGAAGAAGCGCGGCGGGACCAGGCGGGGCATGGAATCCGTTCTCGAATCCATGACACACTCACTCCTTCCTCGCGGGCGGGATCCGCGCTCCCCTCGGGGCGCGGTGTTGCCTCCTGAAAAAATCCGGTGAGCTTTCGGCCGAACTTCGGTGTCACTTTCCCCCGCACGGCCTGGGCATAAACTGCAAATCTTTTCATAATCCCAAAAAATCCGGCGTGCAGGTAAGCGGCAGGGAATCCCAAAGGACCGCATCCTTGCTGGTGAAACTCGCGTTCGAGGTTACGCTACTGCGAGGGCAACTCGGCCGCCCCTGCTGCGCCGAACAAGAGGCGGGAAGGCGCTCTCGTTAAAACAACGCGGCCGGGGACCGCAGACGACGCAGAGGCCGCCAAGTCTCCGGCCCCGGCCACACGCGGATGCTTACCAGTACGGCCTCAGCCCACCACGCCTATGGCGAGCGTATCATCAATGGCAGCGTCGATACGATCAGCTGGGACGTTTCACCTTTCGCCTGGCCCTGGATCACGCCGACCCCGGGTGCGTACCACTTCTGTTCCGTAGTCGGATCGAGCCGGGAGGTCTCCAGCACCTGGATCGCGTTCGTAAATGTGCCCGCAGGGACAGTAACGGTCTGGTTCACTGCGACAACCTGGTCTGTCTCATCCACGATGGGGTACAGGTCTTCTTGCTTGAACACATCGCCCTGCTGCGGGTTGGCGGGCATGAAGACAAATGGGTGTGGCGCGTTTGCTGTCTCCGGCGGGTCCGAGTCCCGTGGGCCGCCGACGAGCCAGCTGCCCTCATGGCTCGTCACGACCCCGTTTGCGTATTCGTCTACGATCTCGCCGAAGTAGTACACGGTTCCGTCATCCGCCTGAGCCAAGTAGTTGAGAGAGTCCTCGATCAGCTGGTTATTATCGAACTCCATCTCCCGGAGGATGCTGCACACGACGGCATCCTTTTTGTTGGCGCCGGCGAGCTGAAAAGTGCGCGTCTCGGAAAGGTAGTTTTCCAAGAGGATAACCTTCACGCCGCCCGACTTGGCGCCCGAGTACACCTTTGTGGCGCGCGGCACGAATGGCTCATAGCGATTCGTGAAGGTCAGCGGGTTCGTGTTGAAGGTCGGCGGTCCGCTCGGCACCATCGCCTGCACTGAACCCAGCGGCAATACCAGGAACAGCGCCATCGCAAACCAGCGCACGGCTCGCCTGACGAGGCGCGGCGGAGCCGGGCGGGAATCGGAATGCCCTGCTTGATGCGTCATGTACCCACCTCTTCCTTTCGAGCAGGATCCGCTCCCTCTCTCGGGTAGCGGTGCTGTCTTGGGGAAACTGCGGTGTACATTGCGGAAGATCAATTCCACTGTACGCGCGCGGCGCAGGCCGGTCTATAGAGAGCACACATTTGAGCGCACACGTGATCGTGCTTGCGACTGATCGGCTACCCCACGAAGCTGGGCCGGTCGGCCAGCCGGGGCGGCCGGGTCTCCACGAAGGCACCGTCGACGATGGATTCCACGCGGGACGCGTCCTCGAACCACGAGGCGGGAGCGGCGTGCCCCCACAGCGTCGCCCGCTGCGGATCGTCGAGCCGCCAGCGGATCGGCTGCCAGTCCGGATCGGCGATGAGGTAATCGCCCGTGTACAGCTCGATGCGATTGTTGTCGGGATCGCGGAGATAGAGGAAAAAGGCGTTGGACAGCCCGTGCCGGCCGGGCCCGCGTTCGATCCGATCGGTCATCCGGGCCGCGGCCAGGATGTCGCAGGCGCGCAGCACGCTGAGCTGATCCTGCACCCAGAAGGCCGCGTGGTGGAGGCGCGGACCGATCCCGGTCATCAGCGCGATATCGTGCACGTTCTGCTTGCGGCGCAGCCAGATCGCCCACAGCTGCGGCGGGTCGCCGGCGCTCTCGGTGTATTCTGAGCAGCCAAACCCGAGTTCCTGCTGATACCAGCGCGCCGCGAGGGCGACGTCGGCGACCTGGCAGTTGAAGTGGTCAAGCCGCATCACGCAGGCGCCCCGGTACAGGTCGTACCGCTGCAGCAGCCGCTCCACCGGCTCAAGCCGGTGGAAGAACTCGAGCGGCAGGCCCGCCGGGTCCTGCACGCGGAGCGCCCGGCCGTGGCCGACCTCCTCCGGGAGCCAGCGCGCCGGCAGGCCGCGGTCCCGGCACCCGTGCTCGAGGCGGTCCAGGTCCTCTTCGGAGGCCACCCGAAAGGCGAGGTGGCCGACGCCCGGGGAGGCGGCGCGGCGCAGCACCAGGCTGTGGTGATCGCGCTCCTCGTACCCCCGCAGGTAGAGGCGATCCCCGCGCTGCGCGGTCTCGACGAACCCCAGGAGATCGACGTAGAAGGCGCGGGCGCGCCCCAGGTCCGTGACCCGGAACTCGACGTGCGCGGCGCGCAGGATGTTGAACTCCGGATGGCCCGGCCGGAGGTCGATCTCAGGTCTCATAGAAAATCCGGACGTCCGCGGGGTTCCAGGCTTCGAGGGGGTCTTGCGGCTCCCGCACCGGCTCCCGCAGCCGGTGGTAGCGGCCGCCGAAGAACAGCAGGGGATTCAGAGGGCCGTCCGACCGGTGCACGGCGAGCACACGCCCAAGGAAGAGGTGGTGGTCGCCGCCGTCCAGCACGCGGTCGACCTGGCAGCCCACCGCCGCCAGGCACCCGACCAGGCGCGGGCCGCCCACCCACGGTTCCAGCCGGTACTCGGGGGGTGAGGGGTGCGCCCAGGCCCCGGCGAAGAACTGCGAGAGCGCCTGCTGGTCTTCGGAAAGGATGTTGAGCGCGAACTCGCCGGCGCGCGCCAGGAAGGCATCCATCCGAGCGCGGCGGTTCACGGAGACGCAGACGAGCAGCGGGTCCAGCGACACGGACATCACGGCGTTGGCCGTCATCCCCTGCATCTCCGCCCCCGCCTGGGCCGTGACCACCGTGACCCCGGTGGCGAACAGCCCCATCACGCGGCGGAATGCGCTGGGGTCGGGCAGGCTTGGGGTGTCCACGGCAGCCTCCGCTCCTACTCGCCCGGCGCCGGCCCCAGCGCCGGGGCGGTCCGCTCCGCGCGCTCGAGAAACTCTTTCACGCGCTCCATGTACGGCTTGCGGTCGTAGGCGTTGAACATCGCGCCGGCCATGCGCACCGGGTCGCCGAAGAAGTAGCGCTCGTAGAGCACCTGCCGCGACCCGAAGGCGCTGAGGGCGATATCCCAGGCCAGCCGGAACAGCTTGATGCGCGACGCGGCATCCGCCCGCGCCGCCTGATAGTACGTGCGGATCGTCTCGGCCTGAGGCCCCCGCAGGTCCTTCTCGGTGGGGATCGCCATGAACCCGGACGCGCCGAGCTGCTGGAGGATTTCCACCATGCGCGGGTACATCCGCGTGTGGACGTTCCGCGCCGCGTCCAGCGGCGTCCACGCCGGCTGCATCACGCCCCAGCGGTTCACCTGCGCCTCCACCTCGCTCGTGCGCAGGAACGCGCGCATCGTTTCCAGGTTCACGATGAGCTCGGCCATCTTCTCGTGCACGTGCTGGAACTGCTCGATGGCGATGGTGTCGACGATCAGCGAGGCCACGCCCAGGATGAACTCGGTCTTCGCCACGTTCTTGGTGACGACCTGATGGGCCATGTGCGCGACGGCGCCGGTCGCCGCGAAGGCCCGGTTGCACTTCTCCACGTCCCGCAGCAGGAACACCCGCTCCCAGGGCACCTGCACGTTGTCGAAGATGACGACCGCGTCCATCTCCTCGAACCGGGACCCCAGCGGGTGGTCCAGGCGCGACTTCCCGTAGTCGAACGATTCCCGGCAGAGAAAGCGCAACCCGGGCGTCTCGGTGGGGAGGGCGAGCGCGTAGGCATACGGCGCGTCATCCGGGCCCGCCTTCAACAGCGTCGAGGGGAAGACCATGATCTCGTCCGCCGTGGGCAGGGTCGCCAGCATGCGGGCGCCGCGGAGGACGATGCCCCGGCTGTTCTCCTCCACGATGCGCGCCGCGAGAGTCGGATCGGCCTGCTGGGACGGACCCACCGACCGGTTCGCCTGAGGGTTGAGCAGCGTGTGGGTGAGGCACAGGTCGTGCTCGCGCACGTACTCGTAGTACCGGCGGATGTTCTCGCCGAATCGCGGGTCGTTCTCCGCGCAGTAGGCCGCGGCCGAGGCGAATCCGACCAGCGCGCGGTTCAGGTAGTCCGGGGTCCGGCCCATGAACCCGCCGGAGTAGTCCGCCCACCGCTTCATCATGGTCCGGACGCGCACCAGATCGTCGTGGGACTGGGGCGCGAGAAAGGACAGCCCGACCGGCTGGCCGGTCGCCGGCGACACGTAGGTCATCTCGTCTCGTTGGGCAGGGCCGTGCTGCATGTCGTACAGCGCAGCCACGCTGCGCACCAGGTTCCGGAACGCCGGGTGCGCCGTCGGATCGGCCACCCGCTCGCCCTCGAGCCACAGATCCCGGGGGCGGTCCCGCAGTCCCTGCAGAAACTGGGCTCCCGTTCTCACCGGCATGGCTTCACGCCCCCCGTCCCCTGCGCTCGCCCTCCTCGGCGACGACGGCGTTCTCGAGGACGCCGATGCCTTCGATCTCCAGCCGCATCACGTCGCCGGGGCGCACGTGCGAGATCCCCTTGGGCGTGCCGGTCAGGATGAGGTCGTCGGGCTCCAGGGTCATGATCGCGGAGATGAACTCCACGAGCGCAGGGATCCGATGGATCAGATGCGCGGTGGTCCCCTGCTGCCGCAGCTCGCCGTTCACGGAGGCGCGCAGCGTGAGCGCGTGGGGATCGCGGATCTCCCCCTCGACCACGCAGGGGCCGACCGGTCCGAACGAATCGTACCCCTTCGCGCGCACCGGGGGCCGGTAGAAGTTCTTCACGAAGTCGCGCACCGTCACATCGTTGAAGATCGTGTACCCGCGGATGACCGCGTTCGCGTCCGCGGCGCGGACGCCGCGGCAGGTCCGCCCGATGACGACCGCGAGCTCCACCTCGTAGTGCATGTACTCCACGCCCGACGGATAGACGACCGGGGCGCGGTGCCCGACCAGCGACGAGAGGGGCTTCAGGAACAGGGCGGGCTCCTCCGGGGTGCGGATCCCCAGTTCCTCCGCGTGGTCCGCGAAGTTGAGGGCGAGCCCGACGACTTTGGTCGGCAGCACGGGAGGAAGCCAGACCACCGCCTGGGGATCGTAGGCGCGGCCCGCCCGGTCGAAGGGCACGCCGTCCCGGAGCGTGCCGGTGTGCACGGTGCCTTCGGCGGCGAACCGGACCTGGCGCATCGCCGGACTCAGCGTCCCCGAACCCTGCCCGTTTGCATGCTTCCATCATATCAGGCGGCCGCATCCCGAGAGGGTTTTGAGCGCCGGCCGTATAACACCGCGCCCGTCCGTTGCTGCGAGACATGGGGGGTGGTGATCACGCAAGCGGCGCTGCCACGAAGGCTCACGATCATCGCGCTGGCCGCGGCGCTCGCCGCCGGTCTGGCGGCATCCGGCCGGCCGGCGCTCGGGCAGGGCGGACCGATCAGAATCGGCGCGGTGTTCGCCGTCACGGGTCCGGCCGGTTCGCTCGGCAAGCCGGAGAAGGACACCGCAGCGATGCTGCAGGATCAGCTCGCCGCGGCCGGCGGGATCGCCGGGCGGCCGGTGCAGATCATCACCTACGACAGCGAGGCCGATCCCACCAAAGCGGTGCTTTTAATGAAGAAAGCGGTGACCGAGGACGGCGTGGTCGCCGTGGTCGGCGGGACGACGAGCCCGGAGTCGCAGCCGATGGCCGACTACGCGATGGCCGCGGAGATCCCGTTCATGTCGGTGGCGGCCAGCACCACGCTCAGCGTCCCCGCCCGCGCCTGGGTGTTCCAGATGCCGCAGCGGAACGACATCGCCGCCGCGACGGCGATGCAGTACCTCGTCGCGCTGCGCGTGAAGACGTTTGCGTTTCTCTACCGGAACGACGACTTCGGCCAGGACGGCCTGGTGGCGTTCCGCACATACGCCCGCCAGCGCGGGATCACGGTCGTGGACACGGAGCCGTTCGCGGCGATCGACACCGATTTGAGCGCCCAGGTCGCCCGCGCCCGGATCAAGAACCCCGAAG
>WNGC01002563.1_pt1 | contig 12034 bp, 13 predicted proteins | sample 5400051 | NCBI WGS metagenome assembly WNGC01 (sample SAMN13153368, study PRJNA577476) | soil metagenome | isolation source: 20 cm soil or saprolite under grassland replicate 2 | place: USA:California | collected 2016-06-15 | reverse complement strand
GTGGTGATCGGCGATGCTCCGCAGGCCTGGCAGGAATCCATCGGGCGAGAACCGGTATCCGCCCTCCCCCTGGATCGGCTCCACGATGATCGCTGCGAAATCGTCCGGATGGACCACGTGGTCGAGCAGCTGCTGCACTCCGTCCAGATCGCCGAAGGGCGCGTGGTAGACTTCCGCCATGAGCGGCCCATGTGGCGTCGATACCGGCTCCGGCTGGCCGTGAGCGACAGCGATCCCATGGTGCGTCCGTGGAATGCCCCATAGAACGCGATGACGGCGGGCCGGGCCGTGTGGTAGCGGGCCAACTTGACGGCGGCCTCGATCGACTCGGTGCCCGAGTTCGTGAACAGGACCCGGTGCGGGCCCTTCCCCGGCCCGAGCCGCGCGAGGGCCTCCGCCAGATCGGCCAGCACCGGGTAGTAGACGTCGGCGCCGCCCGCGTGCAGGAATTTCTCCACCTGTGCCTGCACGGCCGCCACCACGGCGGGATGGTTGTGTCCGGCCGCCGAGACCGCGATGCCGGCGAACACGTCCAGGAACCGGTTCCCGTCGACATCCCAGACCCAGACGCCCTCCCCCCGTTCCATCACCAGGGGAAACTCCCGGTGGCATGACGGTGACATCACCGCCGCGTCCTTGGCGATCACCGCCCGGGCCAGCGGCCCCGGAGGGGCGACGCGGATCTCGGGTTCATCGAAGCGGACATCAACGGCTGCCATCGCCTCACCCTCCTCGCGGCTGCCGGCGCGGAGCCCGCGCCTTCCGGGTCGGTGCGCCGCCGCGCTTGAAACATGCCCCGTTTGCGGCCGGGGGAGGACAACCGGGCTCCGCATCGTATGGCTGTGGCGTGACTCGCTTCCCGTCCCCGGTCTTTGCGCGCGTGTATGCCCTGGTCCGGCGGATTCCGCGCGGGCGCGTCGCCAGTTACGGCTCGATCGCCCGCGCCCTCGGGATGCGGGCGCTCGCGGCGTGCGGCGACGACGTGCCCTGGCACCGGGTGGTGAACGCGCAAGGGAACATCAGTTGGCGCCCGACCGGAGGGTATCAGCTGCAACGCGATCTCCTGCGGCACGAGGGCGTACGATTCGCCCGCGGGCGGATCGACCTGCAGAAGTTTGGCTGGAAGAAACTTTGAGCCGATCCTGTATGAAAAAAATCGCGATCAGCCTCCCCGACCGACAGGCCAATGCGATCGAGCGGATGCGCCGTCAACAACGCATCCCTCGGAGCCGCGTGATCCAGAACGCCATTGCCCACTATCTTGCCGAGGAAGGGTATCTGGATGACGCGCGACGCTACGAGCAGGGCTACCGGAAGCGGCCGGAACGGCAAGAGGCGAAGGCCTTTGCCCACGCTGCCGTTGGCGTTCTGGCGATTGAGGAGTGGAAATGAAACGCGGAAACCCAGGCGCGATGTCCATACGTGGTGGCCGCACGGAGGACAACGGCGAGGCCGGGTTATATGCCATCATAGGTCTGTCACAGAAAACACAAACACTCCTTCCGAATCCACGACTCTCATGAGGAGGAACGGGCGTGAAAGCGATCCGTGTGCACGCGACCGGCGGCCCTGAAGTCCTGCGCTTCGAGGAGGTCCCCACTCCGACGCCGGCGCGGGGGGAAGCGCTGGTGAAGATCGAAGCGGCCGGGGTGAATTTCACCGACATCTACTATCGCCTCGGCTGGACCAAGGCGGTGCTGCCGTTCACCGCCGGGGTCGAGGCCGCCGGGACGGTGGCGACCGTTGGACCGGAGGTGTCCGGGCTCGAACCGGGCGAACGCGTCGTCTATACAGGACCGCTGGGGGCCTACGCCGAGCAGGCGGTGGTCCCGGCATGGCGGCTCGTGCGCGTGCCGCGGGGGATCGACGCCCGCACCGCCGCGGCGGCCATGCTGCAGGGCATGACCGCGCACTACCTGTCTCACAGCACCTACCCGCTCAAGGCGGGGCACACGGCGCTGGTGCACGCCGCGGCCGGAGGGGTGGGACTGCTCCTGGTGCAGATGGCGAAGATGCTGGGGGCCCGCGTGATCGGCACCGTCTCCACCGAGGCGAAGGCGCGGCTGGCCAGGGACGCGGGCGCGGACGAGGTCATCGACTACACGCAGGCGGACTTCGAGGCGGAGGTCAAGCGGCTGACGGGAGGGCGGGGGGTCCAGGTCGTCTACGATTCCGTCGGCAAGACGACCTTCGACAAGAGCCTGAACTGTCTCGCCCCCCGGGGCTACCTCGTGCTCTTCGGGCAGGCGAGCGGGCCGGTGCCGCCTGTCGATCCCCAGGTGCTGAACCAGAAGGGCTCGCTCTTCCTCACCCGCCCCACGCTCGGCAACTACACCGCGACGCCCGACGAGCTCAACGCGCGCGCCGGCGACGTCCTGGGATGGGTCGCCGCCGGCCGGCTCCGGCTCCGCATCGAGCGGACCTTCCGTCTCGCGGAAGCGGCGGAGGCGCAGCGGCTCCTCGCCAGCCGGGGAACGACAGGGAAACTCTTGCTCGTGCCCGCCTGACGCGGTACAGTAGAGGATAATCTTCTGCGCCCGGGCGCCCGCGAGGGCTCCACGCCCCGCGGGCCGTCGTGCGCGATCACGGAGCCGTATGGGCGAGGCGTACGACCCCAAGCAGATCGAGCCGAAGTGGCAGGCCCGGTGGGAGGCCGACGGGCTGTACCGGACCGGGGACCGGTCCGACCGGCCCAAATTCTATTTCCTGACGATGTACCCGTATCCCAGCGGGGATCTGCACATCGGGCACTGGTTCACGATGACGGCGTCGGACGCCAAGGCCCGGTTCCTCAAGATGCGGGGACTCAACGTTTTCTTCCCCATTGGGTTCGACGCCTTCGGGCTGCCGGCGGAGAACGCCGCGATCCAGCACGGGACCCATCCATATAAGTGGACAATGGCCAACATCGAGCGCATGCGGGGGCAGCTGCGCTCGATGGGGGCGATGTTCGATTGGTCGCGGGAGGTCGTCACCTGCCTCCCCGAGTACTACGCGTGGAACCAGTGGTTTTTCCTGAAGTTCCACGAAGCCGGCCTGGCCTACCGGGCGAAGGCCGCCGTGGACTGGTGTCCCCACGACAACACGACCCTGGCCCGGGAGCAGGTCATCGGGCCCGACCGGGTGTGCGAGCGGTGCGGCACGCCGGTGATCAAGAAGGACCTGGAGCAGTGGTTCTTCCGCATCACGAAGTACACGGAGGAACTGCTGGACTTCAGCAAGATGGAGTGGCCGGAACGCGTGCAGACGCTCCAGCGCAACTGGATGGGCCGCAGCGAGGGCGCGGAGATCGTCTACACGAGCGAGCAGGGTGACCCGATCACCGTCTTTACCACGCGGCCGGACACGCTCTTCGGCGCGACGTTTCTCGTCCTGGCTCCGGAGCACCCGCTGGTGGACAAGCTCACGACCCCGGACCGCCGCGCCGAGGTGGCGTCCTACGTTCACCGGACGCGCCGGCAGTCGGAGATCGAACGGCTGGCCGAGGACCGGGAGAAGACGGGCGTGTTCATCGGCGCCTACGCCCGCCACCCGCTGACGAACGCCCGGATTCCCATCTACATTGGGGACTATGTCCTCCTGACCTACGGCACCGGCGCGATCCACGCCGTGCCGGCGCACGACCCCCGGGACTTCGTGTTCGCCGGCGCCTACGGCCTGCCCATTCCCGTGGTGATCGCGCCTCCCGACTGGGACGGCAAGCCCCTCCGCGAGGCGTACGTCGGGGAAGGCGTGATGGTCAACTCGGGGCCCTTCGACGGGACGCCGAGCCAGGCCGGACGGAGGGCCGTTACCGAGGCGCTCGAACGCGCCGGCCGGGGCCGGGCGGCGGTCATCTACCGCCTCCGGGATTGGTTGATCAGCCGCCAGCGGTACTGGGGGACGCCGATCCCGATCATCTACTGCCCGCAGTGCGGGACCGTCCCCGTGCCGTATGCGGACCTGCCCGTGGTATTGCCCGAGGACGCCGAGTTCACGCCCACCGGGGAATCGCCGCTCAAGCGGGACGAGCGCTTCCGGCGCACCCGCTGCCCGCGCTGCGGCGGGGCCGCGGAGCGCGAGACGGACACGATGGACACCTTCGTCGATTCTTCATGGTACCAGTACCGCTACCTGAGCCCGCACGACCGGGAGCGACCGTTTGATCCGGAGCAGGGACGGAAGTGGCTTCCGGTGGATCAGTACACCGGCGGCATCGAGCACGCGGTGCTGCATCTGCTGTACACCCGGTTCTTCACCAAGGCGATGCGAGACCTCGGGTTGGTCTCCTTCGATGAGCCGATGCTCCGCCTCTTCAACCAGGGGATCATCCTGGGCCCCGACGGCCACCGGATGAGCAAGTCGCGGGGCAACGTGGTCAACCCCGACGACTATGTGGGGGCGATGGGCGTCGACACCGTCCGGGCCTACCTGATGTTCATCGGCCCGTGGGATGCCGGCGGCCCCTGGAATCCGCAGGGGATCGAGGGCGTCCAGCGGTTCCTGCAGCGCGTCTGGCACCTCATCGTCGACCGGCCCTCCGCAGCGCCTCCGTCGGGATCGCCCGCTCCCGCGGGGAGCGAGGCCGCGGTGCGCCGGACGATTCACCAGACCCTCAGGCGGGTGACCGAGGATCTCGAGGGGTTCCGGTTCAACACCGCGCTCGCGGCGCTGATGGAGTGCACGAACGCGCTCTATCGGGCGCGCGAGGCCGGCGCGGCGGGGACGGCCGAATGGGCCGCGGCGCTGCGCACCCTCGTGCTGATGCTGGCGCCGTTCGCGCCGCACCAGGCCGAGGAGCTGTGGTCCAGGCTCGGCCGCTCCTACAGCGTGCACCAGCAGGCCTGGCCCGCGTGGGATCCCGACGCGGTCCACGAAGAGACGATCACCCTCGTGCTGCAGGTCAACGGTCGCGTGCGCGACCGCGTCCAGGTCCCGGCGGGGCTCGACGAGGCGGGCCTCCGGGAAACGGCGCTGGCCAGCGAGAAGGTGCGGAAGTTCATCGACGGCATGCAGGTCCAGGACGTGATCGTCGTCCGGGGGAAGCTCGTCAACGTCGTCGTGCGGTAGCGGAGACCCAAGGAACTTTTCGCCTGCCCGCTGCGTCTGGAGTGAGGATGGACAGGCTGGCCGTGATGGCCCCCATGTCGCGATCTAGCGCGGTCCGCGCGGATCAGTATACCAGGGAAGAGCTCGCCCACTATGAGGCGATCGTCCAGCGGTATGCCCGCCATGTCTATAATATCGCCTACCGGATGGCGGGCAACGAAGCGGACGCGCGCGACCTCGTCCAGGAAGCGTTTCTCCGTGTCTATCGGGCGCTCCGGCGCGTCGAGCCCGACGCCCCGCTGGAGCGGTGGCTGTACCGCATCGTCAGCAACCTTCATATCGACCTGCTGCGGAAGCGGCCCCGAACGCGGGTCGAGTCGCTCGACGCTCCGGTGGAGACCGCGCGGGGGGAAGTGTCGAGAGAGATCGCCGATCTCGAGTCGAGCCCCGAGGCCATCCTGGACCGGGAGCAGCTGGACGCCGCGATCCAGCGCGCGTTGGGGACGCTCCCCCAGGAGCTCCGGCTCGTGGTCGTGCTCAGCGACATCGAAGGGTTGGCCTATGAGGAGATCGCCACGATGCTGCGCATCCCCCTGGGCACCGTGAAATCCCGGCTGCACCGCGCGCGGCAGGCGCTCCAGCAGCGGCTGCGTCCCTACGTGGAGGCCCGCCGGCGGGGGTGGGAGGGATGACCATCAACCATCATCGCGCGGGACAGCTGCTGTCGGCGTATCTGGACGGCGAGCTCCTTCCCCGGGAGGCCGCGGCGGTCCAGGAGCATTTGATGGAGTGCCCGGCCTGCCGCGAGGAGTACGAACGCCTCCGCATCACCAAGGGGCTGCTGGGCGCGCTTCCGGTGGCCGATCCCCCGGCGGCGTTCTGGACGGCGGTCCGCGCGCCGCGGTCCGAGGGCGTGGGGCCCCGGTTCTCCCGGCTTCCATCCGTCCTGCTGCGGCGGTCCGTGTGGGCCGCGGGGGCCGCGCTGGTCATCGTGCTGCTCGCCCTGATCCCCTTCGTCAAGGGCACGGTGGACAGGCTCCACGCTGCGGAGATCGGCGTGGATCTCTACGTGCGGGAACACGCACTGCAGATGAGCACCGAGCCGCTCACGGACCGGGCCTACCTCGGCGTGGTCGCGGGGGATGCGGACCTGGTGCTGGTCGGCGAACAGGCGCGCCGGGGAGGCGCGGAGAAGTGATCGGACACGCGCTCGCCCGCGCCGCCGGGGCGGTGCTCCTGGGCCTCGCGGCCGGCGCCCTCAACGTCGCGGCCCAGGTCCCTCCCGTGCCGCCGGCCCGCATCATCCTCCAGATGGCGCTCGAGGCCCCGCGCCTCGTGGACTACGAGGGGACGAAAGTCATCACCGTCCTCCGCGGGGACCGCGCGGAGACGATCACGGTCGCCGAGTCGCACAAGCGCCCGGAGCGGATGCGGCTCGAGTACGTGTCTCCGGAGGACCTGGCGGGCCGCCTCATCGTCGATAACGGCGCCACCGCGTGGCACTACGAGCCCCGCCTCAACATGGTGTTCGAGGGCCCCACGCTGGGGGGACAGCTCCTCAGCCGGGATCGCACCCTCCTGCTGCGCAACTACGGCGTCACGGCCCTCGGTGTCGAGGACGTCATCGGCCGGCAGGCGTACGTCATCGCCCTCGTCCCGCACCACCCGGGCGTCCAGCGCCGGTTGTGGGTGGACCGGGCCACCGGCACCATCCTGCGCAGCGAGGAACTCGATCCGTCCCGCGGCGTCATCCTCAGCGCGTACTTCTCACGCGTCAGCTTCAGCCTGAACCTCCCGGAGGCGTATTTCGAGTTCCGGACGCCCGCGGGTGCCCGCGTGTTCAAGATGTTCACCACCGAGGCCGGGACGATGAGTCCGGCGGCCCTCCAGCGCCGGGTCGGGTTCCCGGTGCTGATCCCGCCGGTGCTGCCCGAAGGCTATACGTTCCGAGGCGGGGCGGTGAGCCGGTTCGGGAGTCTCGTGTCCGTGTATCTGCGCTACAGCAACGGGGGGAACCTCATCTCGTTCTTCGAGGCGCCGGCGGGATCGATCGGCTGGCCGTCGGCCGGCAAGCCCATCGCCGTCGAGGGACGGCCCGCCCGGTTCGTTGATCTGGGGTACTTCCGGGTCCTCATCTGGGAACAGGGGCGCCTCAGGGTCACCGCGGTGGGGACGGTCCCGACGGAGACCATGGTGACCGCGGCCGGTCAGATCGCGGCGGGGAGGGAGCAGGCGCTCGTCCAGGATGTCTCCCGGCAGATCGAGAGCGACCCGGCAACGGTGCAGAGGCTCAGAGGCGAGGGGCTGACGTTCCCGGAAGTCGCCCGCACCATCACGCTGGCGCACCGTCTCGGCACCGATCTTGGAACCACGATCCGATTCGTCCGGGGAAGCCTCAGTGCCTCGGATCTGGCCGGGCGGCTGGGCATGCCGCAGGAGACGCTTCAGCAGACCGTCCAGCAGACGGCGCGGGAGACCTCCGTTGTCCCCGCCCTGTCGAGCCCTCGCTGACGATCCGTCAGGCACGCTCAGGACCCCGACGCGCCACCCGCCGGAACATTTCTCCCCGTCTGTCACGTTACGGTAACCAGATGAAGGAGCGTGCTTGGACCCGGCTCTCGGCGGTGGCATTCCTGGCCGCGGTGGTGCTGCGGGCGTCCGCCGGCGCCGCGGGGGGCCAGTCCGCGCCCGCGCCGCTCGCCAGGGGATGGGGATGGCTCCTCGCGTCCGGAATCGCCTCGGCGGTGGATCTCGCGGATCGGACCGTGACCGTCGCCGTTACGGGCGAGGGGCAGGCCGCCGTCTTCGAGGGCGGGGCGAACTGGCGGCTCAGGCCGGTGTCGGGGACGGAGGTGGTCCGGCTCCTTCCCGCCGCGGTCATTGCGGACGCCGACCGGGAGCCGGTGGCCCTCGCCGCGCTCAGGACCGGGACTCCGGTCCTCGTTTGGGGCGCGCTTCGTCCCGACGCCTCGGTCCTCGGGCTCACGCTGATGATGCCCCAGTTCCGTGCCCGGCCGGCCCCGGCCGTCTCGATCGTCCCGCAGCCCGGGATCTCGGGTGTGGTGATTCGCAGTTTGGGAGGCGTCCTGGATGTGCTCACCCCTCGGGGCGTCCGGCGCAGCGTGATCGTCACCGGCGCGACCGCCGTCCGTTCGAGCGGCGGGGAGTATCAGTCCGCGGGGATCGGGGGCGGGCCGCCGGGGATCGCGCCCTTCGATCTGATCAAGGTCGAGGGCACCGTCAACTCGGACGGCAGCATCGCCTCGACGCATATCGAGATCGAACTGGCGGCCGCCGGCGCCGCGCAGGTCTCCGGCGCGGTCTCGAAGAGCTTCGGAGATGTCGACGGCCTCGTGGTCGGCGGGGTGATGGTCGCCGCCTCGGGGGAGACCTACTTCCTCAGAGGGATTGATCCCGCCGCGTTCGGCGGGCTCGCGCCCGGACAGGCGGTGACCGTCTACGGCACCCCGATCTCGATGGGCAGCGTGCCCATCGGCCTGCGCGCCCGGCTCGTCGTGATGCGCTGAGGCCGGGACAGGAAGGTCGCCGCCTCTAGCCGGCCGGCCGCTCAGGCGCGCCGGGGGGCGCGAAGAGCAGGAGCATGTCCCGGACCAGCGACGCCGCGATTACCGGGGTCGCGCCTCCGGGATCCCAGGGCGGGGCGACTTCCACGAGGTCCATGCCGACGATCCGGTGGCGGCTGAGGCCCCGCAACGCGGTCAGCAGTTCCGCGTAGGCGGCGCCGTCCGGTTCGGGGTTCCCCGTCCCCGGGGCCACGGACGGATCGAGCACGTCGATGTCGACGGTCAGGTAGAGCGGCCGCTCCCGCAGGGACTCCAGCAGGGGCGGCGGCGCCTCGACCGCGCGCGAGACGTGCAGGCTGCGCTGCCGCGCCATCGCAAACTCCTCCCGGGTCCCGGCCCGGATCCCCAACTGGACGAGTGGGACCCCTTCATCTAAGAGCCGGCGCATCACGGTGGCGTGGCAGATCGCCGCCCCCTCGTACTCGTTTCTCAAGTCTGTGTGGGCATCCCACTGGAGGACCGCGAGGTCGCGGTGGCGGGCGGCGAGCGCCTGCACCGCGCCGAGGGTGAGCGTGTGCTCGCCGCCGAGGAGGAAGGGGAGGCCGGGCCCGATGGAGCGGCGAACGGTGTGGACCATCGCCGCGGGCTCCAGGCCCTCCACGGGCAGATCGCCGGCGTCGATGAACGCGACGTCCTCGAGATCGCGGTCGAGCGGGGGGCTGTACGTTTCGATGCTGGCCGAGGCGAACCGGATCGCGGCCGGACCCCACCGGCTCCCCCGCCGGAACGATGCCGTGGCATCGTAGGGCACGCCGATCAGCGCCGGGGCTCCGGGTCCCGGCGCTCCCGGGGCGCCCGCGGCGAGGAAGGTCACTCGGTCTCGACCTGCTCGAGCAGATAAGGCGGGAGGTCGAAGGCGGCGCGGTGCCCGGCGGGCGTGTAGAGCCTGAGCCGGAAGCCCTCCAACCTGCCGGCGATCTCGGGCCCGAGATCCCGCGGGTCGCGGCTCTTGGCCCCGATGGTAAACGACCAGAGGACGCCCGGGTACGCCATCACCGCGGCGACGGCGGTCCTGACCACGGGAAACGACGCCCGGAGGTTCCGCCGGACCGAGCGGATCAGCTCCTGCTGGTAGACCGCCGAGCCGGACTGCACGGCCACCACGCCATCCGCGGTGAGCCGCGCCCCCACCTGCGTGTAGAACTCCGCGCCGAAGAGCCCGGTGGCGGCCCCCTGCGGATCGGTCGAATCGATCAGCGCGACGTCGAACCGGTCGGGAGTGTCGTTCACGTAGGCGAGGCCGTCCCCGATCACGAGATGGGTCCGGGGATCCTCGAACGCGCCTCCGCAGATCGTGCTGAGGTACCGCCGGCTCGCCCGCACCACCGCTTCGTCGATCTCCACCATGGTGACGCGCTCGACCGGGTGCTTCAGCACTTCCTCCAGCAGTCCCCCGTCGCCGCCTCCGATGATGAGGACGCGCCGCGGATGGGGATGCGCGCAGAGGGCCGGGTGGGCGAGCATCTCATGGTAGGCGAACTCGTCGCCCTCGGTGGTCTGCACCGCGCCGTCGAGCAGCAGCATCCGGCCGAATCGCGGGCTGTCGTAGACTTCCAGATGCTGGAACGGCGTCTGTTCGTCATGGAGGCGCCGCGTCACCAGGAAGGCGGACGTGACATCGATGACCCCCTGATCGACGATCCACGCGCCCCGCATCAGGCGAGGCCGGTCGGGGCGGGCCAGAAGAGCGCCACCGCCACCGCGCAGCCGGCCCGTTCCACCGTGTGCTCCGCCCCCGCGACGATGATCTCGTCCAGCCGGAGGCCGCGGATGCGGAACCCTTCTTCTACCATGCTCCGGACGGCGGCCTCGGCCTCGCCCCGCGGTGTGTTGGCGACGTGCTCCATAATGACCCCGTAACTCTCGCGCGAGATCCCGATCCCGATCGTCGCGCTGATCCGCTCGCCCCGCCGGGTGCTGGCGATGCGCGCGTAGACGGCGGGGACGAGGAGCCCGGGCGGATACGGGGGCAGTTCGATCACCCGCGTCCGGGGAGGGAGGATGCTGGTGACGCGGAGGAAATTGATGTTGGCGATCCCCGCGGTCTGGAGCGCGCGGTCAAAGGCGTTGATTTCGGTCGAGCCCTCGCCGGATCCGGCGACGAGCGAAACGGCTTTCGGCGGCTGCCACATGCCGCTAGATATTCCACCAGGCCCAAAGCGCTCCTCTGCCCTCCGGGTGGGCTGAAGGGGAACGCCCCCGGCCCGGTCGAACACCCCCACCAGGTGAGCCCCGACGTGGGGTGATGATGTGGTCATCCTGGCGAGCGATCCCCTCCTTGAGGTCGGGGACGTTTCGCTCAGCTTTGGCGGTCTTGCCGTGCTGCGCGACGTCTCGCTCGCGGTCCGCCGCGGCGAGCGCGTCGCCGTGATCGGTCCGAACGGGGCCGGGAAGACGAGCCTGCTGAACTGTGTGAACGGCTTCTATCACCCCCAGGCCGGCCGGATCCGGTACCGGGGCCGGGAGATCACCCGCGCGGCGCCGTACGAGGTCGCGCGGCTGGGTGTCGCCCGCACCTTCCAAAACATCGAGCTGTTCACCGGCGCCACCGTCCTTCAAAACCTCCTCCTCGCCCGCCACCGGCACATCCGGTATGGGCTGCTCGCGGCCGCCGTGTACTATGGCCGGGCCCAGGCGGAAGAAACCGCTCACCGGGCGCGGGTGGAAGAGGTCATCGATTTTCTCGAGCTGGAGCCGATCCGGCACGCCCAGGTCGGCGGGCTGCCGTATGGGCTGCGCAAGCGGGTGGAACTGGGGCGGGCCCTGGCCACCGACCCGGATCTCCTCCTGCTCGATGAGCCGATGGCCGGGATGACCGTCGAAGAGAAGCGGGACATGGTCCGGTTCGTCGTGGACGCCAATGAAGCGCTCGGCGTCACCGTCCTCCTGATCGAGCACGACATGGGGGTCGTCATGGACCTGGCGCACCAGATCTTCGTCCTGGATTTCGGTCTGCTGATCGGGCAAGGCACTCCGGAAGCGATCCGGGCCGACCCCCGGGTCCTGCGCGCCTATCTGGGGCAGGAGGCGATCCCGTGATCCGTTCCGGCGCCGCGACTCCCGCCGGGCGCGCGGCGCTCAGGTCGACCCTTCCCCGGCTGCTGTGTGCCCGCGCGGCGGGAGCGTCCGCCCGGCGCGTCGCCCTCCGGTACAAGGACCGGGGCATCTGGCAGGAGTTCACGTGGCAGGAGTACCTGGCGCATGCCCGCGCGTTCGGCCTGGGGCTGATGGCCTTGGGCCTGGCCCCGGGAGAGAAGGTGGCGATCCTCTGCGGCAACCGCCCGGAGTGGCTCTACGCCGAGGTGGGGACGCTGGCGGCCGGGGGAATCGTCGTCGGCGTCTACCAGGACGCCATCGCCCGGGAGACCGGCTATGTCATCGACCACGCAGACGCCGCCTATGTGGTGGCGGAGGACCAGGAA
>WNGC01002154.1_pt1 | contig 12040 bp, 10 predicted proteins | sample 5400051 | NCBI WGS metagenome assembly WNGC01 (sample SAMN13153368, study PRJNA577476) | soil metagenome | isolation source: 20 cm soil or saprolite under grassland replicate 2 | place: USA:California | collected 2016-06-15 | reverse complement strand
GCGATCGACTCGCCGATATTCGCAATCGCAAAATCGGTTTCGTCTTCCAGAATTTTAATCTGCTGCCCCGCACGTCGGCGCGAGAGAATGTTGAATTGCCACTGCTTTACAGCGCCCAGCGGTTAACAAATGCGCAGCTCCGCGAAAAAGCCGATCGCGTCCTTGCCTCGGTCGGTCTTGGCGGTCGCGAAGATCATCATCCGAGCCAGCTGTCAGGCGGTCAGCAACAGCGTGTGGCGATCGCCCGCGCACTGATCAACGACCCTGAAGTGGTGCTCGCGGATGAGCCGACCGGCAATCTCGATAGTCGAACGAGCGTGGAGATCATGGCAATTTTTCAGCAACTCAATGAGCGCGGAATCACGATTGTGATGGTGACGCACGAGCAAGACATTGCCGCTTATGCGCGGCGGAATGTTGTAATGCGCGACGGAATTTTGCTTAGCGACAAAGTTGTCACACAACGATCTGCCGCCGAAGCCGAGTCGGAAAAAGCGGCGGCAAGATCGACAAATGACCCGGAAGAGCAGGCCAGTATTGGACCAACTTAATGATTTAACGTTTCAAACGAACACGATGAGAGTAGGACCGACATTTAACGTCGCCTTCCGCGCGCTGCGCCGAAACAAAATGCGTTCGGTGCTGACCGCGCTCGGAATTATCATCGGTGTCGGTGCGGTTATTGCGATGGTGGGGATCGGTAATGGCGCCAAAGCGCAAGTGGAGGCGCAGATCGCGAGCCTCGGGCAAAATGTCATCCTGATTTTTTCGGGAAGCACCACCTCCAGCGGCATTCGCACCGGTTGGGGTGGGGCGGGCACTTTGAAGATCGAAGACGCAGAAGCAATCCGGCGCGAAGTGCCAGGTGTCGTCGGTGTCAGTGAAGAAGTTGTTTCAACCACGCAGGTGGCTGCTGGAAACCAAAATTGGTTTACTCGAATTTATGGTGAATCGGCAGATTATTTCGATATTCGCCAGTGGTCGCTGGCGGACGGCGCGCCATTCACGCCGCAGGACGTGCGCAGCGCGAACAAAGTTTGTGTCATTGGTCGCACGACTGCTACGCAGATCTACGGCAACGAAGATCCAGTTGGCCAGATCTTGCGAATCAAAGAAGTCCCGTTCACCATTACCGGTATGCTGACATCTAAGGGATTAAGCCCTCAGGGTGTCGACCAGGACGACATTGTGATAATGCCTTATACGAGCGCAATGAAGCGCGTGATTGGGGGCACGAATTTGCGCAACATCAACGTGCAAATTGGCGATGCGCGGCAGGTCGAGGCAGCCCAGCAGCAGATTATCTCGTTGCTTCGACAACGGCATAATATCCGGCCCGGACGCGACGATGATTTCACGGTGCGCAACCAACAGGAAATCGCTGAAGCCGCCACGGCAACCTCGCGCGTCATGACGCTTTTGCTGGGCGCAATTGCCGGCGTCTCGCTGGTGGTCGGCGGTATTGGTATCATGAACATCATGCTTGTGAGCGTGACTGAGCGAACGCGCGAGATCGGTGTGCGCATGGCCGTCGGCGCTCACGGCAACGACATCCTCACGCAATTCTTGATCGAAGCCGTGACGCTCAGTTCCGTCGGTGGTGTGATTGGGATCATCTGCGGTATCGGCGTATCAAGGATTTTGTCGGCTTATGCGCAGTGGCCGACGCTTATTTCTTTTAGCTCCATCCTGATTGCGTTTTTATTCAGCGCCGCGGTTGGCGTGTTTTTTGGATTTTATCCGGCGCGCCAGGCCGCCCGACTCGACCCGATCGAAGCACTACGCTACGAATAGCTGTAGCCACGCCGCTGTGCAGCGTCCTGTGATGGGCGTAGGTTTTCTGACGGGCCACAGACCCGTGGCTGCAACTTGATCTTTCGCTATCGCGATGGACGCTTCTACAAAATGGCAGAGCACACACGTTTCGAAAGACTGGTCGCGGACGCGAAGAAAAGGATTACAGAAATTTCACCGCAAGATGCGGCATTAAAATCGCAAAGCGGCGAAGCGGTGATTGTCGATGTACGAGAGAAAGATGAATGGGACGAGGAACATATCCCAAATGTAACGCACCTGTGTCGCGGCACGATCGAGTTGGATATCGAGGAAAAAGTTTCCGATCCGAATACGTTGATCATTTGTCACTGCGGCGGTGGCGGCCGTTCCGCACTTGCCGCCGAAAGCCTGCAAAGAATGGGCTACAAAAACGTGCGCTCGATGGCTGGCGGCTTCAAAGCGTGGAAAGCCGCCGGACTACCGACAGAAAATAGCTAACCGCCGACGGCTTGATAATGGCCGAGCCCGCGTTTCCACATGGCGCGCGCGGCGGCCCACGTGAGCACAAGCCAGCCGGTTTGAATCGCGAGTGCTTGTGCGAGTGCCGCACCTTGTAACCTCCCAAGAAAAATGGCGACCGGGCAAAACAATTCGTAATAGAACGGCAACCATTTCATCACGGCCTGTACCGCGTTCGGCATGATGTCGATGGGAAACATTTGGCCGCCGAGGAAGTACTCGAACGAATAAACGATGAAAACGATGGTCGATATTTCGAGGATCCAGAACGCCATCATGGCCAGGCTGTAGGTGATGAAAAATTGCATGAGCGCAGCCATCAACATCGAGATGCACGCAAACACGTACGTCATTACTTGATCGGGCAGCGCGATGTAGTGCCGGAAATAAAGGAAGATCAGCGCAATCGGTGGCAACGTGACGAATGTGTAAACAAGACGTCCGCTTAAAAAAATGCTGAACCGATAAGCGAGATAACTGATCGGTTTCGTCAGGAACGAATTGATTTGCCCCTCTCGAATGTCGGCGGCGATTTGCCATTCGTCTTCCGTGGGCGTGACGAGGTTGCTCACCAGGATCGTCAGCAAATAATAATAAATCATCGACCCGTAATCATAGCCGTGCAGGCCGCCGCCTCGCTCTTTGAAGATGGCGCGCCAGAGAAAGACCGTGCCGGCCAACGGAATCAGCGCGAAGAGCGCGCGCAGAAAATAATTCCAGCGATAAACAAATGTGTTTTGTAGCCCGAGGTTGAAGACCGAAATGTACTTGTCGATCTTCACGGGGCGAAAATTCGATTGCTCATGAAAGCGGGAATGCAGGAAATTCAAACATTAATTAGCTGTAGCGGCGGTCTATGACGGTCGCAATTTTTTCGCACGGTCCTCCAAGCAAAACTCACGCAGGCTGGGAAGCCCGCGCGCCGCACAGGCAGGATGCCTATGTTCCGTCTGCAAGTTCCGTCGCGAGCGTGATCGCGGCGATCATGCTGTCAGGTCGCGCGATTCCTGTGCCGGCAATCTCAAACGCCGTGCCGTGATCAGGACTGGTGCGAGGGAAGGGGAGACCCAGCGTCACGTTCACGCCGCTGTGAAACGCGTGCATTTTCAGCGGGATCAAACCTTGATCGTGATACATGCAGAGAACGGCCTCGAATTCGCCCTCAACGGCGCGATGAAAAACCGTATCGGGCGAGACTGGGCCGATGAAGAGCAGATGTGAATGGCGATCAGTGACTAGTACTTGGTGATTCAATTCGTTTACCGCCGGGCTGATGATTTCGATTTCTTCGCGGCCGAGTTTTCCCGATTCGCCCGCGTGTGGATTTAAGCCAGCAACGGCAATGTGCGGCGCGGTCTTGGATCGAGAACGAAGAAAATCCACGAGCAATAAACCAACGCGAACAATCTCCGATTGCTTGAGGGCATTTGAAACGTCGCGCAACGGGACGTGCGTGGTAACTAACGCCACGGTGATTTTTCCGCCGGTCAAACACATTGCGAAATTCTTCACGCCGCAGCGCTCGGCAAAAAATTCGGTTTGTCCGGGGAACTTAAAACCGGCTTCGTACATGCGGGCCTTGTGAATCGGACCCGTTACGATGGCATCGATTTCGCCGCGCCGTGCGAGCGTGACCACTTCTTCAAGTGCGGCCGCGGCCGTGCGAGCGGTTTCAAGCGTCGGTTTGCCTAACGAGCAATCGGGGTGTTTCCCGATGATTTGATATTCAGCCGAACCGGGCAGCCGACCGGACTTCAGTGCAAGATCGACGATCTCCGGTCCGATGCCGGCGCAATCACCAAGTGTGATGCCGATGCGCGGTTGCATCGCAGATTGTCACGGAAGTTATGCGTCTCTGCAACGAGCATGACAGAGCGAACATTCAACATCGAAGTTCGAACTTCAGAAAGTCCGGATGTAAGCCTTGGAGCGCAGGCTGGCGATCCAGCGTTCCTGAAGACCTTGCGCTTCCAGTTGGATCAGTTTCTTCTCGATTTCGGGCCGAACTTCACGGAGCGAACGGGTCGTTCCGCCATGCTTATCCTCGACTTTGAGGATGTAATAATTGCCACTGAAATCAATAATGTTGCTAATTCTCCCGACGGGGATGTTGAAGGCGATCTTTTCGAGCGGGGCCGCAAGGGTTTTGCGTTCGATCCAGCCCCAATCGCCACCAAGATCGCGCGTGCTATCCTCAGAATAAATCTGCGCCATGCGATCGAACTCGGCGCCGCTCACCAGTTTGCCGAGCACCTCTTCGGCCATCGCTTTTTGTGCCGCGGAGTTTCCGGTATCGGCATGGCCGGGAATCATGATCATGCGCAGCTTGATCTGTTCTTTGGTGGTGAATTCGTCGCGATGCTTCTTGTAATAGTCTTCGACTTTCGGCGGTGAGATAACCAGGCTCATCTTGACATTCTTACCGCGCATCGCCTGCACGATCATTCTTTCGGTCTCCTTTTGTTTGAACTCGCCCAGCGTGTAATTCTGCGCCTCGAGCGTCTTGATAAAGGTGTTGCGGTCGCCACCGAACGACTCGCGGATGATCTCGTGCATCCGCTCATCCACAAAATGATCCGGGATTTCGTAGCTTTCTTTCTTAAACGCCTGAATGATGAGTCGTCGATCGACCAAGTCCTTGAGGGCTGCGTCCCGCGCCTCCCTCAGTTGTTTTTCCAATTCCTGGCCGGTGTATTGCGAACGCAGCAACTTCTCCCGTGGCGCAGACAACATTCGGATTTGCGAATAGGTGATCACATCCCCATTTACAATCGCAGCGATGCCGTCTACTACTTCGGGCTCTGCCCCGAATGCGGCACAGCAAAGCGGTGACAGAGCAAGGCCAAAGACCGCAAGGAACGCGGTAGCAAACGCACGGATTATACGCCTCATAGTTTTTTGATCAGCTCCAGAATCTCCCCCAGATGCTGTTCGATTCTGCCCGCAACTAAACGGGGGAATTTCCCAGCGACAAGTATAAAATCCCGGCGCCGGGTCAGCATCACCTTGCGCTCGCGCACTTCGACACGACTCACGCCGGAGTTTGCCGCAGCGAGCTTGATTTCGGTGAGAAGGAACAAATTGTCAACCGCGGGCGGGAATGGCCCAAAGCGGTCGCGCCAATCGCGTTCCAGGCGTTCCAATTCCTCGTGGGTCGTGATTTCCGCGATCTCGCGATAAGCTCGGATCCGCAAGGTCCCGTCGCCGATGTAACTGGTCGGGACAAACGCGGGCACACGCGTCTCTGGGCCGAGGTGGACGAACTCCGCTTCATTGGTGGCGACGAAATCGAGCCGCAGATCGACATCGAGCCGGAGTCGCAGTTTTTCACCTTTGCGTTCCGCAACGGCCTGTTTGAGCAGTTGGCAGTACAGATCGAAACCAACCGCCATGATATGGCCGCTTTGCGCCGTTCCGAGAATGCTGCCCGCCCCACGAATCTCCAGATCGCGCATCGCGATGCGAAAGCCCGCGCCCAGCGAGCTGTATTGCTTGATGGCGCTGATTCGTTTTCGCGCGGCGCCAATTGTCATCATTTCCCGCGGGAGCAGGAGATAGGCGTAAGCTTTATGCTCGGCCCGGCCGACGCGCCCGCGCAATTGATAAAGGTCGGCGAGACCAAACCTGTCCGCGCGATCGATGATTATGGTGTTGGCGTTTGGGATATCGAGACCGCTTTCAATAATCGTCGTGCAAACCAGCACGTCGATCTTCCCAGTGATGAATCGTGCCATGACGGCTTCCAGTTCGTCCGCATCCATCTGGCCATGCCCGATCTCAACCTTCGCCTGCGGACAAAGATCGACAACACGATCCCGTGCGCGCTCGATAGTCATCACTCGGTTGTGCAAAAAGAAAACCTGACCTTGCCGTTCGAGTTCGCGATCAATCGCATCGCGAATGATCCGCTCATCGTAGCCGGCCACCACCGTTTCCACGGGCAGGCGGTTAAGGGGCGGGGTCTCAATGGTGGACATGTCTTTTATGCCAACAAGCGAAAGGTACAGCGTTCTCGGAATCGGCGTAGCGGAGAGCGTCAGGACATCGACAAGTTTGAAAAGCTCTTTGAATTTTTCTTTGTGCAGAACCCCAAAGCGCTGTTCTTCGTCGATGACGACCAGGCCGAGGCCTTTGAAAACGACGTCGCCGGAAATCAGCCGGTGCGTGCCGATGACGATATCGACGCCGCCTTCGCGCAACAGCAGCAAAACTTTCTTTTGTTCGGATTGCGAACGAAAACGACTGAGCATCTCGATTCGTACGGGATAATCGAGCATGCGCTGACGAAACACCTCGAAATGCTGTTGCGCGAGAACGGTCGTCGGCGCGAGTACCGCGACTTGTTTGCCGTCCATCACGGCTTTGAAGGCGGCGCGAATCGCGACTTCGGTCTTGCCGAAGCCGACATCGCCGCAAATCAAGCGGTCCATCGGCTGCGGATGCTCCATGTCGATTTTCGTGTCGATGATCGCCTTCATTTGATCAGGCGTTTCACGAAACGGAAACGAGTGCTCAAATTCCGCCTGCCATTTGGAATCTGGACCAAATGCATGTCCGGCATGCGTCTGGCGCTCGGCCTGAAGCGCGAGCATTTTGCTGGCATAATCGTAGATGGAAGCAGCAGCGCTTTTCTTCGCGCGCGTCCATCTGGCGTCGCCCAGCGAGCTGAGGGGCGGCGATCTTTTCCCCACACCAACATAGCGGGAAACGAGGTAGGCTTGCTCGAGGGGGACATAGAGTTTGGCTTCATCAGCGAACTCGATCGCGAGTACCTCGTGGACCCCATCTGAAGTGGCGCCCTTGCTGGCAATGTCTGGCGAAGCAGGCGACACGCCTGCCGCTACAGGTCCGAGCTGGATCAAGCCCAAGAAACGTCCCACCCCATGCTCGAGGTGCACGACCAGATCGCCCTCGCTCAGCTCACTGAAATCGATCTGTGCGCGATGGCGTTCCGCGCGCCGCAACCGCCGGCGCCCGTGCGAAGCAAATCGGCCGAATAATTCGGCGGCCGAGAGGACGACAAGATTGCCCGCCGGAAAACAAAACCCGCGAGCGAGCGCGCCTTCAACAAGATCAACCTCGTCAAGCAGATCCTTCTCGCCAATGATCTCGCGAAAACGCTCGATCTCACCCTCGGTCTGAAAATAAATGACGATTTTCGCCCGGCTCGAACGCCATTCCTTTAATTGTGTGACAAACTGCGCGCGTTTCGCTTCGATGAGCATGAGATCACCGATCGCGAACTCAGCGACGTCGCAATATTGGAACGCGCCGCTGAAATCTTCCGGACCAAGCTCAATCCAGCCTTCACTGATTTGGATGTGCGCGTTGGAATGTTCTTCCGGTTCGATGTCGATCCGAAGGTGATCGCGTGCGACGTAATCGCGGACGAGGCCGCTTTCGTCGTCTGTCGCTCCGAGCAGAATATCCGCTGAGCTCAAATCACTCACCGAAGTCTGGGTATCGATGTCGAATTCGCGTAAGGATTCGATTTCGTCGCCCAAAAACTCCAAGCGTACCGGTAATGGGGACTGCCAGGAATAAAGATCGACAATTCCGCCACGCACCGCGAATTGTCCACGCGCGGTGACCTGGGCTACGCGTTCATAACCGGCTCCAGCGAGTCGTTCGAGGACATGTTCCATCTGCTCGTTCGCCCCGCGTCGAAACTGGACCAAAGCGGATTGGAGCGCACCGCGCCTCGGTGCCGCTTGATCGAGACTGGCGCGCGTTGCGACAATCAGCGGGGAACCCAACTCGCGCTCAACTTTTGTGAGCAATGCGAGTCGTTCCGACGCGATTTCCGGATCCGGCAAAATATTTTCGACTGCGGCGAACTCCGCTTCCGGCAGGAAAAGCGCGTCTGGCTGCCAGTTGAGCAAACTTTCATAGATCAACTCCTGCGAATGAACGCTCGGGCTGAGGACCCAGATCGTCCGGTCAATCTTGGACGCAATGATGGCGACCAGAAATGCCTGCGCCGGCTGGATCACGTGAGAGAACTGCACCGGCCATTGCGCCGTCTCGCTTTCTCGAAGCTTGCGCGCAACGGGCCCGGTTTCCGCGACGATCTTTAGAATCTCTGCGCGTCCCGATTTCTGCACCGGTTAGCTGTCGCCGAAAAAAGTTAGAAGTTCAAAGGTGCCCGCGGGACAGGCGCTCTGTCGTCCCCGTGCGACTCATCATTGCTTCAGGCCACGGTCCAGCGTTGAAACGCACTATAGTCGAGCGAGCTATAGCTTGCGGCCGATGGCTGCGGCGATCGCGCGAAGACGCGGAACAAGATCGGCGAAAACTTCCGGCGTGAGTGCTTGGTCGCCGTCGCTTTTAGCCAGCTCGGGGGAATCGTGCACTTCGATCATAAGCGCATCCGCACCGGCAGAGAGTGCTGCGAGGGACATCTGCGGAACAAATTCGCGCAGCCCGATCGCGTGGGTTGGATCGACAATAATCGGAAGATGTGTCTTGGACTTCAAGAGCGGAACAGCACTCAAATCGAGCGTGTAGCGTGTGGCAGTCTCAAAGGTGCGAATGCCGCGCTCGCAGAGAACCACGTTCATGTTACCCTCGCTCAAAATGTATTCCGCGCTCATGATCAAGTCATTGATCGTGGCGCTGAATCCGCGTTTCAGCAGGACCGGCAACCTGCTGCGGCCAACTTCCTTCAAGAGAGAGAAGTTCTGCATGTTGCGGGTACCCACTTGAAGACAGTCCGCATATTTTTCGATCACGGATAGGTCCCGTGCGTCCATGATTTCCGTGATCACGGGCAGGCCCGTTTCCGCGCGCGCTTCAGCAAGAAAACGAAGCCCGTCTTCACGCAGGCCTTGAAAACTGTACGGTGAAGTGCGCGGCTTGAATGCACCGCCGCGCAAGATTTTCGCGCCGGATTTTTTGACGATCTTTGCGATTGAGAGAATCTGCTCCTCGCTTTCAACGGAGCATGGGCCGCAAATCAAAACAACGTCTTCGTTGCCGCCTACCCGCACGCCTCCAATTGTTACCGACGAGGCTCCGCGGGATTCGCGCGAAGCGAGTTTGTAGGGCTTCAGCACCGGCACGATCGCTTCCACGCCGGGCATGGCGGCGAGCGACTTTTCGCGAAGGAGCGCCTCGGGTCCAATCACACCGATGATCACGCGCGATGCGCCTCGGCTGATTTGCGCATCCAAACCGAATTCGCGCACCCGGGTGACAATCCGATTGAGCTGTTCCTCAGTGGCGTTCGGTTGCGTGATGATGATCATATTTCGAATCGGCGGAACAACGAGAATGCCGCCGTCGAGAATTTTCTGCAAGCCCGGATGCCGAACGCTCCGGGGAGCCTAATTCGTGATCGTAACTGGCGTACCGACTGAGACCGATTTGAAAAAGTCTTCCGCCATGAATTCGGGCATGCGGATGCAGCCGTGGGACGCGGGATAACCGGGCAAGTAACCTGCGTGCATTCCTGTCCCGGAAACAATGCGCATAAAGTAGGGCATCGGCGTACCTCTAAAATGTGTGCCAGGCGGTTTCGGATCCTTCGTCACGTCTACATTCGGCGTCACTACGTTTCCCGCTGAGTCGACGTAGTCGCCGAATAAGCTGGAGACGTGGTTGGCGTCCTTTTGAATGATCGAGAAGTGGCCGTATGGAGTGTTTAGCCCCTCGCGGCCAGTTGAAAGTTGTGAAACGCCGACGAGCACGCCGCTCTTATAAAAATATGCGCGCTGCTCTCTGAGACTGATCGTGATGGAAGGTTTTCCTTCAATTCCATCTCCATCCCAGTATGAAACAGAGTCTTGCGGCAGACCCGCCAGAGCATTTCCGTAGGCGCCCCCGAGATATTGTGTCTGGGCTGAGAACCGGGGATCTTCCGCGCAACCAGCTGCTAGAAGGGTGAGGACGGCGAGAAATGCCACCATCGAAATGCGATAAAGTGAATGGAGCATAAGAATTTTGGAACGGACTCTTAATGCGCAAACAATGCAAAAAGTCAAGGGAGCGACCTTGACTCAGCGATTCAAGAAATCTAAGGAAAAGCGGTCACTCTGCACCAGCTGACTGCGGCTTGAATTGTATGTGGTTTAATGCAGACTTCCGACCGTCTCCGCCGACAGCGAGTCCGCAAATCATGCCCACCTACGAATATTCTTGTCAGAAGTGCGGCCAAAATTTTGAAGCGTTTCAATCAATGCGCGATGAGCCATTTCACGAGTGCCCAAAGAACCTTTGCCAGCTGCCGAAATGGGGACGTGGAAAGGTGAAGCGCCTGCTTGGGACCGGGGCCGGCCTCATCTTCAAGGGCTCCGGCTTTTACGCCACGGATTATCGAAGCAATTCGTACAAAGAGGCCGCGAAAAAAGAGGCGCCTTCCACCTCAACTGCTGCGGAAAAATCAACCGTTGCCAAGAAAACCGACGGCAACGCTTCGCCGGCAACACCGACAAGGCCGCCTGAGAAAAAACCAGGAAAAGAATCCAGCGAGTGACCTTGAAGAAACTCGGAGCCAAGCCGCTTCCGCTTGTGTTGATTGCGCCGTAATGAGACAACCGGCGGCCCGCCCTCTTCGCCCTGCGAGTCCGCCGGTCAACCAACCGAAAGATCGACAATCGAACGCTGGATTGCAGGCCGATTGTCCACCAGAAACTAGTAGCGATTGGTCATGCCGTACTCGCGGCTGCGTTCGTACGCGCGAATCGCGCGTCGCGTTTGTGGTCCCATGATTCCATCGATAGAACCGTGGTAGTAGCCCGCCTGAGCCAATTGGCGCTGCACCTCAACAACCGTAGACTGACCCCGGTAGCGACTGCCGTAGCCATATCCGTAACCCGAGTCGCCGTAATAGTTATAATCGTATCCGTATCCGTATGGGTAGCCGTAACCGTAGCCATATCCGTATGGGTAGCCATAGCCATAGCCGTAAGGATATCCCCAGCCCCAGAACGGAAAGCCGAAGCCGCCGATGAAGATGACGTCATTATTATTATTATGATGATGATGACGCCAATTGCCGCTCCAGTTGTTCCAATTGCGGCCATTCCAGTTGCGGCCACTCCATGTTCCCGGTCCGCGGGCGAACGTATTCCCGCCTCGGGCTGACATGGAGCTGAAGTGCCCGCCGCCGCGACCCATGCCACCACCACCGCGCGGACCGGCATTGACGACCGACGCGGCTAACGTCACCGCCGCAAAGCAGCTCAAGAAAAGTATAAGTTTTGCATTCATAGATAATTCCCACCTTCCACTAATTAGACCCCGTAAGCCGCGCAAAGTTTCGCTTTTTTACGGGGCCATAAGAATAAATAAAGCCCTTTTTCGGCTCGCCTCCATCGTTTTTCCACGAATATAGTTCCACTTCGCTTTCGCCTCATGAAGTTCTCCGCTCATCTTGTTTGCTCCGCGATCAGTTTGTTCGCGTTCAGCCAAACCAGGCTTCTTTGCGCGCCGCTTGGGCGAAGTGTGAGTCCTTCGCAGCAATTCATCGTTTACGGCGCCAACGATCGGCTCCGCGGGGCGGTTTCTGAGCTTGCAGAACAAACCAAGGCCAATCTGCTCGCGCTACTACGACAGCCGGACCGGTGGAAAACGCCAATCGTGGTCAATTTGCAGTCACCGCAGGCTAACCTCCCGGAAATTCCACCTGCCGCGCTGCGATTTAGCCAGACCGGTTTTGGTTTAAAGCTGCAGCTCGACTTGACAATTACCCAAAACATCGATGGCGCACTGGTCGAGCGCGAACTGCTACGCGCGATTCTCCTGG
>WNGC01005185.1_pt1 | contig 12041 bp, 7 predicted proteins | sample 5400051 | NCBI WGS metagenome assembly WNGC01 (sample SAMN13153368, study PRJNA577476) | soil metagenome | isolation source: 20 cm soil or saprolite under grassland replicate 2 | place: USA:California | collected 2016-06-15 | reverse complement strand
CCGAAGCGTTTGCCAGATGATCGCGATAGTACGCGAGCGAGCCTAACTCGTCGCCATCATACTGGCCGGTAATGGTGAGAATCGGAAGAGTGATTTTTGCAAACTGCTCACGCGTCGGCACCATCGCGTCGTAATAGGCATCGACCATGGGATGGCCGATTACGCGCTGAAAATTCGCCGACGGATTACCGATGAAACTATCCAGGGTTTTGAAGGGAATGTGTTTCTTGTAAGCGTCGAGAAATTTCGTGCGCCAGAATGTCGAATCGCCGAATAGATTTTGCTGGCCGGCGCGACCGCTCGTGTGGGTGAACCATTGCACGTCATACGAGATGCCAACGTTATTGGTGAACGGAAAATCTAATCCCGGGTGCGCCGCCGCTGCCGGCACAATCGTGGTCAGGTGAGGAGGCAATTCCTTGGCCGTGGCCCATTGATCGAATCCGGCGTAGGAACCACCCCACATCGCGACTTTGCCGTCACAAAACGGCTGTTTCGCAAACCATTCCACCAGGTCATGACCATCACGCGCGTCGTTAGCGAAGGGCTCGAAGTCGCCAGTTGAATTTCCGCGTCCGCGCACATCGACCAGGGCAAAGGCATAGCCATGCGAAGCGAAGTAGGCCGCGCGCGCATGGTAACTGTCGGAAATGTAAGGCGTCAGGGTGAAAATGACTGGAGTCCGACCGGGCGTCGTGTTCCCTGACTTGGGAAGATAAAGCGTGGCATTCAATTCGGCTTTGTCGCGCATTGGAATCTTCACCGCCCAGCGCAGGTCGTAATCAGCGGGAGGGGCCGATGGACTCGGCTTGGCGACGGGTTCCGGGGTGGGCGAAGTTTGCGCAATCGCGAGAGGCGCGAAGACTAGGAGACAGAATATGACAAGCAGCGCAGCAAGCGGTCGATCTTTCATAATGGAGATGCTGTATCGAATCGAAATTGGAGATGGAAGACAAGCCGGCGAATGAATCGAGATTTTCACCTTAACGAAGCTGATTTGGAAGAAACGTTTGCGCGATCGTCCGGCCCGGGTGGGCAGCACGTTAACAAAGTCTCGACCGCGGTGACGCTGCGCCATCGGCCGAGTGGTGTGAGCGTGACGGTGCAGGATTCGCGTTCGCAAGCGACGAATCGTCGAATCGCCCGACAGCGATTGGTCAGCGCGATCGAACGGGAGCGTGCGAAAGACCGTGCCGCAAAACGGGCTTTGCGCGAAAAGGAGCGCCGACGAAAATCACCGCGTCCGGCCAAATTAAAAAAACGAATCCTCGAATCGAAACGAAAACGGGGTGAGCTGAAGAAGCAGCGTGGCAAGATCGAGCCTTAATAAGGAGTAGGGATGGCTCGCTCTACCTTGCGTCGTGACAGAAGGTGAGGTGGATCGGCCGCTCCGCGGGCGATGCTAGGAAGTGCGCCGAAGGCGCATTACTCTAACATCGAGCAAGGGACTGCTCGATCCACCGTGAAAGAACTAAAATTCGGCATCGTCGGCACGGGATGGCCAGGCCAGCAGCATGCGATTGCGCTGGCAGAAATTCGGGACGTCCAATTGCACTCTTGCGCCGATAGCAATTTGGAGCGGCTCCGAAGTTTTGCCGAAACTTACCGGCTGGAAAACTCGTTCGAGGATTATCGGGAGTTGTTGCGCGATCGCGATCTGGACGCCGCCATAATCTGTTTGCCGAACTTTTTGCATTTCCCGGCGTCTTTGGCTGCGCTGGAAGCGGGTAAGCACGTCTTTTGCGAGAAGCCCCCGACGATGAACGCCGCGGAAATGAAAGTGCTGCGAGATGAAGCAGAAAAACGGGGATTGATTTATTTTTTTGGGCGCCAGTTTCGGTTTACTCCCGCTGTTCGCACCGCCAGGGACATCATCGCCGAAGGGCGCCTGGGCAAAATTTATCGCGCGCGTGCCAGCTGGATCCGGTCGCGCGGAATTCCCGCTGGAATTGGCTTGTGGTTTACCGACAAGAAACGTTCGGGCGGTGGTGCGCTTATCGATATTGGCGTTCATGCGCTCGATACTGCCTGGTATTTGATGGGCACACCGCGCCCGGTTTCGATTAGCGCGAAGGTGTTTCGGAATTTCGCGCATCTGGTGGAGGTGCCGATATTTGATGTCGAAGACGAAGCCCACGCTTTTATTCGTTTCGCGAACGACGCCGTTGTGGAATTGGAGACGAGCTGGGCCGCGAACCTGACCGACGATACGCCGATCGGTCCGGAATGGGTCGGGCGGGAATCGAATAATTGCATTCTCTTTGGAACAAAAGGAACGCTGCGGTTAAAACCACTAACCTTATTCGAAGACGAAGAAGGGAAGCTCACCACTGTGCCGCTGGAATCGCATTACCGCGAAAGCAGTTTCGAAATGCAACTGCGCAATTTTGCCGCTGCCATCGGCGGTCAGGCACCGGCGATAAACAATGCCGAGCAGGCATTGGAATTGATGGAGATGATCGATGGAATTTACGCCTCGAGCGAGCTGGGGCGCGAAGTTCCGGTGGCCTAATTCGAGAAAAATTTCGCGAGAAATACATCTGTCCGCGACACTTGCGCCGAACACTCAACAAAGGAAATTCACACTATGAAAATACTTATCCTTCTTACCGCGACGGCTGTCATGCTTGGCTTGAGTTCGTGCGCCTCGGAGCCGGCCGCGACCACGACCACCACGACTCACGAGACTACCACGGTAGCGCAGCCGACGGCGACGCAGCAGACAACGACTACTCGGAGCACCGGCTACTAAGCCGCGACCTTCTGTTCACCGGGAGCGCGCGCCCGGAATGGGTGTGCGCTCTTCTCTTAGCTTGCCGGAGTCTCGATTTCGGCTTTCGCTTCTTCTTCCGCCTGACTGACAACGGGCGCGATGGCCTGCAATTTTTCGCCTTCGCGCAAAGTGAGGAGCTTCACTCCCATGGCATTGCGGCCGGTCTCACGTATTTCCTTTACCCGCGTCCGAATCAGCTGACCTTTGGTTGTGATCAGCATCAATTCATCGATATCGGTGACCGTGAGCGCGCCGACGACATTGCCGGTCTTGTCCCCCGTCTTCATCGTGATGATGCCTTTGCCGCCGCGGGATTGTTTCCGGTAATCATCAAACGGCGTCCGTTTTCCGATTCCATTCTCGCCCGCAACCAGCAACATCGCCGTCGGATTCACGATCGCGCTGGCAACAACGTGATCATTTTTCTCCGGCCGAATTCCCCAAACACCGACAGTATTGCGTCCCTGATCGCGCAACTGTTCTTCGTGAAACCGCAAGCTCATTCCTTCCTTGGTAATGAGGACGAGCTCGTCGTTTCCAGAAGTAAGTTTCGCGTCAATCAAGCAATCATCGGGCTCAATTTGAATGGCGATGATTCCGCCTTTTCGGACGTTAGCGTAATCGGAAAGGTTCGATTTTTTTACGATGCCGGAGCGAGTCGCGAAAATTATATGGAGGTTTTCGTCCCAGGTGTTGTCGGCGGCATTTGGGCCAGTGCCTGCGCGCTTTGATTGGACTCGAATGGTCGCGGCGATCTTCTCGTTCGCGCGTAGCTCGAGAATATTGGCAATGGAACGTCCTTTGGCGGCGCGGCCCATCTCCGGAATTTCGTAAACTTTCTCGACGTAAGCGCGTCCCGATTCGGTAAAGAACATCAGAAAATCGTGGGTCGTAGCAGTGAAAAGATGCTGTACGAAATCCCCTTCCTCTTCCTGAGTGGCGCCCTCGCGCGTTGACATCCCGATCACTCCCTTGCCCCCACGTCGCTGCGCCCGAAACGCGCTGACCGCGGTGCGTTTGATGAATCCGCCATGGGTGATGCTGATGATGCAGCCCTCATTGGCGATGAGATCCTCCATGTTGATCTCGCCTTCGTCAGCGATGAATTCGGTTAGCCGCGGCGAGCCATGTTTGTCGCGGATTTCGCGCAGCTCTTTCTTAATGATGGTGAGAACGCGCGCTTCTTTCGCCAAAATATCGCGCAAATCTTTGATCGTGTTGATCAGCTCTTTGTATTCCTTGTCAATCTTTACCCGCTCGAGTCCGGTCAGTTGATACAAGCGAAGATCGAGAATCTGGTTTGCCTGGTGTTCGCTGAAGGCGTAGCGGCCTTCGACCAGTCGTGCTTCGTGGCGAATCAAAATGCCGATCTGCTCGACCTGTTTTCGCGTGAATTCGAAAGCGAGCAATTTAAGTCGCGCTTCGTCGCGGTTGGCCGAACCGCGGATGATGCGGATGAACTCATCGAGATTAGCTAGGGCAATGAGATAACCTTCGAGCGTTTCGGCGCGCTCCTCCGCTTTACGCAGCTCGAAACGTGTCCGGCGCAGAACCACTTCACGGCGATGATCGATGTAAGCGGCGTTCGCCTCCTTGAGGGAAAGGAGTTTTGGCCGCCCGTGATCGATCGCAAGCATGATGACGGCGAACGAGCTTTCCAGCGCCGTGTGCTTGTAAAGATTATTGATGACGATCTTCGGGTTCGCGTCGCGTTTCAGCTCGATGACGACCCGCGTGTTTTCATCGGACTCATCGCGAATTGCAGTGATGTCGCCGAGAACTTTCTCGTTCACCAGCTGGGCGACGCGCTCCACCAGCGTCGCGCGATTCACGTTGTACGGAATCTGGGTGATGACGATCTGTTCTTTGCCGCCTTTGATTTCCTCGATGCCGGCTTTACCGCGTACTTTCATGCTCCCGCGGCCAGTCTCGAGATATTGGCGAACGCCGCTCATGCCGCAGATGGCGCAACCGGTCGGGAAATCCGGTCCCTTCACGTGCTTCATCAACTCGTCGAGCGTGATGTCCGGGTCATCGATTTGTGCGCAGATCCCGTCGATGACCTCGACCAGGTTGTGCGGCGGCATATTGGTCGCCATCCCGACGGCGATGCCGGTGCCGCCGTTAACGAGCAGATTTGGAAAGGCGGACGGGAAAACAGTTGGCTCAGTTCGCGTCTCGTCGTAGTTCGGGACAAAATCGACCGTGTCCTTCTCCATGTCGGTCATGAGCGCGGCGCCCAGATGGGTCATGCGCGCTTCGGTGTAACGCATGGCCGCAGGCGGATCGCCTTCGACCGATCCGAAATTACCCTGACCATCGACGAGGCGTTCGCGCATCGCCCACGGTTGGGCCATGTGCACGAGCGTTGGATAAATTACGGCTTCGCCGTGAGGGTGATAATTACCGCTGGTGTCACCGCAGATCTTCGCGCATTTACGATGCTGTCGCCCGGGAAAGAGCGAGAGATCGTGCATCGCGTAGAGGATTCTCCTTTGCGATGGCTTGAGCCCGTCGCGCGCGTCCGGCAAAGCCCGGGAAATAATCACCGACATCGAGTAATCGAGGAACGACCTCGATACCTCTTCGGCAACATTGATCGGCTCTACCTTTTCGTTCGCGTTATACACAGGGCAAAAATTACGAATGACGAATGAATGACGAAACGAGGAACAACGTCGCTGCTACATTTCCTTCGACATTCGTCCTTCGAGCTTCGTCATTCTCTACACATCCAGGTTTCGCACGTTGAGCGCGTTGTCTTCGATGTACTGCCGTCGCGGCTCAACCGCGTCCCCCATCAGCCGGGTGAACATTTGATCCGCTTCGACAGTATTGTCATCGTTCAAATCGACTTTCAGCAACTTGCGCTTTTCCGGATTCATCGTGGTCTCGAACAATTCTTTCGCGTTCATTTCGCCGAGACCCTTGAAGCGCTTGATCTGCACGCCGCGCCGGCCGATTTCCAAAATCTTATGAAGAATCTCCGGGATGGAGAAAAGCGGGTGCGAGACGGCCTTGTCGCCTTCGCCTTCGATCAATTCAAAGATCGGACGATCGCTCGCGGCGTAATGATCCACTTTCAGACCTTTCCTGGCCAACTCTGCGATTAACTTTTGGATCGCCGCGGATTCATGAAGCTCAACCTTCTTGCCCCGGCGGCGGCTGGTGCCGTTGGTCTTGGCCGCAGAATCGCCGAGCGGAAGCAATTCCTGACCAAGCTCCGCATCGAGCAAGTTTAGATCGGGATTTTTCTCATGGAATTCTCGCAGGGCTTTTTCGTCATGGAAGTAATGAATGGTCTCTTCGTTACCGGCGCGCACTTTGACCAGATAGTTCGGCAGTTTGCCCGACCTGGAATTGCGCTTGGCGAGAAAAGCCTCGAAGTCGCCGCCATGCCGGCGAACTGACTCGCTCAGCTTCGCCAGCTTCTCGAGTGACTCGAGAATGTCTTTGAGTTGTGCCGCCGTCACTTCCTTGTCGTCGGCCAGATTTTTCAAGCGCACGTCTTCGGCGCCGAGCGAGATGAGGATCTTGTTCAACTGCACGTCGTCATCGACATACTCTTCGCGCTTCTTTCGCTTGATTTGATAGAGCGGCGGCTGCGCGATGTAGATTTTGCCGGCGCGGACCAGGTCGGTCATTTGCCGGAAGAAAAACGTGAGCAACAGCGTGCGAATGTGCGATCCATCGACGTCCGCGTCTGTCATGATGATGATGCGCCCATAGCGCAACTTCATAATATCAAACCGGCCTTCCTCTTTGCCGTTCCCATCTTCTTCCTTCGGCTTGCCAATCCCTGCCCCGATGGCGGTTATCATGGCTTGGATCTCATTGTTCTTGAGGAACTGGTCTTCGCGCGCTTTCTCGACGTTGATCAGCTTGCCGCGAATTGGCAGAATCGCTTGATAACGTCGGTCGCGTCCTTGCTTGGCGGAGCCGCCGGCCGAGTCACCCTCGACAATGTAAAGCTCAGTCAACTCCGGATCGCGTTCCGAACAATCGGCCAGTTTTCCGGGCAGCCCGCCGCCCGTGAGCGCGCCTTTGCGGATGGTCTCGCGCGCCCTTCGCGCCGCTTCGCGGGCGCGCGCCGCCGTCAGAACCTTATCGAAAATGCGCCGCGCGATCGGCGGGTTTTGATCGAAGTAGTTCATTAACCCGTCGTAAACAGCCGAATTCACCACGCCATCGATCTCGGTGTTGACCAGCTTCACTTTGGTCTGTGATTCGAATCGCGGATTCGGCAGCTTAATGCTCAACACGCAAACCAAACCTTCCCGAACATCGTCGCCGGAAATGGATGGATCTTTGTCTTTAGTCAGGCTGTTCGAGCGCGCGTATTGATTGATCGCTTTCGTCAGCGCAGTGCGAAAGCCCGTCAGATGTGTTCCGCCGTCGGGATTTGGAATGGAGTTGGCGAAACAAAGAATCTGATCGTTGTAGCTGTCGTTATATTGGAGAACACAATCGACAAATGTTTCGTCGCGTTGTCGCGAAATGTTGATTGGCTTCGGATGAATGACCTGCTTGTTCTCGCCCAATTGCCGGACGAATTCCTCAATGCCGTGCTTGTAAAGAAACGTCTCCTTTTTCGGCGGATCGATTCGCTCATCCGACAGTGAGATTTCGAGCCCGGGATTCAAAAATGCCAGCTCGCGCAATCGCGTGGCCAATCGCTCGAATTTAAATTCCGTCGTGATGGTGAAGATCGTCGGGTCGGGCAAAAACGTGATCAGCGTCCCGGTATTTTTTTTGTTTTTGATCTCGCCGATAACGCTGAGTTTTTCGGTGGTTTTGCCGCGCTCGAACGCCATGTGGTAAACCTTGCCCTCGCGCGTGACTTCGACCTTGAACCAATCAGAGAGCGCGTTGGTGCATTTGGCGCCGACGCCGTGCAAGCCGCCGGAATATTTGTACGCGCCCTGGCCGAATTTTCCGCCCGCGTGCAAATTGGTTAGGACCAACTCCACCGCCGGCATTTTCCATTTCGGCGCGGCCGTTATCGCGCACGGAGACCGAACCATCGACGTGCACGGTCACTTCGATCTTGTCGCAAAATCCGGCTAGATGTTCGTCGATTGAGTTATCGAGAACTTCGAAAACCATGTGATGCAAACCGCGCTCATCGGGATCGCCGATGTACATGCCGGGCCGCTTCCTAACCGCTTCAAGGCCTTCGAGTTTATCGATCTGAGCGGCATCGTATTTCTGGGCCGTGTCGATGCCAGTAGGGCGCGCCGACGAGACAGATTTCGCGGGCAAATCGTCGTCAGTTTTCGGCATAGAAGATGGTCGCGCGACCACAGATAAATATGGTAGCGGAAAACGGGCCCGTCACAACAAATATCTTGGTAAAATTTCGGGCGACGAACCCTAGCGGTTGGGCTGAAAGAGGGGCCAAAACCAGCCGGTTGTGGTGGCCGCGCCATGGTCTGGAACTCCATTTTCGCTGGCTTGACCGCGGGTTTTATGGGTCGGAAAATGACTGCGAAATTATGCGTTTTCAAACCCTCTTCGAAGGTCGCTGGATCTTTGCCATCTTGCTTCTTCTGGCAGGGGCCAGCGCGCTGATTTCATGGTGGCTCACGTTTTTGTTTGTCGCGCTGATTCTTTACACCGTCGCTTTTTTTCGCGATCCAGACCGGCCAGATCCCGGCGATCAACGCGCTGTGGTCGCGGCGGCAGACGGCACAGTCGCCGATATTCAGGAAATCGACGAAGAAGAATTTCTGAAAGCGCGGAGTAAACGCATCGGCATTTTTCTTTCCGTCTTTGATGTGCACACCAATCGCGCGCCCGTTGCCGGCCGTATTGCATTTCAACAACATCGCAAAGGCTTTTTTTTTGATGCGCGCCGGCCCGAATGCTCGGAAAAAAACGAAGCGATGACCTGGGCCTTTCAAAATCGGCGTGCCACCGTCGTGGTGCGACAATTAACCGGTGCGATCGCGCGGCGCATCGTTGCCTGGGCGAAAGTGGGCGACGAACTAAAACGCGGCCAACGCTTCGGGATGAGGCGATCACGTGAAGGGTGGCGCCAGCGTGATTGCGCGGTTGCCGGAATGAACGAACACCATCCAAAGATTTATCTGCTGCCCAACCTGATGACGGCGGGCAATTTGTTTTGCGGGTTCGCCGCTACGCTTAAGATCGTGCAGGGCGCGCTCATTCAATGGTCCAGTCCGGATGAAGCGGCGACGCTTTTTCACGCTGCCGTCTGGTTTATTCTCGGTGCTTGCATTTTCGATGTGCTCGACGGCCGCCTCGCGCGTTTGGGGGGACAGGACAGCGCTTTTGGCCGCGAATTCGATTCCCTCGCGGATATTGTCTCGTTTGGTGTCGCCCCCGCGCTAATGGTCTATCGGATTGTGCTGATTGATTTTCCGCGCCTCGGCTGGCTCGTTGCCTTTGTTTATCTGGTTTGCGGCGCATTGCGGCTGGCCCGCTACAATTGCGTCTCCGCTGCTGGGGAAGCGGGCGACGGAAAAGCTTTCACCGGTTTTCCCATACCCGCTGCTGCCGGCTTAATCGCATCGATTACACTTTTTATGCTTTGGTGGTTAGGCGAACGCGATCATTTGATCGGCACCTGGAAATGGGTGCTTCCGCCTTTAATGATCTTTCTTTCAATCATGATGTTTAGCCGGCTGAGCTATCCCAGTTTCAAAGCCATTACCTGGCGCACGACTCGCTCGCTTCCGCGATTTGCTGCCATCATTCTCATCATGTTCTTCACCGCCTTGAACTACGAATGGATGCCAGCGGTTCTGTTTCTGATTTATTTGCTTTACGGGTTCCTGCGTCCGTGGGTTTCGAAACGCTGGCGGCGCGAGATTGAAGAGGAGATCGGGGAAGAGGGGGACGACGAAGTAGTGATTAGTGAACCGTGATCAGTGAATGGAATCGACAACTCCAAGGGCTGTTACCATCGTACTGTTCGATTTCCTATGGCGAGTTGCGGCGGCAACCGCTGGTGGGATCCCTTGCGTGGCGATCCGCGATTCGAGCAAAATCATGGAGGAAGCAAAAACACCAGTCGCGTTATAGCAACGCGTTTCCAGTATGTCTGCTGCTCAAGAGTCACGTCTGCATCTGGAGATTGTCCACGTTTTGTTTCTGGACGTAGTGGGTTATTCCCAATTGCTCGTCAACGAACAACGAGAAGTTGTGCAACAACTCAACGACATCGTGCGAGCGACTGCCCAGTACCGCCAGAGTAGTGCAGCCGGCAAATTGATCTGCATTGCAACCGGTGATGGCATGGCGCTGGTATTCTTTCAAAGTCCCGAAGAGCCCGTGCACTGCGCGATGGAAATTGCGAGGGCATTAAAGAGCCATCCGCATGTTCGCCTGCGCATGGGTGTGCACAGCGGACCAGTCGATCAGCTGAAAGATGTAAACAACCAAACGAACGTCGCCGGTGTCGGAATCAATATCGCGCAGCGCGTGATGGATTGCGGCGATCCCGGTCATATTCTGATCTCGAAACGCGTCGCGGACGATCTCGCCCAAGATCGGGTTTGGCAGCCGTTGCTGCACGACCTTGGTGAAATCGAACTGAAGCACGGAGTGAGGGTTGGGATTGTGAATCTTCATTCGGCAGAAATCGGTAATCCGCAGGTACCCGCGAAAGTTTCTCGCCAACGAGCAGACTCGGAGCTGACGGCTTCTTCTTACCCTCTGCCGTCAGGGACTCCGGAAAAAAGCATCGCTGTTCTGGCCTTTGTTAACATGAGCAACGATCCGGAGAATGAGTTCTTTAGCGATGGCATTGCCGAGGAAATCATCAATTCGTTGAGCAAAGTAAAAGCGCTGCGGGTAGCTGCCCGTACGTCATCATTCGCCTTCAAGGGAAGGAACGAAGATATCGGCGATGTTGGACGGAAACTAAAGGTGCAAACGGTGCTCGAAGGCAGCGTTCGTAAAGCAGGTAATAGACTGCGTGTGACTGCGCAGCTCATCAATGTCGCCGATGGATATCACCTTTGGTCGGAACGTTACGATCGGCAGCTCGAGGATGTTTTCGCGATCCAGGATGAAATTGCTGAGAACATCGTACGCGCCTTGCGAGTGGTACTGGGCGAGGACGAGAAACGAGCATTAGAAAAGCCCCGCGCTGAAAATGTGAAGGCTTATGAGTACTATCTTCGCGGCCGGCAGGTCCAGTATCAGATGCGTCGCTCGGCCCTGCAATACGCCCGGCGCATGTTTGACCGCGCGATTGAGATCGATCCGAACTTCGCGCGCGCACACGCTGGTGTGGCCGATTGCTGTTCGTTCCTTTACATGTACTGGGACGGCAGCAAGGCTAATCTCGAAGCTGCCGACGCATCGAGTCAACGTGCGCTCGAACTTGATCCAGCGGGCGCTGAGGCACACACATCGCGCGGAGTTGCCTTGACTCTGCGCAGGGATTACGAGGCAGCTCGCCGCGAATTTGATAATGCACTTAGCCTCGATCCCAAGCTGTTCGAAGCGCATTATTTTTATGCGCGCGCCTGTCTGATCGAGGGCAAATTCGAGGAGGCGTTAGCGCGCTATCGGGACGCATGGAAAGTGAGGCCGGAGGATTACCAGGCAATTTTGCTTTCGATGGATGCGCTCGCCAAGTTGGGCCGTCACGAGGAAGTCCTGGAAGCTGCGCAGCAGGGCCTCAAAGTGGCTGACGCCCACCTAGAACTTAATCCAGATGATGCACGTGCCTGGTATCTCAGCGCTGCCGCATTGATGCACCTGGGACAACGCGACGAAGCATTCGAACGATCGCGGCGAGCCTCCGCGATCGATCCGGAAGATGCCGGAGTCCTGTACAATGTCGCATGCAACTACTCCTTGGCTGGCGCGGTTGACGAGGCGATCGATCATCTGGAGAGAGCGATCCGGAACGGATTCGGGCAACGTGAGTGGCTTGAGAATGACTCAGCTTTGGATCCGATACGCGATGATCCGCGATTCCAAGTTCTGCTGCGGAAACTTTAATGGATCAGTTTCCATCCGTGTCATCATACAAGAATAGTTGCAGCCGCGCGAGGACGGCAGCGCCTACAAGCTATTTAGCTGCGCCAGAATCTCAGGGTCACGCACATCCGCCCACGCGCCGGTGAGCTCAAGGGCTTTCACCTTCTTTCCGCATTGCGCCAGATCGCGAATCGCATCGGTCAGCTCGTATTCGCCACGCGGCGATGGCTGCAATTTCGCAGTCCAGTCAAAGATACTCGGTCGCAATGCATAGACGCCAGCGTTGTACCACGCGCTGGTCGTTTCGCCC
>WNGC01002150.1_pt1 | contig 12048 bp, 7 predicted proteins | sample 5400051 | NCBI WGS metagenome assembly WNGC01 (sample SAMN13153368, study PRJNA577476) | soil metagenome | isolation source: 20 cm soil or saprolite under grassland replicate 2 | place: USA:California | collected 2016-06-15 | reverse complement strand
CTGCGCAGCGCTTATTTCCCGCATCAGATCACCCCGGATGGGAGCAAGGTCGCTGGCAGCGTACTATTCCTGGATCTGCGAATGCCGGGAGCTTGGGTTGGGGAACGCGACATCGGACTCAAATATCTTCCCTTGCCGCAGAATTCAGGAGGCGGCAGCGCGATCGCCATATCAAACGAAGGGGGGCTGGTGGCCGGCACCTTAGGCGGGGGCTTCCGTGCCCCGCCAGGCCACGCTGCTGTGTGGCTCGACGGGGTTTTGCAGACGCTGCCAAGCGCTCAGACGTGGTCGGAAGTCGGAAGCGTATTTGAATCAAACGGACCGCCCAACCCGCACCCGATGACTAGTGACGGCTCGATCATCGTTGGTGCTGCTGGCCCGTCCACTACCCAAATGCAAGCGACCGAATGGGTGAATGGTACCGAACAACAGCTTTCTACCGGCGACCTCCAACCGCAATCCAGTGTAGCCACGTTCGTCGCCGACAATGGAATTGTTTTTGGGACTGCAACCCGTACGGATGGGAGCGTCGTGATGATTCGCTGGGACAGCGACGGGACTCCCCAGATTCTCGAACCGCCAAACGGTCTTAGCGTCATCACCCTAATGGCGATCGATCGGTCGGGTACGGCTGCCGCCGGGGCAATTGCCATGTCCACTTCCTGCGTCTCGTGTCCCGATCCGGCCTGCAACTGGGCACCATTCGTGTGGACTGCTAGCGACGGGTTCACGATTCTGCCAGAAAATGGTCACGAGGATTTCTACGATCGGAGCACGGCCAACGCTGTCTCTGACAATGGACGGGTGGTTGTCGGAGCGCTTACGGCGTGCTCCCGAAGTGAGGGTGACCCGCCTGACGTAGGCTTTGTATGGTCAGCAGATACAGGCCTGACACTTGTCGACGATCTTATACCTGACCAGCCGAACCCTGATTACTGGAGCGCCGATCAGGTAAGTAGCGATGGGAATCGCGTCATGGTTACGGGCAACGCCCGCAGCCGTTCAGGGAGTGACGACCAGGACAGCTCCGAATTGATTCTTGATCTGGCGTGGCCTAACGCGACTCCGACGCCAACTCCGACCGTAAGCCCGACGCCGACTCCAACAGCTACGCCAACGGCGACTCCTTGCCCAGCTCCGTGGCGGTTCGTTGCGTCCATGCCAGTGGACGTCTATGGCGCGGCGGGCGCTTCCGACGGCACGTATGTTTATGAGGCCGGCGGCTATTCCTTCAGTTCTGGCGCCACCCTGGACGTCTTTAACCGCTATGATCCGGTCGCCAATGCTTGGACGACACTCGCTAGTATGCCGACTGCGGCGTTTATGGCTTCCGCCGTTTATTACCCGCCGACCAACAAGATTTACGTGTTCGGCGGCGAAGACGCTATAAGCGGCACCAATTACAACATCACTAGGATTTATGATGTCGCAACAAGCACATGGTCCACCGGCGCAAATATGCCGGACGTGCGAAGCTTTATGGCGTCAGGCTACAACAGCGCCAACGGAAAGATATACCTAGTCAGCGGCTACAATACCGGGGACGTTACCAGCGCCCAGCCAAATACATGGGAGTATGATCCTGTTGCTGACACGTTCAGCGAGCGCGCACCAATTCCCCACGCAGTAGGCGGCGCTGCTTCTGGCATCATCAATGGTCACTTGTACGTCGCCGGTGGGCGCGATGCGACTAATACGGTTGTTAATCTCGTCTGGGACTACGACATCGCTGCTAATACGTGGGCGCAAAAAGCGGTGACGCCGGCGGTCCAGAACAATGGCCTCGGCAGCGCTGTTGCACTCGACAGACTTTGGGTTTTCGGCGGCGGCAACCCGTTTGGCCCCGCTCATCAGAGTTCCAGCAACGCAACATCAGTAAGGAGCATGGGCCCGGTGCCGGGGCCGAACGCCTCAAGCGGCAACAATAACAACCAGGTTCCCGACATCAGCACGACAGCATTCGTGTACGATCCGGGAACCGATAGCTGGTCGGACGCTCCGAGTATGAACCAACTGCGTTCATTTGCATCGGGCACATCGATTGGCCCGAAAGTATTCGCAGCCGGCGGACTAGGCGGACTACACGGCAGCCTGTCCAGCGTAGAGGAGCTGGATGCGTGTGTTCAACAACAGCGCTGCCCCAACCCGACCACAGTGTTCAGCGAGGACTTCGATGGGGTCACCCCGCCTGCGTTGCCTCCTGGGTGGACTGCCACGAATGCGATCGACCCCGATGGCATATTGTGGGTCACTTCAAATGATGGAGATCCCTTCCCGTCTGCTGATTCGCTGCCTAATGCCGCGTTCGTTAACGATCCGGACGCAATCAGCGACAAGCGGCTTGATTCACCTAGCATTCCCATCCAGAGCGACTCCGCTCAGTTGACCTTCCGCCAGAATTTGGACCTTGAAAGTGGATTTGACGGCGGTGTCCTGGAGATCAGCGTCGGTGGCGGAACATTCCAGGACATCCTTGCTGCGGGCGGCAGCTTCGTGCTTAATGGGTATAACCATACGGTCAGCAGCAGCTTCCAAAGCCCGATCGCTGGTCGCCATGCCTGGAGTAGCTACTCCGCTGGATTCATTACGACGACGGTAAACCTGCCAGCGGCTGCGGCTGGTCAAAACATCGTGCTCCGTTGGCGCATGGGTAGCGATAACAGCGTCTCTGCCGCAGGCTGGCGGCTCGACACGGTCAGGATCACTGAGTGTCCGGCAACGCCGACCCCGACGCCAACACCCACAGCGACACCGACGGCGACGCCCACTCCGACACCAACAGTGACACCGACGTCCACACCGACGCCGACGCCAACGCCCACACCCACACCAACGCCGACACCCACGCCTACACCGACTGCAACGCCTACTCCTACACCTACGCCCGGGCAGATCACGCTGCACGCGCGTGGCTACAAAGTGCACGGCCTGCAGACGGTGGACCTCTCCTGGAATGGAGCTACTTCGAACAATATCGACATTTATCGCAACGGCGCGCTGATTGCCACTGTGTCGAACATCCCCGGGTTCTACACCGATCACATCGGGGTGCGTGGCAAGGGCACGTACACCTATAGGGTTTGCGAAGCAGGCACTCAAAACTGCTCTAACCAGGTCACCGTGAAGTTTGGCGGCGGGTAGCGCGGCCTTGAATTCTAGGAGATCGGTGATCGGTAGTCAGCTTGCTCGCGGTAACCTTGGCCGAAGACGGGTGATCTGTTGTGCACGCGGGCCTATCAAGGAGCGAGTATCGAGTAAGAGGCAAAACGACCACCAGCCACGGCTTAGCGACAAGCTTCGCGTGGGGCTTCGCCACTCTAGGTCCCCCCGGAGTCACAAAAATGCAACAAAAAATTTTCGGAAAAGTATTGACGCCCTGTCGCGATTTCTTAGTATCAACGGCATTCCACACCCAAACCATTCCCTGCGCCACTGAGGACAGTGGCGTTCGGGGATTCTCACCGACGTGAGGAAGATCAGAGAAGAATTCGACTATGATTAAGCGAACCGCCAAAAATATCAGGGCCCACATCCATTGGGCCGCCGGAATATTCGTTCTTTTAGTGTTACTGGCCATCCCGCTGCTCCCGGCAACTGTGACACCGGCGCCGACTGCAACTCCCACGCCAACGCCGGTACCGACACCTGGGCAGATCAGGCTCACTGCGAATGGCTACAAGGTAAAGGGGCAGCACACAGTGGACCTCACCTGGCCCGAAGGCACGTCGAGCAACGTCGACGTCTATCGCAACGGCGTGCTGATTGCCACAGTGCCCGAGATTCCCGGTTTTTACACCGATCACATCGGCGCCAAAGGCAGGGGAACCTACACGTACAAGGTGTGCGAAGCGGGCACTCAGAACTGCTATAACGAGGTCACAGTTAGGTTTAACGGCGGTGGGTAGCACGGCCTTGTAGCGCGGAGATTAGATGTGGTTGTAGCCGGGATCCTAGACTTAGGCTCTTACAGTTCTGACCTCTGACGCTTTTTCGTGAGCATGCTCTTTGGGCCCGCCATTAAGTCTGCAAAGGCGCAAATATCAGACGGCAGAGCCGCAGTCACTTTGCCAACACGTCGAGTACAACGCGTTCCACCTAGACAAGGAACTCGCGAGTTGCCTCCTGAGTTGCCAAACTCACCCGATCACTGATCACTAAGTCATATCTCACGGCGTCGGCTAGGAAGAGAACGACTGGCTACACACAGTGCACGGTTCACTGATCAGCAGTCACCGTCTTTCCTTTTTCCTTCCACCAGCGCAGCGGCTTCGCGATCGAGCTCGGCGTAATTGGGTTTGCGCGGTTGCAAATAAAATTCATCGATCACGATCTGCACCAGCGCGGCGGCCGGGACAGCGAGAAAAACTCCCAGCAGCCCGAACAAGGTCGCGGTCGCGAGCGTGAAGAACAAAATGTTTGCCGGATGCAATCGCATCTCTTTGCCGAGCACGCCCGGAACAAGAAGATTTAATTCGACCTGGTAAACGAGCACAATCACGCCGAGGGCCAGCCAGAATTTTGTCGCGCCCAAGCTCAGCGCGACCAGCAGAATGGGAATGGAAACAAGAAACGCGCCGATATTTGGCAGAAACTCACCCAGAAACGCGAACACGCCGAACATCAGCGCGGGCTGCACGCCAATCAGCCAAAGCAACACGCCTATCGAGACGCCAGTGATGACACCGTTGATGGCGACGCCGCGCGCCCAGGCGGTCATTTGTCGCATGAGCCGCGCAAGAGTGCGATACGCTTGCTCGCGGTAACGATCAGGCGCGAGTGCCAGATACGCGGCTACCAGCGGGCGCGGGTTCGCCAAGACAAACACAAGCAAAAGAATCGCCAACACAAAGCTGGCTATGCCGCCAACGAAACCAATTGTCGATCTGAGCAAAATATTTCCGACTGTTCCAGCGGACGCTCCGATTTTCCCGGCGATTTCGTCCGTGCGTGGCAACGCCTCGCGAACTTCTGGATAATTTTTTGTGAGCGATTCGATGCGAACACGAATTCCCTGCCAGACGCTTGGGGTACTCCGCACCAGTTCCTGGGTTTGCGTGGTCAACGGCGGAATCGCAAAGAGTACGATGGTAGTGGTGACAGCGACGAGCGCGAGCATCAGCAGGATCACACTGATAAAGCGCGGGATATGATGTTTCTGCAGCCAGACCACAATCGGGTTCAGGACCATCGCAAGAAGGAAGACCAGCGCGAAGAGCAAAATTATCGGTTCCAGCGCGCGCAGGATTAACCACACAACGAACAGTAAGAAAACCAGCCAAACGATGCGGCGCGCGCCGTGATAACTCAGCGGCGCGTGCTGATTCTCATGGTCTGGTTCTTTCATGAGCAAGGAGTGATGGTTCCCAAGCCATCATGCTCCTTTCCTTCTACTAACCACGAATGAACACTAATGGACACTAATTTTTTGTAGGGTGTCCCTGGCCGGCAGCCTGTGCTCCCCAGAAGCGAGAAGCCGATCCCGGCCACAACGACTATTCGACGATCACTGATCACTGAAGTGACGGTTCTACGCCGTGGGGCGAGGCGCTGGAGTGGGACGAGTCGGCGGTGTGGGAGTAACTCTCGGCGTAGGGGTAGGCGTTCCTGTAGGTATAGGTTGACGTTGCCGTCGGAGTTGAAGTCGCCGTCGCGGTTGGCGTTGGGCTCGGCGTCTGCGTTGCTGTTGGCGTAGGCGTTGGCGTCTGGCTTGTCGTTGGGCTAGCTGTAGGTGTAGGAGTCGGTGTTGGTGGCGGACCGGATTGTGCACAGTATCTCCCGCCGCTATTCAAATCGCTTCCGCCCAGACGATCATTTCGCTGCCGGTCCAGATTGCCGTGTGAGTGTATCGGGGAAGGGGTGCATCGATGTCGCTGGTAGCCGTCCAACTGAGAGGAAACCAGGTTTTGCTCACGAATGACGCGAATAGAAGCGAACGGAAGAGATAAGAATGCCGAACCGGATTTTCGCGTGAATTCGCGCCTGCCTCGCCGAAGCTTTAGCGAAGGCGGGTGATTAACGGGCAGTCTCTTTCTAGGTTCGTATTGATTCGCCTGCCACGCCAAAGCAGGCGAAGGCGGGTGTTAATTTGTAGTTTTCTGCGTAGGTTGCGAAGCCGTGTCATTTAATTACTTTGGACTTTCGCCTGAGGTCGTGCGCGGGACGCAGGCGATGGGATTCGTCGAGCCAACACCGATCCAGCTCCGAGCTTTTCCAATTGTCCTTGCCGGAAAAGATTTGATTGGCACGGCGCAGACCGGCACTGGCAAGACCGCGGCGTTCGCGCTGCCGATTCTGACATTGCTGGCGAAGCATGGGGCCCGACACTCTAAAGATTCGCAGGCTCGCCAAGGGACGAGTCCGTCCGACTGGCGGACAGGATTGCCTGCGTCACTGGTGCTCGAGCCCACGCGCGAACTCGCAGCGCAAGTGGAGACCGCGTTTCGCGATTATGGTCGCTTTACTGATCTGCAAGTAGGCCTTGTGCATGGCGGCGTTGGTTACGGGAAACAACGCGAGGCACTCAACCGCGGCGTGGACATTCTCGTCGCTACGCCGGGACGGCTGCTCGATCTGCTCGAACAACGCGCACTGACTTTGCAATCGGTAAAGATTCTCGTGCTCGATGAAGTCGACCGGATGCTCGACATGGGTTTTCTCCCGGACGTGCGCCGCATTGTTGAAAAAATCCCGAGAGAGCGGCAGACGTTGCTTTTCTCAGCGACTTTGCCGCCGGAGATCGAACGCATGGCTGCATGGGTGTTGCGCAATCCCGTGCTGGTAGAAATAGGAGCGCGCCGTTCGCCGGCGGAAACCGTTACACACGCAGTCTATCCCGTGGCAGCAGAACAAAAATTCGATCTGCTCATGGCGCTCCTGGAGCGGACAAATTTCGACAGCGTATTGATTTTTTGCCGGACGAAACAGAACGCTGATCGGGTCGCGCACTTCCTCAAGCATGCGCAGCATGCCGTGGCCGTGTTGCATTCCAATCGGACACAGCGCGAACGGATCGAAGCGCTCGAGGGATTCAAGAGCGGCAAATACGAGGTCATGGTTGCGACCGACATTGCATCACGCGGTCTGGACATCGCCGGTGTGAGTCACGTGATCAATTATGATGTGCCCGAGCATCCGGAAGATTATGTGCACCGCATCGGGCGCACCGGCCGGGCGCAAAATGTCGGCGACGCATTCACGCTCATGAATGGACAAGAACTGCCCGCGTTGCAGGCGATCGAACATTTCATCGGTCAGAAAATTCCGCGACTGAAGCTGGAGAACTTTTCCTATTTATACACGGCGCTGTTTGAACCGGAATCTGGGACGAGCGCCCGTCGCGCAGTTGGTGGCGGCAGAACCCATCGCGGATATTCGTTCGGACGAAGGCGATGAGATTGACTATGAGACACGAATTTCACGAAGTCACACGAATTGGCCAAACCCCTTCGACTTAAATGGTATCAGATTCGTGATAATTCGTGTAATTCGTGTCTTGACTTATGCCTGAATCGAAACCGGTTTCCGTGTCCCAATCCGAATTTGACCGACTGCAGAAGAAACTGGTTCCTTTGTGGAAATCGATCGAGCGATTTAATCAGGACCCGCAGACGATCGTGGTTGTGCCATCGATGTCCATCGACGCGATCGGCTCGGGCACACTCATGCAGGCGTATGAGGAACGTTTCCTTTTCCTTCTATTGCTGCTACGCCAACCTCGGGCGCGGCTGATCTACGTGACGTCGCAAATGATTCTGCCAAACATCATCGATTATTACCTTGATCTTCTGCCCGGCGTCATCCCGAGTCATGCGCGGCCGCGGCTTTTCCTAATTGCGCCTCTCGACGGATCAGCGCGTCCACTCAGCGATAAGCTTCTCGATCGGCCACGGCTGATCGAGCGTATTCGCTCCTTGATAATGGATCCTGCTCGCGCGCACCTTGTTCCTTTCAACACGACCAGCCGCGAGAAGGAACTGGCGCTACGGCTCGGCATTCCCATGTACGGCGCCGATCCGAAATTTTTCCCACTGGGCACAAAGAGCGGTTGCCGGAAAATTTTCATGGAAGAAAATGTTCCTCATCCTCTGGGCTATGAAAATCTCGTAAGCAAAGAGGACCTGATCGAGGCCATCGCACAGATGCGTGCGCGAAAGCCTTCGATCAAGCAGGTCCTGGTGAAGCTGAACGAAGGCGTCTCGGGCGAGGGGAACGCTATCGTCGATCTAACAGGGCTTCCACCTGTAGCCGGCATAGGCTCGTCCGCCGTAGCCTCGGCGAAGGCGGATGATGCCGGCGACAAAGACGCGTCCACCCGGCCGGGATCACCGATCCCGGCTACAACTACCAAGCAACGCGCTCTGTTAGAAGAACGCCTTCGGGCCATGCGGTTCGAGTTAGAGGGAGTTACTTACGAGAGCTACATGAAGAAGCTGCAAGAACGAAAGGGAGTCGTTGAAGAACGCATCATGGGAGAAGAGTTCAGGAGCCCCAGCGTGCAGCTTCGCATCACGCCCTTGGGTAAGGTTGAATTGCTATCCACACATGATCAGCTTCTCGGTGGTCCGTCGGGACAAAGCTATCTCGGCTGCGTGTTCCCTGCCGATACGGGTTACGCTGCGCTGATCACCCGGGAGGCTGCCAAGGTAGGCAGACGTCTCGCGAAGGAAGGAGTGATAGGGCGTTTCGCTTTGGATTTTGTGGTGGTACGCTTGAATGGAAAGTGGGAGCCGTACGCCATCGAGATTAACTTGAGAAAAGGCGGGACCACTCATCCATTTTTGACCCTGCAATTTCTTACCGACGGAAAATACGACCCAGACACTGCGATCTTCACGGCCCCAAATGGGCAGCAGAAGTTCTTTGTCGCCAGCGACCACGTCGAGTCGCCAGCGTACCGCACACTGACGCCGGACGACCTTTTCGACATTGTGGTGCGGCACAACCTGCACTTCGGTCAAACGCGTCAGACAGGTGTCGTCTTTCACATGATGAGCGCTCTCGGTGAATTGGGAAGAACAGGGCTGACCGCAGTGGGCAACTCACGCGACGATGCTAAGGCCACTTACAACCGCGCAATCGCTGTGCTGGATCAGGAAACGCGGGGCGAGTGAAGCGTTAAAACATTAAAGCCAAGGGAGCGTTAAAGCGGTGGAGAAGGGGCAACGGTGGACGTGGATTTCGCAGTGCCTGCCCGCCGTGTGCGGGAAGTCCTTTGGTGAGTACGATGCGTTCTCGCATCGCTTTTGGGCGTATCGCCTGCGACGGTGGATCGGCTTCTCCGAAGACGATGATGTTTCTGCCAACACACGGTTAACCCTAGCAAGTGGCATTGGTTTGGTACATTTTCGGTAGCGACCAATGGGCGGCTCGATGCTGTCTAGTTCGGCACGCGAAACGCTGCTAACAACACCGATTCCCAGCTATTCAATTCTTTTAGCACGGACGGACGGCGTGACGTGGTCGGCGAAATGTTGCAGTGAGCAATTCGTTTAATCCTTTCGAAAGGTATCCGAATCAGAGCAAGATGGGCGATTACATCACCATCGTCTCGGACAACACGGGTGGCAACGTGCCAACATCTTTTTGAAGTCTTTGATTTGACCACGGATTACGCAGCGCGGCTCCGCCGCAACCAAAAACGTTTAGCCCGCGAATGACCAGCCTTCGCCAAAGCTATGGCCAGGCAGGCGCGAATAAACGCTAATAAAGAGCCAGAGAAGCGGCGGTTTAACAACCGCCGAGATTACGATGGTTTTGCACAAGGCTCTCCTCTGTGATTCGCGTCAATTAGCGCCTGCCGCGCCGGGGCGGGCGAAGGCGGGTGAATCGCGGGCAACTGATCACCGATCACTAATCCCCAATCGCCCGCCTTCGCGACGGCTACGGCGCGGCAAGCTGGGAATGACGGGCTACCGGTCGCTAAAACGTCAGAATGTCACCGTCGCTTGATTGGAACAGGTCTGGCTGCCTTGGTTGCACACTCGGTACGTGTAGGTGCCACGGCCACGCGCACCGATGATATCGGTGTAGAAACCGTCATTGGCGGTGGTAGTGATCAACACGTTGTTGCGGTAAACGTCCACGTTGGTCGACGTGGCGCCACTCCACGAGAGGTCGGCCCTCTGTCGTCCCTGCACTTTGTAGCCGGACGCACTGAGTGTAATTGCCGTTGGCGTCGGGGTCGGAGTTGAAGTTGGCGTAGCCGTAGCGGTAGCGGTGGCTGTAGCTGTAGCTGTAGGAGTTGCGCTCGGAGCTATAGTTGCCGTCGCCGTCGCGGTTGGGGTGGCCGTAGGCGTAGAAGTTGGTGTCGGCGATGCCGCACCTACCGACTGCCTATCGTGGAAGGCATCTTGCTGGGAACTGCCGCTGATGGCCACGCGTCCGTCCACCCATGCATGCAGGTGCTGGTTGGACGAGGCCGTGGCATAGTCGTAATCGCCGGCATACGTCGCCTGAATGCCCGGGTCAGGTTGCGCGGGCAGCGGGCTAACCACGTCTGAGAACGTCTGGTCAGACAACCAAGTGGCGCCATTGTCGGTGGATCTGCGCGCCCACATCCTATAGCACGGAACGCCTGGACTGCCCCTGGTGCAGCTGGCGCTCTCTCGCGCGTCGTACCAAACGGCTAAGAGGGTGCCAGTCGGGCTGACCGAAATGTTAGGCTCCCACTGAGGACGCGTAGTAGCATCAGTGTTCAACTTGAGTGGCGCGCTGAAAGTCACACCACTGTTAGTAGAACGAATATAATAGACGTCGCCAGGGTCGCTGCCGGTGCCGTGCTGGGCATAGACGTAGGAAACTACGTGGTTGAAGGCGGCTGGCTCACCCCAGCCCTCGTGCCGCCAGTAACCGCCACCATCGGAAAACATGCAGGCGAAGTAACCGACAGCGGTGACGCCCGGACCGGGAAAGCTGGGACCGGTGTAGGTATTGGTCCAAGTGTTACCCCCATCAGTTGACCTGAAAAAGAGGTTGTTGTTGTTGTGAGGAAAGCCTCCACCCCCTTCATTTATGCCGGCGATGTACACGTCGCCCGTGGCGAGGTCGCCCGTGATCTGGACGTCGCGGATAAACGGCGTCCCACTTGTGATCTGTCGTGCGTTCGTCCAACTAAGACCGTTGTCGGTGGAATAGCGGAGAAAGAGGGCGCCTCCTCCGACATTGAAGTCGTTCCAGGAAACGTACATGCGCCCGTAGAATGGCGACGATGGGTTGTTATCGGCCCAGCCTGACTCTCGGTCGTCGTTGTTGCTATTGTGAATGCAATAGTGGGTCCAACTGTTCGCGTTCGAAGGGGTGGTGGACTTATATCCGCCGAGACCCTGAGCGCCACAGCCTCCGTCAAGCCAGACGGTATACCAAGTGCCGCTTGGGCGATTGTACAGAATAACGGGGTCGCCCACGGTATTTGAAAAGGGGCTTTGACCACTGCCCGTGGTTAGGCGGGTGAATGTGTTTCCACCGTCGGTGGAGACCGATGCCCCAGAGATATTGATGGGGCTGGCATTGCGTCCTCGCGAATCATTGTACGCGACCACTATTTGATTGAGGTTATCTGGATTGCTCGCAGTGAACGTCTCGGACTGCGTAATGTTGGGAGAAATCTCACCACCGGTAACCAGATCCGCGTCAGTGGTACCATATGCGAGGGGAGCTAACAGTGTTTGGACAAGCCGCGAGAAGCTATCCGCAGGCGAAGCCGCACCGCCCTGTGCCTCGCCGCAGTGAATCATAATGGCGCCGGCCCGCATGTTTTCTTGTTTATCAATGCCCAGCTCGTGGATCTTGGAACAATCAAACATTGCAGGCACAAGAGGATCAAAGGACTGATTACTAATTATATGGATTTGCTGCGCTTGCGCGGACAGCACCCCAAAGCCGAGCAGCGCCAAAAAGACGCCGGCAAGGCAAAGAATTGAGCCAATAAGGATGCGAGGGTTAAAGAAGGCAGATTGTGCAGTGGAGGTTTTCTTCATGGGTGGAGTCTTAGTGGAGTGGGCGGATTTTTGCGTCAAATGACTAATAAGTCAACGGTCTCATTTCGGCTGC
>WNGC01002149.1_pt1 | contig 12048 bp, 14 predicted proteins | sample 5400051 | NCBI WGS metagenome assembly WNGC01 (sample SAMN13153368, study PRJNA577476) | soil metagenome | isolation source: 20 cm soil or saprolite under grassland replicate 2 | place: USA:California | collected 2016-06-15 | reverse complement strand
CGTGATGTCCGCGAGGAACCCGATGCGGATTGGGGCCGCGGGCGTGGTCTGCGCATACACGAGCGGACGCAAACGCTCCAGGCCCGCCGCGGCCGCCACGCCCACGCCCGCCACCCCGCCTTTGAGGAGCGCCCTGCGCGCGATGCGTGCCGCCATCTCCCTCACCTCCCGTTGTCGTCGTTCATGTGGATCAGGACCCGGTGACGCCGTTCGACCCCGCGGTGGGCGCGCCCACGCCGCGCCCCGGCGGCGGCGCCCCGAGGCGCCGGACCAGGGCCTGGCCGGCGCCGGCGATGCCCGCGGGCGCGTAGATCACCGCGAGGACCAGAATCGCGCCCAGGACGGTCAGCCACCGCTGCGTGATCCCGCTGAGGAGGTTCTGGAGAAAGACGAGCAGCGCGGAGCCGACCACGGACCCGAACAGCGTCCCCGTCCCGCCGAGGATGACCATGAGCAGCGCGTTGGCGGACGCGACCAGCGACACGTCGGTCGGGCTCACAAACCCGTTGTAAAATGCGTACACCGTGCCGCCGACGCCGCAGAACGCCCCCGCGATCACGAACACGAGGTACTTGTGGAGCCAGACGTCGTAGCCGAGGACGCGCATGCGCGACTCGCTCTCGCGGATCCCCCGCAGCGCGAGTCCGAACGGGGACACGGTCAAGAGGTACATCGCCCCGGCGGCCGCGGCGGTCACGGCCAGCGCAAAATAATAGTAGGCGTGGATCTGCCCCAGGTGGATCCCCCACCCCAGGGCCGGCCGGGGGATCCCCCGGAGACCGTTGTCTCCCCCGGTCACCGAGACCCAGCGGTACGCCAGCCCCCAGATGATCTGTCCGAGGGCCAGGGTGATGATGAGGAAGTACGCGCCCGCGGCCCGGATGGCCAGGAGGCCGAACAGCGCCGCCGTGACAACGGCCGCCAGCACGGCCAGGGCCGCGGTGGGCCAGAACCCCAGCCCGAACCGCGTCGACAACACCCCGACGGTGTACCCGGCGACGCCGAAGTACGCGGCGTGCCCGAGGGAAGACAGCCCGGTGTACCCCACGAGCAGGTCGAGGCTCATCGCCATGATGCCGTAGACGAAGGTCAAGGTCAGCAGGTGCAGGTAATACGACGACGCCGCGAGGGGGACGAGGGCGAGGGCCGCGATGGCCGCCGCCGCGGGCCACCCCTGGAGCCGGGGGCGCGGTCTGGGCATCGCCGGTCATGGCCTCCCGAAGAGGCCGGTCGGCCGGATCGCCAGGATCATGGCCATCGGCGCGAACAGGGTGAAGTAGGACAATTCCGGGAACAGGGCCTTCCCGAAGTTGTCCAGCAGCCCCACGAGCAGGCTGCCGGCGAGCGCCCCCTTGAGGCTCCCCAGCCCGCCGACGATGACGACGACGAACGCGAGGGGCAGCACGTCGAAGTCGGCGCCGGGGTAGATCGACAGAAACGCCCCGCCGATCACCCCGCCCGCGGCGGCCAGGAACGCGCCCAGCGCGAACACCCCGGTGAACACCTTCCAGACGTTGATGCCCAGGCCGCGCGCCATCTCCGCGTCGTCCACGGCGGCCCGCACCGTGGCCCCCATCCGGGTCTTCTCCTGGAGCACCCACAACCCAAGGTACACGGCCAGGCCGACGACGATGACGAAGAGACGGTACGCCGGGAAGTAGACCGGGCCGAGCAGCAGCGTGCCGCTCAGGGCGCGCGGGACCGGCACGCTCTGGGGATCGCCGCCCCAGAGCAGGAGCGCCTGATCGGAGAAGATAAACGCGAACCCCATCGTCAGGAGGACCTGGGAGAGGGTCTGCTGGTGGAAGCGGGCGAGGAACCACCACTGCATCAGGCTGCCGATGAGGGCCACCGATGCGCCCCCCGCAAGGATCGCCAGCGGGAACATGTGCGTCCAGCGCATGACGGACAGGCCGACGTACGCGCCCAGCAGATAGTACGATCCGTGGGCGATGTTGGCGACGCGCATCAGGCCGAAGATCAGGGTGAGGCCGCTGGCGAGCAGAAAGAGCAGCAGGCCGAACGAGATCCCGTTGAGGCTCTGCTGCAGGTAGAACGGGAGGCCCATGATCCGATCACGCCGCGCCGTCCAGCCGCAGCAGGCGCCGCGCGTTCCGGCGAGAGATCGCTTCCACGGCGGTGGACGAGAGCCCCGCCCGTCGGAGCCGGCGCACCGGCGCGGGGTCGGCCATGTCGTACGGGTGATCGGTCCCCAGCAGCACCCGGCCCGGCCCCGCCGTCCGGATCAGCAGCGCCAGCGCCCCATCGCCGTGCGTGATCGTGTCAAAGTAGAGGCGCCGCAGGTACGACGAGGGACGCTGGGGAATGGCCGCGCGGCATTCGGGGCGCACATCGTAGGCATGGTCCATCCGGCCGGCAATGAACGGCAGCGATCCGCCGCCGTGCGCCAGGACGAGCGCGAGGCGGGGGTGCCGGTCGAGCGTCCCCGACATGATCAGGCGCGCGGCCGCGAGCGCCGTCTCGCCCGGGTTGCCCACGGAGTTGCCCAGGTGCCACCGGTCCATCCGGTCCTCGCCCGCGTTATTCAGCGGATGGGTGAACACCGGAAGACCCAGCCGCGCGGCGGCGTCGTACAGCGGCGCGAACTCGACCGCGTCGAGGTACCGGCCGTTGACGTTCGTGCCGACATACACCCCGCGGCAGCCGGCGCGGGCGGCCCGCTCCACCTCCGCCACGGTGCCGTCCACGTCCTGGAGCGGCAGCGTGGCGAGCGCGACGAACCGGTCCGGATGCGCCCGGCAGATCGCCTCCAGTTCCTCGTTGAAGGTCCGCGCGAGCTCCCGCCCGAGGGCGGGCGGCGCCCAGTAGAGCATCGGCGGCGAGAGGGACAGCGCCTGCAGGCCGATCCCCCAGCGGTCCATCGCCTGGAGGCGCGCGGGAACGTCGTAGAACACCGGGCCGATCCGGGCGACCTGGTGGGGGCTGCTCCACACGAGGCGCTCGCCCCCCCGGTCTTCCACCCGCGCCCCGTGGGCCGCGCCCTCGCGCATGAGCGCGCGGAGGAACCGGTCGGGGAAGAAGTGGCTGTGGACGTCGACGACCGCACGCCCCCGCGGGCGTCTCACTTCAGCATATCCTCCGCGTGCTCGCAGAGCGTGAAGATCTCGTAGCCCCGGTCGGTGACGACCAGGTTCTCCTCCAGCCGCACCGTCTGCTCCAGTCCCGGGTGGCCGGCGAACGTCTCGATGGCGAAGTACATGTTCTGCTTCAGTTCGGCCGGGTATTTCAGCGAGTAGGCCCGGGAGATCCACATGCCCTCGTACAGGCTGAGCCCGATGCTGTGGGCAAACTGCTGCAGCGAGACGCTCCCGTACTTGTCGTCGTCGTACTCGGGGAAATGCTTGGCCACGTCGGCCGAGGTCGCCCCCGCCCGGACGGCCGAGATCGCGGCATAGAGCGAGTCGTAACATTCCTTGTAGAGGTCCTTCTCCTTTTGCGTCGGCTTCTGCGCCACCTTCCAGCAGCGGACGAAATCGATGAAGTACCCGCCCGGCCCGATCGCGTTGATATCGATGATCATCAGGTCGCCCTGCCGGATGACCTTGTCGGTGTGCCAGCGGCGGTAGGGGCTGGTGTTGCCCCCGGAGGCGACGATGATGTCGTAGACGAAGTCGAAGCCGCTGCGGTAGAGGTACTCGTTGACCTTGGCGCAGATCTCGGCCTCGCGCACCCCCGGCTTGGCCCACTCGTGCTTGGCCATCCACATCGCGGCGTCCCCGTGGGCGGCGGCGATCTTGTGGCACTCCAGCTCGTCCAGCGTCTTCACGACGCGGGCCTGGGACATCGCCGGCCAGCCGTTGACGATATTGAGCCCCTCCTTCGTCAGGGCCTGGTAGGCGACCATGTCCATCACGTCGATGCCGATCTTCTCCTTCGCCACCCCCGCCTCGCGCAGCACGTCGGCGACGGAGCGCGCCATGCGCGTGGCCATCTCCGGCTCCGCGCCCTCCGACCACTTCCACGTGATCGCCGGCCTGACGGCCTGCCGCAGCCAGGGCGCGTCGATCTCGGCGTTCACCATGTCGCTGCCCACGGTCTCGAAGAGCACGGGGTCGCCCCCGCGGGGGAGCACCGCGTAGCGGATGAAGATGTTGTTCTTCCAGTTGCCCTGCCAGACCGAGGTGACGTACCGGACGTTCTCGCCGACGAAGAGGATCAGCCCGCCCAGGTCGTGCTTCTCCATCATCTCCCGGGCCCGGCCCAGCCGCTCCACCCGCATCCGGTCGAAGTCGACCCGGTCCTGCCAGTCGGTGCCGGAGGTGCTGAACACCCGCCGGGGTTGATACTCGTGCCGGCCGGCGAGAAACGAATGCCCCCGCCGGTCCCCGTCGCCGGGACCCCGAGCCGAGCTCTTGCCCGTGCCTCGAACCTGTGCCATACCGTCCTCCCTCCGTCAGGCCAGCAGCGCGTCGGCGTAAGGACTCCGCGAGATACACCGCGCGCCGCCGTCCGTGATGACGACCATATCCTCCAACCGCACCCCGCCGCCCCCGCGCACTCCGGGGACCCAAATCAGCGGCTCGAGGGCGAACACCATCCCGGATTCGAGGGTGACCGCGGCCGCGCCCGGGAACGACTCCCCGATGTACGGCGGTTCGTTCGACCCGCAGCCGATCCCGTGCCCGATGAACAGGCTGAGGAAGTGCTGCTCGAGCCCGTGCGCCCGCGCCTGCGCATGAATGGCGCTGGCCACCTCCACGTTCGTGGCGCCGGGCCGCATCACGTCGATCCCGGCGCGGAGGGCCTCCCACACCGCCCGGTAGATGCGGCGCTGCTCCGCCGACGGCGCCCCGCACACAACCGTCCGGCCGATGTCGCCGAAGTATCCATTCGACATCGCGCCGATATCGACAAAGACGAGATCGCCGTTGCGGATCAGTTTGTCGGTCGCCAGACGGGTCGGCGGGGCCATGCGCTCGCCGCTGGCGACGAAGGGCGTGGTCACGTGCGGGTACTCTCCGCCGAGTCGCAGGAGCGTCCGCAGCGCCTCACCCGCCACCTCACACTCCCGCGCTCCCGGCCGGACGTGGTCCAGGGCGGTCGCCGTGACCGCCTCGGCCAGGGCCGTTGCCTCCTCGATCAGCGCGAGTTCCTCGGCGGCCTTGATGCGCCGCGCGGCCTGCATCGCCGCGTCGCCGTCGACCCAGCGCACCCCCTGGCAGGACTCCGCCAGGGCGTCGGCCAGCAACTTGCTCGTCAGGTCGAGCCCGATCCTCGCCTGCCGGAGGCCGTGACGGGCCAGCACCCCGGGCACGATCTCCGAGGCGAAATGGCGCACCAGCCCGGCCTCTTCCAGGATCGGGATCGTGTGGAACTCCCGGACCCAGGGCATGGTGGCCTCGGCCCGATCCCGGTCGCCCCCCGACACAAACAGCGCCGGCCCGCCATCACGGGCCAGCAGCGCGCCGTTCAGCACCCCCGATTTCCCGGCGATCACCTGGGGCCGGAGGCTCGTCAGGTAGCGGACGTTCTCTTCCTTCCAGACCAGCACGGCATCGAGGTTCGCCTCGGCCATCGCGCGCCGGGCCCGGGCGAGCCGGGCCGCGCGGAGGGCGCCCATATCCACCCGCGCTTCGTAGTCCACGGCCCCGGAGCCCCGCGCCCATCCGTCGGGTCCCCGGTCACCGCTCTCCGGGCTGACCGGACTCACTGCGCGTACACCTCCGGATTGAACACGTTCGGCGGCCGCTCTCCCCGGGCAAAGGCCAGGATGTTCTCCACGACGGTGCCGGCGATGGTCTCGCGGGTCTCCCGCTCGGCGCTGCCGATGTGGGGCGTGAGCACCGCGTTCTGAAGGTCGACCAGACCCGCAGCGACCCGGGGCTCATGTTCGTAGACATCCAACCCCGCCCCGGCGATCCAGCCCTCCCGAAGCGCACGCACGAGCGCCGCTTCGTCGACGAGCGGGCCGCGCGAGGTGTTGATGAGGTAGGCCGTCGGCTTCATCCGCCGGAGCTGCTTCTCCCCGATGAGGTGGTGGGTGTCGGCGCTCTGCGGCGCGTGCACGGACACGGCATCGGACTCCGCGAGCAGGCGGTCCAGCGGCGCGTACTCGACCCCCTGCGCGCGCTCCTCGTCGGGGGGAAGCCGCCGGCGCTTCGTGTACAGGACGCGCATGCCGAAGCCCCGCGCGCGGCGGGCCACGGCCGCGCCGATGGCGCCCAGCCCGACGATGCCCAGCACTTTCCCATGGACGGCCCCGCCCACCAGGTATGCCGACTGTCCGCCGGGGAAGACGCCGGACCGCAGCAGCCGGTCCGCCTCCACCACCCGCCGGGCGACGGCCAGGAGCAGCGCAAAGGCCACATCGGCGGTGGCTTCGGTCACGAGCGGTGGGATCACGGTCACCGGGATTCCGCGGGTCGTGGCGGCCGCGACATCGACGTTGGCCGGGGTGATCGCCATCGACGCGACGAGGCCGAGCCGGTGGTTGGCTTCGAGCACGCCGGCATCCACCCGATCGTGGAGGAGACAGAATAGGACGTCGGCCCGGCGAACGCCGGCCACCAACTCTTCCCGGCTGACCATGTGCAGGGGATCGGCGTTCATCTCCACCTCGGCGGCCGCCCGCAGGCGGACCAGGGCCTGCTGGGCGATCGGCTGAGTCAGGTAGACACGGAGCCGGGCCATCCGCGCTCCCCGCTCAGGACGTCCAGCCGCCGGTTAACATGCGTGCGCAGTTCGTAAGGGCGACAAGCGATTCCTCCCTCGGACCGGGCGCCGGCGCCCGGCGGCCGGTTTGCTACAATGGGAGCCGCGCGACCCTGATCGGGAGGCCACAACGTGTTGAAGGTCGTCATCACCGATTCCGTGTTTCCATCCCTGGACATCGAGCGCCAGGCGCTCGGCGCGCTCGACGCGCAGGTGGTGCTCCTGCGGTCCTCCGCCGAGGCCGACCTGCTGGATGGCGTCACCGATGCCGATGCGCTGCTGGTCTGCTACGCGCCGATCACCCGCCGGGTGATCGGCGCGATGGACCGGTGCCGGATCATTGCGCGGTACGGCATCGGCGTCGACAACGTGGACCTCGAGGCGGCGGCGGCCAAAGGCATCGTCGTGACGAACGTCCCCGACTACTGCATCGACGAAGTCAGCGACCATGCGCTGGCGCTCCTCCTGGCGTGCGCGCGCAAGGTGCCGCTGCTCTCCGCCCGCGTTCGCGCCGGGCGGTGGGAGGCGAAGGACGCCGCCCCCATGCACCGGCTGCGCGGGCAGACCCTCGGGCTCGTGGGGTTCGGGAAGATCCCCCGGCGCCTGGCCGAGAAGGCGCGCGCGCTGGGCATGGAGATCATCGCCTTCGATCCGTACATCGGCGCGGAGGCGATGGCGACGCAGGGAGCCGGGAAAGTCACCCTCGAGGCGCTGCTCGCGCAATCCGACTTCGTCTCGGTGCACGCGCCGCTGGTCCGCGAGACGCGGGGGTTGATCGGCGAAGCTCAGCTGCGCGCGATGAAGCCGACCGCCTATCTGATCAACACCGCCCGGGGGCCGCTGGTCGCGGCATCCGCCCTCGTCCGGGCCCTCGAGGAGGGGTGGATCGCCGGCGCGGCGCTGGACGTCCTGGAGACGGAGCCGCCGGCCCGCGACCACCCGCTGGCGCGGCTCGAGAACGTGATCCTGACCCCCCACGTGGCGTTTTTCTCCGAGGAGGCGGTCGTGGAGCTGCAGCAAAAGGCCGCGGACGAGGTCGTCCGGGCCCTCTCCGGGCAGCCCCCGCGTTCGCCCGTGAACCTCCCGCGGCCCGCGCCCCGGTAGGCCTGGCCGCCCCGGCATGCCGTCCGGCTCCCCCTCACGCGCCTTCCCCGAGATCCCGGGGATCGTCCGGATCCATCACGTGGGCATCGTGGTGCGGGATGCGGAGGCGGCGGCGGAGACGTACCGGCGCGCGCTCGGGGTGGAGCCGATGGCCTTCGAGGACTACCGGGGCATCGCCAAGATCGCGTTCCTGCGGGCCGGCGACACGTTGCTGGAACTGATCGAGCCGTTGACCGGCGACGGGCCGTGGGCCGCCGCGCTGCGCGAACGTGGAGAGGGCGCCCACCATTTCGCGCTGGAGGTGGTCGACCTGCGCGCGGCGGTCGCGGCCCTGGGGGCCTCCGGCATCGGCTTCCTCGACCCCCGGCCCGCCCGGGGAACCGGCAACACGCTCAGCGTCTTCCTCGACCCGTCGGGCACCGGGGGCACGCTGATCGAACTGGTGCAGCAGATCCGGGTCCAAGGAGCATCCTGACCGGCGTCACTTCCTGTGCGCTCGGGCATCCAGGCTGAGGGGCCCGGCGCCGAAGTACACGATCAGCAGGGCGCCGCCGATCCTCGACACATTCGCCATGAAAAACCCAAACTGCATCTGCGCCATCATCGGGTCCCGGATCGCCCAGAAATTGTGCATCCAGTACGTCACGGGCACGAGGAACAGCATCAGCAGGCAGGCGCCGGCCCTGGCCCGGTACCCCAACACGACGCTCAGCCCGCCGGCCACGGAGATCAGTCCGGCCAGCGGGACCAGCACCCCGGACAGCGGCACGCCTTGCTGAGCGGCAAACGTCGCGCCCTCCCGGGTAAAGTCGCCCGGCGCGAAGATCACGAAGACCCCGGCGAACGCGGCGCGGCCCAGCGGGACCAGATAGCGCGTCCACGTTGGGGAGCCGGCGAGCGCTCCCGCCGCGCTCCGCGCCTCCTGTGCGGCCATGCTGGTGCTCATGGAATCCTCCCGGCGGCGTCCTGCCGCCAACGATGCGTCATTGTTCCCGTTCAGGCTGGGAACGATGGAGCCGATATCGCGCGAGGCGATTACTGGCGTTCGTAGGCCTGCTGGAGCGTTCGGATGTCGATCTTCTTCATCTTGAGCATCGCTTCCATGACTCGTGTTGATTTCGCCGGATCCGGGTCACTCAGCATCTTGCCCAGGACGGTGGGATTGATCTGCCACGAGAGGCCGTACTTGTCTTTGAGCCAGCCGCACGGCCCTTCCGCTCCGCCCTTGGAGAGCTGTTCCCACAACCTGTCGACTTCCGCCTGGGTCGCGCAATCCACGGACAGCGAGATCGCCTCGGTGAATTTGAACTCGGGGCCGCCGTTTAACGCGATGAACCGCTGCCCCTCGAGCTCAAAGACGACGGTCATCACGCTTCCCTTGGGTCCGGGCCCGGCTTCTCCATAGCGGGTCACGCTCACGATCCGTGAGTTCCCAAAAATGGACACATAGAACTTCGCCGCCTCTTCGGCCTGGGTATCGAACCACAGGAACGGGCTGATCTTGTGCATGCGGCTCTCCCTCCTCAGCCGCCCGCCATGGCCCCGATAATCAGGAAGGGCTCTGCCCCGCTCGCGACCGCCTCGGGCAGCGGGGCGTCCGGCAGTTCGTGTGACAGATCCTGCGCGCAGGCAAAGAACCTCACGAACGCCCGGCGTTGCTGTGTGATGTGGTCGCGGATCGTCCCCCGCAGCGCGGGGTAGCGCGCCTCGAGCGCGTCGAGGACCGCGCGCTGCGTTACCCGGCCGTCGACGTCGAGCCGCACCTCGCCGTCGACCTGCGCGAGCCTTCGGAGGTGCTGCGGCAGCACGACCCGGATCATTCCAGCGTCTGCACCTCGACGGACAGCACGGCCGGAAGGTCTCGCACGATGGGCGCCCAGCTGTCCCCCGCGTCGGCGGAGGCGTACACCTGCCCGCCGGTGGTGCCGAAATACACGCCGCAGGCATCGAGCGAGTCGACGGCCATCGCCTCGCGCAGCACGTTGACGTAGCAGTCCCGCTGCGGCAGGCCGTTCGTGAGCGCCTCCCACTCGTTCCCCCCGGTCCGGCTGCGATAGACGCGCAGCTTCCCGTCGGGGGGGAAATGCTCCGAGTCGCTCTTGATCGGCACCACGAAGATCGTGTCCCGCTCGTGCGCGTGCACGTCGATCGGGAACCCGAAATCCGTCGGCAGGTTGCCGCTGACCTCGTGCCAGGAATCGCCCGCGTCGTCGCTGCGCATGACGTCCCAGTGCTTCTGCATGAACAGCACGCCGGGACGCGACGGGTGCATGGCGATGCGGTGCACGCAGTGGCCGACCTCGGCCTTCGGATCGGGGAGCATCTCGGACCGCAGGCCGCGGTTCACCGGCCGCCATGTCTTGCCCGCGTCGTCGGTCCGGAATGCGCCCGCGGCCGAGATGGCGATGAAGAGCCGCCCGGGATGGCTCGGATCCTGGACGATCGTGTGCAGGCACATCCCGCCGGCGCCCGGCTGCCACCCGGGACCCGAGCCGTGGCCGCGAAGGCCCGGGAGTTCCTGCCAGGTCTGCCCGCCGTCGGTCGTGCGGAACAAGGCCGCGTCTTCAACGCCCGCGTAGACGGTGTCCGGATCGGTCAGCGACGGCTCGAGATGCCAGACCCGCTTGAACTCCCAGGGATGCTGGGTGCCGTCGTACCACTGGTGGGTGCCCGGAACGCCGTCGTACACGAACTGGTTCCCCACCGGCGCCCACGTCTTGCCGCCGTCATTGGAGCGCTGGATCACCTGCCCGAACCAGCCGCTGGTCTGCGACGCATAGAGCCGGTCCGGATCAGCGGGAGACCCCTTCACGTGGTAGATCTCCCAGCCCGCAAAGTGGGGGCCGCTGATGTCCCACCGCTGGCGCCTGGCGTCCGACGTCGCGACGAACGCGCCCTTGCGTGTCCCGACCAACACCCGTACTCCGCTCATCGCTCACTCCTTCCTGGGTTCCGCGCTCGGCGCACGAAGACCGCCGTCGCCCGACGCGGCCGCGTATGCCGACTTACTGGCTGGGCAGGCCGGGGATCTCCATGATCGGCCGAATCTCCACCGTCCCCAAAGAGGCGCTCGGAAGCCGGCCCGCGATGTCGATCGCCTCGTCCAGATCCCCGACGTCGATGATGAAGTAGCCGCCGAGCTGCTCGCGCGTCTCCGCGAACGGACCGTCGGTCACGACCCGTTTGCCGTCCCGCACCCGGACGCTGGTCGCCGTCGCCACGGGGTGCAGCGGGGCGGCGGCGAGATACCGCCCGGTCGCTCGGATCTGATGCGCAATCTGCGCCGACTCCCGGTAGCACTGTTCCTTCTCCGCCTCGTCCGAGGCCTGCTCATCGCCGTACACCAGCAGCATGTATTTCATCTGGTCCCCTCCATTTCGTGGTCCGTGCCGGCGTCCCGCTCCCGCGGCCCCGCATCGACACACGCGGGCCAACATCCGGTCATCGCGCGAGCACCACCCTCCCCAATTTATCACACGGGGGGTCATGCAGTCTTCTGCACCATAGTCGAACGGCCGGGTTCGAAATCGACAGGCCCGGCACGCCGGAATGTCCACTCGGCAGCTCGGCCGCCGTCGATTCCTTGCCCCTCCGGACGACCATGGTATGCGCGGAGCGCTTCGATCGAGCGAGGAGGAATGATGCGATACGTGTGCTTGATCTACCATGAGACAATGAGGCTGGACGCGATGCCCGGGAGCGAGCGGCAGGCCGCGGCGGCCGAGGCCCTGATCTATGGCGAAGAGCTTAGACGGCAGGGGTACGTCATCGCCGCCGAGGCCCTCCAGAGCGCGCAGACCGCCATGACCGTGCGGCTCAGGAACGGCAGGGTCTCCACCACCGAGGGCCCCGCCGCCGAGGCCAAGGAGCAGTTGGACGGATTCATCCTCATCGACGCGCGGGACCTGAACGAGGCCATCCAGGTGGCGTCCAAGATGCCGGAGGCGAAAGTGGGAAGCATCGAAGTGCGGCCGATCAGGGAATCCACTCGGACCGACCGGTGGATGCCCGGCGGATGAGCGGGGACACCGCCGAACCGGCGCGCCAGACGGTCGACGCCGTCTACCGCTCCGAATCGCGCCGCGTCCTCGCCACCCTGATCCGCCTGCTCGGCGACTTCGATCTCGCCGAGGAGGCGCTCCACGACGCCTTTACGGCCGCGATGGAGCAGTGGCCGCGGGACGGCGTGCCGGGCAACCCCCGGGCCTGGCTCGTCTCGACCGGCCGTTTCAAGGCCATTGACGCCCTGCGCCGGCGGGCCCGGTTCGACAC